>ERZ808240.1089-NODE-1089-length-34531-cov-20.284575_pt1 | contig 34531 bp, 42 predicted proteins | sample MGYA00521084_ERZ808240 | MGnify/ENA primary metagenome ERZ808240 (study PRJEB31516, sample SAMN03275571) | gut metagenome | biome: mammalia-associated habitat; material: feces | host: Papio cynocephalus | place: Kenya | collected 2012-08-06 ... | reverse complement strand
TTGATATCTTTTTACATAATGTGGCTAGTTTTCCATAAAACTTTTCACACTATCTATAGATTATAAATTATATATAATTATTTAGCAATAATAAAAATAATTTATTGTAGTGAATTTTATTCACACAAATATGTGAATAAAATTCACTTTTGTTTTTGATAATAAAATGTTATTTTCTAATTGGAAGATATATAAATTATTTTCTAAAATTAAAATGATTGGAGGTGTACGTTATGAAAAAAGTTATAATTAAAACAAGTATTATTTTAACTCTATTTAGTATATTTGGTTTAGTATTTGCAGATGCAAATAAATCATTTGGATTACAGCCGAATGAAATTTCTTCTAGCGGTTTCAACTACTTAGGACGACCTTATCCTCAAGCTTGGGTTAAATTTGTTGCAGGTAGTGGAAGTTCCTTATTCGTTTTGCATAAGGATTATGGATTATATAAAAAAACAATGAGTGAACGAACAAGAAATGTATACGCGAATGTTGAATACAACGAACATTATGATAAACTTGGCAGTGGTGATTATAATTTTCTTGTATTAAATAAGGGTTCTGATAATATATATGGACAATTTGTTTTTTATTCTTCTGAAACATATGAAAATAATTAGTATTAAACTTAATCAATTATTATTATTAACAGCCTGATTATTTAATATCGTGAAAAAAAGATGAATTAAATAATTTTTGATTCTATAATAAATAGTGTTGGTGATAAAATCACTGACACTATTTTATTTAAAAAAAGAGTCACATTCAGAAACTCTAATTTATTTTAGTAATATTTATAATATCTTCTTCTTGAAGATAAGATATTTTTAATTTATCGCCATTATTTTTAAATGGAAGGTTATCTGATAATTCGATAGATGCTTTATATTTTTGATTGTTTGAATCAATAATATAATAATATGTTGTTCCATTTATTACGCTTGATTTTATAGATTTAATTATTATTTCTTTTGATATTTCTTCGCCATTTTGGGTTAGTTTAACATTTTTTAAATAGTTATTAGCTGCTTCATTTATGCCTTTTGATGAATCGGTAACAATTACTTTTTGGTAGTCTTTTACATCAATAAATCCATACATTTTAACTAATCCAGCATCATCTTTTAAACTTACTAGATATGTTGGATTACCTTTAAGATTAATTAATAATGGGAATGTAGATGTATATTTCATTTGTTGAACTGCTCCTTCTGCTGATGCCATAGCACTATATTCTTCGGCTCCTGGTACACTATAAAAGCTGGTTTCACCTGTTCTCATATTGGTTAGAATAAAGCCAAGATTTGATTCATCATTTACGATAGATGTTAATCCAGTATAAAGATATATATCGTCGTTCATAGCTAAATAATTATATCCATCGGTTGTATTTACGACGTTCTTTTGAGAAAAGATACTATTTAAGAAACCGTTTTGATATGTTCCCCAGTCATCAACTTGTTCTATGATTAAATTAGCATTAAAGGCAATATCAATCCATGTTGGAATATTTCCAATAAGATATTCTTTACTTTCACCTGTTATAGCATTTAAAATTATTACTCCTTCAACTTTAGCAAGCATATTTATAGCACTATACTTAAGAACAGGCATTACCCAATATGGGTTACCTTTATTATCAATTTCAAATGAGATGTTACCAAAATTCTTGGTTGGATAGGTAAATCTTAATTTGCGATAGACATTATCATTAAATAAGCCTGATTCAACATATTTCATTCCTTTGTCTAATCTAATTAATTCGGCTTTTCCAGTTGTACTATCAACGGTTATGTAGCCTTTTACTCCGTTTTTACGATTTGTTAGCCATTTTATAGGAGATGCATATTCTAAAGGTGTTACTCTAATTATTTTTTCATTATAATTTATTTGAGTATAAATATTTGATACATCATATTGACTTACTAAATCACTCATTTGACCCATAACACGATCTCCTAGTGCTTTACTACTAGTTTTATCTAATAGGGGTAATTTTGAAAAGTCTACTTCTTTAATGTCTGTGTTAAATTCTTTAGTTGTATCTACTTCAATACGATTTGCATATTTTTTTGCCATGAATAAAGGACTTTCTATAAAGTTCCATAACATGATTAAAACTAATATAGATGGCACAGCAAGTTGTAAATAATTTAATTTGATGATTGTTCTATCATTTCTGATAAATCTTTTTAGGTTAAATATTAAACTTATTCCATAGTAAAATAGGATTATAAATATGATAAATAAATATAAGCTAAAGTTATGAATATTTAAAGCTGGTAAGAATAAGTAGTAATAAATAAACGCAAAAAGAAGTGTTAAAATAATACTTAATATTTTTTTCATATGTTCCTCCAAATTTATTATATCAAGAAAAATTAGAATGTGATAGAATATTGTTTGTGATTTGTATGTACTATAATAATTTAAGTGATTTTTATAAAAATAAATTTGGATGTAAGGTTGTTAAACTTTCTTTTGATGGTGGATTTAGTTGTCCTAATAGGGTTAATGGCTCTGGCGGATGTATTTTTTGTTCAGGATCTTATGAATTTGCAGGAGATAGAAAGAAGTCTTTAGAAGAACAATATCAAGAACAAAGAGATACGATGGATAAGAAATGGCCTAATGCGAAGTATATTGCTTATTTTGGATCTTTTACAAACACTTTTGATACACTTGATAATTTAAAGAAAAGATTTGAAAAGGTATTATGTTTTGATAATGTGATTGGTTTATCAATTGGAACAAGAAGTGATTCAATAAGTAGCGAATGTTTTGAATATTTAAGCGATCTTAATAAAAGAACTTTTTTAACTGTTGAACTAGGGTTACAATCTTCATTTAATAAAACTTTAAAGTATATTAATAGAGGTCATGATATAGATGATTTTGATGAATGTGTTAGAAAACTTAAGGAATTGAATATCAATGTGGTTGTACATATTATTGATGGACTTCCTGGCGAAACAGAAGACATGATGCTAGATACAGTTAGACATTTAAATAAACTAGATATAAATGGGATTAAAATTCATAATTTATTTGTGGTAAAAAATACACTACTTGGTAAAATGTATGAGGATAAACCTTTTAAATTACTTGAAAAAGATGAATATATTGATTTGCTGGTAAAGCAAATAAGAATTTTAAAACCTAGTATTGTAGTTCATAGATTAACTGGAGATCCTAGAAAAGAAGACTTGATTGCTCCTTTATGGGCTGTTAAAAAAATTGATGTTTTAAATGGCGTTGTTAAAAAGCTTAAGAAAGATAAAGCCTATCAGGGTATTGATTATAAAGAAAATTAGATAATATTAAAAGAGTTAACTTAAGACCAAATGTTAACTCTTTTTTCTGTTTCAATATACATTAAATCGTTTGAATTAATATTATATGTTTCGTAGAATTTTTCAGTTGATGATAATACTCCGTTTACTCTTATTTCGTTAGGAGAATGAGTATCAATTAAGCTTTGTAATACTTTTGTGCTCTTACTATAATTATTAACCCAAACTTTAGCAAATGATTCGTAAGCTGTTTGATAATCTTCTTTATTTGCATTATCTTTTATTAAGATGTTTGTAATACATTCCATAGCACCTAAATCGGCAATGTTTTCGCCAATTGTACGAGTTCCATTATTAGAAATATTATGAATAATTTCGTAGTTGTTGTAGTAATCTATAACTTTATTTTGAATTTCTTGATATTTTTCTTGGCTTGCTGGAGTGTACCAATTATTAAGTAAACCATTTTCATCAAATTTTGAACCATTATTATCAAACGCATGTGATATTTCATGAGCGATTATGAACCCAATACTTCCAAGATTCTCATATTTATTGTTAATATCTTTAATTACTTTAGTACTTCCGGTTAAAATATTAATTGAATTTGATGTAACATCATAATAGGCATTAAATGTATAATCTGGTAGAGCATTAGTAGTATCATTTGTATTTAACATTTCATATGATTTTGATCTTACTACTTTGTTAAGGTTAATAATATTTTTTACTAATGAAAGCTTACTGTCAAAATCATAATATAAAGAAAAATCTTTAGTATAGGTTGTGCCAATATTTATTTTAATATTGTTTAGTTTAGTTACAGCCTTACTTTTAGTTTCATTATCCATCCAAGATGTATTTATCATATCTTCATATTCTTTAATTATTTCATTTGTAAGATTTGAAATATAATTTTTTATTTCTTCGCTTAAGTATTTGTTATTGTAACTTTTAGAAATCTCATTAGGATATGCTTGTTTAATTAAATCATAAGCTGTTTCTTCTCTAGTATATTCTTTACCTAATAAATTTTTATTTAGTTTAGTAAAGATTGTTTCGTAATTTTCAGTTGTATATCTAGCATATGTTTGAAGTATTTTAATTGTTGCAAGATTTTTCCATAATGAAAGGTTACTGTTTGTTAAATATTTATTTAATTCTTGATATGATTTTTCATCAACTAAACTTAATTTATCTATTTTAGATAGGCCTAATTCATTAAAATAATTGTTTATATCTAAGTTAGTATATATTTTACTTAATGCTCCTTTATCAATAATATTATAATATTTTTCAGTATTTAATAAATCGTCTTGTTTTAATGAATTTTTGGCTAAATTTGTATAGAAATTATCGATTTGATTGGTAATATCTAAGGCCTCTCCAGCTGAATAACCATATTTTCTTAATAGTTTATTATTGTATAATTTAAAGTTATTTTTTACACTTGTTAAAGTTTCGTTACTATAATAATCTGATGAATAGTCAAAATCCATTGGAATTGTTGTTATATATAAAATGTTCTTTCCTGTTTTAAAATCTTTCATAATTGATTTAGACATTAATAATTCAATACCTAGTTCTTTTTCTAATTTTATTGCTTCGTTTATAAATTCATTAATATTTGTTACTTTATTTATTCTGTCTAGGTATGGCTCTAAATCTTTTAATCCATTCCTGTTACGAGCATCAATATTTAAATATTCATTATAGAATTCTTTAATATTTTTTTCTTCACTTGTAGTTGGATTGTTTACAATTTCTTTTACGATATTGTTTGCATCATTTGATATTTCTTTGTTTAGATCGTCAATATATGACCAGTCATCGTCTTTATCTTTAAGTGTTTCTTTGTTTATGTATTCATAATAGTTATCAATGTAATTTTTATTTAAGTAAATAAAGGCAGCTACTATAACTATAACAAATATTATTGCATATAGAATATAATTTTTTGTTTTATTTTTAGTCACCGAACAACACCTTCTCTTGATTATATTTTTTTATTATTAGGAATACAGTTATAATAGATAATATGAGTGTACTTATTATGGTCATTAAAATATTTAAAGTATTAAAGTTATTTGAGAATATATCCATAAGAATTTGAACACAGTTGACGATTGGAATTGCATAGTAAATCAAGCTATCGGTTGAAATACTTAGGATATTTGTAAATAAAGGAATCATTGATAAGTATTGTAATACGGCAAGTTTGATTCCGGCTTCTTTAGCTGTTTTAGTGTTAGCAACTAGGATTGTCGCTAGAGCAGAAATTACAAGTGATGATGCTAAACTTACGCATAATCCGATTAAAATACTTTTAGTTGATATAGATATATTTAAATTGCTAAATGATACAAAATAATGGCTTGAAATAACTAAGGTTAGTAATACGGATAGAAATTCGATTATTGATGCGGCAGCACTAGCAATAAAGTTGGCTAGATATTTTCCTAGTATTAATTCTTTTTGAGATATTGGAAAACTTAGGATAGTTTCTAGGGTTCCACTTTCTTTTTCGGTAACGGTTGTTGAAATTGCCATTGACTGAGAAGTTGATATTATTCCAGCAAAAATAAGCATAAATAGGGTTGAATAAATTGTTACTAGAATAAAGTCACTACCTTCTAGTTCTTTAAATTCATAATTGTATTTGGCGGTTATTTCTTCATAATCAATACCTTCTCCAGTAACATATGTTATTAGTTCATTGTTTTTTAATGATTCAAAGTAACCTCTAATTAAACTTTGAAGTTGATAACCATCTTGACTGTTATCGGTATAAAAGTAATACTTTTTTTCTTCTTCGTTATAATCTATGTAGGCACTGATATCTTTTTCTTTGTAGGATTTTTCCATTTCACTCAAATTATCATATTTAACTGTTTCTAATTGATATTCGCTACTTACGATGTTTTCGATAATATTTGGTTCAAAGTCAATTCCTACTTTGTATGGTTCTAAAACTTGGTTTTGATCAAACATGACTCCATAAACGATGACAAAGAACATTCCTATTAAAGGCATAGCAAGTAAAGTTATAAAAGTTTTTTTATCTCTAACGATAGAGCGAAGTTCTTTTTTAATTGTTATTTTAATATTATTCATTGGCTTCTCCTATTAATTTTAAAAAGGCATCTCTAATGTTGGTGGTATTAGTATTTTTTAAAATTTCTTCACTTTTTCCATAGGCGATAACTTTACCTTTATTAATAAGTAATAGCTTATCACAGATATTTTCTGCTTCTTCCATGTAATGGGTTGAATATAATATGCATTTGCCTTTAGTTTTTTCTTCGTTAATAAAATCTAAAATTGTTTTACTAGAAATAACATCTAACCCACTTGTTGCTTCATCTAATATATAATATTTAGGGTTATGAACTAAGCAACGAGCAATACATGTTCTTTGGTATTGACCGGTAGATAAATTTTCAATTCTTTGATAAGCAAATGATTCCATATTAAATCTTTTAATAATATCATTTATTATTTTCTCTAACTTTTCTTTAGGAACTTCATAATATTCACCACACATTTTTAATAATTCGTATGGAGATATATCTTTATATAATTTAGTATTTCCTGACATGAATGCGATATTTTTCTTAATTGTTTCATTATTTTTTTGATAGTTCATATTATCAACTAGAATCTCTCCACTATCTGGTTTCATAATGCCTGATATCATTCTAAGCAAAGTTGTTTTTCCAGCTCCATTAGGTCCTAGAATACCTAAAACTTCTCCTTCCATAGCAGTAAATGAGATATTATCATCAGCAAGAAATGTTTCTATTTTATTTTGATTATTTTTCTTTCGAAAACTTTTAGTTACGTTTTTTATTTCAATCATGTTAACTCCTTTTTACTATACACAAGTATATCATTTTATAGGGAAAATAAAAAGAATTATTGTGAGATAATTCTTTGTTAATAACTTGTTAGATTTCAACATTTTCTTGTTCTAACATATCTTTAAATTGAACTTTAAATTTTTCAATTTCTTTCTTTAAACTATCAGGATAAATATTTTTAGCATTTTTAACTGCTTCATAAATATGTTTAATTCTTACCTCAGGGGAGTTTTCGAATACAGCATAACTGAATGCATTAGCTAGTAAGGTTAAAGTTATATCTGGGTATCTACTAGAAATTTCATATACTCTTTTATATTCACTTGTCATATCAACTAAAAATGTGAATATTTTTTCTTTTTGGAAATCTGTATAAGCAAGTTTTACACCCATTTTCTTTTCGAATTTAGGATATGTTCCCATAAGAATTTTTACAACTGTTTCAGGATCGCTTTCGGCAACATCTATTTTAATAAATCTACGAAGGAACGCTCTATCTCTTAGGATGTATGCTTCATATTCTTCGGTTGTTGTTGCGCCTATCATTTTAATAGTTCCACGATCTAAGAATGGTTTTAACATATTAGCAAAATCGATGTTGTTATTTGGATTTTTATTAACTAATAAGTGTACTTCATCAATAAATAGAATTGTATTGCTTTTAGTTTTTAATTCATTAAGTAATATTTCTAATCTAGCATCGGTGTTACCATTTTCGGTTGTACTACCTAAAAGTGATGTAATGTTGATTTTAATAATGCTCCATCCTTTCAAGGCGTTTGGAACGTCTCCTTTTTGGATACGATAGGCAAGTCCTTCTACTAAAGCAGTTTTACCTATACCTGGCTTACCTGTTAACAATGCAGCTTTATCAGGGGTAATTAGGGCTAAAATCATTTCATTAATTTCTTTATCTCTTCCGATTGACGGGTTTGTAATATATTCTTTTTTAGTTAAATCTTCACCATATCTTTCAAGAATACTTATTTTAGTTTCTTTATTTGTTTCATTATTTTTTTGTTCATTATTATTTGTTTCAGTTGTTAATGTTTCGATATTATCATCTAAAGTTTCTAATGTTTCCACTTTCATTACTCCTTTTTTAACGTAGTTTATTATATCTTATCGTGATTAAAATGGCAATATTTTCTTACTATAACCATTTTGAATTGCATAACAGTCATGGGTGGCAATAAATGCTTTGCTATCATATTTTAAGATGTGATATTTAAAATTATAATATTCATCGAATGGAAGAATTACTAATAATGTTGGTTCTTTGTCAATGAATATTCCACCTTTATTACCAATCTCGGTTACGCCTAATTTTAAATCTTTAACAATATATTTTTCTAAATTTTTCCAGTTTTTACTTTTAATATATATCATTTTACTATCATTTACTCCTAACATGACTATATCAATCATTTTTGATGAAACTGTTAGAATAAAGATGGCATAAATTGTTTTAGTAATTCCAAATAAGAAAGCACCACTTATTATAATAAATGTGTTGATAATACTATTGCACTGGCCAATCGGATATTTAAAATACTTGTTTAAAATCGATGCTAAGACATCTGATCCTCCCGTATTAAAGCCGGAACGATATATAATGCCATTAGTAATTCCGATTCCTATTGAACAAATAAGTATTATTAAAAATTCGTTTTTTAAATAGCCTTGCAAACTATATGAAAATGTACTGGTATATGATATTAAAATGGTAAATATTGATGATCCTATTATTGTGTATATCACCTTATCTTTGCCTAGTAAAAAATAAGTCATTATTACTATGATAAGTGCACTTATAATTATGAATATAGTTGTAGGTAATCCAGTTAATGCTTTAATTACAATTGCTAAACCACTTATTCCACCAATAACAATATTATTTGGGACTAAAAAGGTATTATATATTATTCCATATATAAATGATGCTATAGTAAAAAATATAAGTCTGATTAAGAAATTTTTTCTTTCTACTTCGTTGATAATACTTACTTTTTTATGAAATAAATTTAACCTTTTCATATTATACACCTTATCATAATATTACTATTTTTTTAGATTATAGTAAAGAAAAAAACACCTAAAGGTGTTTTAATTGTTATTATTCAATGATTTCAGTAACTGTACCAGCACCAACTGTACGTCCACCTTCACGAATTGAGAACTTAGTTCCATTTTCTAAGGCAACTTTTGCAATTAGTTCAACTGTCATTTCTACGTTATCACCAGGCATAACCATTTCAACTCCTTGAGGAAGTTCAATTACACCAGTAACATCAGTAGTTCTGAAGTAGAATTGTGGTCTGTAGTTTGAGAAGAATGGAGTATGACGTCCACCTTCTTCTTTAGATAATACATATACTGAAGCCTTGAATTTTTTATGAGGATGTACTGAACCTGGTTTAGCTAATACTTGTCCACGTTCAACATCTTCTCTATTGATACCACGAAGTAAAACTCCAGCGTTATCTCCTGCTTCAGCATAATCTAAAGATTTTCTGAACATTTCAATACCAGTAACAACTGTCTTTCTTGTATCTTTTAATCCAACGATTTCAACTTCGTCATTAAGATTTAATCTACCTCTTTCAACACGTCCAGTAACAACTGTACCACGTCCTGAAATTGTAAATACGTCTTCAATACTCATTAAGAAAGGTTTATCTGTATCTCTATCCGGTGTTGGGATATAATCATCAACAGCAGCCATTAAGTCTTTTATAGCTTGAACGCTTGCAGGATCTCCTTCTAATGCTTTTAATGCAGAACCTCTAATAATAGGGCATTCTGGATCATAACCATATTCTCCTAATAATTCTCTGATTTCCATTTCTACTAAGTCTAGTAATTCTGGATCATCAACTTGATCACATTTGTTCATGAATACTACGATTCTTGGAACTCCAACTTGACGAGCAAGTAAGATATGTTCTCTAGTTTGTGGCATAGGACCATCTGCAGCTGAAACAACTAAGATAGCTCCATCCATTTGTGCAGCACCAGTGATCATGTTCTTAACATAGTCAGCATGTCCTGGGCAGTCTACGTGAGCATAGTGACGTTTGTCAGTTTCATACTCAACGTGAGCAGTATTAATAGTAATACCTCTTTCTCTTTCTTCAGGGGCTTTATCGATATTTGCATAATCAACAAAGTCTGCTTTTCCTTCGTCATGTAAAACCTTTGTAATTGCAGCAGTTAATGTTGTTTTACCATGGTCTACGTGTCCAATAGTACCAATATTAACATGTGGTTTACTACGATCAAATTTTTCTTTTGCCATTTTATTTTTCCTCCTATTTCTTTTCTTTCTATAAAATTATTTTATCTAATTCTTGAACTTTATTCAAGTATTATTCAATTAGTTTACGCTGTTTTTCTTAATGATTTCTTCAGCGATTGATTTTGGAACTTCTTCATAATGATCTTTTTCCATTTGGAAGTTAGCACGTCCTTGTGTATTACTTCTTAAATCAGTCATGTAACCAAACATTTCTGATAGTGGAACAAGAGCAATAATTCTAATTGAGTTTCCAATTGATTCTTGTCCTAGTGGTCTACCACGACGAGAAGTTAAATCTCCCATTACATTACCCATGTATTCTTCTGGAGTGTCAACTACTACCTTCATGATAGGTTCTAGAAGTACTGCTTTACATTTTTCTTTAGCAGCTTTTAATGCCATTGATGCAGCGATTTTGAATGCCATTTCTGATGAGTCTACATCATGGTATGATCCGTCAAATAATGTTGCTTTTATATCAACCATTGGATAACCAGCAAGGATACCACCAGCCATAGCTTCTTGTAATCCTTTATCTGTTACAGGAATATATTCACGAGGAACAACTCCACCAACGATTGCATCAACGAATTCATAACCTTTTCCTGGATTTGGTTCAAATTTAACCCAAACATGTCCATATTGTCCACGTCCACCTGATTGTTTGATATATTTACCTTCACAATCTCCAGCAACTGTGATAGTTTCACGATATGCAACTTGCGGTCTACCTTGGTTAACTTCTACACCAAATTCTCTTCTCATTCTATCGATAATGATGTCTAAGTGTAATTCACCCATACCTGATAATACAGTTTGACCTGTTTCAGTATCAGTTTTAACTCTTAATGTAGGATCTTCTTCAACAAGCTTTTGAATAGCAATTGCCATTTTATCTTGATCATTTTTAGATTTAGCTTCTATTGCAATATCAATAACTGGTTCTGGGAATTCCATACCTTTCATCTTAGCAAATGCTTTTTCATCACATAATGTATCGGCAGTTGTAGTATTTTTTAATCCTACTGCAGCAGCGATTTCACCAGCATAAACTTCAGTGATTTCTTTACGTTGATTTGCATGCATTTGTAAAATACGTCCGATTCTTTCTTTAACTCCTTTAGTTGAGTTAAGTACATATGAACCTGCTTTTAACACACCAGAGTAAACTCTGAAGAATGATAAACGTCCAACGAATGGGTCTGTCATAATTTTGAATGCTAGGGCAGTAAATGGTTCAGAATCACTAGGATGTCTCTTAATATCATTTCCATCTTTATCTACGCAATCAATTGCTTCAATATCTGTAGGTGCTGGTAAATAATCAATAACAGCATCTAATAAAGCATGAGTACCTTTGTTTCCTAGAGCATCAGCACATAATACAGGGAAGAATTTAACTGCTAATGTAGCTTTTCTAATAGCTGCTTTTAATTCAGCAACAGAAATTTCTCCACCTTCTAAGTATTTTTCCATTAAAGCGTCATCAAATTCAACAACTGATTCTAATAGAATAGTTCTGTATTCTTCAGCTTTATCTTGCATATCAGCAGGAATTGGAATTTCTTTAACTTGTTGTTGTTCGGTTCCATCATATTCATATGCTTTCATTTCAACTAAATCAATATATCCAGTAAAATGATCTTCAGCACCAATTGGCAACATAATTGCAGCAGCGTTGGCGCCTAATCTATCTTTAATAGTTTTTAAACTATAATAATAGTCTGCCCCCATTTTTTCCATTTTGTTAGCACAAATCATTCTTGGAACTTTATATTCATTAGCTTGTCTCCAAACTGTTTCAGTTTGAGGCTCTACACCAGCTTGAGCATCGATTAGGGCAATAGCACCATCTAATACTCTTAAACTTCTTTGAACTTCAATTGTGAAGTCAACGTGTCCTGGTGTATCGATTATATTAAGTCTATAACCTTTCCAGTGTGCAGTTGTTGCAGCACTTGTGATTGTGATACCTCTTTCTTGTTCTTGGGCCATCCAGTCCATTTGAGATTCACCATCATGTGTTTCACCAATTTTATGAGTGATACCTGTTAAGAATAAAATTCTTTCAGTTGTAGTAGTTTTACCGGCATCAATGTGAGCCATTATACCGATATTTCTTAGTTTATCTATTGAAACGTCTCTTGCCATAGTAACCTACCATCTATAATGAGCAAATGCTTTATTTGCTTCAGCCATTTTATGAGTATCTTCTCTCTTCTTAGCAGCTCCACCAACACCATTTGATGCATCAATGATTTCAGCAGCTAATTTATTTGACATTCCTCTTCCTGGTCTTAATCTTGAATAATTGATTAAGTAACGAAGAGCAAGTGTTTGTCCTCTTGTTTCACTAACTTCAATTGGAACTTGAACGTTAGATCCACCAACACGACGTGATTTTACTTCTAATGCAGGAGTTATATTTTCCATTGCTTTAGTGAAAACTTCCATCGGATCTTTATTTGTTTGTTCTTTTATTTTATCAAATGCCTCATTAACGATTCTAGTAGCTGTACCTTTTTTACCGTCATTCATAACTGCATTAATTAATTTAGTAACAACTTTTGAATTGTATATAGGATCTGGTAAAACATCACGTTTAATTGCACGTCTTTTACGCATATTTTTTCCTCCTTATTTAACTATTTTTTCTTTGGTTTTTTAGTACCATATTTACTTCTTGATTGTTTACGATCATTAACACCTTGAGTGTCTAATGTACCACGAACGATGTGATAACGTACACCGATAAGGTCTTTAACACGTCCACCACGAACTAAAACAACACTATGTTCTTGTAAGTTATGTCCTTCACCTGGAATATAAGTATCTACTTCACGACCATTTGATAATCTTACACGAGCATATTTTCTTAATGCTGAGTTTGGTTTCTTTGGAGTTTTTGTACCAACACGAGTACATACACCTCTCATTTGTGGATGATCAGTTGCTGTAGTCTTTCTTTCCATACTATTAAAACCGATGTTTAATACAGGACTTTTTTTCTTTTTAGTTTTGTTTTTTCTTCTTGTCTTAACTAATTGGTTTATTGTAGGCATTTTAATACTTCCTTTCTATACACACATCCCGGTGTGTTGTATTACTCATAAATCAAGGTTCTATGCGACATAGAACCAAAATTTAAAATGCAAATATAATATACCACTTGACTATTGTAGTGTCAAGCATAAGTTTGATGTTTTAGGGAAAAAATATTATATGAATTTTCGCTAATTTTATATTGACTTATTATTTTATTATTTGATATTCTATTACCTAAGGAACATTTAATTGTTTAGGTGATTACCTTATTTCTATATTTTTTATACGAAATGAGGTGGTCGTTATGAATAAAAAGTTATTATATTTTATAATTTTCAATTTATTTGTAATTGTTTTTATTTTACTTTTTATCATTGTTAAAATGATTGGGTTAAAATAAAAACACCAAACACGGGGTTTTGGTGAATACTAAATTTTTAGGTAATCACTTAACATCTCAAAATTAAGTGTTCCTTTTTTATTTTATGTAAGTTTTCCTTACATATTCATGATACCAAATTTTTTAATCTTATTCAAGATATAAAAATATTATTATATGAATTTTCGTTGTTTTATATTGACTTATTATTTTATTATTTGATATTCTATTACCTAAGGAACATTTAATTGTTTAGGTGATTACCTTATTTCTATATTTTTTATACGAAATGAGGTGGTCGTTATGAATAAAAAGTTATTATATTTTATAATTTTCAATTTATTTGTAATTGTTTTTATTTTACTTTTTATCATTGTTAAAATGATTGGGTTAAAATAAAAACACCATAAACAGGGGTTTTGGTGATTTCAAACTTTTTAGGTAATCACTTAACATCTCAAAATTAAGTGTTCCTTTTTTATTTTTTGTAAGTTTTCCTTACATATTCATTGTAGCAAAAATTAAACGGATTTTCAATATGTTGAAATTATAAAAATTACATATTTTTACCAATTAACTAATTGTTGTTCTAATTTTAAATCAATTTTATATTTATCTTTAGCTTCTTTTTGAACTAATTTAATTAAATTTAAAATATCAGATGATGAAGCATTATTTTTATTAATAATAAAGTTAGCGTGTTTAGTACTAATTTCTGCTCCACCAATGCTTTTTCCCTTTAGGCCTAGTTCTTCTATTATTTTACCAGCATAATTTCCTTCGGGATTTCTAAATACACTACCAGCTGATGGATATTCTAAAGGTTGGCTGTTTTTTCTTTTTAATAAATTTTCTTTTATTTTGCTAGTTATTTCATCATGATTACCAAATTCTAGTTTAATATTTGCAGCAATACAAATTAAATTTTTGTTAGCTTGAAATATTGAATATCGATAATCGAATTTTAATTTTTCTAACGGTATTTCTTCGATTTGTAATTTCTCATTTAGGGCAATAACACTTTTAATGATGTTACTCATATTACTACCATAAGCACCTGCGTTCATATATATTGCTCCACCAATTGTCCCTGGTATTCCTATTGCAAACTCTAGTCCAGTTAAATTATTTTTAATACTTTCTTGAACTAATTTACTTAAAATCATACCTGATTCGACATATATTTCATTTTGTTTAATTTCAAATTTATTTAATTTATCTAATTTAATAATTATCCCATTAAATTCTTTATCACTAAATAAGATATTACTTCCTTTTCCTAAAAGAAAATAATTAATGTTATATTTATGAATTAATGTTATTAGTTCTTTTAAATTGTTAATATTATTTGGATATATAACCAATTTAGCAACACCACCTGTTTTGTAAGTTGTTAAGGTGGATAGTGATATATTTCTTTCGATTTTTCCTAAATTAAGTTTTTCTAATTTTAAAATAAAATTATTCATGATTATTCTCCTTCTTAATTATATGTTTATTATATTAAAAAAAGGAAAGCATAGTTTCCCCTTTGCATTAACATTCTTCTGTGCAAGCACTTGATTGATTTACGTATCCTTTGGTTGTATATTCTTTACATTTTATATATGCTTTATATTCAAAAATACCCATATTAGAAGTGGTTTTAATGTATCCGTTACATTCTTCTTCATTAACTTTATTTGTTAAAGTATTATTGTAATTTGATAAATCTTGTAATGAGATTGTTTCATTGTTTTTTAAAAGTCCTGGATTTTCTCCATAATAAGCCTTAGCAACATCTGTCATTTTCTTCTCTAATGTCTTATATTCTTTATTATCATTTTTTATTTTTAGACCAATTATGGTTAATCCGCCAACTAATATTACTATTAAAATTAACCATATTACCATATTTTTCTTCATAATATCTCAACTGCCTTTATTATTCCACTAAGAGTATCAATTTCACTATAAAATTTATATATAAAATATATAGCTATTAATAATGCGAAGATAAGTAGTCCCATTAGAAATAGCATCATTTTAAAGCCCCAACCTTTTTTATTTAATTTCATATTCTTAACCTCTAATTAATTATAACAATAAATAATAAATTATGTAAACAAAAAACTTCCCAGTTGTGGGAAGTCTAAGTTTAGTAATTAAACTAATTCAACAGTAGCTCCAGCTTCTTCTAATTTAGCTTTAATTTCGTTAGCTTCGTCAGCAGAAACATTTTCTTTAATATTTCCACCTTTGTCAGCTACTCCTTTAGCTTCAACTAATCCTAAGCCAGTGATTTCTCTTATAACTTTGATAACACCGATTTTAGCAGCTCCAGCGTCTTTTAAAACTACAGTTTTAGTAGAAGGTCCTTCTTCAACAGCAGCAGCAGGTGCAGCAGCAACAGCAACAGCAGATGGGTCTACTCCGAATTCCTCCTTCATTGCGTCAACTAATTCTTTTACTTCAAGAATAGTCATTTCTTTTAATGAATTAATAAAATCTTCTTTAGTAATTTTAGCCATTTTTATTTCTCCTTTCCTAATATTACTTTTCTTCTAATCCTTCAGCATATAAGTTTAATGCTATAGATAGATTTTTAACGTGTTCTATCATACCACCTGCAAGCATAGTAAGTAATCCTTCCATAGATGGAATAGTTGCATATTCATTAATTTCATCTATTGTAGCTACTTCGCCATTAATAATTCCGCTTCTGATTTCAGCACATTTGTGATCTTTAGTAAAAGCACTAATAGCTTTAATAGGTGCTAATAATTCTTTACCAAATACAATAGCGTTAGGTCCTTCAAGAGTATCAGATAAATCTATGTTTAATTCATCTGTTGCTCTTTTAACAAGGGTATTCTTATAAATCTTAACTTCACCATTAGCTTCTTTAACTTTGTTTCTTAATTCAGCCATATCAGCAACAGTTAATCCTTGATAAGAAAATAATACTACAGATTCAGAATTCTTAATTTTGTTAGCAATTTCGTTTACTACTTCTTTTTTTGCATTAAGAATTTTTGTACTTGCCATATTTTCCTCCTTTTTTATAAAAAAACTTTCCATGAGGAAAGTACAAGTTCTTTCCTCGGCTGGTTTATTAAGCTTAAAGCCCCAGCTGTCTACGGATAAAAAGTTTTTTTAACAATTTTTAATATACAACATTTGTAACTATTTGTCAAAAGAATTTGTATTTAATTTAATTCCAGGACCCATAGTAGTACAAATTGATACACTCTTAACGAATGTTCCTTTAACTGTTTTAGGTTTGTTTTTGATTATTGTATTTACAAAATATGTTAAGTTTTCTTCTAAAGATTTTTCATCAAAAGATACTTTTCCAATAATACTATGAACATTTCCTAAAGAATCAGCACGGTATTCAATCATACCTTTTTTGATATCTTCAACAGTTTTTTCTGGTGTAGTAGTAACTGTTCCAGTCTTAGGGTTTGGCATTAATCCTTTAGGCCCTAAAACTTTACCAATTCTACCTAATGCAGGCATCATTTCTGGTGTTGCAACGATTACATCATAATCAAACCAATTTTCATTTGAAATTTTATCAATTAAATCTTGTTCTCCTACAAAATCAGCTCCAGCTTTTTTAGCAGTTTCAGCAGCAGCTCCTTTAGCTAAAACTAAGATTTTTTTAGATTTTCCAGTACCATTTGGTAGTACGATTGATCCTCTTAATTGTTGATCTGATTTCTTTGTATCAATATTTAAATGCATAGCTACTTCAACAGAACTATCAAATTTAGTAGTACTTGTTTCTTTAACTAAGCTAATTGCTTCTTTAACATCGTATAATTTTGCTTTTTCGATTTTTTTAGAAGCTTCCACGTACTTTTTTCCTAATTTTCTCATTTTATTCCCTCCAATCGTGGTAGATTTTGCGGATTATTAATTTTCTTCAGTTTCTTTGTTTTCGCCAATAACTTCTACTTCAGCGTTATTGTTACTTGCAGATTCTTCCATCTTTTCTAATGCTGCTTCACGTTTAGCTTCAGCAATTTCAGCTTCTTTTGCTTCAAGTGCTTGTTCTTTTAGTTCTTCATCATTAATTCCTTCAACGGCGATACCCATATTACGAGCAGTTCCTTCAATAATTTTCATTGCTGCTTCAATAGTATAAGCATTTAAATCTGGCATTTTAGTTTCAGCTATTTTTCTTAAATCTTCTTTTGAGATAGTTGCAACAACTTCGTTAGCACCCTTTTTAGATGCTTTGTTAATTTTTGCAGCTTTTTTAAGTAAGAAAGCAGCTGGTGGAGTCTTTAATACAAAACTAAATGTTCTATCATCATAAATTGAGATTTCAACAGGTAGAATATCTCCCATTTTATCTTTAGATGCATCATTAAATTTAGTACAAAATTCTCCTAAATTAATTCCAGCAGGTCCTAAAACTGTTCCAACAGGAGGAGCAGGTGTAGCTTTTCCAGCAGGAATTTGTAATTTAATTTTCTTTACGACTTCTTTTGCCACGAAATACACATCCTTTCATATTTTCGCTTAGTGGTATGGGCAAATCCGCATTCCCCTCCACTTACAATTAAACCTAATTGCAACTTGGACTATACCACAATTTCTTTCATTTTACAATACAAATTTTGATTGTTTATTAAAAATATAATAAAAACTCTAAATTAATAGAGTTATTAGTCATTATTTAATTGTTGATACTTGGAATAATTCTACTTCAACTGGTGTTTCTTGACCAAATAAATCAACTAATACTGTTAATCTACTGTTTTCTAAATCTAATGTACTAATTGTTCCGTCCATACCTTTAAATGGTCCATCAACAATTGTAACTTTGGTTCCAACAGTAAGTTCTTTATCAACATCCATTCTAGTCATACCCATATTAGCTAGAATTTTATCAATTTCTTGTGGTTTTAATGGAGTTGGTTTTGCTCCTTTTCCACTTGATCCAATAAATCCAGTAACTCCTGGAGTATTTCTTACAATATACCATGCTTCATCAGTCATAATCATTTCAACTAAAATATAACCTGGAAACATTTTTTTCTTTTTTTCTTTAATGCTTCCATCTTTCATAGTTTCTTTAACTGTTTCTTCAGGTACAATAATTCTAAAAATATTATCTTTGAATCCCATTGATTCGGCACGCATTTCAAGTTTTTCTTTAACTTTAGATTCATGTCCTGAATAAGTGTTAACTACATACCATTCTTTTTCCATATATTATAACCCCTTTACTAATGAACTAATCCATGCAAATAATGCATCTAAACCATAAAAATATAAACCAAATATTACAATAAATATAATAGTTGCTACACCATATTTAGTTAAATCTTGTTTAGAAGGCCAATTTACTTTTTTAAGTTCAGCTTTTACTTCAGAACTATATGATTTTTTTGGTTCTTTTTTCTTTGATTTCTTAGTTTCTTTCTTTAATTTTTTGTTAGTAACTTTTGCTTTTTCAACAGTTACTTTTGATTCTTCTTTTTGTACTTTAGCTGCTTTTTTACTTGTATTTTTCTTTTTTACATCTTTTGCCATAATATCTCCTTTTTTATTTCAAATAAAAAACGCTTTTTGCGTCAACAAGAATATATCAAAATCTTAGGATAATTGCAATAGTTTTGGGTAGTTATCTTAAAAATTAGAGTTTTTATCTTACAAATTTAAGCGTTTTTTCAACCATTTTACGATGAGTATCATAATAATTTTGAATTTGTTTTCTGATTTCTTTGCATATTTTTATTTTATATTCTAATTCTAAATTGTCAAATATTTTTGAAAGATCATAGTTTAAAGCTTCTTCCAAAGACAAAACCATTTGAGGGAATTTCCTTAAAGTGTCTGTTGTAAAATAATCTTCATAATTGGTACTAAAAGAAAAAGTTCCAAAGCATGATCCGTAAATTAATATATCATTATAATCTTTTAAAAAAATGCAACCATTGTCAAACATGGGAACTAAAGAAATATGTTCTTTTGACTTAACAAAAAATACATTATATTCCCATCTGTCATACTGACCAAATAAAATGTCTATAGCGATAATTTTAAACATTTGACTTAAATATATTTCGTAATCTTCATGTTTCATAGCTTTTTTTATTAAATTATTTATTTCTATAAAACTATTTTCACTATTGTATCCTTTTATTATTTCAGTAAAATAATAATATAATAAATTAGGTTTTCTATAATTTGGACTTATAAGTCCTATTTCATCATTAAATTTAACTATTTTATGTTTTACAGTGCTAGCCTTGATTTCTTCAAATAATTTTTCCATAAATAATTCTTGAAAAGCATTATTAGACTTAAAATAAAAATATTTACTATTAATTTTTAGCCAATTATTATACATTGATAATAAATCATATTCTATATTTATTGATTTAGCCAAGTTCAGGATATATTTTTCATTTGAAGAATCATAGCCATTTTGGAAGCAGGAAAATTTAGTCATATCGGCTATATGATTTGGTTCAAGCATTTCACTTAAGTCTGGTATTTTTATCATAAGTAAGTCGCCTCTTTACATGAGGTGTATAATAACATACATTTTAATAATTTTCAATTATAGAATTTGTTTTTTCTCTTATTCGTCCAACTGTGTTATATATTGTCTTTATATTTAACTTTAATATCATGGAAATATCTTTAGTTGTAAAGCCGTTTATAAATAACTTGAATACATCTTTTTCTTTTGGCGATAATGAGATTAATATTTTGTTAACTAAGTCTTCACAATTATCATTAATAGTTATTATTCTTTCAGGATTATACTTCATATCACTTATTTTTTCTAAATTTGATTTTTTTAGAGTTATGTTATTTATACTTGTTTCGTTTAGATGAGTCAAATTTTTATTTGCAGTTGCAATTTTAAAACGATTATATAACTTTCTTCGAATGCACAAGCTTATAAATGTGGGAAATGATGATGCTAGTTCATCTCGGTAATTAATAATAGCATCATTAAAAGCATAATAGGCTTCTTGTTTTACTTCTTCAATATCAAGTTTTAGTGTTTTTATTGTATTTTCATATTTATGAATAATTACATCTACTAAATAACTATATTTATCAAAAATAGCATCAGTTACGTCTTCATTATTATCACAAATCATTGATGTTAATTCATTTTCAGAAAACTCCATTAATTGTCAATTCCAAATAGTAAAATTCCAGCTGATACTGAAGCGTTAAGGGAATTTACTTTTCCTTTCATTGAAATACTTAATATTTCATCGCAATTTTTTCTTACTAATTTACTTACACCAAATCCTTCGGATCCAATTATTAAACATACTTTATCGGCGTAATTTACTTTACGATAATCAGTTCCATCAGCTTCTGCTGCATAGATAAAAAATCCTTTGTCTTTTAGTTTGTTAATGGCGTTTACTAAGTTATTAACCATGATTATGTTTACTCTCTCTAAGGCTCCCGTACTTGTTTTCATAACTGTTTCGGTAACTAATACTGAACGATCTTTAGGAATAATTATATTTTTAATTCCTCTTGCTTCACATGATCTAATTATAGCTCCAAAGTTGTGAGGATCTTCTAAATGATCTAACATTAAAACAAAGGTATCGTCAGTAATATCATCTATATTTCCATATTCATAATCTAATATTTCAAAAATTATTCCTTGATTATTTTTTAACATTTTATCCATTAATTTAGGATCTGTTAAAACATATTTTATATTATTATCTTTTATCTTTTTAATTATTTCTTGATCTTTAAAATTTGTTGATAATAGAACTTTTCTTATTTTAGAAGGCTCTAATTCATTAAAAACGTTTTTTCCACATACTCTCATAAAATCTTCTCCATTATTTCATTTAATCTATTTTTATCATTTTGATATAAATAACCTATTAAACATTCAAAACCAGTGGCTTTATGATAAGTTACTATATCATTGTTTTTACTACGATGCATTTTGGCGTTACGACCTTTTTTTACAATATCTAATTCGGTTTCTGTTAAGATATTTTCTTGTTCTAATTTTTCTAAAAGTTTTCTTTGACTTTTAGCACTTACAAAATTAAGACTTTCAGTTTGAAGGTCATTAACATTTTTTATTCCTTTATTAATTAAATGATTACGAACTATAAGTTCATATACAGCGTCTCCTAAGTATGCAAGGATTAAATATTCCATAAACATCACGGTTATAATATAGCATATTTAATTAAAAAGAAAAAGAATTAAATGGAAATAATTCTTATATTAATTTTTCAATTAGTTCTTTATTGCGAAGTAGTCTTGGTTCGCTTGGATTATATTTTAAAGCTTTATTTACATAAATATAGGCTTCTTTATAATTTTTTTGATTATATTCACAAATAGTTAGAAGATCTTCAATTGTTCCATTGTAACAAGCTGGATCATTAATATATGTCTTTGGATTTGATTTGATTTGGAGGGCAAGTAATAGATATAACTTAGCTTTATTATATTCATTTAGATGGTAATATATTAGTCCTGTTTCGTAGTATCCTTCTCTTAAATATGGTGCTTCACTAATACTCATGATAGCGTATCTTAGGGCTTCATTATAGTCTTTTAAGTTATAATATGATCTTGATATGAAACGCATAGATGCACATCTTTCATCGCGCCATGTGGCATTTTTCATTTTAAGATGATGTTTTAAAGTTTTAATTGCTTCTTTATATTTTCCGTAAAACATATATTCTCTTCCTAAATAGTGATAGTTACGATCATTTTTAGGATTTTCTTTAACTGAAAGTTCAAGTAGTGGTAAATAAGAACTTCGTGATTTGGTACTATCTGGATAATGTTTTAATACTATGTCTTCTATTAAAATAGTTTTAGAATTTTCTAGAGAACACTCCAAAACTTCATGAACAGGATTAACCCATTTATATCCATGACGACTATGAATTTTTTCATAAAAGAAATTTATAGCGGGATTATTATTCTTATCGAATGACCATATGTAGTTGTATTTTACTAGATTATAGTTTTTGGCTTTTTCTAATTTTTGGCGCCATCCTTTATCAAATACTTCATCTAAATCAGTACATACGCATAAATCGGTATCTTCAGGAACTAATTTTAATGATTCGTTTCTAGCAACATCAAAACGCCAGGGAGTAATTATTTTAGTAGTTACTTTAATGTTATGTTTTTTTAATTTTTCAACAGTATCGTCAGTTGAACCAGTATCAAGAACATATATTTCATCCGCTTCTTTCATAGATTCATACCAACGATCTACAAATTTAGATTCATTTTTACTAATAGCATATACACATATTTTCAATTTATCACCTATTAATTTTATGTTGTTAATTTTAAAAAAATGTGTTAGAGTATACTCTATTTTAGGGATGAAAATTATGGATAGAAAATTTATTTTTAGAAAAAAGGCATTTACTCTATGTTTATTTTATTTATTAACATTTTCTAAATTTTTTAATAAGAAAAATAATAATATTATAAAATATAATGAAGATTTTAGTATAGATGATAATTATTCGACATTTGCATATTTAAATGAAAAGAAAATAATATTTATAAACGATGAATTTTATTATATTGAAGATGATAATGTTTATGTTGTTGATTTAAGATATATAACTGATTCGGATATAAAGATTTGTGGTTCTTATAAAATTTATTCTTTAGAAGAAATTCGTAATATTTTAAGTATTTTGCAAGAATATGAGAAAAGATACCCTTCTAGATGGAATAGAACAAATAGTTCTATGGAATATGAATGGATTGTGCATAATTTAGCATATTATTTAGGTTTTTTCCCAAATAAGTCAATGGATGTAGATTTAGATAATGATGATGAAGGAAAATTAATACCTAAAATTTTAAAAAAGACATATTAAAAAGTGAAACTAAGATAATTAATTTCACTTTTTTATTTATTATCATTTTGAATTGGTTTCATTGTTGGGAATAGTAATACGTCTCTGATTGATTCTTGTTCAGTAAATAACATTATCATTCTATCAATGCCATATCCAATTCCGCCTGCTGGTGGCATACCGTATTCTAAGGCTTCGATAAAGTCATAATCGATATCGTTAGCTTCATCATTACCTAATTCTTTTTCTTTTAATTGTTCTTCAAATCTTTCTAATTGATCGATTGGGTCGTTAAGTTCAGTATATGCATTCGCGCATTCATGTCCAGAAATAAATAATTCAAAACGATCAACAAATCTAGGATCTTCAGGATTTTTCTTAGTAAGAGGTGATATTTCTACAGGATGACCATATAAAAAAGTTGGCTCAATTAATGTTTCTTCAACATATTTTTCAAAAAATAAATTAATTATATGTCCAACAGTATGTTCATGTTCTGCTACTTCAATATCATGTTCTTTAGCAAGTTTTAAGGCTTCTTCAACTGTCATTTCTTGTTTAAAATCAATTCCGGTTTTTTCTTTAATAGCATCTACCATACTAATTCTTTTCCATTTACCAGATAAATCAACATCATGTCCTAAATAATGGAAGGTAGTTTTTCCGCAAACTTTTTTGGCAATAGTTTGATACATTTCTTCAGTTAGGTCCATCATTCCCTCTAGATTAGAATATGCTTCATATACTTCCATCATAGTAAATTCTGGATTATGTTGAGGATCCATACCTTCATTTCTAAATGTTCTACCTATTTCATATACTTTTTCCATACCACCAACTAGTAATCTTTTTAAATTTAATTCTAGGGCAATACGTAAGTACATATCTAAATCTTGCGTGTTATGATGAGTTACAAATGGTCTGGCTGATGCACCAGTTAAAAGTGTTGTTAATATAGGTGTTTCCACTTCAACAAATCCTTTATTATCTAAGAAATTTTGAATACATCTAATAATTTTAGGACGCATAAATGCGACTTTTTTAGAATCTTCATTCATTATTAAATCTACATAACGTCTTCTATATCTTTCTTCTACATCAGTTAATCCATGGAATTTTTCAGGTAGTGGACGCAATGACTTAACTAAATGAGTATATTCTAAACATTTTAAAGTTAATTCACCAGTTTTAGTTTTCATAACTTTGCCATAAACTCCAACTATATCGCCGATATCAGCCGTTTTAAATAAATTATAAGTTTCTTCTCCAACATCATTAATAGAGATATAAATTTGAATTTTACCTTTTTTATCTTGAATTGTAAAGAATGATGCTTTACCCATTTTACGAATAAACATTATTCTTCCGGCTACTTTATAGCAATCATTAATATTTTCAAAGTCATCATGAGGAATATCTTTATATTTTTCTTTTAAATCTTCTGAGTAAGCAGTGCGGTCATATCTTGAACCAAATGGATCAATACCTAATTCTTTTATTTTAGTTGCTTTTTCTCTTCTAACTATTTCTTGATCTGTTAAATTACGCATATTTAATCACTTCTTTCCTCCATAGTATACTTAAAAAGTAATAAAAATGCAATAAAAGAATAATCTTAATTTAGGAGGAACATTATGAATGGAATGAATGGCAATTATTATCCTAGTGCTAAATATCCAAATGATTATAATTTAAATACAGCACCTATTGGAGGAAATGCAAATGGGAATGTTCAAGATGAACAAAGTTATATTGAAAATATTTTAAGATTAAATAAAGGTAAGAGAGCTAAGGCATATTTTTCTTTTCCAGATTCTAATGAATGGCGTGATAAAGTTTTTGAAGGAATTATTGAAGAAGCAGGAAAAGATCACCTTGTTATGAGTGATCCTAAAACTGGCAAATGGTCTTTAATTCTTCTTATTTATTTAAATTTTGTTGAGTTTGATGATAAAATAAATTATAGTCATGCTTATTCGGAGATAACTTATTAAGTTATCTTTTTTAATTTCCGCTCAAAAATTAGTGTCGCTTGTGTCAGTGAATTTCAATGGATTATAGTCGCCAATATAGTGGTATCAATTCGTTGTATATGTTTGTTTTTTGTCCATGGCCAGGATATATTTGGATATTTTTAGGAGATGCTAAAATTTTTTGAATGCTATCTAACATATCTTCATAATTTCCACCAGGCAAATCTGTTCTACCTATGCCTTGATAGAAAATAAAGTCTCCACTAAATAATTTATCGTTAAATAGGAATCCGACTAAATCTTCTTTATGTCCGGGATAAGCAATTACTTTAAATTTAAATTTTTTTATTTTTATTTCTTTATCAGTATCTTTATAATCATAAACTTGTACGTTTTTGTATTTTAATATATCTTTTAAGGCACCATAGTGATCTTTATGATAATGAGTTATTAATACTCCTAGTAAGTTTCCGTGAATATGTTTTAATATTGTTTTAGCTTCAGCGCCGGGATCAACTATTAAATAATCGTTATCAATATTTAAAATGTAACAATTTTCTAATAGCCTTCCTACAACTAATGTTTTAATATTCAATTCAATCAGCTCTCTTTCCAACAACATTATACTATATTTATTATTTTATTTTTATTAAAATTAATGTATAATTTATTGTAGGTGATTTAAATGGGAACTATAGGAGCTATTAGTATAGTTTTATTGTTAATAATTATTGGAGGTGTATGTGGACTAATGTATGTTATTGTTTATAATAATTTACAAGCATATACTTTAAAAATTAATGAAGCAGAAGGTTTAATTGATGAACTCTTAAGAAAAAAATATGATACTATTTTAATGATGAAAGATATTATTATTGAAGAAACTGACATTCCAGAGAAATCTTTCGATGAAGTAGTTAAACTTAAGAAGCAAAATTTATCGAGTTTTGATTTAGAGAGAAAATTAAATGAATATAATAATTTGATAATTAAAATAAATGGTGATTACGATAATTTACTTAGTAATATAAGATTTAATAATTATTTTAATGATTTGAACGAAATTAATCAAAAATTAGAGGCAGCAAAAAGTTTTTATAATAAATATACTAATATATTAAATAAGTATACTAAAAAATTTCCATCTAATGTGATTGCTTATAGTCATAATATTAAAACAAGGGCATTCTTTGATGGAAAAGATATGTTCGATGAGGATTTAAAAGATTTTAAATTATAAAATAAAAACGAAGATTAAGTTGGTCTTCATTTTTTAATACAATAAATTATTTTCTTTGGCCCATGGAATAAAATGATCGGTTATGGCAGAAGATAAATCACTTTCATCATCTTTTAAGCCATGCCATTTATAATCCATTATTTCTTCATTAGGTACTAATTCCACATTAATTGGTTTAGACGATATCATCATATGCATTTCAATTGTAAGGCCTGGATCTGATAAGGCTGGTTCCCTAAAACATAGAATTTCTTTTAAATCTTTTTCTTCAATTGTAAATCCGTTTGCTATTTCTTCAATACATTCTCTTACGGCAGCTTCTTTAAACGTTTCGCCTTTTTCGACTCCACCACCAACTAAGGTATATTTTCCTTTTTTTGCACTTCTTTGTGACATGCTTACTAATACTTTTCCGTCTTTAATAAACACGGTTGATACAACATATATTAAATCTTCCATTATTACTCCTTTTTATTTATGATATGTTTCATTATTAATTATTTTAAATGAACGATAGATTTGTTCTAAAAGAATTCCCCTAAATAAACCATGAGGAAAGGTTAAATCACTAAATGATATTTTATAATCTACTTTTTCTAAAACTCTATCGGCTATGCCCTCTGAACCACCTATTATAAAATCGATGTTGCCATAATTCATTAAAGTTTTATCTATAAATTTTGATAATTCTGTTGATGTGTATTTTTTACCATTTAATGTTAAGGCAACTTTATATGATTTATCTTTTAATTTTGTTGAAATTCTATCTCCTTCTTCATTTTTATTTGAATCGATTAATTCAACTATTTCTAATTTATGATATTTATTTATTCTAGTTTGATAATCATTTATTAAATCAATTAAATATTTTTCTTTAATTTTTCCAATACATATAATTCTTATCATACTTTAATATTACCTGATTTTTCATTTTGTTTGGCAATAACAATATTGTCAAAATCAATTTCATGATCTTTAAATTCATTTTTTAGTGTTTCTAATGCTATTTCGGGTGTGTTATTTTCTTCACTAAGGTGGGCTAAAATTATTTCTTTAGTATCATTACCAATTATTTTGCTTAAATAGAAAGCGGATGACTCGTTAGAAAGATGGCCCTTATCGCTAGCTACTCTTCTTTTTAACCATCCTGGATATCTACCATTAATTAGCATATCAGCATTATGATTGCTTTCAAAAACATAAACTGTTTTATTTTTTAATTTATTAAAATATTTTTGATTAAGGTAACCTGTATCAGTAATTTGAACAACACTACTATTTCCTTCGGTTATTATATATCCACGAGAGTCTGATGTATCATGACTAGTTTTAATATTTTCTATTAATAAATCATCTATTATCATATCATCTTCTAGTAATAAAATATTTTCATATGTTTTTAAATATGGTAAATCTTCCAGCATAGGTATAGTTAATATTATGGTTGGATGATATTTTTTTACGATATTTTTTATAGAACTTACATGATCTGAATGAGTATGAGTTATAAAAATATAATCGATATTATCTAAACTGGTATTATTTTCAATTAGTTTTTCATTTATATAAGTCATTGTACAACCGGCATCAATTAATACTTCGTGATTTGTTGTTTTTATATACGTTGAGTTACCTTTTGAACCACTTGCTAATACACTTACTAACATGAGTACACCGCGCATGGATTAATATATGATCCATTTTTTAGAATAGCAAAATGTAAGTGAGTTCCAGTTGATGATCCTGAGTTTCCCATATTAGCAATATGTTGTGAACGGGATATTTTTTGTCCAGTTGAGACTTTAATATCGTTTTTTAAATGAGCATATATAATTTCAAATTCGCCATATGAAACTCTAACATAATTTCCCCAAGAGTTCCCACACATTGAGCCTAAAAATCCGTGATTTGGGCAAGATTTATATGTTGCTGTTACGATTCCTTCAGTAGAAGCATAAATTGGTGAGCCAAAACCAGTTCCGGAAATATCAATTCCATTATGATGTCTTCCCCAACGCCATGCAAATGGGCTGGTAATTACATACGGAGATAAAGTAGGCCAACGCCATTCATCATTTCCTGTATTAACATATTCATAATTAACACTTGGATTAGAATAATATTTTGTTCCTTTAGCAACAATTTTATTTATCGTTGGTTTAATTTCTTCTGATTTAGTAATTACAAGTTTTTCAATTTCACCATTTTTATATTGAATTGATTCAGTTACTTTAGAAATACCATTAACACCTTCTTGAATTACTTTTGTTTGTCCAACATACATATCGTTATCTTCTTGATATTCAGTAACGGCTTTATTAGTTATGTTTTCAACTACTTCTACTTCATGAATTATTTCTAATAAAGGAGAAATTAATCCAATAGATACTTCTTGATTTTTTTTAAGTAAAGTATTTTTACTTGTTATTGTTGGATTAGCAATTAAAAACTCTTCAATACTTAAGTTATTATTTTCAATTATATTATCAATTGAATCATTTTCTTTAACAGTATATGTTTTTTGTTTTTCAGTTGTACCAAATAATAAATATTTACTTAGGTCATCTGTATTAGTAAAAATCTTTTTATCAGTACTTATTAAAGTTTTCTTAATAGTAATTTCATCTTCCCAATAAACTGATGTTATTTTTGTTCCTTCATCAGTTATTTCTTCTTGAGTATTATTTTTGTAGTTATTTAGTTTGTCTTTACCAACAAAGGCAGATACCATATTATAGAAAGCATCTTCAAAATATTCCTTTTTTAAAGTATAAATGTATAATGGTTCTTTTGTTCCATCTTTGTATTTGATAGTAATAATATATCCTTCAATTGTAAATGAACTACTATTTTCGATGGTATTATATATTTCTTCAGAACTTTTGATATTTTCATTGTATGTTGTTACCTTTTCGATTTCAAGTCCTCCAGGAGGATATACTTTGTCAACCCCATAATTATTTTTAATTTCTTGTTGTTTTTCATCGACTAGCTCAAGGAATTCATTTTCATTAGATAGATATCCAATACTTTTTCCTTCAACAAATACTTCATATACGTCTTTAGGGACAGCATTCTTTTTAGTTGTTGGCAACAAGAAAAACATTATAGCAGATATTAAGATAGTTAATAATATTGAAATTAAAATTTCTTTCTTTTTCATTTAATCACTTCACTTTTTTAATTTTCTTCATTTTTCTTTATATAATTTCTGAAATTACTCATGCTTCTTTCAAATAATAATTCAATTGTACCTGTACCACCATTACGATGTTTGCCAATTATTAATTCAGTTATTGATGTGTCAGTTTGTTCAGCAGCTGCTTTGTTATAATAATCATCACGATATAAAAACATTACGATATCGGCATCTTGCTCGATTGATCCTGATTCTCTTAAATCAGACATAATTGGTCTTTTGTTTTCACGAAGTTCAACACTACGAGATAACTGAGCTAGGGCTACAACGGGTACTTTTAATTCCATAGCCATTGTTTTTAAGGAACGTGATATTTCAGATACTTCTTGAACACGGTTTCCTTCATTTTTGCTTGATCCAGAAATTAACTGTAAGTAATCGATAACGATTAGACCTAAACCTTTATCACTGGTTGCTAGACGACGACATTTAGCTCTTATTTCAGATATTGTCATTCCAGCGTTATCTTCAATATAAAGATTTGTTTCACTAAGTTCACTCATAGCTTCATTAACTTTTTTCCAGTCATTATGTTCTAAACGTCCGGTTCTTACTTTATTCATTTCAATTCCACCGGCAGCGGCTATCATACGCATAGCAAGTTGTTCAGCAGACATTTCTAAGTTAAATAAGGCAACAGCTTTATCACTTTTAGTTGCCGCATTAACGGCAAGATTTAAAGCAAAAGCAGTTTTACCCATGGCAGGACGAGCAGCAACTATGATTAGTTCATTTTCATGTAAACCACTAGTTAATTTATCTAAGTCATAGAAACCAGTTGCCAATCCTGTAATTTCATTTTGATTCTTAGCAAGTTTCTCAATTTGCTCTTGAGCACTTTTCATTACGGAAGCAATTGATTTAAATTCTCCGGCTTTGCGAGCTTTTGTAACTGAAAATATTTTCTTTTCAGCATCATCAATTAAATAATTGGTTTCTTCTTCTTCATTATAAGCATCACTATTGATTTTGTTAGTTACATCAATTAATTTTCTTCTTAAAGCTTTATCTTTAATAATATCAATATAGTAATCAATGTTGGCAGAAGATATAACTGAATCTATTACTTCACTTAAATATTCAATTCCACCTATGGCGTTAATTGATATATGTTTTTCAATTTCATTTTTTATTGTTGATGAATCTAAAGGAATTTTATTTTGATGTAAAGTATAGATAGCATCAAATATACGTCTATTTGCTTCACTAACGAACATATCACTTTCTAAATCTTCACATACTTTATCACAAGCATACCTTGTTAAAAATGCGCATCCTAAAGCCATCATCTCAGCCTCGAGATTTTGAGGCATTTTTCTTTCGGCCACTTAATTACACCTCTTTTACTGAAACAGTTAAACTAGCAACTACTTTCTTATGTAATTTGATAGAAACTTTATGAATCCCTAAGGTATCGATTTGATGATCTAATTCAATAATTTTTTTATCAATATTAAATCCTTTTTTATTTAATTCTTCAGCTATTTGTTTAGAAGAAATAGTACCAAATATTTTACCATTTTTACCTACTTTAACTTTAAATGTTAATGTTAGTTTTTCTATTTTTTCTTTATCATTTTGACATTTCTTAACTAGTAGGTCTTCTTCTAACGCTCTTGTTGCTAATTCATTCTGTAATCTTTTTTTAGAACCATCAGTATATTTTACAGCAAGTCCATTTTTAATAAGAAAGTTTTCAGCATATCCATCACTGACTTCTAATACATCGTCTTTCTTTCCTTGTTTTTTTACATCTTTTAATAATATAACTTTCATGCAAACCACTCCTGTCTAATTCCCTAATAGTATAACAAATAAATTAAAAAAAAGATACCTTTTATGGTTTTGTAGATATCCTTTAAAGTAGCTATGTTATTTTTCTAATAACCAATCAATTGTATTTTATGAATTATTCCATTTTGAGAGAAATCTAATTTATCCATTGATAGAACATATTTAGGATAATTATCATCTATATTTTTATATGCATTAAATTCTCTTTCAGCAACTTCTTCATCGCTTAAAATATATGTTACTTGAAAATATATTTTTCATTAAATCTAGTAGCTATAAAATTGATTTCGCCATTTTCTAATGTTCCAACGTTTATATTATATTCTCTTGCAATTAGTTCATTATAAATAATATTTTCTAAGTAGGCACCGATTTGTCCTTTTTTGCCTTCACTTAAAATATTGGTAAAACCTAAATCAGTTAGATAGTATTTGTATTTACCATTTAGTATTCTTTTCGTCTAACATCATATCTTTCCGCTTTGGAAATTAAATTGGCACGAGTTATATAATCTAGATAGTTATATATTATTTCAAGAGAAACGTTTCTAGAATCACTTTGCATATATTTTTTAAACTATCAGGAGAAAACACTTGTGAAGGTATTGTTAATATGTAAGTTACAATTCTATTTAGTAAATCGATATCTTTAATATTAAATCTTTTTACAATATCTTTTATAATGATAGAATCATAAATATCATTTAAATATGTTTTTCTTGAAATATCATCTTTTTGCATAAATCTTTGAGGCATTCCTCCCCCACTTAATATAGTCATTAAATGCATCTTCAATATCTCTATTATCGGTAATATTTAATAATTTGCACACTTCATCAAATGTGAATGGGGTCATTTTAAAGCTTACATATCTTCCCGCAATATAAGTTGCTAAATCGCCAGATAATAAATCACTATTTGATCTAGTAATAAAAATGGATGTATTTTTAGTTGCTCTTAAGAAATTTACAGCCTTCTACCACTCGCTAACATTTTGAATTTCATCAAAAAATAAATAATACTTTTTGTCGTCAATTATTTTTTCTTTAATATACTCATTTAACTTCTTGTGATTTGTATATTCTTCATAATCATAGTCTTCAAAATTAATATAAATAATATGATTATTATCTATATTTTTCTGTTTTAATTGATCAATTATTTGCTTTAATATTACAGATTTACCTGAACGTCTTATTCCTATAAGTACCTTAATTAATTCTTGGTTATAAAATGGTCTTATTAATTTTAAATATCTTTCACGAATAACCATAATAATTTTCTTTCTTTAATATATTATATAACTTTATTTTGTTATTGTCGATTTATTACGCCGTAGTGTAATTTTTTGTTAATTTTATTAATTTATTACGGTATAAAAAATACCACTACATTAATAGTGATATCTTTAATTACAATTTATTTTACAAATGGGATTAAAGCCATAAATCTTGCTCTTTTAACTTGTTTAGCAATATATCTTTGATGTTTAGCACATGCTCCAGTCATCCTTCTTGGAAGTATTTTTCCTTTTTCATTGATATATTTAGTAATAATATTTACGTCCTTATAATCTACGCTTTTTCCAGCACACATTTGACAAATTTTCTTTTTCTTACGATAAAATTCAGCCATTTTTAATTTCCTTTCTAAAATGGTAGATCATCATCACTTAGAACTACTTCTGAACCGAAATCTTTAAATGGATCTTCATTAAAATCATTAGTTTCTACGTGATTTATATCTCCAGTTTGATTTACAGCGGGCATAACAGGTGTACTATTTGTGCTTCCTTTACTACTTAAGAAAGTAATATTACTAGCATTTACTTCTGTTACATATACTGTTTTGCCTTCATTATTTTGATAATTTCTTGTTTGAATTCTTCCTTGTACTCCGATTTGAGAACCTTTAGTACAATATTTACATAGGTTTTCAGCTTGCTTTCCCCAAACAACACAGCTAATAAAGTCGGCATCTCTTTCGCCATTTTGATTTGAAAATTGACGAGATACAGCAATAGTGAATGAACATGTTGTGTTTGTTCCATTCATAGTATTTACTGTTCTAAGTTCAGGGTCTCTAGCTAGTCTTCCTACTAATACGACATTATTCATTAACTACTCCTCATCTAATTTAATAATTTGATGTCTAATGATATTTTCATTTAATCTAGCTTTACGATCAAGTTCAGCTATAGCTTCATTAGTTGCTTCAACTGTTAATACATAGTAAAATCCATTAACTTCTTTATTAATAGGATAAGCTAAGGTTCTTTGTCCCATTTCTTTAACGTTAGTAATTTTACCTTTTAAGTCAGTTATAGTTGATTTTAAACTTTCAACTACTCTTTTTACTGCAGCTTCTTCTAAAGTAGTTTTAACAATAAACATTACTTCATAGTTTTTCATTTTTCTATCCTCCTTCTGGTCTATTCGGCTTTATTTTAAATAAAGCAAGGAGCTTTCGCTCAAGTAGTATATTAGCATATTTTTATTTAATATTCTAGTCTGTTTTTAACCTTTTTTATATATTTTTATTATTTTGTTGTTACTATTCACAGCCCAGATAAATGATTGTATCAAAAAGAAGATGAAATTAAT
>ERZ808240.1088-NODE-1088-length-34548-cov-4.065608_pt1 | contig 34548 bp, 29 predicted proteins | sample MGYA00521084_ERZ808240 | MGnify/ENA primary metagenome ERZ808240 (study PRJEB31516, sample SAMN03275571) | gut metagenome | biome: mammalia-associated habitat; material: feces | host: Papio cynocephalus | place: Kenya | collected 2012-08-06 ... | reverse complement strand
GGATGCCTCATTGAGAAGTTTTATAAAAGTTCCTATTGATTCATACGGATAGCTCAGAAGTAAATCCTTTGAATGAATCTGAGAGATAATTGAACGGCTTTCACTCAATGATGCAGTTTTCTGTGATTCCCTTTTCTGATATTTAAGTTCCGGATTGTCACATAAATCAGAAAGTTCAAAAAGATACGACAAATCAAGCGGCATTCTTGAATAAAATACATTTTTAGCTGAAAGTTTAAGTTTCTTGCAGAAATAATCAAGAGCATCTCCGCTGAAATTATCGGAAAGTTCAAGCCTTACCGGTTTGAGTTTCTGTCTCTTTGAAACAAGTTCCTCCATACTTTCACGGAAATCGCCGTCATCATCATCAGGGTCAATATCAGCATTTCTTGTAACTCTTATAATTACCCTGTCTACGACTTTATAGTTTTTGAATACAAGGTGGGCGAAGTTAAGTATAACATCTTCAGCAAGAATAAAACGTTTTCCCTCACTTCCAAGCGGAATAAGTCTCGGAAAATGTTCATTCTTTACAGGAATAATTCCTATTGTTATACCCTTTTTATCTTTATCCTTAATCTGCACAAGTATATAGAGTGCATTATTATTCAGAAACGGGAAAGGGTGTGACTTGTCAATAACTATCGGAGATATGAGGGGTTTTATTTCTCTTTTAAAATAAAGTTCAAGAAATGCCTTTTCCTCATCAGAAGCAGTATCAAATGTAACCTGTTCATATCCATAAGGTTTCAAAAGCTCCATAGTTTTTATATATGCACTTTCAGCAAGAGGCTGTAATCTTCTTACTGCTGTAAAAACAGCATCAAGCTGTTCTCTGGGAGTCATTCCTGTTTTATTTTCACGTTTGTCTTTTGTTTCATCATTATCATTGGCATCTGTAAGAGTTCCTACACGCACTCTGAAAAATTCATCAAGATTGCTCTGATATATAGCAGAAAATGAAAGTCTTTCAAGAAGCGGTACATTTTCATCAATTGCTTCTTCAAGAACTCTTTTATTGAATTTAAGCCATGATAATTCTCGGTTTTCAAGATAATCCATAATATAAATACCTGCTCTTTCAGAAATATTGAGATTATATTTAATTATACATTATCTTTAACAAATAGTCAATAAAAACCTTTTAAAAAAGCTCGTTAAATATATGTAAAATGCAGGATAAACAGAAAATAAAAAGGACGGAAAGATTTTCCGTCCTGATTATCAGATAAGCTTAAAATTCAGTTTTCTTTTCGAGGTATGAAACAAGGTCATTTATGCTGACTCTTTCCTGTTCCATTGTATCTCTGTCACGGACTGTAACGCAGTTATCCTTTTCAAGTGTATCGAAATCGTATGTAATACAGAAAGGTGTGCCTATTTCGTCCTGACGGCGATATCTTTTTCCGATTGTACCTGTTTCATCGAAATCGACAACAAATTTCTTTGAAAGCATTTCATATACTTCAAGAGCCTTTGGAGTGAGTTTCTTTACAAGAGGAAGTACACATGCCTTGAACGGTGCGAGTGCAGGGTGGAAATGCATAACTGTTCTTATTTCCTTCTTTTCGTTGCCGTTCTTGTCAACAGTAACAAGTTCTTCCTCATCATAAGCCTCTGTAACTATTGAAAGGAAAAGTCTTTCAACACCAAGTGAAGGCTCAATAACATAAGGAACATATTTTTCATTTGTTTCAGGGTCAAAGTATTCGAGTGATTTTCCGCTTGTCTTTATATGCTGTTTAAGGTCATAATCTGTACGGTCAGCAACACCCCAGAGTTCTCCCCAGCCGAACGGGAAAAGGTATTCAAAGTCTGTTGTAGCCTTTGAATAGAAACAAAGTTCCTCGGGTGAATGGTCACGAAGTCTGATATTTTCTTCTTTAAGACCAATATTCAGAAGGAAGTTCTTGCAGTATGTTCTCCAGTAGCTGAACCATTCCAAATCTGTACCGGGTTTGCAGAAAAATTCAAGTTCCATCTGTTCAAATTCACGAACTCGGAATATAAAGTTTCCGGGAGTAATTTCATTTCTGAAAGACTTTCCGACCTGAGCAACACCGAAAGGAATTTTCTTTCTTGATGTACGCTGAATATTTGCAAAGTTTACAAATATACCCTGTGCAGTTTCAGGACGGAGATATATTTCTGACTTTGAATCTTCTGTAACACCCTGAAATGTCTTGAACATAAGGTTAAACTGACGAATATCAGTAAAATTTGCCTTTCCGCAGTTTGGGCATACGATATTTTTTTCTTTTATGTAGTCAGTCATCTGCTGATTTGTCCAGCCTGCTACATTAGTTCCGTCAAAATCTTCAATAAGGTTATCAGCTCTGTGACGTGTCTTACATTCCTTACAGTCCATAAGAGGGTCAGAAAATCCGCCTATATGACCTGATGCAACCCATGTCTGAGGGTTCATAAGTATAGCACTGTCAAGACCTACATTATAAGGATTTTCCTGTATAAACTTCTTACGCCATGCTTTTTTGATATTTTCTTTAAGTTCTACACCTAAAGGGCCGTAATCCCAAGTATTTGCAAGACCGCCGTATATTTCTGAGCCTGCATATACAAATCCTTTGGATTTACATAAATCCACGATTTTATCCATTACCTTTTTATCATTGCTGAGCATAGATTTTTACCTCACTTAAAAAATATATATCTTTAATTATAATCCCAAAATAAATATTTGTCAATAACTGTATCATTAATTTTAAATATACTGAAAAATCAGTCTTTTCCGCCAAGACTTATATTTCCGCCTGACTGACTGCCGGCCATATTTGCAAATATTTCTGATGTTTCTGTATCTCTCGGAAGATTAAGTGTTTTTGTTGCACTGTAACTGAATTCAAGACCGCCGTTTTTAAATACGAAATTAACCTGATACCTCTGCCAGCTTTTTCTGGATTTGCAGACAATATTCAGTTTATCACGTGAATATGTTGCTTCTTTTCCCTGACGGATTTTATATTGCGAAGCACAGCCGGCTTTTATAATACCTTCTTCCTCAAGAATATCAGCTATTGCTAAATTTGAAACACGGATTTCATTATCATCAACATAAACATATCCATGGTCTTTGTTTTCAGGAGAATCGTCCCACGGATTATCATGATTTATCATTGTATCAGGAGAAATTGCTATTGCAATCTGCAAAGCATTTGTTATCTGTTTGGCATTGGAAATATCCGCAGTATTACGGGCTTTTTCAATATATCCCATAATAGACGGGACTAAAACAGCTGATAAAATCCCAATAATTGCAATTACAACAATCAGTTCTACAAGAGTAAAACCCTTTAATTTTTTATTTATTTCAGAATTATTGTTCATAATAACATCTCCTGTAAAAAGTAATAAAAATATTTTATCAGATTTTACCTGAAAAGTCAATGTTAATTTATAAATTATTTGAATTTTTTATCCGGCATCTGTATATTTTATTCCTATTTTTTCACCGTATTTTACAATTGTTTCAAATCCCTGATGTGTATTATGAACAATATCTTCATCAATTAAAATTCTGTCTTTCTGAAAGAGAAGAACTATTGTTGAACCGCCAAAAAGGAACATTCCCTTTTCCTGTCCTCTTGAAAAACGGCATTTTCCATGATGATTCTGAATTTTTCCAACCATCATTGCACCGACTTCAATCTGAACAGCATCACCGAAATTCTTTGTATGGAGAAGTGTATATTCCCTTGAATTCTGCTTGTATACATTATATCTCCTGAAAGCTATCGGATTTACGGTATGAAGAACTCCCCTTATATGAACATTATTGCTTTTTACTCCGCTGTCAAAATAGCAGTATCTGTGATAATCAGTGACTTCAAGGCGGAATATCAGACATTTTCCGCCCTCAAATCTGCTTGCAAGACTGTCATTCTTAATCATATCATATATGCTGTAAGATGAACCCTTAATTTTAAAAACACTGTCACTGTCTATATCATATACAGATAATTTTGAATCACATGGACTTATAAGTGATTCAGGAGTTATATCAATTTTTCTTGCTGAAGGTCTGATTTTTCTTGTGAAAAAATCATTGTATGAATTTATATCATCAACATAATATTCAGAAAGATTTATATTATTCTTCCGGACAAATGGTTTTATAAGCGGTTCTGAAAGCGGAGAACTCATAAATTTCCCCGCAGTTTCAGAAATAAAAGGCATTGTAAGAACCTTCAAAAAACATCTGCCTATAAAAGTATCATAGAGAATTTTCAGAGCATTATCCTGTGAAAAAAATTTTTCAGGAGGATTATAGATTTTTCCGTTTCTGTCAATCAAGGGCATAGTATTATACACTCCTTGCATTCGCAATCATAAGCTTTATGCGGTTTTCCTGATTTACTCTTGTTGCACCCGCATCATAGTCTATTGCAACTATATTTGCGTTCGGATATGCTGATTTTATTTTTCTTGCCATTCCCTTGGCTACTATATGATTAGGCAGACAACCAAAAGGCTGTGCGGATATTATATTTTCAACGCCCGATTCAACAAGCGATGCCATTTCAGCAGGAATAAGCCAGCCTTCTCCCATTACAACACCCTGATTTATATATTTATCTGCAAGATGACGGAGATGTTCAAAATCATGCGGAGGGTCAAACTTTCCGTTCTTTTTCATAACATTGATAAGTTCTTTCTGTTTGCTGTAAATAAGCTTATAGCCTATTCCGTTTACAACAGATGATTTTGTTACATGGTCATAAAGTTTTCCGTCTGTCATATTCCCGCATGCACAGTACATTACAAATTCAAGAAGTGTAGGAACAACAGGTTCACAGTTTTCTGATATGAGAAAATCCTCAAGATGATTGTTTGCAAGCGGTGAATATTTTACATAAATTTCCCCTACTATTCCGACTCTTATTTTTTTGACATTGCTGAGTTCAATTCTTCCGAAATCTTCAAGAATCTGAGAATAAAGCGATTTTGTACGCAGGTATTCACTGCTTCCCCTTGCAAAAATATCGCCGAGAATTTTCTGCCATTTGTTAAGCTTTTTCAATGCCGAACCCTTTACAAGCTCATACGCTCTGCATTTATTATAGCATATCATCAGCAAATCACCGTAAATAACTGCATACAGCATTTTAAGAAACATAGGAGCAGTTATTTTAAATGCACTGTCCTTTTCAAGTCCGCTGAAATTAAGAGATAAAACAGGTATCTGAGGATAATTCTTATTTACACACTTTCTGATAAGATGTATATAATTTGAGGCTCTGCAACCTCCGCCCGTCTGTGACATTATAAGAGCAGTTTTGTTCAGGTCATATTTTCCGCTTTTAAGAGCGTCCATAAACTGTCCTATAACAAGAAGTGCAGGATAGCAGGCATCATTATGAACGTTTTTAAGTCCCTCATCTATAACAGAACGTGATTCATTCTGAAGAAGTTCCATTTTATATCCGGCTGATTCAAATATTTTTATAATCAGCCTGAAATGTATGGGGAGCATATCCGGAACGAGTATGGTATGGGTTTTAATCATATCCTCTGTAAACTTTGCATATTCTGACATTTTATCCCTCCTTGTTTTTCATAGCTGCTGAAAGACTTCTGAGTCTTATTTTAGCTGCACCAAGATTATTTATTTCGTCGATTTTAAGCTGTGTATAAAGCTTTCCCTTTGATTCAAGTATAGAACGCACCTCATCAGAAGTTACCGCATCTATACCACAGCCGAATGATACAAGCTGTATAAGCTGCATATCAGGCTGTTTTGTGACAAATTCAGCAGCACGATAAAGTCTTGAATGATACGTCCATTGATTGAGAACATGAAGTTCAGGTGTTTCAGCCATACATGCAACGCTGTCCTCTGTTACAACAGCCATTCCGAGACTTGTTATAAGCCTGTGTATACCGTGATTTATTTCCTTGTCGATATGATAAGGTCTGCCGGCGAGAACTATTATATTTCTTTTTTCACGTCTTGCTGTATTGATTATCTCAACAGCTTTTTTCTTCATTGAATTTCTGAAATCTATCAAAGCTTTGAATCCCATATCAGAGGCGTGGGAAATATATGCACCGACATTGTAATCTTTAAGAGTTTCCGTCATAACTCTTATGACGTTTTTCCTGATATTGAGGTCTATATAAGGATATTTGAAATTGCTTTCATTAAGGCGTGGATTATTTGCTGAAAGAAGTTCAGGATAATATGCAACTACGGGACAATTGAAATGATTGTCGCTGTGTCCCTCGTTCACATTATAACTCATACAAGGCCAGAAAATAAAGTCTACTCCCTTATTGAGAAGATTTTCAATGTGACCATGTGCAAGTTTTGCAGGATAGCAGACAGTATCTGAAGGAATTGTATTCTGTCCGAGATAATATGTCTGACGTGAACTTTCATCGGAAATAACCGTTTCAAATCCGAGAGTTGTAAAGAAAGTATGCCAGAACGGTAACTGCTCATAAAAACTCAGTGCAAGCGGAAGTCCTACTCTTGCAATCGGATTTTTCGGCTGATTGTGAGTATAGTTGATAATACTTGTATATTTGTAGTCATAGAGATTCGGAACACTGTTTGCTCTCGGTTTTCCTGCACCTCTTTCACATTTGTTTCCGGAAATAAATTTATGACCATTATCAAATGTAATTATATTGAGTGAACAGTTTGCAGTACATTTTCCGCAATGGGCAGACCTTGATTTATATGAAAACTTTTCAAGTTCTTCTGCTGATATAAGAGTAGATTTTTCGCCTGCTGTTTCCTTTGCATACAATGCACAGCCAAAAGCTCCCATAAGCCCTGAAATTGACGGCCTTATAACGTTTCTGCCTATTTCTTTTTCAAATGCACGAAGTACAGCATCATTAAGGAAAGTTCCGCCCTGAACGACAATATGCTTTCCGAGTTCATCAGGAGAATTTGCCCTTATAACCTTATATATTGCATTTTTTATTATTGATGATGACAGTCCTGCTGAAATATCCTCAACAGAAGCACCGTCTTTCTGAGCCTGTTTTACACTGCTGTTCATAAAAACAGTACATCTTGAACCCAAATCAACAGGTTTTTCCGCAAAAAGTCCGAGCTGTGCAAAATCTGCAATATCATATCCCATAGCCATTGCAAATGTTTGTATAAATGAACCGCAACCGGACGAACATGCCTCATTAAGCATAATGCTGTCAATAGCACCATTCTTTATTTTAAAGCATTTTATATCCTGACCGCCTATATCTATGATAAAATCAACATCGGGACAGAAATATGATGCTGATTTAAAATGTGCGACAGTTTCAACAATTCCTGAATCAACGGAAAGACCTGCTTTTATCAAATCTTCTCCATAACCCGTTACTGCTGAACCCTTTATTATAATATCAGGATTTTTTTCCTTATAAATTTCCTTGAGCTTTTCAGCAATTCTGTCAAGTGGCTGACCGAGATTTGAAGAATAGTGACTATATAAAAGTTCACCGTTTTCAGTTATAAGAACAAGCTTTGTTGTAGTTGAACCTGCATCTATTCCGAGATAGGCATTGCCCTTGTATGTATGCAAATCAGCATATTTCAAATCATGCTGTTTGTGACGGGAAATAAATTCATCATATTCAGCATGGGTTCTGAAAAGCGGTTCACTTGTAACAATGCTGTCATTAACTTTTGCATTTCTGATTTTTTCAGCAATCTGTTCAATGGTGTAATAATCACTGAGAGTTGATGCAAACAATGCACAGCCGTATGCAACAAATACAGGTGCTTCTTCCGGAAATACAGCATTTTCATCTGAAAGACGCAATGTCTTTACAAATGCTTTTCTGAGTCCTTTGAGGAATGATAAAGGCCCGCCGAGAAACAGCACTTTTCCCTCAATACTTCTTCCCTGTGCAAGACCGGAAACAGTCTGGTCAACTACTGCCTGAAAGATGCTTGCGGAAATATCCTCTCTCCTTGCACCCTGATTAAGCAAAGGCTGTATATCAGATTTTGCAAAAACTCCACAGCGTGAAGCTATCGGATAAACTTTTTCTGCTTTAAGCGAAAGCTGGTCCATTTCTGCGGAAGTTATTCCGAGAAGTGTTGCCATCTGGTCAATAAAAGCTCCCGTACCCCCTGCACATGAACCGTTCATTCTCTGTTCCGTACCGCCTGTAAGGAATATAATTTTTGCGTCCTCTCCGCCGAGTTCAATAACAACATCAGCATCAGGCTGTTTTTCCTTAACAGCAATAAAAGCTGAATGAACCTCCTGAACAAAAGCTATTCCTGAACCTTCAGCAAGACCGAGTCCTGCCGAACCCGTTATACTGACAGTAAATTCACAGTCATTATATTCTTTCTGTATGTCTTTAAGCTGTTCGGAAACTGTTTCACGGACTTTTGAAAAATGTCTCTGATAATTCGAGCAGACTATATTTTTATTTTCATCGATTATTACAGTCTTTACGGTTGTTGAGCCTATATCTATACCGAGTGAGTATCTTTTCATAAAATTGAATAACCTCCCGAAAACTATTTCTGTTTTATATTATACACTAAAATTAAAAAAAAAGAAAGTGGAAAATTATATTTTCCATAAAAAATAAACCGTACAGAAAAATCCGTACGGTTTTATAGTGGTCGAGGCGACAGGATTCGAACCTGCGGCCTCTGCGTCCCGAACGCAGCACTCTACCAAGCTGAGCCACGCCTCGCCAACAACAAATATTATACCACATAATAATACCAATGTCAATAGATAACGCAAAAAATAAAATTTTTAAATTTACTTTTTAAGTGATGACATAATCAGATGTCTGAGTCTGTCACAGGTAGACTGAGGAAATTCAGTTATAAATCTTATTGTATGTTCCTGAGCCTGTTCATTTCCGAGTTTCAGGAACTGTCTGAAGAATACATATATTTCGTTGTAATTCTGCATAAGCTCATTAACAACCCTTATTCCCTCATCAGTAAATTCAACGCTGTTGCAGTAATTTTTATATACAAGTCCGAAATCTGCAAGACAGCGGAGTGTTTTGCTTACGCTCGGACGTGAAACGTTAAGATAGTTTGCAATTGTAACACAGCGAACCTTTTCACCGGATTTTTTCAGCTGATAAATAGCTATAAGATATTTAATCTGACCGTTGCAGAGATTCAAAAGTCATCACCTCTTATTTATCTGAGTCTATGAGATTCCAGTATGCTTTAAGATATATTACTCCTGAAATTACTGTAAGAATTGTTGAAATCCATATCATTACAGACATAACAGTTTCCGATATACTGTAAAACGTATCATTGAGATTAAGACCAAAGGCATCGAAATTATAAACAAATGCAAGCCATGCATTTATACCTATAATAGTAACCATAGTAAAAGCAGTTTTAAGCTTTCCCCACATTCCCGCTGCAACAACTATACCGCTGTTTGCAGCAAGAAGTCTTAATCCTGATACCATAAATTCCCTTGCGGTTATTATTATGAACGGTATGGCACTCATTCTGATTTCTTCAATATCCACAAATACAGCAAGTGCTGCCATTACAAGCACCTTGTCTGCAAGAGGGTCAAGAAATTTTCCGAAATTTGTGATAAGATTGTTTTTTCTTGCAATATGCCCGTCAAGAGCATCTGTTATTGAAGCTACTGAAAATATTATAAGTGCAATAAAAAAATTACAAGGCACATCAATATACATAAACAATAAGAAAAACGGGACAAGGATAACTCTTATTAACGTAAGCTTATTTGCAAGATTCATCAGAATATCACCTCTCCAATCAGGTCATAATCAAGAGTATCAACAATTTTTACCTTTACATAATCGCCTATATCAAGACGCTTTTCGGACATAAAGAATATTTTTCCGTCAATATCAGGGGCATCAGCCTTTGTTCTTCCGAAATAACATTCACCGTATTTGTCAAAGCCTTCAACAACAGCCTCAAGTTCCTTATCCATAAGAGACTGATTTTTTTCAGCACTTATAAGCATCTGCTGCTGCATAATCATTTCCGCCCTGTGTATTTTTACATCATCATCAAGCTGATTTTCAAATTCAGCAGCCTTAGTTCCTTCTTCCTGAGAATAAGGGAAACAGCCAAGACGGTCAAATTTTATTTCCTGAACAAATTCAGAAAGTTCTGTAAACTGTTCTTCTGTTTCACCGGGGAAACCTGTTATAAGTGTTGTACGGAGTGTAACATCAGGCATTTTTGTTCTTATTTTTTCAATAAGATTTTTAAGTTCTTCATAACTTCCCTGACGGTTCATTCTTTCAAGGATTTCCTTGTTGCAGTGCTGTATCGGAATATCAAGATAATTCACAATCTTTTCTTCTTCAGCCATAGCATCAAGAAGTTCATCTGTTATGCGTTCAGGATAGCAGTAAAGAACTCTTATCCATTTAAAGCCGTCTATTCTTGCAAGACTTCTGAGAAGTTCAGGAAGCATTGATTTTCCGTATAAATCTTCACCATATCGTGTTGTATCCTGTGCAATCACAACAACTTCAGTAACACCGTTATCAGCAAGCCAGTGAGCTTCATCTAAAACGTCCTCAATCGGAACACTGCGGTATTTTCCTCTGATTTGCGGAATTGCACAATAAGTACAGCAGTTACTGCAACCCTCTGCAATTTTAAGATATGCAAAAAACGGAAGTGTTGATATGATTCTTTCACCGGTAAGTTCTGCATCAAGTTTAGGTGCAAAATGAATAACTCTCTCATCAGCAAGAACTTCATCAAGAATATCAACAATATCCTTGTTATCGCCTATTCCTATTACAGCATCAGCCTCAGGGAAAAGTTCAGCAGTTTCTCCTTTATATCTTTCGGCAAGACAGCCTGTTACTATAATTTTTTTAAGTGTGCCGTCATTTTTGAGCTTTCCGAGTTCAATAATAGTTTCAATAGCTTCTTCTTTGGCAGACTGTATAAATCCGCATGTATTTACTACTGCAACATCAGCAAGCCCCGGTTCAGTAACAAGCTTATATCCTCTCTGACGGAGCTTATACAACATTCTTTCAGAATCCACAAGATTTTTGGAGCAACCAAGTGAAACCAATCCAACTTTTACAGGCATTTTTAAAAATCCTTTCTGTTTTCAAAGTAATTGTCAATAGCTTTGTTTATATCATCAAAGCCATATCCCGAACGGACAAGCGAATTTTTTACCTTTTCAATATTCTTTCTGTCATCGGGGTCAGAAAGAAAGCGTGAATATTTTTTTTCAAGAAGTTCAGCAATATTGTCCGCCATACAGTCATAATAAGGTTCAAGGGCAGTTTCAGCAACTTCCCCCATAATTCCCTTGTTATACATTTCACGTCTTGCACGCTGTATTCCGAATTTTTTTATTTCAACATACTTTCTTGCAAGGTTTTCAGCATAGCGTCTGTCATTAATCAGACCGCCTCCGACAAGCTTATCCATAACTTCAAAGCATAAATCTTCATTTTTATATGTTCCAAGGAGCTTTTTAAAAAGCTCCCTGTAAGAATAGTCACGATAATCGAGAAGATAAAGCGAATACTGATAAGCTTTTCTTCTGTTTGAAAAATATATAATCTTCTCAAGCTGTTCTTCATCAAATTCAGAACCGATATTTATATGAAAGTCGTGAATAATATCTATATGAAGATATATTTTCTTTTCATCATCAAAAGTCACTTCATATGAAGAACCCTTATATTTCTTAATAGATGTGATTTTCATAATCATTCAGTAGGATTGAATTCCTCAAAATCCTCATCAGCCTCAATCATAACATCATCTTTATCATCAGTTTTTGATGCCTCATTTACAGCCTGTTCAAGTCTTGCGTCCTTTTTATCCTTTTTCACTGAAGAAAGAAGTTCATCTTTTTTCTGAAGAATCTGTTCTTCAACTTCCTTCATAAGTTCAGGGTCATTATGAAGAATTTCCTTTATTTTATCACGTCCCTGACCGAGTTTCTGACCGTTATAGCTGAACCAGGAACCGCTTTTCTTGATTATATCGAGGTCAACAGCGAGGTCAAGAACTTCACCGTCTCTTGAAATGCCCTTTCCGTACATAATATCAAATTCACATTCCTTGAAAGGCGGTGCAACCTTATTTTTAACAACTTTGCATTTTGTTCTGTTACCGATAATTTCAGTGCCGTTCTTTATAGCCTCACCACGTCTTACTTCAATACGGACAGAGGCATAAAATTTCAATGCACGTCCTCCTGGGGTAGTTTCAGGGTTACCATACATAACGCCGATTTTTTCACGAATCTGATTTATGAATATTGCAACACAGTTTGATTTTGAAATAGCAGCAGTAAGCTTTCTCATAGCCTGTGACATAAGACGTGCGAGCTGTCCAACGTGGTTATCACCCATTTCGCCGTCAATTTCAGCACGTGTTGTCATAGCTGCAACGGAGTCAAGAACAATAACATCAATTGCTCCCGAACGGACAAGAGCCTCCGCAATTTCAAGTGCCTGTTCACCGCTGTCAGGCTGTGAAACTATAAGATTATCAGTATCAACTCCAAGAGCTGCGGCATAAACAGGGTCAAGAGCATGTTCAACATCTATAAACGCTACTTCTCCGCCCATTTTCTGAGCCTCTGCAATGATATGAAGTGAAACTGTCGTTTTACCTGAGCTTTCAGGGCCGTATATTTCAACTATACGTCCTCTCGGAACTCCTCCTATGCCGAGTGCAAGGTCAAGAGTCATAGAACCTGTCGGAATTGCATCAATGTTAAGAGCTTTATTCTGACCAAGACGCATTACTGCTCCTGCACCATATTTCTTTTCAATCTGAGCCATTGCTGATTTAAGGGCTTCTTTCTTGTTGTCATCAGAAACCTTTACAACGGCTTTTTTTGTTATAAGTTCTTTTTTAGCCATTTTATAACTCCTCCTCTTTAACTGCGGATACAACTCTTATTATTCCGGCAGTATCTTTAATAAATTCCACTTTTTCAAAATTATATGATTTAAGTATATCTGATACACTGTCATGCTGATTTATTCCTATTTCATAAACAATCATTCCGCCGTTTTTAAGTGATTTTTTCCATAGCGGAGTAATTTTTTTATAGAAATAAAGTCCGTCCTCACCGGCATACAAGGCACTTTCAGGTTCAGCCTGAACTTCTTTCTGAAGTTCCTGCATATCCTGTTTTGTAAGATAAGGAGGATTTGATACTATTATATCAAAAACAGGCAGATTTTTTCTGCTGTCATCTTCAAGTACATCAGCTTTTATTATTTTTATATCAGCATTATTCAGCTTTTTATTATATTCCAGATATTCAAGTGCATTTTCTGAAAGTTCAAGTGCATACACTTCTGAATCAGGAATTTCCTTTTTCAGCGTAATGGCTATACAGCCTGTTCCACTGCAAAGGTCAATGATTTTCGGCGATGTGATATTATTCCTGCGACATATTTCAAGAACATAGTCAACAAGCGTTTCGGTATCCTGACGTGGTATAAGCACACCTTTTCCGACTTTAAAAGGATAACCGTAAAATTCCCATTCACCGACAATATACTGTACAGGCAGACCATTTCTGCGTTTTTCGGTCATATCCTGAATATCTTTCAGAATATTTTCAGGAACAGCAGACTCCCTGTTCATAAGTATTCTCGGAAGTTCGGATTCAAAAGCCTTTTCAAAAATAAGTTTTGCCTCAAAGGAATATTCTTCAATATTCATAAGTCTGAGCATAGATTTGAGATTTGTATAAAGCTCTCCGACTGTTACCATACGTCCTCCTCATGATTTTCAGGAATACATGGTTTAAGAGCAGCAATAGCAACTTCTATCTGTGAATCATCAGGTTCACGGGTTGTAATTCTCTGCATAGCGAGTCCGGGGGCAGAAAGTATTTTAGTAAAGAGATTGTCATGATTTCCCGCAAGCCTTATACATTCATATGATATTCCGACTACTACCGGAAGAAGAATAACACTTGCAAGAACTCTCTGCCATACGATTGTAAAAGGTATAAAGCACATCACAAATATACTTACAAGAAGAACAATAAATATAAAGCTTGTTCCGCATCTTTTATGGAAACGTGTCTGCTTTCTGATATTTTCAACAGTAAGAGGGAGCATTGCCTCATGACAGGCAATTGTCTTATGTTCAGCACCATGATATTCATACTGTCTGCGTATATCTTTCATCAGTGAAGTAAGAGCCATATACGATACGAATATAGCTATTTTTACAACACCCTCAACAAGTGAACGGAGTATTCTCGAATCTGTCAGGGGTTTTATAAATCCCACTATCCATTTTGGCAGAAACATAAATAGTCCGAGTGCAATTACTACTCCGAGAATCATTCCGACATACATCATACCGCTTACAAGAGCATTTTCGCCTTTTGAAAGTTCTTCGTCCTTTTCTTCGGGAGTCATCTGCTTATCAGCGGATTTCATAAGATATTTATATCCTTTTACCATAGAACTTACAAAATTGAAACTTCCACGGATAAAAGGTGTTTTCTTATACCATGGTGCATTTTTTCCGTTTCTTTCATTCCAGATTTCAACATCAATACTTCCGTCAGGCAGACGGCATGCCATTGCACCGGTATTTACGCCAAGCATCATAATTCCCTCAATGAGTGCCTGACCGCCTATTTTGGATTTGAATTTTTCATTGCTGTTATTTTGTCTGCTCATTTGATTTTCCCTTTTCTGATTTAAATCTGCTTTCGGAAGGAAGTGTAATAATAACAGTAGTTCCGACACCCTCCTTGCTTCTGACATCAAGAGTACCCTTATGCATTGTAATTATTTCATCAGCAACAGCAAGACCTATTCCCGAACCTCTGCGTGTATGATTTGCCTTAAAGAATTTCGTCTTGACTTTCGGCAAATCTGATTCCTTTATTCCGCAACCGGTATCAGAAACGGTAATTATAATTTTATCACCCTTGCTTTTTGCGGTAATAGTGACAGTATCTCCTGCCGATGAATATTTTATTGCATTATCTATTATATTTATGAAAACCTGACGTATTCTGTTTTTATCTCCGAAAACAAAGGGGAGCATATCAGGTTCATCATAAATTATTTTTATATTTTCACGCTTTGCCTTGTCGCTGTATATCAAAACAGCGTCACCAAGTTCAGCAAGTATATCCATAGTCGCACTCTGGAGTGTAAAATGGCCGTTCTGCATTCTTGAAAAATCAAGAAGTTCCTCAACCATCTGCGAAAGGCGTTCAGTTTCGTTCATAATAACGCTTATACCCTTTTTCATAGTATCAGAATCAGGGCTGTCATCATATGACATAGTTTCCGCCCAGCCTTTTATAGCAGTAAGAGGTGTACGGAGTTCATGCGATACAGATGAAATAAATTCATTTTTCATAGCCTCAGTATTTGAAAGTTCATCAGCCATATAATTTATGCTTGTACATAAATCTCCTATTTCGTCCTGATTGTTATTTCTTATTCGGACGGAAAAATCACCCATAGCATATTTTTTTGTTATATTGTTTATCTGCTGAATCGGTTTAAGTATAGAACCTATGAAAAAGAAACCTGTAAAAAGCATTATCAGCAGTATCATAATACATATTCCAGAAATAATGAATATATAATTTGATACAGCACTGTCGATTGCAGTAAGTGAAACAACCATTCTTATGGCACTGTATTCGCTGTTTATAGATGATATAGGAACGGATACAGCCATAATTTTTTCACCTCTCGGAAGTTTTCCTACCCAGTAGCCGTTTTTTCCTCCGGAGACAATTTCATCATAATCGGGCATAGAAACATTTTCATCAGGTGAAAATCCTGATGATGTAATAACAATTCTGCCCTTTGAATTTATAGCCATAAGCTCAATTTTATCTTTTTCGTTGAAATTTTCAAGAGTAGTGCGGATTTCAGTATTGAAATTTGCAGAACTGTCCTGAGCGTGTATGCTCAGCGTACTTGTAACAGCATTTATTTTTGAAAGAAGATACTGTTTTGCAGAACTGTAATAATAATTCTGTATAGCATATATAAAAGCCATTTCAATAACTATAAGAATAAGAAATACAAGTCCGAAATTGTTGAAAATCCAACGTTTTGTAATACTTCTGCGAACCATTATTTTACGTCATTCCATTTATATCCGTATCCCCATATAGTCATTATGTATCTGGGGTTTGAGGGTTCTTCTTCAATTTTCATTCTTATACGTCTTATATTTACATCAACTATCTTGTCATCGCCGTAATAGCTCTCGCCCCATATATGATTAAGTATGCTTGAACGGTCAAGAGCAGTATTTTTATTTTTCATAAAGTATTCAAGAATCTGATATTCAACCTGAGTCAAATCGATAGGAACACCGTTCTTTGAAACAGTACGGCTTTTGAGATTAAGCACAAAAGGGCCTGATTCAACGACTGAAAGGCTGTTTTCATCTTTTATAAAGCTCATACATACACGTCTGTATATGGCATCAACTCTTGCAGTAAGTTCAGAAGGCGAAAAAGGTTTTGTGATATAGTCATCAGCACCAATCATAAGACCGCTTACCTTATCCATTTCCTGAGACCTTGCAGTAAGCATTATAATTCCGATAGTAGAGCTTTTTTCACGCAGTTTTTTGCATACCTGAAAACCGTCTATTCCGGGCATCATAATATCAAGGAGAACTATATCAAAATCTCCCTGTTCCTTCTCAAAGGTATCAAGAGCATCTTCACCGCAGTTGACATCAACAACTTCATAGCCTGCACGTCTTAAATTTATGACAACAAATTCTCTTATAGGGTCTTCATCTTCGCATACAAGAATACGTTTCAAAAAAATCATCTCCATTCATCATTATTCCGTAAATCTGAAACAAAGTGCTGTTTCACCGTAATCAAGAGCAAGATTATTATTATCAGCCTCAGAAACATACGCCATATATGAAGTTTCGCCGTTTGTATGAATAAGCTGATATTCTGACGATATATGGTCTTTTTCTGACGCTGAATCATATGAGATATATATTCTCAGAAGCTCTGTTCCCTTTGAACCGTCATCTTTATATTCAGTGAAAACAAGCTCCTCATTCACAACATCTTTTTTCACAGTTACATGGTCTTTCCATCTTTCAGGAAAAATAAAGGCATATCCCTCAGCAATACTGCAATATCCGGAATATTTCCTTTCAAGTTCAGAACCGTTGTATATATACCATTCAGTCATTTTAATCTGTTCGCTTTCAGGAACATTGTCATATCCTATAAACTGCGTCTGAACCGGAATTTCATATACACCGTCACTGTCGATATCAACAGTATTAAGTCCCGAAGGTCTTATTGTTTTAAGGCTGTCCTCAGGATTTGCAAATATTTTTTTAAGTCCTGAAGAATCCATATATATAATATCAGTCTGAATAGAGCCTGAACCGGATACGGCATCTATATAAAGACCTGTTCTCTGATTTCCTATATTTCCATATACAAGGCTGTCAAATTCGGTGAAGTTTCCGTTAAGTTCTGTTTTGTATTCATGGTATTTTCCGTCAGAATCAAGTTTATATGTGGCTGAAACCGCAGGAGATGACGATGAACCATGAAGAATGAGAAATTCATTCATATTATCCTTATCCATATCGGTAACGTCCATAAAGGAGTATACAGATGAAAAGGTCTTTTCAATAATTCCGTTCTGATAGGTATATATTGATGCTGATTTTTCGGAATTGTTTATAAGACTGCTCCCGATGATTATATTTATTCTTTCATTTTCACCGAGTCTTGATATTATTACCTTTTCTATATCAGAACCTTCAGCGGAAGTATCACAAACTGACTGCCATTTATCGTTAAAACGGTCAAGAACGTTTATTCTGAGTGTATTTTCATTAATGGTAATACCCTTTTTTTCATAGAATACTATTGATTCGTTTTCGCCGTCACCGTCAATATCCTCTATTATAAATGCTGAAAGATATTTTCCTGATTTTGGATACTTAAGATTTATCGCTGAACCTGTCGTATCAGTAAGGGCATTGTAAATCTGTTCCTGTTCGACACTTAGCTTAGGAGGTGTAAGAAGATTGTCTATACTTGTGCCGAAAGAACAGCCTGTTATAAAAATAACCGTAAGAATTATGCAGATTATTTTAATTTTCACGATTTTTCATTATCTTTCAGAAATAGAAATATATTTCTTGCTTTTTGCAATAGCCTTATATGCAGGACGTATAATTCTGCCTCCTGTGAGGATTTCTTCCATACGGTGAGCAGACCAGCCGGCAATTCTTGCAACAGCAAAAAGAGGTGTGAACAAATCATCAGGGATTCCGAGCATTCTGTAAACAAGTCCGGAATACATATCAACGTTTGCACACATAACCTTACTGCTTCCTTTGACATTTCTGAAAACTTCCGGAGTAAGTCTTTCAACAGTATCAAGGAGTCTGAATTCAGCTTCAATTTCCTTGCCTTTAGCAAGTTCAAAAGCTTTTCTTTTGAGTATACAGGCTCTCGGGTCTGATATTGTATATACAGCATGTCCCATACCATAAATAAGTCCCATATGGTCATAAGCCTCTTTTTTGATAACTTTTGTCATATAATCGGCAACTTCGCCTTCATTATCCCAGTGCTTTATATTTTCCTTGAAATTATCAAGCATTTTTATCACCTTGATATTAGCACCGCCATGACGATGTCCCTTTAAGGCACATATAGCTCCGGAATATGCAGAATATGGGTCTGTTCCGGAAGATGTCAGAACACGGCATGTAAATGTAGAGTTGTTTCCTCCGCCATGTTCAGCCTGAAGCATAAGGAGTATATCAAGGAGCTGAGCCTCCTGTTTTGTATACTGTCTGTCAGTACGAAGAAGTGACAATATAGTCTGTGCAGTATTTTCCTCATAATTTATGGGGTGCATAATCATACTTTCGTTATCATAATGACGTTTTTTAACCTGATAAGCATTTGTCATAATTACGGGAAGCTTTGCAATAAGGCTTATTGCAGTACGCATTTCATTATCAAGTTCCTTGCCCTCACTTTCATCATCATATGAATAAAGAGCAAGAACGGAACGTGCAAGCTTATTCATAATATTGTTTGAGGGGGCTTTAAGAATCATATCTTCAACGAAACCTGAAGGCAGGTCACGTTTAAGGGAAAGATATGTGTTGAATGATTCAAGTTCCTTAACTGACGGAAGATGTCCGAAAAGCAGAAGAAAAACAGTTTCTTCATAACCGTATCTGTCCTCTTTTTCAACATTTGAAACTAAATCTTCTATACTGTATCCTCTGTATATAAGCTGTCCGGGGATAGGCTCAACCTCGCCCTCGTTCATAACATATCCATGCACATTACAGATATTGGTAATTCCTGCAACAACACCAGTACCATCACTGTTTCTGAGGCCTCTCTTTACCTGAAATTTTTCATAGAGGCTCTGTTCAATTGAAGAATTTTTTTTAAGCTCACTGCATAAGCTTGTAACATCAGCACCTGAAATAAATGCTCCCATGTGATTCACACTCCCTTTAAGATTATTTGATTTATTATACACCTTTTTTTGATATATGTCAACCATTGAAAAAAAATGAAAGGAAATAAAATAAACATGAAAAAATACATATCATTTATAACATGCTTGACAATTATAACAGCATTTATTCCCGCACTGCCTGTATATATATCAGGTGGAAAAAGCAAGCCGAAAACTGAAATATCCGAAGAAAAGCCGGAGGAGTACTATAATATTCTTGATGTGTCAACGGGAGAAGTCCTGAAAGTGAACAAGCTTGATTATGTTATAGGTGCAGTATGTGCGGAAATGCCTGCAACATTTGAAACAGAGGCTTTAAAGGCTCAGGCTGTTACAGCACACACATATGCAGAAAGGCAATGCCTGCGTGAAAGGGAGAATCCTGATGCGGAACTTTGCGGAGCTGATTTTTCAAATGATACAAACAAATTTCAGGGATATTTCACAGTAAATCAGGCAAAACAGTTCTACAAGGAAAATTTTGACCTCTATTACAGCAAGATTTCCGATGCTGTTTCAGAAGTATGGGACTATACAATATATTATAATGATGAACCCATAATATCAGCATTTCATTCAATGTCATCAGGCAAAACTGAAAGTGCTGAAAACGTATGGGGAAGTGATGTTGAATATCTGAAATCAGTGGACAGCTCTCAGGACGTTTCAGCTCCGAAATATCTTGAAGAAACAGAATATGATTGCGAAACAGTAAAAAACAAGCTGATTTCGGAATATCCCGAAATTCAGCTTGATGAAGATTATACAAAATGGTTTGAAATAAATGAAGTTTCCGATGCCGGAACAGTTCTTTCCTTAAAAGCCGGAAATATTGAAATCACCGGAAATGATTTGCGTTCCATACTTCTTCTGCGTTCTGCCGTATTTGAAATAAAGTGCGAGGACAATAAATTTATATTCACTACCAAAGGGTACGGTCACTGTGTCGGAATGAGTCAGTACGGAGCTAACGCAATGGCACAGGAGGGAAAAACATGGAAAGAAATTTTAGAACATTATTACACCGGCTGTACCATAAAAGAGGATTAGTTTTTCATCTCAAAGTTTTCGCCGAGAATATCCTTGTTTTCGTCAAGAATCGGCTGAACAAGTCCGGAAATAAATTCCTCAACCTGCTGTTCACTTCTTCCTGTGTAGTTTTCAGGCTTGAGAACAGCGTCCATTTCTTCTTTTGTAATCATAAACATAGGGTCATTTACGATAAGCTCACAGAGATTGTTTTTCTTTCCGTAAAGCTTAACCTGTTCACCTGCTGTCATTGAATATTCACGTATTCTTTCGTGGAGTTCCTGACGGTTACCGCCTTTCTTTACAGCGTCCATCATAACGTTTTCAGTAGCCATAAACGGAAGTTCATTCATAACACGTGTTCTTATAACTTCAGGATATACGATAAGACCGTCAGTTACATTCATCATAATATTGAGTATAGCATCAACACCGAGGAAAGCCTCTGCAACAGAAATTCTCTTGTTTGCGGAATCATCAAGAGTTCTTTCAAACCACTGTGTTCCGGCTGTGAATGCAGGGTTAAGGCTGTCAATCATAACATATCTTGAAAGTGATGTAATTCTCTCACATCTCATAGGATTTCTCTTATAAGCCATAGCTGATGAACCAATCTGCTTTGATTCACGGGGTTCTTCCATTTCCTTGAAGCTCTGGAGTATTCTCATATCGTTTGAGAACTTGCTTGCAGACTGTGCAATACCGCTTAAAACAGAAAGAATCTGTGAATCAATCTTTCTTGAATATGTCTGACCTGATACAGGAACAACACCGTCAAATCCCATTTCATCAGCAATCATTTTTTCGAGTTCCTTGACTTTTGAGGAATCACCTTCAAAAAGTTCCATAAATGATGCCTGTGTACCTGTTGTACCCTTTGAACCGAGAAGTCTGAGATTAGCTATTCTGAAATCAAGGTCATTCAAGTCCATAAGAAGTTCATTAATCCAGAGAGTAGCTCTCTTTCCGACAGTAGTAAGCTGTGCCGGCTGGAGATGTGTATAAGCGAGACAAGGCATAGCCTTATATTTCATAGCAAATTCAGAAAGATTTGATATAACATTTATAAGTTTTCTGCGAACGACTTTAAGAGCATCACGCATAACAATAATATCGGTATTGTCGCCTACATAACATGAAGTAGCACCGAGGTGAATAATTCCTGCTGCTTCAGGGCATACAAGACCATAAGTATATACATGAGCCATAACATCATGACGTACGAGCTTTTCACGTTCTGCGGCAACTTCATAGTCAATGTCGCTGATATGTTCCTCAAGCTGTTTTACCTGAGCTTCAGTTACAGGCAGACCGAGTTTCATTTCGGCACGAGCAAGGGCAACCCAGAGTTTACGCCATGTTGTAAATTTTTTGTCAGCGGAGAAAATATACTGCATTTCCTCACTGGCATATCGTGTGCAGAAAGGGCTTTCATAGCTGTTAGTATTATTCATTTAAAAAAATCCTCCTTTTTTTTTATTATAACATCAGTTATCATAAATGTCAACTTCATTTTGAAATATCGGGAAAATCTGTTTTACAGTATGTAAAGCAGAATATTTTTTCTGCATTGCTGTTTTTAAGTGTGCGTGAAACTTCGGAAAGCGTACTTCCGGTAGTACATACATCATCAATAAGGATAATATTTTTTCCTGAAACCTCCTGAGGATTTTTCACTTCAAAGGCATCTTTGAGGTTGTTTCTTCTTTCTTCACCGGAAAGTTCTTTCTGATGACGTGTTTTTCTGATTTTAAAAACAATATCAGAACGATATGGAATTTTCAGAATATGTGAAAGTTCCTTTGACATAAGCTCACACTGATTAAATCCTCTTTCTGACTTGTCCTTTTTATACATAGGAACAGGTACTATAAAATCTGCCTTTTCAGAAATATTGTATTTTCTTATGAGTTCTGCAATTCCAAGAGCAAAGGCATACGGAGCATTTCCTCCCCTGTCTTTGAGAGTAAAAACAGCCGGAAATATATTTTCATCATAAATACAGACTGATGCACTGAAATCACTGTACGGTACACTGAACGGATTTTCAGAAAAATTGATTTTTCCGTGACAATCTTCACAGAAGTCGTCCATATATCCGACAAATTCACTGCATACCGGACAACGTGTCGGATACAGAAAATCAAGAATGAATCTTATAGATTTATAAATCATTGAATTTTTCTCCTTTTAAATTCCGCAAATAAAACAAGGGCGGATTTTGCACCGCCCGAATGAAAAAATTATCGGTTTCTTTCACGCACATCTGTTGAAGCTTTGGTATTATCTTCTCTGTCATCTCCGGTAATGCCGTCAATAATATCCTTTGTGGCATCTCCTGCACCTTCAATTATGTCCTCTCCGGCAGATTCCACATCATCTATAAAGCCGTCACCGTCATTATCAAGATTGCCGTTTCTGTCATCTGTTGTTGACACTGAGGTTTCTGTATCTGATTGTGAAGCTGTAACCTGAGATGTTGAAACTTCGGAACTGCTGTTGTTATCTTTATTATTTCCGCACCCTGTAAAAGCCATGCAAATCATAAGCATCGAGGCACTTAATACAAAAAGCTTTTTCATTTTTCACAAATCCTTTCATATTTTATTGTGAAAATCGGTTTCCACAATGTAAAAATATTATTTACAGATTTTTTGAAATTATCAGCGAATTTTTCAAAAAAAGTTTTCAACACTTTTTTCAACAAAAAGTTGAAAACTCAGATTATGCCGATTACAGCGGATAATATCAGCAGAACTCCTCCGAGCCATGATAAATCATATTTTAAAGACGAAATTTTCTTTCCGGTAAATTCTCCGAGATACACAACAAGAATATTTACAATAAAAGTAATGAAAGCAGTTCTCAATGAATTTGCACCAAGAAATCCTGCATTTATTCCGACTGCAACAGAATCCGCTGAAAGTGCGAGTGCAAGTGCAATACTTTCTGATATTGAAAGAACTTTTGAAAAATCGGAATCGGCTGTTCTTTCATCAAGATAAAGACGGACACCTATTCCCAGACGGCTCATTTTTACATATATATCGCCTTTTTCAGAAAGTTTTCTTACAACTGCCCTTACAATGCTTTTGAATATAGTAAAAGTTCCGATTGCTGTAAGTATCACACACCCGATTACAGAACATATTTTAACAGGTATTATATATTCAAGCAGTCCTGCAAGAAGAAGTGAAAGATATAATATAAGAGAAGAAATAACACTGAGGACAAGCCCCGACCTGAAAGGTATTTTTATTCCTGATGAATTATAATTTACTGACATAAGATATGTATCAATACAAACAGTAAGCGTTATAATTATTTCATTCAGCATAAAATCTCCCCGTTTTTGTATATTTTATATATTATATGCAAAAACGGGAAACAGAGTTAATAATTATTATTCTTCAAACATAAGGACAGGATATGAATTATCATAAGGCTTTACGATTTCGGGGTGAGAATCAGCATAACGGAATATCGTATCAGCAAGACCTTCTTTAAGAAATCCGACAAGTTCTGAAAGAGGCTTGTTATACATAGCATCACATATTCCGGCAATGGTTATTGCTCTTTTATCGCCAATCTGCATTATTCTGTAAGGCCATATACGACAGTCAAACGGCTTTTCGTCACCAAGCATACAGCCTTTTTCTGAATCAAGGGCAGGACATGTAAAAAGTCCCTCATCATCAAATTTTTCAGCTTTGAATATATATCCTCCGTCTTTCTGAACAAATTCAGCATCAGTAAGAGATTCAAGCTTGTTTTTGGTAAGTTCATCAAAAACAGGTGTTTCCCATATATCATAGCGGTCAAATATACAGCACAGCTTACATTCTGCACATGTTCTGTTATCAAGAATTTTTTTAAGCATTTTAAACTGCCTCCTGTTTATTTTTTCTATAATTAAAGAATATCATATCTTATTTTATGTGTCAACCGGAATTTTTTATGAAGTAAAAATAGTTTATAAAGCGTATAAAAGATAGAATATATTTAAAATTTCAATTGACTTTCTAAAGCATATGTGATATAATCATAATGTTTGAGAATGTCAGAAAAGGAGATTTTTATGAATATCTTTAAAATATTATTTTTGGTTGCTGTTATAATTACTTTTATTTCGTCAGCAGTAGTTATAAAAACAGCAAAAAAACCTGAAATTCCCGTTGAACCTGTCATCACTGATGAAAATGATGAAAACAAGGATACTGAAAAGAAAAAGAAAAAACTTTTTTCATTCCTTCCTTTCAATATGAATACAGTTTTCATTTTTGCAGGAATAATTTTGAATACAATTCTTGGAATGGTTGATACAGAATATAAAAATGCCTTTCTTTTTATGGCTCTTTCTTCTGTTATTATCTACATATTAATGTGCCTTTATCATACATATGGAAAAAAGCTACTCAAATTCAGTGCAAAAACTTTTATAATTCTTTCAGTTCTTGAAGTCACATTATTCAATGCCCCGTCATATCATATGTGGTTCGGTGACTATGAACAAAAAACACTTAATCTCAGCGAATGTACAATTGAATCAGGTGACGCTGAAATTGACAGCGAATCAAATACTATACATATAAACGGAAAAAAAGAAGTCGTTCTTTCATTTCCCGAACTTAACACAAAAACAGCTACAATCCATGCAAAGCTTGAATATCTCAAAAATACTGAACATGTCAAAACTGTTATAGATATTGGTGATGAAACTCATGCCGATTACAGATATGACATTGCAAAAACTGATGTAATAAAAGAACAGGAAAATTCAGAATATATCTCATGTGAATTTTCAGGCAAGGTTTCAAAGTTCAGAATAAAATTCACAGGCTATAATGAAAGCGATGAATTTATTGTAAAGAGCATTGTTCTCAATGAACCGATACCGTTTGAAATATCATTTTTCAGAATCGGAATTATAGAAATACTTGCAGTTCTTGCATATTCAATATGCTGTGTTGAATCATTTAAAGCTCCTTACAGCAGTAAAAAACGGCTCTGCAATATTATATTCTACGGCACAACAATTGTATGCTGTCTGCTTGCATTCTTCATTATAAACAGAGAACTCGGAAAAAATGTAACTATAAAAGACCACCTGAAATTAAATTACGGCAATCAGATTACTCAGGAACTCGTTGATGCCTTTGAAAAAGGACAGGTTTCACTTCTTGATACGCCTGATGAATCCATTAAGAATATTGAAAATCCTTATGACTGGAGTCAGCGTAATGAAAACGGCGGAAGTTTTGCATGGGACCACCTTTATTATAACGGAAAATATTATTCATATTATGGTGTAGCTCCTGTTCTGCTTTTATACCTGCCCTATCATCTTATTACAGGTCACTACTGTTCAACCAATCTTTCAATAATGCTTTTCAGTATTATCGGAATGATATTCCTGACACTCTCATATACACAGTTTCTTAAAAAGTTCTTTAAGGATATTCCTGCCGGAATTGCTGTTGCCGGTCATATAATAATTATGTCTGCCTGCGGAATATGGTACAGTGTCGGAAGAAATATATTCTACGAAATCTCAATGTCATCGGGATTTATGTTTGTAGCTATGGGAACGTTTTTCCTTCTGTCGTCAAATCTTGTAAGTTCAGGAAAACTGTCATATGTCAAAACAGCACTTTCTTCACTGTTTCTTGCAACAGCAGTACTTTGCAGACCTACTCTTGCTGTATACTGCATATGTGCATGTGTATACATAGCATACGGATTTTTCAAAAAGGACAACACAATATTAAATAAAGACGGTGAAACTGTTACAATACCTGTAAAGAGAACAGCTTTTCTGATATGTGCCATTGTACCGTTTGCTGTTCTGGGCGGATTCCAGATGTGGTATAATTACATAAGATTCGGTTCTCCGATAGATTTCGGAATACAGTATTCACTCACTATAAACGATTTCACTCATTCACAGTATCACACAATATTCGTTATAATAGGCTTGTTCAACTATCTGCTTGCTCCTCCTGCATTTTCACCTGAATATCCCTTTATAACAACTCCATTCTCAAAATTTGAGGCAAACGGATATTATTTCTCTGATGCCGGAAATACATCAGGAATTATTTTCCTTGCATTCCCTGTAATTGCATATATATTCAGCAGAAAAGCACTTAAAAAGCTCCCTGACAGAAAATCAAGAATCAAAAGCCTTCTCCTTGTGGGACTCCCATGTGTTGTTATGCCGTTTATTATAATCTGTTCAATATGGGAAAGCGGTTATGCCGTAAGATATACAGCAGACTTTTCATGGCAGATTATCTTAGGTGCTTATGCTGTACTTTTCTCACTTTATTTAAAATCAAAAAACGAAACAAAAAAAGAATTTGCAAGAAAATTTATGGCTGTTTCGATGATATGTGCCGTTATAATCAACGGTATTCAGATATTTAATTTCACATTCCCTGAAAGCGATTACCCTGCACTCTGCTATGAGCTTGAAAAAATCGTTGCTTTCTGGAAATAATGGAGGTTTAAAAAATGGATACACTTTATTTAGTTATACCTTGTTACAATGAAGAAGAAGTTCTCCCTGAAACTTCATCGCAACTTAAAAAGAAGATTGTAAGCCTTGTTGCAAAGGGAAAGATTTCCGACAAAAGCCGTATAGTATTTGTAAATGACGGCTCAAAGGACAGAACATGGGAAATCATTACTGCACTTCATGAAGAAGACAAAATTTTTCAGGGCATAAAGCTTTCAAGAAACAAAGGCCATCAGAACGCTCTGCTCTGCGGTCTTATGACTGTAAAAGACCACTGCGATATGACAATTTCACTTGATGCCGACCTTCAGGACGATATAAATGCAATCGATGAAATGGTTGAAAAATACTATCAGGGCTGTGATGTTGTATACGGTGTAAGAAGTGCAAGAGATACTGATACATTCTTCAAAAAATTCACTGCTGAGGGATTCTATAAGGTTATGAAGATGATGGGCGGTGACGTTGTTTTCAATCATGCTGACTATCGTCTTATGAGCAGACGTGCATTAGACGGTCTTCAGGAATTTAAAGAAGTCAATCTCTTTCTGCGTGGCGTAGTTCCTATGATTGGATACAAGAGCGATTCTGTATACTATGAGAGAAAAGAACGTTTTGCCGGTGAATCAAAGTATCCTCTTAAAAAGATGCTTGCATTTGCATGGGAGGGCATAACATCACTTTCTACTAAACCTATAAAGATGATTTCAATTCTCGGCGGATTTATATTTATAATAAGCATTATAATGCTTATATATTCACTGATTCGTCACGCTATGGGAGCAACTGAAACAGGCTGGACTTCAACAATAGTTTCAATATGGGCAATAGGCGGACTCCAGCTCCTCGCAATCGGAATTATCGGTGAATATATCGGAAAAGTTTATCTTGAAACAAAGGAACGTCCGAAATTTATTGTTGAAAAATATCTTTCAGATGATGAAAAATAAAAAAAGAGAACGGTTTTTAAAACCGTTCTTTTTTATACTTATTTTACGTTTACAGTTACGGAAACAGTATCATCTGAATCCATCATAACAACAGTTACAGTACAAGTTCCTGCTGAAACAGCCGTTATATTACCATAATCATCAACAACAGCTATATCGTTATCAGAACTTATCCATATCGGTTTTGAATCCGTTTCAGTGTTTGTAAGTTCCGCTTTGCAGGTTTCACCGACTTTAAGTTCTATTTCATATGAGTTTTCCTGAACAAAACTACTGCTGCTGCTCTGAGAGGAAACGTAACTGCTTTCAGAAACAGCGGTTTCATTTCGCTTGGAGAGAATTATAAGGCAGATGGCTATTGCCATTATCATAACAAGAACAGCAATACATATTTTAAGTATGATATTTTTATTTTTATCCTTTTCACTCATATTAATTCCTCACTTTATTTCAACTGCCCTGACTGTAACACGGCTCTGACCGCTTAGCGTACATGTAAAAAGTGTCAAATCCCATTCATCATCAGAACCAAAATTCATTGATTCAATATTATATCCGTCAATTATTTCTGACTGAACAACTTCATAATTATGCAAAACTCCGTTTGTATCAGTAATAATTATGCTGTCACCGCTGTTAAGCTCCTGTATTCTGCCGAAATGTGAACGGTAATTATGTGCTGCGATTATAAGATTTCCTTCGGATATACTTCCCTTATAACGGCATGGCGACAATTTAAGATTAGGATAACTCCATTCGCTCATAACAGGAAGTTCAATATCCAGTGAAGGTATATAAATTGTTCCTATATAATAATTATCATCTATTCTGATATATTCTTCTTCGGAAGATGATTCATCATCATTTTCATATTCTCTGAAAATATCATCATATTTTGCAGGCTGTGAGGTACTTTCAGAGGGTTCAGGGATTTGCTGTTTAAGCTCGGAAAGAATTTCACTTGCATTTTCACTGCTTTCCCTGTCCTGTCTGAAATTTGAAAAAACAAGAAACAATGACGCTGAAAGCATCATTGTCCCTGTTATTATAAGAAAAAGTCCTTTTTTATTTTTCATTTTCTTTTCTTGAACGGATTCTCAGTCCTATGGCAATAAATAAAATTCCTCCTCCTGCAAGCAGAGGAACAGGCCACCAGAGCTGTCCGGTCTGTGGAAGCTTTCCAGATGATGAAGTGCTTGTTTCCGGCAAATCCGAATCTTCTGTTTTTAAAGAAGATACTGTTGTTGTTTCAGTTAAAGATGAATTTGTAGAAGTTGTTGAAGTTTCAGTTGCCGGAGGCTGTTCTGAATCATCAAAATCCTTATGGGTATTTACAATAACATACTGTGTTTCATTTGAACGGTATATAACAGTATAATCTTTTGGAACATCAACTTCTTTAACTTTCCAGTCATCATGAGCTGTGGCAGTCCATGTATAGCTCCAGTCATTTTCCTTGTTAAGAGTTACAGTGCTGTCATATTCACCGTCTTTATAGAGTTCAACAGTAATTTCAGTATTTTCATCGGGGGGCTGATTTGCTGAATTACGCCATATTTTTCTGACTGTATAATCAGAATCTTTTTCATCAAGAACGCCGTATTTGAATAATTTCGGATATACTGTATAATTTTCCTGTTCACCAATCTCAACTACAAACGGCATAGGAACATATGTTGTATAATTAATTTTAAGTTTTTTACCGCAAACCAGATATAAACCCTTTTTAAGTCCTGAAAATTCTGCAATTCCGTTATCATCAGCAACAGCTGTCTGAAAAGGCTTTATCTTGTCAATAACTGCATATGTTTCAAGAGTAGAGGCAATATCACTCAGAGAATTGGCAGAAGTATCTTTAAATGATACCTTGTAATCTGAAAAATCACCGTCCGGTATAAATGAATCACCGTTTCTTTTTCCGGCATAGAAAATATTCCATTCCATACCCGATAAAACAGTTTCATCTTCATCAAATATGCAGACAAGCTCTAACGAACTGTCTGCGGAATCCTCAGCATAAACCGGAACGAATATTCCGGCAAGACTCCATAGGAGCAATCCGAAAGCAATCATAAATGAACTTATTTTTCGCACAGTCAATCACCGTCCTTATCATCATCTGAAAGTATATATATAAGGTTTTTGTATGGCAGGGATTTACGCTTTTTCTTTCCGGAAACAGCCCAGAAAATAACAAGCAGAATAAGCAGGAAGAATGCAATTACCGGAATAACAAGCATAGGGTCAACCTGAACTGCATCAGCAGAAATTTTTACTGTTTTTTCATATACAGTATCAATACGGCGTGAACGTATAAGGAGTCTGTGTGTATTGATTCCGTAAGGAGTGCATGTCATAAGAGTAACATAATCGCTGTCAGGGATAATTGCAAGTTTTTCCACTTCCTCCGGCTTTACAATCAGAATTTCTTCAACCTGATAAGTCAGAACACGGTCAAGAATAGTAATTGTAAAAGTATCCCCCTTGACAAGCTTGTCAAGGTCAGTAAAAAGACGTGCAGAGGGCAGTCCCCTGTGAGCTGATATTACAGCATGAGTATTTTTTCCGCCTATCGGAAGTGATGAACCTTTAAGATGTCCCGCAGCAATATTAAGAACTTCGGCAGATGTTCCGTGATAAATCGGAATTTCAACCTTAATTACAGGAATTGTTATATATCCCATAATTCCCGTTCCTGACACATCAAGAATATTATCATAACCGCTTATTTCATCAGCATTTGAAAACGGTGCATAAAGTTCTGAAAGTTTCTTGTTATACTCCTCAGCATTTGCCCATATTTCATCATAACGGTTTTGGTCAATATTCTGAATAGTCTTGTCATATTCTGCAATAGCCTGACTCTGAACCCTTTCATTCCACCAGTTACTAACTGTTGGATAAAGCATTACGGAGAGTCCCACAATCAGAATTATTATTAAAACAACAGTTGATATTATGCCTGTTTTATTTTTGCTGTTCATGAAGCCCTCCCTGATGTTTGCAGGAAAATATTCAGAGTTTCGTTGGGGCGAAACAATGTCCGCCCCTCCGATTTATTAAGTTCTAATTAGTCCTTGTTTTTGTTCATTCTTTTCTTTGTTATAAGGAATACGCCTGATACTGCTACCATTGCACCACCGCATACATAGAAAAGTGTTGTACCGATTCCACCTGTTGAAGGAAGTGATGAACCCTTCTTGTTTTTGATAGTTCCTGAAGCTATACCGTCAGCAGGAGTTCCTTCACTTTCAGTGTTGCTGTCTCCAATTTTATATTTGAATGATGTAAGAGCTGATGTAGCATTGCCGTCCCAAGCTTGATTATTTTCTGTTCCTGCACTAATGATAAGTGTAGTGTCAGCAATAGGATTATAATCCTTAAGTGGCTTTGTTTCTTCAAGCGTATACACACCGTCATCAAGGCCGATTATCTTGAACGTACCATCTGTACCTGATTTTATTGTTGTACCTGTTGTGTTCCAGCCTGTAACCTTTCCAGCATTATCAAGAGTTACATAGTTACCGTCAGCGTTTTTAAGCTTAAATTCAACATTTGCAAGGGGCTCTTGTGATTCGACATCAACCTTTTTAAAATCAGCCTCATATGTAAATACGATAACCTTATCTTCAGGAGTCTTGCCTTTATCATTTGGAGTATCAGGAGTATCTGATTCATTTTCATCAGGTGTACCTGGTGTATCATCTCCGCTTCCGCCGTTTGGCTTATATGAAACATTAGGATTGTTTGAATATGTAAGGTCAACCTTGTTTTCCTGACCAGGAAGTCCTATCACAGCATTTGAATTTAACACTGCATTGTATTCAATAGTAACAACATCAGTCGGCAGAGCATCTTTTCCTGATACAGCTTTAATAACTTCCTTAACATCTTCAAATGTTACTGTTATTGTTGTAACTCCTGTAGTTGCATCTGTTTTAATGGAGGTAAATATATCTGAATTTACAGGTTTTGATATAGGCGTATTATTAACCTTGATTGTAACAGATTTTGGAGCAGTAAATTCCTTGCCAAGAGTATCAGTAAACTGATAGTAGTAGTGTTCATAGTTTGCAATATCCTGTGGCATTGTACCATAAAGCTTGAAAGGAACAGAATCGCCTATGCAGTAGTCTGCAACGTCATTCCAATAGGTACTGCTTTCTCTATATTCTCCGATAGTTGCAGGATCCTCACTTGTTTTTACATTTTCATAAACCTTTTTCATAACTTCAGGCAAGCTTACTTTAGCTATACCATTAGTACCAATTTTAAGCTCTGAACTACCACCCCCCAGAACAGAAAGCATTCCGAGAGAGTGAGCACTATATTCATTACTACCAGATTCAGTAGTAGTATCGTTAAAATTTGAAACTGTGCAAGTTACTACATAGTAACCATCACTCAAATCATCTTCAAAAGTTACTCTAGTCCTTTCAGAACCGAGAACTGCACCTGCTGTACCATTATTGCTGTTCTTGTTAAGAACTGCAAGCTTTGCAAAAGCCTGAGCCTCAGCACTATCATTAATCCATGTTCCCATAATAGCAGCTACCGCTTTTGCAGAATCTTCCGGATTTGATTCACTATAAGTAACAGAATCAAATGAAGCACCAAATGTTGTATCGTTCTTTAAAGCTGCTACAAAGGTCTTTGCATTAATTCCGTCACCCCAGCCTGTAACACTTAAATTTGCTGCTGTAATTATAGTACTAGTACTAGGATCGGTAGTAGCAGGTATATAATTACCTTTAAAAATCTGATAAGCTGTTATATTGCTCAGTTCATTAGTTCCGCTTATTGGTAAGCCTGTTGTTGGGTCAACAGCTAATGTTACTTCCTGAACTGCTGAAGCGGTCAATGACATAGTTGTCGGTATTGCTACACAAGCTGTCATAAGAATAGCGGCAGCCATACTTGCAAATTTTTTCATCTTATTCATAATAATTTCTCCTTTTCCTCACTTAACAGTGAAAATAAATTTCAATTTTTTCGTGTCAGTAAAATAATTCAGAAAAATTTCTGACATTATTGTATCATACATTTTTAGGCTTGTCAAGAAATTTAATGCAGTTTCGACAATCTGATTAAATTTAATTGACGGTTTTTGTATGATTTATATATTTTGCTCCGGAAATCCGGAAACTTCCGGAGCTTTAAGCATCAATAATTTTTTCTGCGTCTGCGTACACAAAGGATTGTCAAAGCTCCGCCTGCAATAACCAAGCCTATAAGCTCATAAGGTTCAGAACCTTTTCCGCCTGTTGAAGGCATTTCAATGCCCTGACTTTCCTGTTTTGTATTCTTAACAGTGATTTCGCCCTTTCCGAAAAGTGATGAATTTATGCAGTAATCAGTCATATCGTCATCATCATCAAACAGATAGCTTACATCATATCCTGATACAGTTTCTTCAACTGCCCAGTAATAATAAGGTTTTCCGTCTGAATCATAAACATCAAGATTGCTTACTGTCTTTGTCCAGTCTGTATCACTGCCTGAAATTGTAATTTCCTGTACAAGTGTACCGCTTCCCTGAGAAGCTTTCACAAAGTTTATATTTGTCAAATTAAGGTTATGAACAGTATAGCTTGAATTTGACATTATTGTTGACACATATATTTCAATTCCAACAACACTTATGTTCATTGAACCATTCCAGCCATTATAAATTTTAAAAGTACATGTTTCTAACTGTTCTTTATAACTTGAAACATCAGCAATAAAGTAAACATCATTATTAGTAAAAGTAGTAATTGTAGCATTATTTAAAGTTAAAGCTCCATTACAACCTGTTGTTAAACCGTTGCATTTTATTCTTATTTGTTCAACATAACCTTTATATTTACTAATATCAGCACTATTTGATTCACTAACACTAACCCATTTAAATGCCTCACAAGATGTTATAACTTTAGTAGCTGTTTTTCCGTCATTTCTTGTTGCTGTAATAGTTACAGTACCAACTGAAACACCTGTTACCACACCGTTGCTGTCAACAGATGCCTTACTGTCATCAGAAGATGACCAGGTAAATGAACCATAATTCTTGTTAACTTTAAGACTAATACTATTTCCGATTGCAACTTCACTGTCTCCGACAATACTGAACGCTGACGGGAGAATAACTTCGATTTCCTGAGTTGCAGAAATTCCGTCACATTCGGCAGTAATCAAAGCCTTGCCGATATTATTTGCTGTAATCTGAGAGCCACTAACGCTTATAATGCTGTCATCATCACTTGTAAATGTTACATTGCTAACTTCTGAACCGCCTTTTGTTGCAGAAAGAGTACCTTTTTCGCCTGCTTCAATTTTGAAATCACTGCTGTCATTAAGGAAAATTTCAAGTGAAGAAACTGTTACATTAATAGTTCTTGTTTCAGTTCCGTCAGATACAGTAATTACAGAAGTTCCGTCTGAAACGCCGTGGATATTTATATTTTTTCCGTCAACAGTGACAGTAACATTACTGTTGTCAGATATTGCAGATTTTACAGTTTTGTTTGCAACAAGTGTTATATCTTTTCCGACACCGACTGAAGCTGATGA
>ERZ808240.1087-NODE-1087-length-34548-cov-5.910533_pt1 | contig 34548 bp, 18 predicted proteins | sample MGYA00521084_ERZ808240 | MGnify/ENA primary metagenome ERZ808240 (study PRJEB31516, sample SAMN03275571) | gut metagenome | biome: mammalia-associated habitat; material: feces | host: Papio cynocephalus | place: Kenya | collected 2012-08-06 ... | reverse complement strand
ATGAGCAAAAGTATAACACAGGACATGGCATATCGGCAATCCCTAATGAAGTACGGTGTCAGTCGAGCAAGCCGCAAGTACAACAAAAGCCGCTCCTACATCTACTTCTGGAAACAGCGCTGGGACGGGACGGCGGCCTCCCTCGCCTGCCAGTCCAGACGCTCTCACGGCCATCCCAACCAGCATACCGAGGAGGAACTGAAGCTCATCCGGGATATGCGCCGCCGAAATCCGGAGCTTGGCATGATCGAGTTATGGCATCGGCTGAAAAAGCGCGGGTATACCCGCTGTCCGGAAAGTCTGTTCCGGGTGATGCGCAAAATGGGATTGTTCCCGCAGGAAAAGCCCAACAAGGTATACACGCCAAAGCCCTATGAGCAAATGAACCACCCCGGAGAGCAGATACAGGTAGACGTGAAGGTCGTCCCGAGAAAGTGCATCGCCGATCCGGAACTGCGGTTATTTCAGTACACTGCCATCGACGAGTTCACCCGGCTGCGTTTTCTGGCCGCCTATCCGGAGCAGTCCACCTACTCCTCGGCAGATTTCTTGCACAAGCTGGTAGAGTGGTATGCGCGCCGCGGTATCCGTGTGGAATGCGTCCAAACGGATAACGGCTTCGAGTTCACCAACCGTTTTTCAAACAGTAGCCGGAACAAACAGACGCTGTTTGAACGGACTGCCGCAGAACTGGGGATTCGGCACAAGTTGATCCGCCCCTACACTCACCGGCACAACGGCAAGGTCGAGCGCAGCCACCGTGAAGACCAAAAGCGATTCTATTCCTGTCATTCGTTCTATTCTCTGGGTGACTTCCAAAAGCAGCTCACCGTCCATCTTCGCCGTTCGAATAACTTCCCCATGGGACCTCTCCACTGGCTTTCCCCCAGAGAGTTCGCTGTACAATATGTTTGACAATCCTACAGCAGCGTGGTCGAGACGGTTTCTTTGCAGGACCGCAATGCATCCGGATAGCAGAGGGAAAATCGAGGGATAGAACCATAAGTGCCGAGACCGAGCACCGCACGGGACTATTGAAGAAAAAGCGAGTGACAACGTTTTTACATTGTCACTCGCCCCTTTACTCTGAAAATACCAGCGGGATTCCCATCTGTTCGATAGCCCGGCAGGCATCTGCCACCCGATCCGGGCGGTAATCCTGTACTCGATGACCGTCAAAGCCAACGCTCAAACACACACCGCTTTCCCGCACCAGCGCCTGCTGGCGTTCGTCCTGCATAAACGTTTTGACATAGGCGTGTTCCCGGTACTGATGAATGGAGTCATAGGTTACATTCATCTCCCAGAAGATCCCCTGCTCCGCCATACGGTGCAGAAACTCTGCCGGATCTACGCCCTGATGCTCCATATGGGCGAATAGATCCGTATGGGCGATCCCCACCCGGGAGCAACCACACCGAGCAGCAAATGCGAACAGATCCGGCGCATAGGTGTTGGGATTGTCGATATGCTCCAAAAGGCAGTAATCATAACCGGAAATGTCCACCTCCGGCGGCAGCACCAGATAAGGTTCGTTGAGTGTTGCTACCTCCAGCCCGCAGCGCATTTGTATCCGCCCGGCATATTTCTCTTTCAGCAGAGTCATGTGCGCCAGATACCGGTCTACCGCCCGCTGATAATCGACGAGATATGCCGCTTGGTCGTTAAATTTGGTGGTCGGGCGACATCCAGCCACCCCATATTGGTGATCGGAGATGCCGAACATATCTAAGCCACCGGCAATGGCTGCATCAAGGATGCTTTCCGGCGTATTCTCACCGCAAAATGAGTAGTAAGTATGAGAATGTAAATCCTGAATCATAGGTCTCTCTCCGTTTCTTCGTCAAGTGGAAAATGGGTTTCCGTCACATTAGCATTTCGGTCAATACAGAGCGATAACTGTCTGTACTGTGCCGGATATGTATCTTACAGGCTCTTGAGGATGTCGATGACCGTCTCCAGTTCTGCGGGCTTCACCCTATCCGGGAATACATCCCGGTTAACGCAATCGGTGAAATAGTCAATTTCGTTGGCATACGCATCGCTGGCGGGCAGACCGATATCCCCCGTATCCTGCTCGGAGCCGTTGCTGATGGGGCACCGGATGGTCCCGTCTGCCTCGTAGATCTTCATTTCGCCCTTTTCCCAGGCGACCACCGCCCGCTCAAACTGGAACCGGAAATCCGCAGCAAAGGGGTACGGCGCATCATACCAGGAAGCCTCGGTGGTCAAAAAGAAGCCGTCATACTCATAAATAGCGTTGATATAGTCCTGCTCCGGTCGCTTGGCACGGAAATCGGTCACCCGGTTCGGTTTGCCAAAAGTATAGACGATAAAATCGGCGTCGTGGATATGCAGATCGAACGGCACCAGACCACTGCGGTTCTCATCCATCATCCAGCCGTCCCAGCTCCACTTGGGGCGCAGACCTAAGCGCCGCATGGAGCCGGACAGCAGCTCGCCGTAGGTCTTTTGATCGTAGATCGTCTTGACGATCTCATATTCGGGCCAAAAGCGGAGCACCTGTGCGATCATAAATTTCACATGATTCTTTTCGGCGCAGGCGTAGACCCGCTGCACATCCTCTTTTTTCAGCGATACCGGCTTTTCGCAGAGAACGTGGATCCCCCGCTCCATGGCTTTCACGGAATAGTCCGCATGGAGATAGGTGGGCAGGCAAATATCCAAAATATCCAGCGATTCGTGGCTGAGCATCTCGTCAAAATCCGTATAATGCCGCTTATCGGGGTATTTCTCCATCTGCTCCGGGCGAATATCGCACAGGGCGACCAGCTCTGCATCCTCCCGCTTTTCCCAGGCGGGAATGTGCGCCCCGCTGATGCCGCCGACGCCGATCAAACCAACCTTTAACATAGCTTTGTCCTCCGTAAAAATGAAACTTGTGTGTACAGGCTAATTGTATCACCTAAATGTTCTTGTGACAATAAAAAATGTGTGGAGTTGTGTTACGTAACGGGAATTGGTGACCGGGCAGCCTGCGAATCGGGCTGCCCGGTCATTTCAGGGAATATTGGGAGGGGAAGAAGAAAACGAATCAGCCTCGCAGCAGTTGCCGCCGCAGTGCCGCTCTATCCAGCGGACTGATACGGCTGTCGCCGTTTACATCGGCGTTGGCTTGCACAATGGCGGTATCCACGCCGTTCAGGTGTTCATCCAGCGCCACCAGATCCCGAATATCGACGACGTTGTCGCCGTTCACATCGCCGATCACGCAGCCGTCACAGCCGCTGCAGCTTGTATCGCCGCCGTGAAACGCTTTCAGCGTCAGATCGGTGTAGTCAAGGGAGGCGCCGCAATACAGATAGATTGGTTGGGTGATGTCCGTTTCGGTGGTCTGCAGCAGGGCGGCGGTGGCAGTCGCCACCTCCACGCCGTTGACGGTCAGTACCAGTCCTCCGTCCCGCACGGTGAAATACAGATCGTATTCCGTCACGGCGTTTCCGAACCGTGCGGTATCCCGAATATACACCCGCTGCGTATCGACATTTTCTCCGGTCACATTCATTACATCCACACACGGGTCCCCGTCGTTGAGACAGAGGGTGTAATACAAATCGTTAGCGGAGCCGTTTCGATAGATCGCATTGGCGAGCTTAAATACCACCTTGCGTGCCATAAAATTACCGTCGCCATAGGATTCGGCAACCGGATTGTTGATCGTGAAGGTCAGGTGAGCGCCGTCGATGGATACCGCCTGATTAAAGTTATTCATATACGGTCCGCTGCCGCCATTGTTGGAGGTGCCGACAGAGCCAAGACGATACGCCATACGCACTCCGTTTGCATCGGCGGTGAAATCAATGGGCCATGCCATCGTGTCGGCGGCGTTCGCACGCAGGTCGGCGTTCTTCACCGTGTAAAGCCCCTCGCCCCGGACGGTCTTTTCGCAGCCGGTGGTCAAAACCGAACCGTCGTCGATGAGATAGATGCCCAGAGAACCGGCAGCTACCGAGGTACGGAACGACGAAATTGCACCGGCAGAAACCGTTTCCTCCGTCAGCAGGTCAGTAACGGTGACGGTGCTGCCTAAACCGATACCGTCAGGGATGGACACCTCTACGGCTGCATCGGCGGCTGTGCCGTTGGGAACGATCACCACCGCTTTGCCGTTGGCATACCGCACATAAGCGGGGTAGCTGTCCAGTCCGGATACGGAAACAGCGGCAATGTTGCTGTTGCGATGATCGTCCGCAAAGCTTTCAAAGATATCGGTGTAGGTTCTCCGGATGGATATATACTTTTTCACCGTTTCGTAATACGCACGGTTCTCTCCGTTGAGCAGAGCTTTCAGATTGAGATGTCCGTGATAATACAGGCTGGGGTCGGCGGCGGTAGCGGCGGCATCCACCCGGTCATTGGTTGCCTCGCCCATATACACCACCGGGATATAGGGAGAGAACAGCGCATTATAGCCCAGATCCAGTAATGAACCGGTAACGGCAGTATTACCCGGCAGAGCGTTGCCGTTCGTATCGGTTACCAAGCTGCCGTCCGCGTTGGTCTGGGCCGGCTTGTACCAGTTATCGTGCGTGCGATAGGTGTAGAGATAGTATTTCTTATTGCCGACACCGTCATTGGCTGCCGTGCCATTCTTTACTCCATCGACAATATTCTGCCCGCCTGTGGTGAAATAACCGGTATTGGCGTTCGTGTAGATGTCGTGCTCCCAATTGGCGGCGGGAGTACAACCCATCTGGTCGGCATCATAGGCGGCACTGCCGTTGCTGGTGTGTTCAGCGAGGATCACCAGCTGTTTTCCTGCGGCTGCCGCCTGTGTACGAATACTGTCGAACAGGCTATATCCGGTGATGGTGGGCTCCAGATCGACCCGTAAGCCATCCAGATTGCAGGTGTTGACGATATTCAGCACCGATTCGGTATACCATTGTTGGAAAGTCGCATTATTGTACGCATACTTGGGGCCGCCAAAGCCGGAGTGATCCCCGCTGTCCAGTACATCCGCCAGCTGCTTTTGCGCACCGCCCACCGTGATGGTGCGGGTAGTGTCGGCGGTATTGGAAACGCCCCAGATCACCACATCCAGAATCACCCGAATGTTTCTTCTGTGTGCTTCGGCGACAAAATTTGCCAGCTTGCTCCAGCCGGCAGCGTAATCGGTGGTGCCGGTCAGCTCCGGCTCGATGGTGTCGATGCCGATGTTCGTATAGCCGTTATCGTAGCCGTCGGCATCCCCCTTCTGGCTGACCGGGTCGATCCACAGACAGTTGACCCCCATCTCCTGATAATAGTCCAGAATACTGGAAGTGGCAGCGTCGATGGTGCCGGCGGGGGTGGCTTTGGCCAGATTCACTTCGGCAATGATGGCGGATTCCAGCCAGGCGGGCGTCTGCAAATTGCCGTTTGTCACGGTTGCATCCTGCTCCTGCCACGCCGGCATGAGCTTGGAGTTGTCGATGGTCTCCCCCTCGGCATCGCCAATGGTCACCTTCCCCAGCGGCGTATGGGTGTAGCCATAGAAATCCACCTCAAAGTTGGTGGCAGCATTATCAATGTTTCCGAAAGAAACATAGGCGGCTTCGGCGGTGGGTCTGTTTTGGAGAGCGTCCAAAATGGAGGTATCAAACTGTCCGGCGACGGCATAGAGCCCCGAGGTAATCTTGACGATCCAATGCGCGCCGTCTGCGGAATGGTGCAGCGACACATCGAAAGCACCGGTCCCGATGGACTTGATCAGCGCATTGTTGGTCAGCAGCGTTACCAGTTCCGCATACTGCCCGCCGGTGAAGGTCCCATTGTCGATGTTGCGGATGAGCTTTAGATCACCCTTGACAGGATCAATTAACAGGGTTGGCAGCACACCGTAGAACCACTGATTCTGATACTGTGCCAAATAAATTGCCAACGGTCGTTTGTCGGCAGAGACATAGTTGCCGAAACGCAGCGTCAGCCCGTCCAGCGGCTGCATATTTTCTCGGTACAGATACGGGTACTGAGCACCGTTCTGGATCTGCTTAATGTGGACGCCGCCGCCGGTAATGTCACTGCGGTGGAGGAACGGGTCGGTGTTTCCCGCATTTCCCAGAGCGTAGTCGGTCATGGTATTTGCACCTGCAACAGCAGCTAATTCCGCCACCGGATTATAACATTCCTCCTCGCCGCCATGGAAGCTGTTCAGGGTAATGTCCGTATAGTCGGTATCGGCCGCTATGTAGAGATAGACGGGGCCGCTCAGATTGGTGGAGGTGGAGGCAATCAGTTCCGCCGTGGCGATATTGACCTCTATGCCGTTTACCTTCATGGTCAGTCCGCCATCATCACGCACACGGAACACGATGTCGTATGTAGAAACGGCATCGCCGAATTTATCCAGGTGTCCGCTGAAAGAATACCGCTGCGTCGATACATTTTCCGCTGTAACACTCATCACGTCAACACAAGGATCGGCATTGTTGACGCAGAAGGTATAGCGCAGATCGTTGGTCGCACCGTTTTGTTGCGGCTGGTTCGCCAGCTTGATGACAAACTTCCGCGCCATAAAGTTCGCGTCTCCGTATTCGGCGGAAACATCATTATGGAGGGTCAACTTCAGATGCGCCCCATCCAGTTGAGATATGGAGTTCAGGTTTTGCATATAAGGTGCCCCTGCGCCGTTAGCGGGAGCGCCGCTGGCTTGGAGACGATAAGTCATCCGTGCACCGGTATCATCTTCCGTAAAGTCAATGGGCCATTTGAGATTGGGATCCACCATATTGTTCTGTGAGGATACCCGCACATCGTCGGCGGTAACAACATGCATCGCTTGCTCGGCAGCCGCGCCGGATGCATAGGTCTGTGCCCCGGCCATTAAGCCGATGGGTATAGCAGTCAGCACCAGTGCCAGGCAGCAAACGGTGGATAGCAGGGTTCGTTTCACTTTCATGATTCCTTCCTCCTATATAAATAAAATAGGCCACACAAATTAAAAGGATTAAATGAAACTAGCAAATCAATCCCTCAACATAGGAAACAACTGCCCTGCGCCGCTATCAAAGCGCCGCAAATTATTAAAAACGCCGAAAAACATTTTATGTCGAGCTAATTAAAACCTTTTAATTTCTCATCGCCATAATTGTACCACATCTATTCTGAACCGTCAATACAAGCAAATGTAACAAGATATATTGTGAAAATTTAGTGCATTTACACACGCAACAAAATCGACACTTCTGTTTTTTCTCCATTGGCAGCCCAAAAACTTGCAATCAGCCTGTAAAAAACGCTTAATATTGTGTAGAATTGCAAGCAGACACTTGCTTATTTTGGCAAATCGCTATATAATGATCTTATTTGAGAAACGGGGTGAAAAAATGGCTGTTACCATTATTGATATAGCCCGGGAGGCGCAATGCTCCACGGCGACCGTGTCGTTGGCACTGAAAAACAGTGAAAAGATCCGTCTGGAGACCCGGGAACGGGTGCAGGAAATCGCCGATCGGCTGGGATATCATCCCAACTATGCGGCACGCAGCCTAATTCGTGGACAAACCGGGAGCATCGGCGTGGTTATTCCCAATTTGGAAAATCCACTGTTTATCGAGCTGCTGCAGGGGGTCGAGGAATATATCACCGAACAGGGCTTTTGCATCGTATTGGGCGTTTCCGCTCTGTCAGCGGAACGGGAAAAACGATACCTGTCCATGCTGTCGGAGCGTCAGGTAGATGGACTGATTCTCTTTCCGACATTTCTGAATGAAACATTCCCTGAGGCTATCGAACGAGAAGATGACCATAAGGTGCCGCTGGTATTGTGCGGATCCTCCGGTCTTATCAGCAGCAACGTCAACTATGTGATGACGGATAACCGTATGGGTGCCTACATCGGCACGGAGCATTTGATTCAGGCAGGATGCAAGCACATCGCATTTATCGGAGCGATCGTCGATATGGCGCAGGCGCAGACCCGACTGAATGGCTATCGGGATGCATTGGAGTTTTATGGACTGGACAACGATCCCGCATTGGAAGTGTATTGCTCTCCGGAGGCGGATACCGTATTTCAGAAAACAGTGGAGCTGCTGCGTTCCAAGACGGTGGACGCCATCTTCTGTCTGTACGATTATATGGCATTCAGCGTGATCCGGGCGGTAGAATCACTGGGGTTGCGCATTCCGGAGGATGTGGCGATCGTCGGTTATGATAATGTAAGCATTTCCGCTCGTCTGTCCAAGGCGCTGACCTCCATCGACACCCACAGTTATAAGGTGGGACGCACCGCCGCAGAGATACTGCTCAAAAAGATCGAAAAGCCTGAGACCCCCAACCGGCAGATCGTATTCAAGCCGGAACTGGTGGTTCGGGAAACCACTGCCGGCAAAAAACAACCGGAATGATCTGAAAATACAGAAAGAGCGCTGCCTTGCAGGCGGCGCTCTTTTGTGCCTTTTCTGTATGTCCGTCTCAGTTTATGCCTGAACAGCATCCCCAAAGCGCACCAAATACAGCCCCACCTCTCCAGCACCAATGGCAGCGGTGAACTTCCGTCCATCAGTAAGCGGCAGCGATCTGCCGGACAGCGCCTCGGTGACGGTCGGTGTGCCGCTCAGCCCGGGCAGCTCCGGAACTGTAACGGTGGCTGTGGCGTCCGCGTCGGTGCCGTTGGGCACGACGAGCAGTGCCACTCCGTCGCCGTAGCAGGCATACGGCTGGTAACTGTTCATTCCCTCTACGACCACCTTTTCGATCCGGCTGTGCCGGTGGTCAGCAGGAAAATCACCATAGATGGTGGGCAGGCTGCGGCGCAGCGCCAGCAGTGCCCGCACCTGTTCATACCGTTGCCGGCATTCCGGGCGCTCCAGCGCCGCCGTTTTCAGCCGACCATAGTAGTAGAGGTTGATGTCGGAATTGGACAGGTCGCTGTCATCGGTAAAATCGCCGGTGGCTTCCCCCATATAGACAATGGGGATAAAGGGAGAAAACAGCGCATTATAGATCAGATCCAGCAGAGAACCGTTTTTGTTGTAAATATTGTCGTGGGTGCTGTAACAATAGGTATATAGCTGCTTATCTCCGATATGATCGGCGTCGTTCGCCAACTCGCCGGAGCGGATGCAGTCCACGATGTTATATCCAAAGCGGGTGAAATAGGCGGCGTTCGCATGGGTCTTGGTCAGATCCTGCTCCCACTGATGTACCACGCCCATTTGCTCAATGTCAAAGGCGGCGTGGCGGTCGTTGGCGTGTTCGGAAACGATCGCCAGCCGATACCCCTCCTCCTTGGCCTCTCGGCGGATAGCCGCAAACAGGTCATAACCGGTCACGCACGGCTCCAGGTCCACCCGAATGCCGTCCAGATGACAGGTGCGCACGATGGAGAGCATCGTTTCCTTATACCACCGGAAAAACAGCGGATCCTCATATAAATATTTCGGACCGCCCCAGTTGGACCAGGCCTCCCGATCCTGGGGATCCTGCAAAATGCGTCCGATGGGCAGCTGTTCACCGCCAACGGTGATCTTTCGTGTGACGTCGATGTCAGCCGACACACCCCAGGTGACCACATCCAGCAGCACCCGCAGCCCCCGCTCATGGGCAGCATCGACGAACCGGCCAAATTCCCGCCAGCCGGCAGCATAGTCATCGGTGCCGGACAATGCCGGCTCGACCGTATCCAGACCGATGTTGGTATAGCCGTTGGGATAGGTGAAGCTGTGCCCCATCTCGTTGATCGGGTCGATCCACAGGCAGTTGACCCCCAGATCGGCAAAATAGTCCAGCGTGCCGATGGCGGCATCGATGGTGCCGGCGGGGGTGGCGTGCATTAGATTGACCTCGGCAATGACGGCGTGGGGCAGCCAGGCAGGGGTATCCATGCCGTTGTTGTTCATAAGAGGAAGTGTGGGGTCGGGCTGATGAATGGTATGCATAGGATCGTCCTCCTTTATTCTTGTGCGTTCAACAGGTGCAGACGGCGGGAACGGCAGTGTTCAGCACCCGGATCTGGGGCGGCACCGTCAGCTCCGGAGCGCTGCCCTGTTCCATATGGCAGCGGATATAGCCGTAGGGAGTGGGTACGGAAATGTCGGCATACGCCAGCCCGTACAGTTGGGGGTCCAGCCGGATGGTGCGCCAGCCCGGCTCCACTACCTCCAGCCCCAGCAAGCTGACCGGCAATTGATACGCCGGTGTTCCGCCCCAAGCATGGGAGAAATCAAAGAGATAGTCTCCGTTGCCGTCCGGGGCGAACCACCCCTCCTGCAACCCTTTGCCGCAATGAGCGACCAGCGGTTTCCAGCGATCCAGCAGCGGCAACAGGTATTCCTCCTGCAAGCCCAGACGGCGCACGGCATTCAGCGTGAAATGCATAAAATAGGGCTGCATATCCGGCAGGGTGGTATCCTCCAGCACATCACACAGGATACGCCGGGCTTCTTCGTCTTCGCTGACACCATACAATGCGGCCAGCACATTGCTATGCTTGGAGAAGTGACGCAGCGGGCGGTTTTCAGGCAGATATTGATAGGTCGGCACGGCATCGGGGGTAGGAAGTCCGTCGAAATACAGCCCCCGCTCCGGATCATAGAGGTGCCCTCGGATGGCGATGCGCAAGCGGTCAGCACGCTGCCGGCAATGCTGTGCGGCGAGCGCATCATTGAGCTGATCGTAGAGAGCGGCGGCAGCGTGCAAAGCGCCGTAATACTGCATACACAGGCAGGTCTGCCCTAAGTATTTGGGCGGATGATGGAGGGTGTAACCGTCCACGGTATTCCAATCGACAAACATATAGTTGGGGCAGTATTCAAGCAGCCCGTTTTCGCCGATATAGCCCTCGAAACGAGCCAACAGCTTATCCAGCGCCGGACGGCACTCCTCCGGCAGCTGACGATGCCCGGTGAGCCGGAACATATCCCACAGCATCATGACCCATTGGAGACTATAACTGGTGTGGAACATCTCTCCGTCATTTTGCTGCAGCCATTGGGCGGTACGGTATACGTCAAATTCTGCCAATTGCAGATCCCCGAAGGTGCAGGAGGTCATCAGGCTCTCGACATAATAGTCGCCGGTACACGCCAGCGGCTCCTGATGGCGGGGGCTATCCAGATGGATGGTCTGGCGGCAGATGCGCAGCGTCCACTTGCACACCTCATAAACGGCGTTGAGCGCCTCATCGGAGGTGCGGCAGGTTCCTTCCTCGGTCACCGGGTAGTGGGTGGCAATCAGGGACGGCTCCACCGTGACCGGAACAACATCCTCGTTACGCACAGTCAGCCGCAGCGCGCCAATGCTGTGGAACCGCAGAGAACGATAGTCGCAGTCGCCATCGGTGATAAGAATGTCGGTGTCCCCCTCACGCCACAGCTCCGGCAGCTCATACCAATCGGCGGTGATGTGCGCCCGTCCCCGGACGGTCAGCGAGACAAATGCCGCATAAATTCGATCAAAGGGCACCTCCACGGTGCGGGTCTCTCCGGGTGCCACCGTGACGGTTCGCTCCGCTTGGGGCAGTACCGGGTATTCTTCCATGGGTGGAATACGAGAATCCTCCGGATGCCAGATGTCCTCCCGCTCCTCGGCCGGACACCAGGCCGCCTCCGGACGGCGGGCGTCGTAGGCTCCTGCCGCCGTATACGCCGTTACCGGGCGGCAGCGCCAGTCGGAGCCGGTCCCCAACGGAGCGGCAGTGCCGTCCGCAAAGCGCACCTCACCCTCCAGCCAAAAGCCGCCCTGCCCCACGGAATAGTCGCACAGGGCGGTCGGTCCTAACTGCACCAGCGCCCGCCAGTGCAGGGATGTGCCGGATACGGGAACGGTCAGCGGCTGGGCAAAATAGGCCGGCGGCTTATGTACACACAGAAAATCACCCCCGGCGCAGACCGGACCGTCCCCAACGGCTTTCCCGTTGAGGTACAGCCGATAGTAGGTGTCGCCGCAAACGCGGATTCGCACCTCCTTCACCGCTTGCTCAAAGGTATACAGCCGCTCCAGCTCCACCACCGCATAGGGGATGGGCTTACTAATGCTGTGACCGCAGATAGAACAGGTCTGCAGCTCCGGATAACGGTCTGTCGGCAGCCAGATCCAATGACTCATACAAAATTTCTCCTCAATAGTAAACTTTAATTTTTTGACTCCTTATCCGTTGGACAGACCGGAGGTGGATATGCTCTGTACCAGATACTTCTGGCAGAATGAAAACAGCACCAACAGCGGCAGCATAATGAGCAAAGTGGCTGCGCAGCGGGCAATCAGTGTGCCGGTGACATCATATGCATTGTTGATGCGGATGCTGACATTCTCCAGCAGATTGGCCAATATGGCCGTGTTGGGGTAGTATAAACCGGAATAAATGTCATCCGTCCATTGCCAGCTGATGGAAAACAGCAGCACTGTCAGTATGGTCGTGCGGGCATTGGGCAGCATCACCAGCGTAAAGGTCTTCCATACCCCCGCTCCGTCGATGCAGGCGGCTTCGTCCAATTCCTGGGGCATGGCAGCAAACTGTTCCTTGAACAGATACACATACAGCCCCTGCTTGATGCCGGTGCAGCCGATCGCCATCAGCCACATGGGGGTAAAGGTGTTGGTCAGATTGACCGTGGTAAAGCCCAGATGAAAATAGACGAAACCCAAATACTGCGCCGTGGAAATGGTTTGGATCGGTACTAACATAATGAGCAGCACGCAGCCAAACAGCAGCTTGTTGAGCCTGAACCGAAAGCGTGCCAGTCCGTATCCTACCAGAACGCTGGATGCTACCTGCAGCGCCGCCACCGACAGAGACAGCAAAATGGTGTTCGGCAGCGTTTTTGCTAACTCCAGCCCATTCCATGCCGTGCGCCAATAGTGCAGAGACCAATGGCGCGGGATGGTGTTTACGCTGTTATCCAGCAGATCGGAGGGACTCATACAGGAGAGCAAAAACTTCGTGACGATGGGGCGAAGAATGATAAACGCCAATCCAAACAGGATAATGAAACGCAATAGCGCAAAGCCCCAGCCGGACAGACGGCGGGCAAACCGTTGTTTCTGAATATCCGTCATATCGTCCTCTCCTTTATATGCTGTGCTTGCGGTAGGCGCGGATGATTGCCATCACCACGGCGATAACGACTCCAAGACAGATCAGATACAGGATGCTGGCAGCCGTAGCCAGCGAGTACTGCTGCTGGGTACCCAACTCGGAAATGTAAGTAAAGATGCCCGAGGGATCGGTAAAAGAATCTACGATGGTGTAGACGGCATTGATGGTCATTTGGGGCATGATCATGGGAAAGGTGATCTTCCAGAACAGCTCCCATTTGTTGCACCCCTCCACCGCCGCCGCCTCATACAGCGATTGCGGTATCTCCTGCAATCCGGCCAAAAAGATAAAAATCTGAATGCCGCTGGCGGTCACCACGCTGTAGATATTGGATACGGCGCTGCTGATGATACCGGTCAGCGTATCGCTGAAATTCAGCGATGCCAGCATAGAGGACAGCCCGCCCACCAGAGCCAGCGAGGAGTCCGAGCCGGTATCCACCGTCTGCGCCACCAGATTCATGGCCGGAGCATCAAACCGCACCAGTACGCCGGTGGTGAGAATAACCGGCAGGAAGAAGATCATCCGGGCGATCAGCCGCCCCCGGAAACGCTGGTTGAGCAGTGTAGCGATAAACAGGCTGAAAATAAGGATGATGGGGATGTTGATGAGCAATGTGCGCAGGCTGGCAATCATATCCGGCACAATCTGCGGATCCTTGGTCAGCGCCGTCTGGTAGTATTGCCACCCTTGAAAGGTGAGCTTGTATCCGAAGCTGCCGATGGTGATCTCGTTAAAGGAGAAGATCACCGTGCGCACCAGACTGGGGATGAACACCAGTGCCAGCCCGAAAAACAGCGGCAGCATGAACAGATAGCCTTTCCTTGCCCGCCGTTCCATATAGGAGATCGAATGAGATCGTTTCATTGATGGGCCTCCTCTCCGGCGATAACAAGGGTGAAATCGTGTGCCTTAACGGTCAGTTCGGCAACCGTATAGTCGGCGTCGGAATAATTCACATAGGCACGGCTGCCGTCGGCGTAGGTGGTGCAGAAGACCGACTCGTTTAGAGCAGTGTGATCGGTCATTGCCTGCCCGGCAACGTGCTGCTGGAAGGCTCCCAGCCGCTGCCAGAGGGCGGTAAATTCCGCCAGATTGTCCCGGCTATTCAGTGAATAATCGGTACGGCCCAGCGCCGTGCCGGTCAGCAGACTGTCCTCCCGGCTGATGAGGGTGTAGGACAGCGCCGCTCCGTACTCCACCGAGCGCAGCAGCTGCTCATTGCGGTCGTAGCTCAGATTTATCGCACTGCCGCAATAAGGCAGCAGCCCGTGGATCACCATGGGGTAAAACGGCACCGCCGTGGTTTCGGCATCGAACCGGGAGCAGGTGAGCGGCAGGTCGTACAGATCGTCTGCGTAGGGCAAAACATAGGCGTTGCCGGTATCAAAGCTCATCGCTTCTGCTGCAGAACGGGCTGTTTCCAGCGCCGTTTGCAGCGTACTTAGTGCGTCGGTGCGGCTGACCGCCGTATGGGTGGTATAGTCGCCGCCCAGATATCGTCCCGCCGTGCCGTAGGATACCGCCGGTTCTGCGCCCAGTCGCCGGGCAGCATCGGTAAGATACCCGCTTATGTAATCCGTGTACCGTTTAGGCGAAACAAAATACGGGCTGGCAGCGCCGATATCAAAAGAGCGGGTCACGGGATCGTAGTCGCCCCGTTTCACCAGTACCCGATTGAGATAGTGGGCACTGTCGGTCTTTTTGGAAAAGCCGTTGCCGCCGCCATAGACCAATTGAAAGCTGCCGTCGGTGTACAAACGTCCACCGGCGCTCTGCAATTGTTGGTTGAGCGCAGTCAGATCTTGAAGGCTGCCCAGCTTGCGGGACAGAGAAAACCGATTATTTGTTTTGGGTGTCAGCCCTCGGTCGGAAAAGCCGACCAACCGTATCGCCGCCTGCCCTCCCCCATCGGCGGACAAGGATTCCATGTCCTCTCCGATCTCTTTCAGCGTGGACAGCACGATCTTCCGGTCATACGGGATTCCCAAAAAGTTGGCGTCCTCCAGGGTCATTCCCCAATAGGTCAGATACACGGACGGGGCAGTAGCAGCATCCGCCTGTCGGATGCCGCCGGTATCCAGCAGATAGCGGCGATAGGTCTGCGCCATCGCCTGCCAGCTGCTTTCCTCCGCCCCCAGCAGCACATACCGCTGGGTGGGGAAAGCCGTGGACAGATCCTGCACGAACAGATTGTATACCGGGATCAGCTGATCGGCACCGATATCGGTGGTGTCCATATGCCGCATCGTAAACAGCGTATAAATGTGATTGGGGGTGGCGGAGCAATCGGGGCTTTCAGCGTAAAGGGTGCCGTTTTCCGCTCCCTCTTCTACAATCGTCAGCACACTTCCTGTCGGGCGCAGTATACCGTAGACCGGCAGACAGCTATTTTGAGCCAGCTGGGTCATTTTCTCGTTCTGGATGCTGTAATCCGCCCCATAGAACGGCTGCGAGTAGGTGCTGACATGGTTATGATTCCAGTCAATGAGCGCTCCACTGCCATCCGGCACGAAGAATTGCCCGTCATTACCCTCGGAGGAGGCAAAGTACTCCAGGAAGGTCAGACTTTGCAGCTTATAGGCGTTGCTGACCTCCTCAATGCGATCGGTCAGCACCCGGGCAGAAAATCCGTCTGCTTGAAGGCTGTATTCCACCGGCACCACAAACCCGGGTGTGTTGGATTGCTCATCGCTCTCCATACCCCAGGCGGCCAGGTCGGCGGCATGATCTTCCCGGGTATAGCCCAGCAGGGTCAGATACTCCCGCACCTCCTCCGTGTCGCTTTCACCTGCATCCTCGTTAAGAATATACAGGTTCATTTTTTCGATTGCCGGATAGGTCTTGCGGATGGTATCGTCCGCATCCTCCGCCGTATACAGCGTATAGAACCGCAGCATCCGGCGGCTCATAGCTGCGCCGTCGGGGTCATCGCCGTTGCGCAGCGCCTCCATCAGAGCGTCCAGCTTTTCCTCGCTGAATACCCGGGGGACGAAGCTGTTGTCAGCGCTGACGCCGAAGGTATAGGTCACCCGGATGCGGTCGTCGGTATGGGTAATACGGTATTGCCCCAATGCCACGCTGTCCGTATCGGAGAACATATACTGGGCAGAGGACTGCTCCTCATAGTACACCAGCGTCAGCTCGGAACGCATCCGCTTTTCGGTGTCGGCAGAGTAGGGTTGCGCCGCCTCCCCGGCGAAGGACGAGGAATAGCGGGCGCTCTGCGCTTTATTTTCCACTGTAAAGTGGGTAGTATCGGTATCGAATACCAGCCGGACCGCATCATTCTCCAAAGTGAGTGCTTCGCCTGCCGCCGCAGTCTTCCAGGCAGTTTGCCCGGAGGAATCGTCCTCGGAGCTGCTATGCTTCGGCGCTTGATAGGCAGTGCCGTCGGCGGCACAGCCGGCCAGAGTCGTCAGCAAAGCCACGGTCAGCAGCCATGCGCCGCATCGTTTTCCTTTCACCGATTCATTCCCTCCTTAGTAGGTCCGGAAGACCAATTCCTTGTAAATGCCATAGAAGTAATTGTAGATTTCCTGCACCAGGCTGGCCAGTAACAGCAGGATAAATAGAATGATGCACATACCCAGCAAGGTGAGGATGACCGTCAGCACGGACTTGCTCAGCGAATAATCGTGAATGGTCATCATTCCGAAAAACAGCAGCCCCAGCACCCAGATCAGGCAAATGCCGTCTAACAGGGTGTAGATCATGGCCTCCTCCTGCGTCAGCACATGAGACAGCAGGAACAGCGGCACACTCAGCAGCACATAGGGCTTGAGCGCATAACCGGTAGCGATGACGATATCCCGCATGGTGCCCTTGCCGTCCATCAGGGCGGTGAAGCACCAGTTGGCAATCACCCAAAAAGCAATAGGCAGCAGAATCAGCATCAGCTGATAGGGGACATTCACGTTTTCAGAGATGGTGCCGGTGACGGCATAGCCGGAAAACTGCGCCCGCACAGCATAACACAGAATAAATGCGGCTAAAATCAGCAAAGCGGTCTTCAGATCGCCCCGTTTCTCGTGCTTGATGTCCCAGTAGCCGTCAAAGGGATGGAACATCGTATAGGTAGCGTAACGCTGCTTCCGGTAGAAATCCCCCGCACAAAAGCGTTGGACCCGGCGGCTTTTGTGCAGCGCCCGTTTCAGCATCCATACCAGAACCAGTAGCGCCGCCAGCCCCAGCGCCAGCGGCAGAATCGCCCGGCGGATGAACTGATTACGGGACTTTTCAAACGCCTTGCTGTACAGCTCCTGTGCGTGGATGCTTTTCAACTCCCGCATGGCGGCGTCTGTGTCGCCACGAGCAATAGAAATACGTGCCATACCGGTAATGGCGGGAGTATAATGGGAACAGCACCGTCTTGCTTCCTGCCAGGCGGCATAGGAAGCGTCATAGTCGCCCTCATCATAGGCTTGCATGGCGGTCTGCACCGTACGCCCGAACTCGGTGCGGGTGTAAACCGTGACCGTTCCCTTGGTGCCATCCGTTACCAGCAGGCGCTCTCCCACCTGCTCGATGGCGGTGGCGGTGTAGAACAAGCCTTTCTGGGAGCCGGTACCGCCGAAAGCGTATAACAGCTCTCCGTCGGCGTTGTACACATACACTTTGCCGTCGGTTGCATTGAGCAAGGAAAAGGTGTCGTGGCTGCCCAGGGCGATATCCGTCAATCCGGCGCCGCCGGGCAAGCCCTGTTTCTGCCGATAGTCGCTGTCGCCCACCGCAGACAGCTCCGCCAGCACGTCCTCGCCGGCGCTGTTGAGCTTGGCGACCGGGGTGGTAGCGGAGGTCTGGGATACGGCGTAGATGAATCCTTTTCTATCCATCTGAATGGCGCTGTATTCCGTCGGTACATACTGCTCCATGCGCTGGCGCTGCTCCTTGGTGGCGATTTTGCGCCATAGCAGCTGCAGCACGTTGTATTCCACATCCGGCGCCCCGAAAAAGGAGGTAAAGCTGCCATCCGGTGCCAGCCGGATCAGCCCTTTGTTGACGCCCTTCGCCACCACATAGATACGACCGGCGTGATCCACGCTCAATCGCAGGGGTGTATAGGTGTAGTCATCCCCCAACTGAGGGATGGCGGGACGCTCCAGCACCCGTAGCGGCTGGTAGTCGCTGCGGCGCAGCACCACGATACGGCTGTTGCCGGAATCGGCAATGTAAATCCCGTCGGCATCGGCATAGCAGCCAGTGGGGGCGGATAGAGGATCTACGACTCCTTCGGCGGCACTGTCGATCACCCGCAGCAGCCGATAATCGGTATCCGTCACCAGCACCCGGTTGTTGCCGGTATCGCACCAATAGAGCCGGTCGACCCCGTCGTAGAACACATCCGACAGCCCGGAAAATCCATCCGCGCCGAGATCGGAGCCGCTGATGGTTTTTTCCACCGTGTAAGGAGCGGGAGTCAGCAGCGGCTCTCCGTCGTTATCATAGATATAGGCATCATAGGGCAGCCCGACGATCGGGGCAGCGGAAACAGAGGTGCCCAACAGGAGCAGCAGTCCCAGAGCGGCGCATACGATTCGTTTCAGCTTCATACCGTCGCCCCCTTAATCTTTCATACCGGAGGTAGCCATCGTTTCGATAATTCTGGACTGGGTGAGCAGAAATACCAGGATGGGTACCGTCATCATAATTACGGATACCGCTGCGCCTACACCCGCCCGGGCAATACCGGCGGAGGCAATCTGTGTCATGGCGTAGGGCAGAGTTTTATACACTTCCTTATAGATGTACGGCGTGGCGCCGATGCTCCACAAGGACTGCACATTGAGCAGGATCATCGTCAACCAGGCGGAGCGTACATTGGGCATCACGATCCGCCAGAAGATGGTGCCCTTTCCGGCACCGTCTACCGTAGCGGCCTCCAGCAGCGCATCCGGCAATTGGTCGATAAACTGCTTCATCAGGAACATACCCAGCGGCGCACCGATGGCGGGAAAGATCAGCGCCCAATAGCTGTCGATCCAGTGCAGTTTGGAGATGGTGATATAGTTGATCACGCTGCACACCGAATTGTTGAACATCAGAGACAGCACCACCAGCCGCAGCATCACCCGGCTGCCGGGGAAGCGCCGCTTGGACAGCACAAAGGCGCACATAGACCCAAAGATAATGCTGCCTGCCGTGCCGACCACGGTGATGAACAGTGTGTTGTACAGATACCGCAGAAACGGCACCAGCGAATCCGACAGCACCGTGAACATATCCCCAAAGTTTCCGGTTGTCCAGTCGGTGGGAAACAGCTTGGGCGGAAACGCCCACAGCTCATGGGAGGGCTTGAAAGCATTGCCGATAATCAGCACCATGGGCAGCGCCATAAACACTGCCATAACCAGCAGTACAAGGAATACTACGACTGTGCCGGCACGGGAGTGATTGAACCGGCGGCTCTGCCGGGAAACGTGCAATCGGGGCGTCATATCAATCACCCACCTTTCGCAGCAGCTTTTGCACCAGTCCGTTGGCGGCGATCATAATGACAAACAGCACGATCGCCACCGAGGAGGCGTAACCCATTTCAAATCGGGTGTTGCCGTAGTCCTGCATATGGTGCACCAGCGTGTGCAGAGCATATCCGCTGGTCGGGAATCCGAACACGGCGGTGATCACATCACCGATACCGAAAGCACCGGTGATACTCATAATGGCAGAAAACATCAGCTGCGGTTTCATATACGGCAAGGTAATATACCACAGCTCTTGGAACCGGTTGCGCACACCGTCTACCTCGCCCGCCTCATACAGAGTTTTATCCACGTTCTTGAAGCCGGCAATCAGCGATAAAAAGCCGGTGCCGAAGCTCATCCACAAAATCAGCACAATAGCGGCGGGCATCATATAAGAGGTGTCCGTCAGCCACTGAATCGGAGCATCAATTATCCCCAGTTCCAGCAGCATTCCGTTGAGAAAGCCATAGGCATCGCCGCTGTAAATAATTTGCCACACAGTATAGGCACCGCCGGAGATGACCGGCGCATAGAACAGCAGCGTGATCAGGGAGCGGGTTTTGTCCCCCAATTCGTTGAGCAGCCACGCAACCAGCAGACACAGAAAATACCCCACCGGTCCGGTAACGACCGAGAGGAAAAAGGTGTTCTTCAGCGCTTGCAGAAACAGCCCGTCGTCCAAAATCAGGTTGAGATAATTCTGGATCCCCACAAACTTATGCACCGACACGGCGTTGAAATCGGTGAGACTCAGAACTGCCGAGGCGACGATGGGGACCAGAGTAAACAGAACGAACAGGATAAAAAACGGCGCCGCAAACAGATAGTCTGTGCCGTACTCCCGCAGGAATTGCATCGGGCTTTTATGTACTTTTTTGGCATTCATAAGCGACCGCTCCTTAATCGAGAGAATACTCTTTGCGTTTGTTGGCGATCTCCGTGTTGATGGAGGCAACGGCGTCGATCATGGTATCCCGCACATTGTCCTTGTCATAGACGATGTAGCGGAAAGCAAAATCGTAATACCGGCTGGTGAGATACCCACCGGGCACCTCCGCATAAGGACGGACACTCTCGAGCTGCGTCAGCAGGCTCTGCTTCATGCCGGGATCCCAAGCGGCGGCGGCGAGAGCGTGGACGTTGGCGGTGTTATACCGGGCCGCAGAACCGATAACGCTCTCGATCTCCCGCCCGTATTCCTGCTGGGTATCGTCGGCAGTCCACCATTGCAGGAATTGCCAGGCGGCCTCGGGCGCCTTGGTGCCGGATAGGATGACCGATCCGGTCACGGTGGCGGTACAGGAGCGGTCGAGGGTGCCGTCCGCCCGACGGGTGCCGGGCATGGGCAGCATCGTCCATTGTCCCCGGATGTCAGGAGCAAAGACGGACAACTGATTATAGGATGTAAAATTGGCGACGGCGATCGGCATATCGCCGCTGCGGAATCGGTTGGCGAAATCGTAAGCAAGCTGAAGCCCATACTGCGTATACAATTCAGTGTAGGAACGCATGGCGTCGATGGCTTGAGCCGAGCTGAGAGCCGAGTGCTTTCCGTCGGACTCGTACATACTGCCGCCGGATTGGTACAGGAAACTCAGATATGTCTGAATGGATACCGGCACACCGAGGGTCAATGAATTGGACTGCAACAGCGGCAACACCTTGTAGAGAATGGTATCCCACTCCTGAAGGTCGTCGGTCGAAATACCCAGCTCCTGCAAAATGTCGCTGCGCACGAACAGCACCGGATAGTCTATGGCATCCGGCAATGCATAAGCGTGCTCACCCAGCCGGAACGGCTCCAGCGCCGCCGGCGCAAATCGTCCGGTCACTGTTTCCTCATAATCGGAGAACTGCCGCAGATCCAGCACCGCATCCCGCAGCGCCAGATTGATGGGGTCGGCTTGGGGCAGCCCCAGATACACATCCGGGTGGTTGCCGGATACGATGGAGGGCAGCAGTGCCGAGGCAGTTACCAGCTGGAGCTTGACGGAAACATTGCTGTGGGGAGAAAAATCGTCGTTGATTTTTTGCCGCAAAATTTGCGCCTGATCCCGCCCGGAGGCAATCCAAACCGTCAGAGCCGAATCGGTATCCTCCTCGGTGAGACCGATGGCATCATAATCTGTGCGGAAAGACCAGAAAAATTGCACGATATAATGCCACGCCCGCCGCAGAAAGCCTACATCCCCTGCCGGCAGCGAGGTCTCCGGAGAATAGAAGAACAACGCATCCAGCTGTAACGGCTGACTTTTGGCATCGTTGATCCAAGTACCCAGGGAGGAGATATCGTCCCGGAAGGTTTTCAGGCGGGTGGCGATTTTGTCGGTGTCGTCCGTCATGACTGTCAGCTCGCTGATCAGCCGCCGCACAGCGGCGGTGGAGGCGCCCCCCTCACCATTGAAATCGGCAACGGTGTCCGACAGCGTCTGCAGCTGCCCGATCATCTGCCGCATTTCCCCCACCGTGTCCGGAATGACCTGTTCAAATTGATAGTTGGCATAGGGATCCGGTTGAGTGCCGGTGATAACCACGATCTTGCGATAAATCTCGTTGAGCTGCTCCAGAATCGAATCGGCTTGCTGGAGAATCGGAGCGAAATCCCCCAAAGTTGCCCGCAAACGGATCGTATGGATGCCTTTTTCCAGATAGAACCGATAGGCATTCCCGTCTGCTCCGGCAAATGCGCCGGTCTGCCAGCGGGTGGAATAGGGAAAGCTCAAGCTGGCCGCCTCGGCAAAGGGCAGCTGTCCGTCGATGGTCAGCTCCCGCATACTGGCAGCATCCGTCTTAATATTCTGCTTATAATGAGCACCGATCTGATAGAGTCCGCTCTCCGGAATCTCTACCGTCCATTCCAGCCACTGCCCGACGACCTGCCATTGGCCGCCGCCGATGCTGTTATAGCGTACCAGATTGACGTCATAGGGCTGCACGCTGGGAGAAGTGCGATCGTTAAGGGATACCAGCGTCTGGTCGGATTTCAAGGCGTCGGCACCCTCTGCCTCGATGCGGCGGTTGGCGTCCGGGCTGACAGGCTGTCGGTTCTGCGCCGCATCGGCAGCGGAAACGGTCGCATAATCGGGGACTGTGTCTGCGCCGGAGAAGATCAGCCGGTTGAGCAGCAGCGTGCCGTTCTTCGGCACCAGCGTCAGCGTGTGGGGCCCGGCGGACAGGTAGTATTGCAACCCCCCGGAGACGCTGCCGGTGGGGTCTTCGGCATAGACGGTGTTCCAACGGGACAGCTGCTGCTGACGGCTGCGGATCTCATGACCGTTGCGGTCATATTGCGGTTCCTTTTCGGCATCGATCCAGAATTGGGTCAATGCCACCTCCGCCGATTCCTGGAAGGGGAGCGATCCGTCCAGATAAATATCCCGTGTGGCAGCGCTGCCGCTTTCTGTGCCGGTATAGTAGCGGAATTGCAGCGTATAATACCCGGCATCTGTCACGGAAAAAGAAAAGCTCACTGGATCGGTATCATTAAACAGCACCGTGCTGCCGTTTTCCCCCGCATATTCCGGATAAATTTGGCTCACAGCCGCCGCAGAGGCATCCGTGTACTGCGTAGCGGGAATGACAATGGTTTCCGTGCCAACCGGAGCGTTTTGCTGCTGCCGATAGGCGGCGTAATGCAGGATTCCATCGGTTGAGGATGCGGTTTCCTCCGCTGCTGCGAGCGCGGAAATGTCGTCAACCGGCACTTGTTCGGCAGAGGCACTTAAAACGATTAACCAACCGGACAAAAAAATACAGCACGCCAATACAGCGGACAGCCATTGACGTGTCTTGTGATGTGGGCACAACATTTCCATAATCAACCTCCGAAAACAAGGCAAATTGCACAGTTGTTGTCTATTCACGGTTTCATTTTACTATAAAGGGCCTCGGATGTCAAGGGCTTTTCTGCGCAAAACGCCAAAATTTTCATATAGCATTTTCTGAAATAAATATCCAAAAAACATTTGACAAGTGAGCGGTTTGGTGGTAATATTGGGCGTAGAAAGGGTTCCTTTGTGCAATCAGTTAAAAGGTTTTAACTACTGCAATTGACTGCTTGCTATTGGTTCTCTTTGAGCTTTCCGGCTTTCCAATACTTTACAGAGAGGTTGAAGACGATGAGAAAACGGATTCTGTCGGTGCTGTGCTGTGTAGCGCTCCTGATGACCGTCATCCCCATCACGGTGGGCGTGTGGGCAGACGAAGCAGCCACGGAAAGCACCCAATATCGGGTGACGGCGGACGATGTGCGGGTATCCTCGCGGAACAACATGGTGGATACCAATCTCAAATGGCCCATTGACTTTGCGGAAGATGATACCGGTGCACGGATGACCTATCGTCTCCAAGCCGGCGGTGCTCGCGCGAACAACGCCGGTGCCCCCTATATGCAGAACCTGAATCCCATATTTCAACTGGACGGGGCGCATCTGAAGCTGACCCTTCATAATGATGTTTCCGCCGAATACGGAGACACAAACTTTATGGCGCGGAAGTTCGTCATCAAGCTGGCGAACCAGCCGCATCAGAACGATACGACTAACGATCTGCGCTACACCTTCTGCGTCAACAATGCCGATCCTTACATTGATGTGATGAACGTCACGGCGGAAAACATAGCGACGCAGCGGTTCTATTTCTCCGACCATCTGGATAAATTCGGCGATGCTGTGCGCAGCTACAGCCTGGTATTTCAGGCTTTGGCGGACGGCGGTCTGCGGCTGCTGGTCAACGGCGTGGCAGTGGATCTGGCAACGGCCGAGCTGCTGAAGACCACCTCCACCGACATTACAAATCCTATCTATCTCTACATAGCGGCCGATACCGACTATACGGATATTACCCTCAATAGTTTCCATGGCGGTGAGGAGCCCTGTCTGGATCCCACTGCTGGTCTGACCGGCATTGCCGGAAAGGATACCATGACCGACCACGCGCTGGGGAATGTGAAAAATACTGATCCGTTCCTCACTCGCACCGATATCGCCGGCGGCGGTGTGCATATCAGGCAAACCTTGAACGGCGCTCAGTATCCGTATCTATATCGGGAAAATATGCAGCCGCTGGACGGACTGACCTTGCGGTTCGGCAACTACATCTCTGCCAGCGGGAAACCGTTGGCGGTCTATCTGGCACGGTATGAAAACCAGTGGTTCTACGGCGTGCTGCCGACCCTATTGATTGATCCCGTCAGGGGCGACTTGAAACTCGTCCGCAACATTGACAACGACACCTTCAAAGGTGGACAATATGTGGAGCTGGCGACGGTCATCACCGGCAGCGAACTGTTGAAGCAGATCGACCGCTCGGTGTTTGACATCGGACTGCATCTTTCCGAGGATCTGTCCAAATACTATGTCGTCGTGACCGTTGGCGGCGAACAGGTGGTGGGCAGCGTCCCGGTCAGCATACTGTCCGGGCTGGGCAACGGACCCACGGATACTGCGGCTTATGTATCCTTTGGCAATGTGGATAATGACGCCACCGATTTTGAGGTGGACTTTTACGGCTATACCCATACCGACTATAACGAAACGGAAACAGTCAATGCCACCGAGGGTCTGACTGGCATTGCCGGAAAAGACACCATGACCGACTATGCACTGGGGAATGCGAAAAACACCGATCCGTTCCTCCACCGCAGCGACATTACCGGCGGCGGTGTGCATATCGAGCAAACCTGGGGCGGTGCTCAGTATCCGTATCTGTACAAGGAAAATATGCAGCCGCTGGATGGCGTGACCCTGCGGTTCGGCAGCTATAGCTCTGCCAGCGGGAAGCCGTTGGCGCTGTATCTGGCACGGTATGAGAACCAGTGGTTCTACGGTGTGCTGCCCACCCTGCTGCTAGATCCTGTTTCCGGCGATGTGAAGCTGATCAAAAATGTGAATAACGAGAATTTCTCCGGCGGCGCTCATACTGTGGTTGCCACGCTGCTCAAGGACAATGCGCTAGTCAAACGCATCGGCGAAGGCGTCTTCGACGTATCGCTGCACCTGTCGGCGGACGGCAAATACTGCGTCGTCAAGCTGACCATGGGCGATCAGGCAGTCGCCGGGCAATTCAAAGCCTCGATTCTGGATAGTTTCGGCAACGGACCCACGTCGGATGCCGTTTATCTCGGCTTTGGCAATATTGATAATGCCGCCACCGATTTTGCGGTGAATTACTATGGCTATACCCACACAGTGCTCGGAAATGTAACCATTGAGGAGCCGGAGGATGAAGAAAAGCCGGATAGCCCCTACGATGAAGTGGCCAGTGCTGCTTCCGCCACGGATTGGTATAAAGGCCAGTCGAACACGGATACGGTTTTAACCGATATCCAAGGCGGCGGTGTGAACATCGACCAGTCTTCCACCAGCGCCGAGCGTCCGTTCTGCTATGCACCGAATCTCGGCAGCATCGAGGGATTACGCCTGTTCTTCGGCAACTACCGCAACAAGAGCGCATCCACGGTGACACCGGAAGAAGGAAGCGGAAAGATCGGTCTGTTCTTCTCGTATGTGCAGAACCAATTTTTCTATCAAGCGTGTCCCACCTTTATCCTTGATACCAATACCGGCGACTTGATTCTTGGGCAGAATAAGGATAACGCGACCTTTACCGGCGGTTTCTACTATACGCTGGCAACGATCATTTCCGGCAGCGATTTGTTAAAAGCGGCGTCGTTGACGGATCAGCGATTCACCCTGACCTTTATCAACAAAGACACCGATACGCTGACGGTCACTGTGGCCGTGGGCGAGCAGACAGTATCCGGCGAGCTGAAAAAATCGCTGCTGGCGCAGACTCAGTTCGGCAATACCCCTCGGGGCGGCAACTGCTACCTGAGCATCGGCGGACTGAACAACCACGGCGTAGCGTACAGCCTGGATTTTTATGGCTATAAGACCGGCGTGATGGATGTCATCGAACAGAATGTGAAGGTGACCGGCACGGTGGCAGAGACCGATGCGGCTATCGCCGCCCTGCCGTCGGCAGAAACAGTGGAACTGCAGGATGCGGCAGCGGTACTGACGGCTCAGGCAATGTATAATGCGCTCTCCAAAAGCGAACGAGCGCTGGTGACCGGTGCCGAAAAGCTGGCAGCGGTGTTCGCCGCCTATCGGCAGGCGCTGGCGAACAGCCAATATGCACCGACCTCTACCTACCTGGCACGGGATCCGGAAACCGGCTACGCCTGGGAATTTCCGTCGCCGGATGGACGGACACTGTTCTCCTATAAGACGGCCAAAGGCTTCAAAGTGAAACTGGTGCCGCAGGGCAACAGCAATGAGTCGACCGGCGCTGTGCTGCGCACGCAGGCTCTGACCGGTGCGCACGCACTGGACGGATTGAGCGTGACGATGGATAATTTCAGCTATGCGGTAAACGGCTCTTTCTATCTCACCTTTACCTCCGGCGACTATGATGATGCCTGCGATGCCGGCGGCGCTATGGTGGGGCGGCAGATCTCGCTGCTGTTGGCCGGCGGTAAAGAGCTGTATATCAGCGGTGCCGGACAAAACAAAGCGTGGTTGGCAGGCACCAGTTCGCTGCTGAAAGCGGATGCCATCGAAGGCAAAACCGTGACGGTGGCATGGAACCGACTGGGTTCCGGCGACTGGTTGCTGTCGATCACCGTAGGCGATGAGGCGACGGCGTTTACCGTCCCGGCGGAGCGCATCCGCTCGATGACCGAATTTGACGAGAACCGGGTGTATGTGGTCTTTGAATCTCCCAAGACTTCTACGAACTATGAAGTAGAATTCACCGGCATCGGCGCCAAGACGGATGCCGCCACCACGGCGATGATGGAGGCGATCGCTGCGCTGCCGCTGGAGCCGACGTTGGCACAGGTCAAGCCGGTGTGGGAGCAGTATCAGGCGCTGACCGCCGCACAAAAAGCGGCGACCCTCAATGCAGCAGACCTTACGGAACGGTATTACATTGCCAGAAACGCCGCAAAGAACGAGCAGGGATACGATGCCGACGGCTACTATGTCCCCGGGCTGACGGATGTGGCTGGCGACTATAAGACCAATGGCGAATACGTGTCCACCCATGTGTCCGCCACCGGCGGTTTGACTCTGGACTTTAACCAGACCCCCTACGGAATTTGTCAGCTGTCTGCGAAGACCTATGTGCTGGACGGACTGCGGCTGCGGTTGAGCAACTTCCGTTATGCTACCGATGGCAGCCTGTTTGTGGGTTTCCATTCCTATGAGGCATATAAGCAGAAAATCTGGACCTTTGACCCGCAGATCTCCCGGTATGGAATCTATCTCCAAATCGGTTATAACGGACAGCTGCGCATTACCGTCCCCGGTACCGACCAGATGACGGTGCTGATGGAGGATCCGCTGCTGCGGGATACGAACCTGCAGGGTAAGGAGTTCATTCTGGGCTTTGACGCCCGGGAGGACGGCACCTATCAGGTGTCCTTCACTGTGGATGGCACCACCTTGACGGCGGTGCTGGATACGGACTATATGACGGCGCTGGATAAGATCGACCTGAACGCCGTGTGGTTCATCGTCCATGCCGGCAACGGCTATTCCACCACCAGCAACCTGCCCAACAAGCGGCTTATCCGCAATGCCTGTTCCGTGGATATCTCCGGCATCCAGTATGCGCCGTTCAGCAAGGCGGACACGGCGATTCTAAACCGAATGGCGGAAACCATCCGCCAGCTTCCGGAGCAGGCGAGTTACAGCGCCGAAGCGGCGATCAACGATGCCTGGAACACCTATCGGCAGCTGCGTACCGAGCTGCGTATGGCCGTGGACAATGTGACCAAGCTCTTCACTCTGCGGGCGCAGCTGTATGCGCTGCACGCTGCCGACGGCACACTGTATGATGGCAAGGGCAGCGTTAACTATGTGCAGTTACCGGATGAGGTGATCCCGGTAGAAGAAATCGAAACCGTGTATGTGCCGGTGCCCTCCGACGGAGAAAACGGACAGACGGGCAACACCTCCGGCGGCACGAAAACGCCCACCGTGGAGAAGGTCATCAAAACCCGAACCGTCTATAACCGTACACCGGTGTGGGTCATTGTGCTGCTGGCATTGGGCGGTGCACTGATCTTGGCGGCGGGGATCCTTGTGGCTGTCCGTATCGGGCGGAAAAACGGAAAGGAGGCAATCGGATGAAACACAGAGTGAAACGTTTGCTGCTGCTGTGTCTGTCTCTGGCATTGGTTTGGGGGCTGGCTGCAACGCCTCTGAGCGGGCTGACAGTCAGCGCCGCCACAAATACGATCAATAATGCTTCTTTGCTGCCGGCGTATGTGCCGGACGACCAGGTTACACTGGATCGTATGGGCTGGCCGGAATGGACAAAGGACATCATTATTGCCGAAGTGAACGTTGCCAAAGCCACGCCGGAGGGAACGCTGGCGGCGATGGATCGGGTGCTGGATCACTATGCGGAGATGGGTGTCAACTGCCTGTGGATCACCCCGGTGGAGGATATGGGCGTGGACCGCTATCATGTCGGCTACACCTCCTATGGTCCGCACACCATTGACCCGTATATCACCGGTCAGCTCGCCAAAGGAGAGACGTACAACGCAAACAAGGTGGACTATGCCGCCGGATTCCAGGAATTCAAAAAATTTGTGGATCGGGCGCATAGCCGCAATATCCGCATCATCATCGACAAGGTCACCTGGGGATTGTCGGAGCATACCCCACTGCGGGAGACGCACCCCCAATTTTTCACCGGAGAAACCTCCAAGTGGGGCGGTCCGGAATTCGACTGGAACTCCCAGGAACTCATCGACTGGTACAAGGAGCAGCTGGAGCAGTTTGTGCTGACCACCGGCTGCGACGGTATCCGGTTCGATCTGGAGCCGACGGTGGCCGGCTATCAAATCTTTGAAGAGCTGCGGGACGATCTGCAGGCAGCCGGACGAAAGCCTCTGTTCTTCTCGGAGCATATCAATGAGCGGGGTTACAGCTTTGCTTTTGAGCAAACCGGCAGTATTAACGTGGTGGATAAGATCGAAGCCAGCGCCCAGTTCTTCCCCCATGTATTCTTTGATTATGCCGACCTGGTGAAAACCGTAAAGACTGGCAAAAATCTCGGCTCCGAAGCCACGCAGGCCATCGAGGTGTCCGGACAGTATCGGTATTATTCCTATGTATTGTCCTGCCACGACGGTATCGAGTATAACGATGCCCCGCTGGCATCCTGGAGCTATGAGCTGCTGTATTCCTCTTTCATTCCCATTTTCTATATCGGGGAGGAATGGAATAGCGTTAAAGACGCCACCGCTGCCAACCTGTACGCTACGCAGGTCAACTGGGCGCTGCTGGATAAGCCGGCGAACCGGGCGTACTATGAGAGCGTCAAGCAATTGATTGCTCTGCGGTGGAAGTATAAGGATATTTTCTGTGCTTTCCCCAGCAACCATCGGGATACGAACATTACCACAGTGAAGATTCAGGGCTCGGAGAAAATTGACGGGTATGCCCGGTATAGCAGCGATCGCAAGCAGGCGGTGCTGGTGATTCCCAACGTGAACGAGCATAGCACGGCTGCCGTGGATATGACGGTGGCAGTACCCATTAAGGATATGGAGATGAACGGCTATGCCCGCTATACGGTCACCGATCTGCTGACCGGAAAAACAGTGGTACAGGGCACGGAGCAGCAGATTGCCTCTTTCACCGCTACCATTGCCCATAACACAGCGGGACTGTATTTGGTAGAGGCATCAGGCAATCGGACGATTCCCACCGAATATTTACCCGGAGAGACCGTCTATGACTACCGCACGGTCTACCGGGAGGAGCTTGTACCGACGGCGGATACACAGCCGGGCAATGGCACCGAGGATACTGACCCCGGCAAGGTGATGAAGACCATCACCCGTACCCAGCAGGTCAATTCCGCCCCGGTCTGGGTGTTGGCATTGAGCATTTTAGGCGGTGCAGTCGTTTTAGGGGGCGGTTCCGTATTAGTCGCCTGGCTTATCAAACGACGCAAAACAAAATTGAACTAAGGGGGTCTTTCTATGAAACGTACTTTTGCTCTATTGATCGGTCTGATGCTGCTGGTCTCGCTGCTGATGACCGGCTGCGGCTCTACCACTGTGGTGGAAGAATCTTCCACCGTGATCATTCCGGGGCAAACCGACAGCGACAGCTCCGGCGCCGGAACTTCCGATACCGATGGCAGTAATACGTCCGGGAACCATTCCGGCAACCATAACACCAGCACCGGCGACGGGAAAAATACCGGCTCCGGTACGGATAAGACCGATGTGAAGAATTATACCTTCACGATCATGAGCCCGTGGCTGATGCGCTCGGAAAAGGATGCCGTCACCGAGTATGAAAAGACCTTCTGGACGAAGATCAATAAAATTCAAAAGAATGAGAAATGCACCATCAAGATCGTCGCTGGCAACCTGCCCACCATCGACCATCTGCGGGCGCAGATCATGTCCGGCAGCAAGGTGGCGGATATCGTCCATGTCAAAGCGGAAGAAACGCTCGGTCTGGCTGCGGCCGGTTACATCACCCCGTGGAGCAAGGTGAGCGGCATAAACACCGGCGATAGCCGGTGGGTGGCAAGCTATACGAAACTCGGCTCCATCGGCAGCGACGTATACGGACTGAACTGGATGCGGGCACCGGAAGCCCGGATGTGCGTCATTGTCAACAAAACGCTGCTGAAAGACAGCGGTGTCAACGAGGACCTGTATAGTCTGGTGGATGCGAAAAAATGGACGTGGAGCAAGCTGCAGGAGATGGCAAAGCAGGTCACCGTCAAGCACACCAGCAATAACCAGACGACTGCCTACGGTGTGGGCGGCTGGTATCAGGAAATTGCCCGGGCGCTGTGGATTTCCAATGGAGCTGCGCTGGCAACCTACGAAAACGGCAAGGCGGCAGCGGGATATACCTCGGCGCGGATGGCAGAAGCTATCAACTTTATGAGCACGCTGGTGAACACCGATAAATCCTTCAACGCCACCAATTATCGGGATTCCAAAACCTTCAATTCCACCGATAACGGCGACAGCCGCTCCGCTTTTCTGGATGGCAAGCTGGCGTTTATGTTTGAGGAGACCTGGTTTGTCAACCAGTATCTGAAACCGTCGAATCCGAAATTTGAGTATGGCATCGTGCCGGTACCTATCGGTCCCAGCGAGAGCAATTACCGCACGGATGCGGGCACGGCGGGGGTATTTGTCTGCACCTCTACTAATGCAGCCTCCAACACCATCGCCAAGACGGTGAAGATCCTCAATCTGCTGGCGGAGCCGGAAAAGGGCTATGAGGGCGAAAGCTGGTGGGAGTACGATCTGAAAAAAGAGTATTTCCAGTCCGGCAGCGCCGATCAGGATCTGAAGATGTATAAGTTGTGTCTGGATACGGCAGTCGCAGATTATGGCGTAACGGTAAACACCTTGTATAACCAGTTTGACCGCAAGGTAGTGCAGGGGGCTGTATTCCTGGGCGAAGGCTCTGTTTCGTCTGCGATCCAGTCTTTGGGTACGACCTACGACAAGGCCATCAGCAGTATGTTTACATTCAAGAAATAAACCGGATGGGCGCCCGGCTGTCTCGGACAACCGGGCGCTTCTCCTCTGAAAAGGAAACTGTACTATGATCATCAAACAATATATTCGGGATTTTGAGCGCTTGGGCTTTGGACTGTTTGTCCATTACGGACTGTATTCCGTGTTAGGCAAAGGAGAGTGGGCTGAGGAACTCCTGTCGATCCCCCGGGAACAATATGAGCGGGAGCTAACGACGCAGTTTTCGCCTCGACCGGATTGGGCTCAGCAATTGGCACAGGCAGCCAAAAACGCCGGGTGTCGCTATATCACCCTGACAGTGCGTCACCACGACGGGTTTTCTCTCTACGATGCCGGTGATCTGACCGATTTTGATGCGCCCCATGTGTGCGGGCGGGATTTGGCGCAGGAGTTTGTGGATGCCTGTCGGGACAACGGACTGGTGCCGTTCTTTTATCACACGCTGCTGGATTGGCACGAGCCTACCTACCGAGCAGATTTCCCGGCATATCTGCGCTATCTGCGACAGAGCGTGGAGCGTCTGTGCACCCGCTACGGAAAAATCGGCGGTATCTGGTTTGACGGCATGTGGGAACGTCCCAATGACGATTGGGAGGAGGATGCTTTGTACGGGATGATCCGCGCACATCAGCCCGAGGCCATGATCATCAACAACACCGGGATGCAGGCGATGGGGGTGCTGGGGCATATCGAGTTGGACAGTGTCACCTTTGAGCGCGGCAAGCCGCTGCCGATCAATCAGGCGGGTGCCCCCAAGTATATTGCCAGCGAGATGTGCCAGGTGTTGGCGGATCACTGGGGCTATGCAGCGGACGATCTGAACTATAAAGCGCCCGCTGACGCCATCCGGGATTTGGCTGTTTGCCGGCGCTGCGGATCCAATTTGCTGCTGAATGTAGGTCCTGTAGGCGATGGCAGTTTGCGTTCCATGGATGCTGCTGTGCTGGAGTTGATGGGACGTTGGACGGCGCTGAACGGAGAAGCCATCTATGTGCCCCGCCCCACAGGTATTGCCGTAGAAGGGCAGCCGGATGATTTTCTGCTGCGGGAAAGGAGCACATATTATCTGTTTTGCGACCATCTGCCGATGGTGGCAGACCCCAACGTGGCGAAATATACCGAGACGGAATATGCTGTGTCTTTTCCGCTGGAATGCACGATCACAGCAGCGGAATGGGTGGATACCGGTGAGCCCGTGACATTTACCCAGCAAGAGGACAAAGTTACCGTTGCAACGGTGCCGTTCACTTACGGACGGAATACAGTGGTACGGGTGGTGCGGTTGCATACCCGACCGGCGGAGAATGATGAAAGAAAGGGTGTGTGAGTATGAAGATCGGAACGTTTGTGTTTCTGGATACAATGGATACGCTGGAGGATAAGGTGGCGGCTTTGCATCAGGCGGGCTTTTCCGCTTGCCAATTGGGGTGTTGGGAACCAACGCTGTTTACGGATGAAAACGCAGCAACCATTCGGCAGTTAATGAAAACCTATGGCGTGGAGATTTCTGCCTTTTGGTGCGGCTGGAAAGGACCCTGCACCTGGAATTTCTATGAGGGGCAGTTGACATTAGGATTGGTGCCGCCGGAATACCGGGTTATGCGGATTCAAAACCTGTGCGACGGCGCCGACTTTGCCAAGAAGCTGGGCGTCACCGATGTGGCGACTCATATGGGCTTTATTCCCGAGAGCCCCTACGATCCGCATTTTCCGGGCTTTTGCGTAGCGGTGCGACAGGTAGCGGAGCATTTGAAGACCAACGGACAATACTTGCTATTTGAGACCGGGCAGGAAACGCCGGTAACGATGCTGCGGTGCTTTGAGCAGGTAGGTGTGGACAATCTGCGCATCAATCTGGATACCGCCAACCTCATCCTGTACGGCAAGGCCAATCCGGTAGATGCGCTGTCGGTGTTTGGCAAATACGTGCGTAATATTCACGCTAAGGATGGGCGGTATCCCACGAACGGCCACGACCTGGGAGAAGAAACTCCTATCGGAGAGGGCATGGTGGATTTTCGGGCGTTCTTTGAAAAGCTGCACGAGTTGGGCTATGATCGGTATGTGACCATTGAGCGGGAAATCTCCGGTGAACAGCAGCAAAAGGATATTCTCGCTTCCAGAGAGTATCTCCGGCGGCTTATCGAAGATATTTATGGAGAACCGTGTACCTGAGTGAAAAGCTGTGACCAAGTCGGGGAATACAATACCGGTTCATACAGGTTGCGTTGTCAATACATCTTGGTCATAGAGATTTTGAGAAAATACCATACAGCAAATAGCTCATGGATAGCAATACCAGTCCGAAAATGACAAGACTCGTTTTCGGACTGGTTTTTTTTAGTATCGGGTGATGTCCGGTCAATTATCCTCTGCGTTAGTGCGATACGTGTACGCCGCACGAAAGATCGGATCCGCCCTGATCTCTTATTCTGTGATCTTTTTTAAATTTTTTCTAAAAAGCACTTCCGTTTTCGACCCCTCACCCGTTGATGCATAGATGA
>ERZ808240.1086-NODE-1086-length-34555-cov-15.756522_pt1 | contig 34555 bp, 38 predicted proteins | sample MGYA00521084_ERZ808240 | MGnify/ENA primary metagenome ERZ808240 (study PRJEB31516, sample SAMN03275571) | gut metagenome | biome: mammalia-associated habitat; material: feces | host: Papio cynocephalus | place: Kenya | collected 2012-08-06 ... | reverse complement strand
TATAGAAACTTATTAACTAAGTAGTCTTGATTGACTACACCATTATTATACTAGGGGGATATTAGATGAAAGATAGAGTGGCAATTCAATATTTAGAGGAAACACGTACTTGGTTGAAAAAAATGAAAGAAGAATTGGAAGAGGGGCTTCGAGGGGCGCCGACTGGGACGTTGGAATGTAAGTTGTGCCGCACAACACAACAATTTTATCACAAGATAAATGGTAAAATAAATTACATTAAAAAGTCAGATAGAGAGCTAGTGGAGAAACTTGCTCAACGGGATTATGATCGGAAATTATTAACGAAGATAAATGACAATATTTACCAGTTGGATAATTTTCTTAAAACATTTAATTTAAAGGAAATATATAATTTATATGATGAATTAACTGCCGTAAGGAAAGGACTTGTCAAGCCACTATTAATAAGCGGGGAAGAATACATAAAGCAATGGCAGCAGATGAATTTTGAAGGAAAAGATTTTGAGGAAGGAACACAGGAAATTTATACGGAACGAGGAGAAAGAGTACGTTCGAAATCAGAGAAAATTATAGCAGATAAATTATTCTTAAAGAACATACCCTACCAATATGAGCGTCCTATTTATCTTAAGGGGTATGGAACGGTTTATCCGGATTTTCACTGCCTTAATGTAAGCCAAAGGAAGGAAATTATTTGGGAACATTTTGGGATGATGGGGGATGAAGAATATAGTCGAAAAGCATTTAGAAAAATTGATCTTTATACTCAAAATGGTTATTACCATGGCGATAATATCATATATACTTTCGAATCCTCGGACAATCCAATGAATACGAAAATAGTGGATATATTAATTCAAAATAGCTTTTCCCATTGTTTCCCAACCGCAAACATGCTATACTAGAGATATGGAAAAAGGATAAGGAGAGGAGTGACTTCAGATGAATTATAAGATCGCTCTCTGTGATGATGACACAAATTACATGGATGAATTAGAAAATTTACTTAAGATATGCAGTCAGAAAGAAGATATATTAGAGATTGTGAAATGTACATCAGGAGAACAATTATTAAACAGTGATATTGATAATGCGGATGTTGTATTTCTTGACATTCAGTTGAAAGGAATGGATGGAAATGAAATATCGGTCGTACTTAGGAAAAGAGGGTATCAGGGAGTTCTGGTACACTGCTCCGGGATTTACATGCCGACACCCGAGACGATTAAGATTTCGCCCTATCGTTACATATTGAAGCAGTCAGAAAAAGAAGAGGTAATGAAAGATCTTTACGATATCTTCGAGGAAATTGCGAGGCGCAAAAAGGTGTGCAGCATAGAAGCATATTATAAACGCGAGAAAATTACAGTTCAAATAGCAGATATCATGTTCATAACGCATCACAAAAATGGAAAAAGCATATTGCATGTGAAAGAATCCCTTGAAAAAATATATTCTGAAGGAAATATTATCGCACCATATTCTTTCAAAGAACTTATGAATATGCTGGAGAAATCCGATTTTGCCATGCCACACAGCAGTTATATTGTCAATCTGCATTATATATTGGGGCAGCGGGAAGGAGACTTTATTAAAATAGGAGCAGAAATGATCTCTATTTCAAGATCAAAAAAACAGGAATTTAAAAAGAAAATGATGCAGTATTTTGGAAATAAATATCCGGAAAGGAACAACTGATGAACGAGAGTATACTTTACAATATTTGCATGCTTGTTTCGACCATGGTAGAAGTTTATCTTATGTTCGATTTTTATAAGGCTTTTCATGCAAAAACAGAAATTTTCAGAAGTCGTGCTTGGGAACTCGGGCTGGCAGGAATTGTCATTGTACTTAATACAATTGCAAATCTGCAAAACAATAGCCAGTTGAATTTTATTGTATCATGCGGATTGTTTTTAATAGTGGCTTTGGTTTTTGTGCAAGGAAATATTTTGCTTCGATTATTTCATTGGCTCATTGTAATTGTTGTTTGTATGAGTGCGGAGATGGTGTTTTTCTTTTTATTAAAGGTTTCAGTTAATTTGCCAACAAATGAAATATATAAAAACCATTTTGTGATGATAAGTAGTATTATTGCGATAAAATTGATTGAGTTTATTATTTTAACGATAATTAAGCAGATATCGAAGATACAAGTAAGAAAAATATCACTGAAAGTATTTAGCGCATTTATCATTATTCCGCTTGCAACGACAGGGCTTATGGCACTGATTCCCTACATTCGTGTCGGAGGGGATGAACTTACATCAAGAGATGTAGCGTTGATTATTCTATATCTAATTTTGCTTTGCGGAAATATTATTCTGTTTTACATCTTTACAAAATACAGCCAGCTTCAGGAGCAGAAAATGCTTTTGGAAATCAGTCAGGCAAAATACGATGAACGGAAAAACTGGCATGATAAGCAGGAGAGTATCGAAAAAGGATATAAAGAAAAAATACATGATATTAAATATTATTTAAAACAGATTGGCATTTATCTTCAAGAGGGGCAGGAAGATAAGATTCAAGAAGTTCTTGACAGTCTGCAGATGGGAATTCATAAAGAAGAGGAGAATATTATTTGCTCCAATCATTTTTTAAATATACTTTTGGGCGATTTTAAGAGGGAGGCAGAAAAAGAAAAAGTCCAGACGGAAATATTTGTGGAGACGGGATTCAAGATTGAATTTATGAGAGAAATTGATATCACATCGCTTTTCGGAAATCTGCTGGATAATGCATTGGAAGCCGCTAAAAAGTGCGAAAGCGGGAAAATATGGATAGATCTATTTATGCAGAATGATGGGGAGTTTGTTGTTTTCCGGATTAAAAATACGTATAATGGCACCATCATTCAAAACGGCGAACAGTTTATGACGACAAAAGAAGAAAAAAGTTTTCACGGTATTGGACTGCGTAATGTAAATCGGATTGTTGAAACTTATACGGGGAATATTTATAGAAATTATGACGGTAAAATATTTGAGACAATGGTAGTTCTTCCTAATCTGACTTCTGAAATAGAGAATGAATAGTCAAAAAATTACAAATATTGCACTTAAAATGCAAATATTGCACCTTCAGTTGAAATTGATAAAAAATTATGTAATGATAAAATTATCAAATTCAATAGGAGGTGTTTTTTCTATGAAAATCAAAAAACTGGTATCAAAACTTATGTCAGTTGGTGTGCTGAATAGTCTGGCACTTGTGATTGTCGCTCAGAATGTAAACCAGGCTTGCATGTGGTTCTTCCATCAGCCGGAAGCACCGGAATCAGCAGATTGCTTCAAAAGACACTAAGTGGTGAGACTATGGATAAGTGGATACACAGCATAGTGAATAAGAAGATAGAACGGGGCGAGTTTTCAAAAAGCAAAAGGGATTTATACATATATGGATATACGTTGCTGCTCGAAAAAACGATTATCATTCTTATTACAATCACAATAGCAGTTATTTTTAAGGCCTACTGGGAAATCATTATACTGTGTATTGCATTTATCCCTTTAAGGCAGTATGCGGGAGGTTATCACGCGAAAACGCGGAAGGCATGTACTGCTCTATCAGCATTGTATATGATAGGGGCGGTTATATGGATAAATTTTGCAAAAGATTATTTGATTTTTCCATATAATATGTTGATTGAGGGAATATGTGCAGGGATTATTCTTTGGCTGGCACCGATTGATACGCAGACGCGGCGCATATCGGAGAGTGAAAGAATTTATTTTAAAAGGGTTGCCAGAATAATACTTATAATACAGAGTGCAGTTGTAATCGGATTGATCTGTTTTCAGAAAAATCAAATTGTAACCATTATTTTGACTGGTCATATGGGAGTTGCAGGTTCGCTTATGATAGGAAAAAGAGTTCTTAAAATGGACGAGAGAAGAAGGTTTTCGTGATAAAAAACAGCAGGATTTAATAGGATAGCTATGGTAGATCTGGCATATGAAAATGTGTCAGATCTGTTTTTTTGTCGTTCATCCCTAAATTGTTGTCGTCTGTCAAAAATTGGTGCTTTTTTTCAAAAAGTATGGTATACTGGAAAATAAAAACAAGGGGGAATTTTTATGGATTTTGGTGATATTATTCTTGGTATTGTAGATGTGGGGATTTTGGTAGGGATTTTTGTTGGTTTCTATCAAATGATCTGCACAAAGAAAAGGATAAAAACAAATGGGTGCAAGGCGGTATTAAAGAAACTTACAATATTTGGAATCTTCTTTGCGGCAGTATGGAAGTTCGGTCTGCCAAATGAGGTTTACGCAGTAACAAAACAGCTTCCTCTTGCGGACCTTGAAATGAATCAGCTTTGTATACAGGCAGGAAACCTTTGTGCGTATTACAAGGATGAAGATGGAATCAATCAGAAAGCGGTTTTAAAAAACGGCAAATGGAACAAAGAAATGGTTAAGGATTCCTATGTGAAAAAAGAGGGGAAAAAGGAATATTTTACGGTGTTTCCGGATAAAAGCGGATATGTGGAAGCGGCACCGGATGCAAAAACGATAAAACGACATAATGCAAAGGGAAAAACAGTAAAAACAATAAAAATAAAAAATGCGAAAACAATGCCTGCTGTTGAGAAAATATTATCTGTAAAACCAGTTGAAAAAAATCGTATTTTATTGTTGGTCAGAGAAAAGAAAACAATGAAAAATACGGCAGTTATGGCAGCAGTAAACAGTGGAAAAATTCTTTGGAAAAAGCGAAATATCGGAGATGACTGTGTTATTGTAAAAAACAAAATATATGCATATCGATATCAGAAAAAAGCCGAGAAGACGGATGTGTTGTCAGTCTATTCTGTAAAGGATGGCAAGAAAGAAAAAACGCAGATTAATCTTTCTGAAATACGTTCTAAAGTAAGACAGTTAAAAGGAGAAGAGGCGATTACGGACACAGGATTTACGTTTGCAGAAAGCGATGGAAAACTTTATGCGGGGTATTGTTCCGGGATTTACGAGGTGAAAAAGAATGGCACGATGAAACTTGTGATTGATGGAGAAATAAACCAGTTTAGTGAGAAGCAGGTGATTGATTTTGTCGTGACAAAGAGTGCGAAAAAAGTTTATCTTTTGATGTCAAACGAGAGTTATGACGGAGAGGCAGGCTTCCTGCTTGCGTGTGATGTGGCGACGGCTGATCAGATTCCGGTATTACAGGAAAATGTGCAGAAAATAAGCATTCGCAGTCTGACAGAAGCAGATTTGATGAATGATAAACCAATGATAGAATTAACGGACAAAGTGCAGATCACTGAGTTTTTGCGTCAGACGAAACAGGTGACAGGAACATTTAATTTTGCAAAAACCTATGAGAAAGTACGCTCGGGAGATCACAGCGAACTTGGCATTACATTTTCCTATGAATCCGGAGATAAAATGACGTGGGAACTGCATAGAAATAATCTGATAATAAGACGAAGCAAACTGGATAAAAATGGAATTACTCGTATCTTATACGACTCTAAACGAATATTTGATGTGGCTGATATGGATTACTTTAAAGGTTATGTGCAGAAAATCTACGATGACAAATTGAATGCAAAAAATAAATAAGACGTTACCACCTGAAAAGTGTTTTGAAAATGAAAATTACCACCTGAAAAATGTTGATATAGCAACATTATAATATTTTTGTGCAAAATGCCCTTTGCAATTCTCTAAAAAATTGTGTTACAATTATTGGAGAAAGGAAGGATTTGTATGTACAAAATAGGCGATTATATTGTGAAGCCGGCGAAAGGAATCTGTAAAGTGGAGGATATCCTGCATCTGGATATGCCCGGAGTTGACAAAAAGCGGATGTATTATCTTTTGATTCCGACAAATGATGCGGCTGGGAAGATTTATATGCCGACAGATACGAAAGATACACATGTCCGGAAGGTCATTTCCGGAAGGGAGGCGCAGAAACTGATTGATGAAATTCCGTTGATTGAGGAATTAAAGATTTCCAATGAAAGAATGCGTGAGCAGACATACAGCGATGCGGTAAAAAGTGGCGATCCATACCAATTGATCGCTGTAATAAAGACATTATATATAAGAAGAAAAAAGCGTGAAAAGATGGGACGGAAAAGCACGGCAGTAGACGAACGGTATTTTGCACTTGCAGAAGATACGCTGTATTCAGAGCTGGAAGTTGCCTTAGAAAAAGATCATGCGGAGATTTATCACATGATCTGTGAACGATGTGAGAAAGACTGAGATTTCTCATACATAAACCCTGAACCCCCTGCATACAATGAAACAACGAGTATACAGGGGGTAGTTTTTTGAAAACATATATCGAAGAGCGGGCTGTCGAGATTGCCAATTATATTGTGGAAAATGGGGCGACAGTGCGGCAGACAGCAAAGAAATTCGGGGTTTCTAAGAGTACGGTACATAAGGATGTGACCGAGCGGATGGAAGAAATCAATCCACGTCTGGCGGCAAAAGCCCGGAAGATTTTAGACATTAACAAGTCAGAACGGCATATCCGAGGCGGAATGGCGACAAAAGAAAAGTATCATCATTTACATGAGACAGTGTAAGCGTTCGAGGGCGGTCATTTTTTATAAAATGTTCGCCCTTTTTTCACATCTCAAAATCTTGTTTTTTGTAAAAAAAAGTGGTATGATGTAAGTTACTAGATAAAAAATCTCAATAAAATGCAGTGCTTCTAAATAAGAAAGCACGCCAAAGGAGGGAATTACCTTGGGAAATTCAACCTTTAGAGGAGGAGCGCATCCGTACGAGGGAAAAGAACTCAGCATGGATGAGCCGATTCGTGTGATGGAACCGAAAACCGAGATGGTTTTTCCGATGTCCCAGCATATCGGTGCTCCGGCAACTCCTACGGTAGCAGTAGGTGATACAGTCAAGATGGGACAGATCATCGGCGAAGCGAGTGGATTTATCTCTGCCAACATCGTTAGTTCTGTTTCGGGAACTGTGAAAAAGATCGAACCGCGTCTGACGGGGTCCGGTGCCAAGGCAACTTGTGTTGTGATTGAAAACGATGGAGAAGATACTCCGGTAGAAGGATTAGGAGAAGACAGGGATTACACGACACTGTCCAAAGAGGAAATCCGTCAGATCATCAAGGATGCCGGTATTGTCGGAATGGGCGGAGCCGGTTTCCCGACAAATGTGAAAGTAACACCAAAGAATGAAGAGGAAATTGAGTATGTAATTATCAATGGAGCAGAATGTGAGCCATATCTGACTTCAGATTACCGCTTGATGCTTGAGCGGCCGGAAGACCTCGTTATGGGCTTGAAAGTGCTGCTTCAGTTGTTTGACAATGCAGAAGGCATTATCGCGATCGAGGATAATAAGCCGGAAGCAATCGCCAAACTGCAGTATCTGACACAGGAAGAGCCGAAAATTACGGTGAAACCGTTGAAAACGAAATATCCGCAGGGAGCAGAGCGTCAGGTGATCTATGTGACGACAGGGCGCAAGATTTATTCGAAAATGCTGCCGGCAGATGCAGGATGCGTTGTGGACAATGTGCAGACAGTATTGGCAGTATATGATGCAGTGTGCAAATGTACACCATCGATGACCCGTGTTATGACATTGACCGGAGATGCAATGGCACATCCGCAGAATTATAAAGTTCGTTTTGGTATGAGCCATGCGGAACTTTTGGAAGAAGCAGGCGGACTTGTGGAAGAGGGCGCAGAAAAGATTATTTCCGGCGGTCCGATGATGGGGATGGCGATGTTTGATCTCAATGTACCGATCACCAAGACCAGTTCTTCCATCCTTGCGATGACGAAGGACGAAGTCGCAGCCAATGAACCGACAAATTGTATCCGTTGTGGACGCTGTGCAAGCGTTTGCCCAAGCCACCTCGTTCCACAGAAGATGGCAGAGGCAGCAGACCGTCAGGATCTGGATCTGTTCCAGAAATTAAATGGTATGGAATGTTACGAATGTGGTACTTGTACCTATGTTTGCCCGGCGAAGAGACGTTTGACACAATCCTTTAAGCAGGCACGCCGTGCCGTGATGGATCAGAGCCGCAAAAAATAATTTGCGCAGATAAATGGAGGTTATTTGAGATGGAGAAATTATTAAATGTATCATCATCTCCTCATGTACGAGACAAGTCATCTACCAAATCCATCATGAGAGATGTATGTATTGCACTGATTCCTGCGACATTAGTAGGAATTGTAAACTTTGGTGTACGTGCGCTGCTTGTCATTCTGACGACATGCGTCAGTGCTGTGCTGGCAGAGTATGTATGGCAGAGATTAATGAAACAAAAAGTAACAACCTACGATTTTAGTGCACTTCTGACAGGACTTTTGCTGGCACTCAACCTGCCTGCAACATTGCCACTCTGGATGTGCGTGATCGGCGGTGTATTTGCGATTATCATTGTAAAACAGTTGTTTGGTGGACTGGGTCAGAACTTCATGAACCCGGCACTCGGCGCAAGATGCTTTTTGATGCTGTCATTCAGCAGCGCTATGACAAACAGTTTTGCGATTCCGAAAGGAAATAAGATCTGGGGCGGTTATCAGGCAACACTGGACGCGGTTTCCAGTGCAACCCCATTGATGCAGGTAAAAGAGGCTACCTGTCAGGCAGACCTCGCAACGACGTTGAAAGATATGTTCCTTGGTACAACTTGGGGAACCATCGGTGAGACATCCGCACTTGCTCTTTTGATCGGTGGAATTTACCTGATCGCGAAAAAGATCATTGACTGGAAAATTCCGGTAATTTACATAGCGACATTTACCGTATTTACTTTGATCTACAGCTGCGCAACAGGCGCATACGTTCCGGTATTTATGGAATGGTGCGGCGGCGGTTTGATGCTTGGTGCCTTTTTCATGGCGACAGATTATGTAACAAGCCCGATCACATCCAAGGGAAAAGTATTGTATGCGATTCTTCTTGGTCTTCTGACCGGATTGTTCCGTTTCTTCGGAGAATCCGCAGAGGGTGTTTCCTTTGCAATCATCATTGGAAACCTGTTCGTGCCATTGATTGAACGAGTTACCATTCCAAAGGCATTTGGAAAGGAGGGCAAAGTCAATGAGTAGTGAGAAAAAAGAACGCTCTTTTGTGATCGATGCGATTATTCTCTGCGTCATCACATTGGTTCTGGGAGGTATCCTGGCTGGCGTTTATACCATGACCAAAGGAACCATTGCCCAGAGACAGGCAGATACAGACAGTGAGGCCTGCAAGAAAGTCATTGCTTCCGTAGACGGTGCGACCGTTGCCGATGCCGGCGACGATGCCGTAGCCCAGGCAAATGATTTCCTTGCCAAACACATTTTGAATTCCTCAAAAGAAGTAAAAGAGGAAGAATCCGAATCGTATTCCAAATATGTCAATGTGACAACGGTGAAGAAACTTCAGGTAAATGGTTCCGATGCCGGATATGTGTACATTGCAGATGCGAAAAAAGGTTACGGCGGAAGCATTTCCTTTGTACTTGGCGTGTACAACGGTACGGTAACCGGTATCGAGATTACGAGCCAGTCAGAGACTGCCGGACTTGGTGCAAACTGTGAAAGCGATAGTTTTAAAGATAAATTTGCATTGGACAAGGGGCTTCAGTATCCTTCCAGTGACGAAATTCCGATGTTCTATAAAGCCGGAACAACGCCAAAAGACGAGAAGGGTCAGATTGAGGCAATGTCCGGAGCGACCGTTACTTCCCGTGCGATTGCCAATGCAGTTAAAGGTATCCTTTACTATGATAAAGAGTTAAGGGGGGCTGAATGATGAATAAATATACAGAACGTCTTCATAACGGTATTATCAAAGAAAATCCGACATTTGTCATGATGCTCGGTATGTGTCCGACGCTGGCTGTTACGTCAAGTGCCATCAACGCGATCGGCATGGGACTTTCTACAGCAGTAGTATTGACTTTGTCCAATATGATGATTTCGGCACTGCGGAATATTATACCGGATCGTGTACGTATTCCGGGATTTATCGTCGTTGTTGCGTCTTTCGTAACGATTGTGCAGCTGCTTTTGAAAGCCTATCTGCCGGCTCTTGACAGTGCGCTGGGTGTATATATCCCATTGATCGTTGTAAACTGTATTATTCTTGGACGTGCCGAAGCGTATGCTTCCAAGAATCCGGTTATTCTATCCGCACTGGATGGTATCGGTATGGGGCTTGGATTTACGGTCGGTCTTACCTTGATCGGTATTTTCCGTGAAATTCTCGGAAGCGGATCGATCTTTGGCTTCCATTTGATTCCGGATCAGTTCCATATCGCTATGTTTGTCATGGCACCGGGTGCATTTTTCGTACTTGCCGGACTGACTGCGATCCAGAATAAATTGAAAATGCCTTGCGCAACCAATACACCGGAAGCAGAAGAAGCAGGATGTACCGGAAATTGTGCAGCATGTGCAAGTCATATTGAAACCTGTGGCAACACACCGGAAGAGAGAAAGGGGGAGGATGACAAATGACAATCTTTACAATTCTCTTTACGGCTGCTCTTGTAAACAACTTCGTACTGAGCCAGTTTATGGGTATCTGTCCATTCCTTGGTGTAAGTAAAAAAGTGGAAACAGCAGCAGGTATGGGAGGTGCGGTTGTATTCGTTATCACGATTGCCTCTCTTTGTACCAGTATTTTATATAATTATTTGCTTGTTCCGGCTCAGTTGGAATATTTGAACACGATTGTATTTATCCTTGTGATCGCTGCCCTTGTGCAGTTTGTAGAGATGGTTCTCAAGAAAATGATGCCGGCTCTTTACAAATCACTTGGTGTTTATCTGCCATTGATCACGACGAACTGTGCTGTACTTGGTGTAGCACTCCTTAGTGTGCAGAATGAATATGGCGTGCTTGAGAGCGTTGTAAATGGTATCGGCGCTTCTCTTGGATTCCTCCTTGCAATCGTTTTGATGGCAGGAATTCGTGAAAAATTGGAAAACAGTAACATTCCGGAAGCTTTCAAAGGTACACCGATCGTGCTGATCACAGCCGGTCTTATGGCAATTGCGTTTTGTGGCTTCGGCGGTGTGGGATTCTAAAGAAAGGGGCGAATTCATATGAATACGATTATTGTTTCGATGGTGCTCCTTGGAGTTCTTGGAATCGCTATCGGTCTTTTGCTTGGTGTAGCAGGTAAGTTTTTTGCGGTTGAAGTGGATGAACGTGTAGAACAGGTCAGAGAGTGTCTGCCTGGCAATAACTGCGGTGGTTGTGGTTATGCCGGATGTGACGCATTGGCAGAAGCTATCGTAGCCGGAAAGGCAGAAGTAAATGGCTGTCCGGTCGGTGGAGCGGCTGTCGCAGAGAAAATCGGCGCAATCCTCGGTGTAGAAGCCGGAGAAGCCGTGAAAATGGTTGCCAAAGTGCGTTGTGCCGGAACCTGCGAGCAGGCAAGTGTCAAATACAATTATGTAGGAGCGCAGGACTGCCGTCAGGCGGTAATGGTTCCCGGACGTGGAGACAAAGCTTGTTCTTACGGATGTCTCGGACTTGGTTCCTGTGTGGCTGCCTGCCAGTTTGGAGCCCTGTCGATCAAAGACGGTATCGCATCGGTTGACCCGGAAAAATGTGTCGCTTGTGGCAAATGTGTACAAACTTGTCCAAACGGCGTAATCTCACTCCAGCCATATGACACCAAATATCAGGTGAATTGTAATTCGAAAGATAAAGGTAAAGATGTTATGAGTGTCTGCAAAGCCGGATGTATCGGTTGCGGTCTCTGCGTAAGACAGTGTGAATTTGGCGCTGTTACATTGGAAAACAACCTTGCAACGATCGATCCACTGAAATGCAAGGGCTGTGGAAAATGTGCAGAGAAATGTCCGAAGAAGGTTATCGCGTAGTATCTTTGGCATCTTCTCCTTGCAGAACGAATTTCTGCGGAGGAGAATGCAGGTCTTTCTTTCGAAGAAGGAAAAAAGATGTTTCGTGCAGAAAACTTGAAAAGATATAAAGGAAAAAGTTCCGATTGCGGTGCGCAATCGGGGCTTTTTCTGCTTTATCCCTTTTCTTCAGACAGTTCTGCACTCCGCATCTCCTTTTTCTCAGGAAATCCCACGCATTCTCTGCTCCGCAGAAATAGTTCCGCTGGGAAAGATGCCAAAGATCCGTATGGTGGAGGGAGCACCCCGGAAAAGAGGAAAAGCAAGTCGGCCCGAGGTGAGTCGCCGCCCCGAGATGAGGGAATGCACCCCGGAAGGCGGGGAAAGCAAGTCGCTCAGAGGTGAGTCGCCGCCCCGAGATGAGGGAATGCACCCCTGAAAGAGAGAAAAGCAAGTCACTCAGAGGTGAGTCGCCGCCCCGAGATGGGGGAATGCACCCCGGAAGGTGGAGAAAAGCAAGTCGCGCAGAGGTGAGTCGCCGCCCCGAGATGGGGGAATGCACCCCGGAAAGAGAGAAAAGCAAGTCGGCCCGAGGTGAGTCGCCGCCCCCGAGATGGGGGAATGCACCCCGGAAATAGGGAAAAAGATAAGAATGCCGTGGTGGGAGGTGCATGCGAGGCAGGGTCTGGTACCCCGGAAGAAGTGGAAAGCAAGTTGTTACAGAGGTGAGATGGTTTGTGAAGGCATGGTGGTGCACCCCGGAAATAGGGGAAAGATAAGAATGCAGGGTGAGATGTCTAAAAAAAGAAATATAACTTCAAAGTTATAAAATATATAACAAAATCTAATTGGACTTAATATAAAGAATGAGATATAATAAAAGTGGGAAATGGAAAACATTTCCTGCTGCACCTTGACAACTAAATCCACAATTATTACATTTGGTACTCAAACGTATCAGTGAAAAAATAACGTTAATAGACCAGGAGGAAAAAATGAAACAGAAAATTATGTCAATTTTATTAGCAATAGCATTGTTAATAGGAAGCGTAGCAAATTTAGGAACAAATACAACAATGATAAAGGCACAGGATAATTATGCCAAAGAAACAACAGATAAATTGGAGGGATACGATGCGACGTTTCGGATCACTTCAGAATGGAATAAGCATTTTAATGCAGAGATACAAATTAAAAATACGGGAAAAAAGACGATTCATAATTGGGCTTTTTTTTCAGGCAGATTTCAAGATTGAAAATATCTGGAATGGACAGATTGTAACTCAGAAAGATGGAAACTTTATTGTAGACAATTGTAAATGGAATCAGGATATTGAACCGGAGCAGACAAGAAGTTTTGGATTTACAGCCAGTTATGAAACGAGTTTTCAAAATCCGGGAAATTATCAAATGATGAATTTTGTTACACGTTTGAAAGATGAGCAATATACGGTTTCGTATAAAGAAAATAGCGATTGGGGAACTGGATTCACGGGAGAAATAACCATTAAAAATGTGGGAGATACGACGATTGAAGACTGGGAACTCATTTTTTCTTTTGATCGAAATATAACAGCATATTGGTGTGCCAAACAGTTGAAGAAGGAAGGAAATCGATATCATTTGCAAAATGATGGACATAATGCTAATATAAAAAGTGGAGAAAGTTTAACAATTGGTATTATGGGAAATGGTGGAAAAAAGGGAGATGGCATATCCAAAGCAGTAATGAGACATATTTCTTATGAGGAGTTTTTATCAGCAGACACAGATGAAGATGGTCTTACTAACTTAGCCGAATTGGAGATAGGTTCTGATTATGAGAATGAAGATACCGATGGAGACGGTCTCCCAGATGCTTATGAATATTGTGAATTGGAAACTTCACCTATTCTGAAAGATACCGATGGAAATGGTGTGAGCGATGCGCAGGAGGATTTTGACGGTGACAAACTAAACAATCTTGAAGAGTTTGAAAATGGAACAGATCCTTGGGAAGCGGATAGTGATGAAGACGGTCTCTCCGACTATGAAGAAGTGAAAAAATACCATACTGATCCGGTAAAAGAAGATACAGATGAAGATACTCTTTTAGATGGCGAAGAGGTTTCGATAGGCTTCAATCCCTTGAAGAAAGACAGCAATGATAATGGAATTCTTGATCCGGATGAAAAGGTAGAACAGACACTTACAGAAAATGTAACCGGTGGAGATGAGAAGGTAAAGCAAGTTAGTGTATCATTGGAAACGATCGGTTCTATAAAGGATAAAGTAGAAATTGATAATATTTATGGACTTGATGTACTGAGTTCAGAAGTAGAAGGCTTGGTAGGAGTACCGGTAGAAATTACAAGCAAAGTTGAGTTTTCTGAAGCGAAAATTCGCTTTTGTTATGACAAAGCAAAGCTTGGGAATACTCAGGAGGATGATCTTGGAGTTCTTTGGTATGATGAAGAAAACCAATGGTATGAATTACAGGAAAATGTGGAAGTCGATAAAGAGAATGGAGTAGTAACTCTCACGACCCCGCATTTTTCAAAATATATGTTAGTAGACCGGAAAATATGGTATGAAACATGGTCAAAGGAACTCGATTACAGAGGAAAAAATGCATATTTTGATTTTGCGTATGCGGTTGATACTTCGAAAAGCATGGCGGCAGAAAATCGACTTGTGACAGCAAAAAAAGCATTGACATCGTTTATTGATGAGCAGACCAGCAAAGATAAAGGTGCTTTGATTTCGTTCGGTGGAAGTGCAACGGTTATATCTTCGCTAGGTACGACAAAAGCACAATTGAAGAAAGCGGTTTCGAATCTAGCAATAACAGATAAAAATGGAACAGATATTGAAAATGGACTTAAGAAGTCTATCTCGCAATTAAAAAAAGGAAAGAATGCGAACAAGGTGATTTTGCTGTTAAGTGACGGACAGGCAAAATATGAAGAAGACGTTGTGAAAAGTGCAAATGATAGCAATATTCATATATACACAATCAATGTAGGAAGTGAAGATGCTGGTGCAAATTTAAAAAAATATGCTGAGGCAACAGGCGGAGAATATTATTATTGTCCGACAACGGCACAAATTGAGACAGTATTTGCTAAAATCCAGAATGTTTCGTTGGATAAAATTGACAAAACGGATTCCGACAAAGATGGTGTGTATGATATTTTTGAGACCAATGGAGTACGTTTACCAAATGGAAAATTAATTAAAAGTGACTGCAAAAAGGCGGATACAGATGGTGATGGATTGTCAGACGGAGAGGAGTATGGATTTAATTATGAGATTGAATCAGGAAAGATGAAATATCAAAATCGGACGATCCAGCTTGGAAAGAAAAAGAAAGTGAGATATTTTCTTTTACATAGCGATCCGACGAGAAAAGACAGTGATAATGACACAATTTCAGACAAATATGACCCATATCCGTGGCATGGTTATTGCGGAGGTGCACATCCGGAAAAGGCAACCTTCCATAAATATGAACAACAGGATTCCGGTTATTACAAATGCAAAAAATGCGGCTATCAGATTAAATCTCCTGAAATGGAAGATAAGGATATTTTGACAGTGGGAGACAAACAAAAAATGTACTGTTTGTCAGCCATGGTTACATATTATGCATTAGCGAGAGACCGGCGTTATGGGAATAAATACGAAAATATGAGCCGAAACGAAAAATTGCTATTGAATAAAATGCGTAAGATTCGAAGAAAAGATCGATATAAGAATATGTATTCTTATTCTGATTTCAGCGGAGACTGCGTAGGTAAAAAATATGCAGTAAGAGGTGCGGTTTATATAAGGCATAGTAAAGTTAAATTAGCCAATTTAGGAGAGTATAATGGTTTTTATGCTATTATGGTTGGGTATGGGTTATCTGCATTATGTCCTGAACTTGGGTGGATGTGGAATGCGATCTCGATGGGATCAGAATGGCAAAGCTATGATAGTTTAGATAAAGCCAGAGCAACGGGTAGAGAAACTATTAAACTTGGAATTGATTATCTTATAAAAAAGGCTGATAAAAAAAGTTACAAATATCTATTTAAAAGTTTTTTACGAGAAATTGAGATGATTGAAATAACAGATTGTTTTATGGAAGATTCTGTAAAAATTGGAGATGATGTGTATGATATTTGTGTGCAACGTGGTGAAAAAAGACCTTTGACGGAATCGCAGGCAACACAAAGTCTGGCAAAGTTTGTTATGAGAAATTTACAAGAACCATTATACTGTTCAATGGGAGGAGATTATGGGCGAGATGATCCGTTAACATAAGAAAGGTGGTAAGTTAATGCTAATTCTGAAACAAATTGAAGGAGCCAAATGCCCTTGGTGCGGTAAAGAAGTTCAAAAGGATATAGCAGGGGATTGCGATTTGCCTATTAAATTTTATTGTTCACTTGAAGTGGGGATATTTATTGTAATAGGAACCCTGTTCTTTTTGTCGCTTATGTTTCAAGGAAGAAGGCATATATATAAAGAAGGTGGGACGTTGGGAATACCTATGGGAATGGTTATTTTACTAACCCACAATTACTACCCCGTATTCAAAAAGGGTGAACGCAAATGTGCTTCGGAACCGTTATTAGGAAAGGTAACGGTGAAGTGGTATACACTTCGAAAGGGAGGAATAGGCCTTCCACGATTGCGTTTAGTAAACAACATGATTTTTCCGGTTTGCTTTGTGGATAAAGAAGGAAAACCGGTAAGCCAGACGATGCTTGTTCGAATCCGGAAAAAGTTTGGATTTCTTTGGACAGGAGCCAAAGTGCACCTTGCGGTCACGGATAAATTTTGGACGAAGGACAAAAATGGAAAAGATCCATGGGAACGGGCAGAGAAAATGGTGATATTTAACAATCGTGAGATTGTAGGCGAAGCAAAATTAAAGAAACGTTGTTAGAGTAAAATTGTTGTGGATTTAGTTAAGGGTGCAAAAAAGGAGAAAGCCAAGATGTGGTTAAAAAAGATTGAAGGAGCCAAATGCCCTTGGTGCGGTAAAATTTTGAAGGAACATGATGAGTGCGACGAAAAGATCAAATTTTGCTGCTCTATCGGAGTTGGTTTGTTTGTGGTTGTTGGTGGAATTTTCTTTGCAATTCCGCTTTTAAAACCACATAGAGTAAGATTTCGAGAGGGAAGTGATATACTTATACCTCTAATGTTTGTTGTTTTACTAACCCACAACTACTACCCTGCCTTCAAAAAAGGTGAACGCAAATGTGCCTCGGAACCACTATTAGGAAAGGCAACGGTGAAGTGGTATACACTTCGAAAGGGAGGAATAGGCCTTCCACGATTGCGTTTAGTAAACAACATGATTTTTCCGGTTTGCTTTGTGGATAAAGAAGGAAAACCGGTAAGCCAGACGATGCTTGTTCGAATCCGGAAAAAGTTTGGATTTCTTTGGACAGGAGCCAAAGTGCACCTTGCGGTCACGGATAAATTTTGGACGAAGGACAAAAATGGAAAAGATCCATGGGAACGGGCAGAGAAAATGGTGATATTTAACAATCGCGAGATTGTAGGCGAAGCAAAAATAAACAAACCTTTTCATTCCTGACTTGTAAGTTTCACATTTGTCTGTTATACTGAAAAAATAGAAAGACAAGTTGAAGTACAATCTTTACAGAAAGGGAAAGGATAAGGTTATGAAGAACAAAGCGAAGATTATTATGGGAATAGTTATTGCCCTTGTGTTTGTGGCTGCCGTAGGTACCATTTTGTTTAAGAAATTTGCGCCGAGTTATACGCAGCGGACGATGGAAGAACAATATAAGGATTTGGCGAAGGACGAGGCATTGATCTGCTTGGATGGATTTCCACTGGAAGAAAAAGGAAAAATTATCGGAGAGACGATGTATCTGCCATTGGACGCCGTGATCGATAAAATGAACGAGAGATTTTACTGGGATGAAAAAGAGCAGGTGCTCAGTTTTGTCAGCCCGGTAAGAGGGCTGGTGACCGTGGCTCCGAATACGACGACCTATACGGTTGGAAAAGAAAATAAAGAAATGACCGATCAGATTCTTTATGTGGATGGCGATACGATGTACATTTCTGTGCCATTTTATGATGAGATGACGCAGGAAAAAAGTACATTGAAATGGGCGTCAAAAGGCGAAGCACCGAACCGTGTCATTTTGAATGCGGATTTTGAGTCGACGCATATGGAAGCGAAGTTGAGCGAAAAGACAAGACTTCGTGTGGGACCGAACAAAAAATACGATTATCTGCTGGATCTCAAAAAAGACCAGAAAGTGATCGTCGATACGCAGAGTCAGGCAGAAAATGACTATCAGAAAGTGCTCACAACCGATGGAATTGAAGGCTACGTGCCGGCGGAATTTTTGAGCGGACAGACCGAGACAGCATGGAAACGCCAGAGTGAGGAAGAGACATTTACGCAAAAAGGCATTGGAACGACGGTGTGTCTGGGATGGCATCAGATGACACAGACCGTAGGAGCTGCGGAACTTGAGAGTAAAGTGGCGGTGGCTGGAAGTTTGAATGTGGTATCACCGACTTGGTTTGCGCTAGATGATAACAAAGGAAATTTCAGTTCGCTGGCGAGTGAAGAATATGTGACAGCGGCGCACGCGAAAGGTTTGAAAGTATGGGGATTGATCAATGACTTCGATAAAAATATTTCCTTGAAAAAAATATTGGGGAGAACAAGTTCGAGAAGCCGTTTGATCAATAATCTTGTAGCGACCGCGATGCGTTACAAATTAGATGGTATCAATATCGATTTTGAAAAAATAAAGAGCGATGTGGCGCCGGCATATCTTGAATTTTTGCGAGAATTGACGCTGGTGTGCCATGCGAATGACATTACGGTGACGGTGGACGATTATCTGCCGACGGATGCGACGGCCTATTACGATTGGAAAGAACAGGGAAAAGTGGCAGACTACGTAATCTTTATGGCATATGACGAGCATTACGCAGGAAGTAAGGAAAGCGGTTCGGTTTCTTCGCTGCCGTTTGTGGAAAATGGCGTGGACAAGGGATTGCAGTATATTCCGGCGGAAAGAACTGTCGTGGCACTCCCATTTTATACCAGATTATGGAAAGAAGTGAAAAGCGGAGATGGGGTTACGGTAACCTCCAGCGCATATGGCATGAGTTCGGCGGAGAGCGTACTCCAGTCCAATAGTGCGACGCCAAAATGGGACGAGGAGACAAGCCAGTATTACGCCGAATTTAAGGCAGACGGTGCCAAATATAAGATCTGGCTGGAAGAAGAAACCTCGCTCAGTAAAAAAATGGAAACCGTTATGGCGAAAAATGTAGCAGGCATCGCCTTCTGGAAACTTGGATTTGAACGAATGGCTACCTGGACAACGATAGAAAAATATGTGAAATAATGAATGTGGACAAACGATACTCCGTACATTAGTAATAAGAATGTGCGGAGTGTTTTATTTTATGAAAGAAAAAGAGACAGGAACTTGGAAAATATGGGTAGTTACGATATTTTTGTTTGCCATTGTGGTGGTGGCGACGATCCGGGTGAGTACGCTTCCGGTGTTGAATTTTACGGCGAAGGGGAGCAAGGTGCATATTGTGATCGATCCGGGGCATGGCGGTTTTGACCCGGGCAAAGTAGGGACCATGGGGACACTGGAAAAAGATGTAAATTTGAACATCTCGCTTAAATTGAGAGAAATTCTCACAAAAAGCGGCTACACGGTGGCAATGACGAGGGAAAAAGACGAGGCATTGTGTGGGGAGACGGCGGGAAAAAAGAAAGTGGCAGATCTCAATGCCAGACTTGCGGTCATAGACAAGGAAAAGCCCGAACTTACGGTGAGTATCCACCAAAACAGTTATTCTGCGGGGACAAAGGGCGCACAGGTATTTTACTACTCGGGTTCTGAGGAGGGGAAACGGCTGGCGAACGTGCTCCAGGAGACGATCAAAGAGGAGATTGGGGACGGAAACCACCGCGTAGAAAAGGCCAATGACAGTTATTATATGCTGAAAAAATCCAGCGGACCATTTGTTATCATTGAGTGCGGATTTTTGTCCAATCCGGAAGAAGAAAAACTCTTAATTTCCGAGGATTATCAGCAAAAAATGGCAAAAGCAGTCGCAGAGGGGATTGAAAAATTCTTGTATAACGAGTGAAATTGTGGTACAATAAAATCAAATATTTTTCGGACTGAAAGCGGTGAAAACGCTATGAATACAAAGATTATTACATGGAATGAAGAACGGGGATTTGAGGCGGACGAACTTGCGGAAGCGGCTCAGATCATCCGGGATGGCGGTTTGGTGGCATTTCCGACAGAGACGGTATATGGTCTTGGGGGAAATGGACTGGATCCACAGGCATCCCAAAAAATATATGCGGCAAAGGGGCGTCCTTCGGACAATCCATTGATTCTGCATATTGCAAAAATCGAGCAATTACACGAGGTGGTAAGCGAGATCCCGGAAGCGGCGGCGACGTTAGCCGAGGCATTTTGGCCGGGTCCCCTTACGATGATATTTAAAAAGGCGGACTGTGTGCCGTATGAGACGACAGGTGGACTGGACACGGTTGCGGTTCGTATGCCGCAGCATATGGGAGCCTTACAGTTTTTGGAAGAAGCCGGAGTGCCGGTTGCAGCGCCAAGTGCCAATACATCAGGCCGGCCAAGTCCGACATTGGCAAAACATGTAAAAGAAGATTTAGATGGGAAAATAGATATGATCATCGACGGCGGAGAAGTGGGGATCGGATTTGAATCCACCATTGTCGATGTGACCGAGGAGATACCGGTGATTCTGCGTCCGGGATTTATTACACAGAAAATGCTGCAGGAGATCGTCGGAGAAGTGCAGATGGATCCGGCATTGATGCAGGTAAGCGGTGACCAGAAGCCGAAAGCACCGGGGATGAAGTACCGGCATTATGCGCCGAAAGCGGACATGACATTGTACCAGGGAGATACGGAAGATGTGATCGCTCATATTAACCGCGAGATTGCGGCATATGTGGAAAATGGCACGTATCGGCCGGAGGAGATCGGTATCCTTGCGACGACCGAATCGGCGGACTGTTATCCGATAGGACAAGTTGTCGTGGCGGGATCCAGAGAAGAAGATACCGAGGGAAAATATTTGTACGATGCCCTTCGTAGATTTGACGAACTGCACGTAAAACGGATCTTGTCGGAGACATTTTTTGATTCGGCAAAAGAAGAGGCGGTTATGAACCGGCTGAAAAAAGCGGCCGGGCAGAATCTGGTGCAGGTAGAGCCTTATGAGGCCTGCAACCGCGTGATCTTTGTCAGCAAGGACAATATTACGCTGGGACCGATGAATGAGTGGATTCTGAAAAGTATTCTTATGGATAAAGAGAAAGAGGTTCTTTCGAGAGGGCTCGTCGTATTGTTCGAAGAGCCGAGAAACATGAAAGTAACCGATATCCTGATCAATCACGGAGTTCCGTGTGAAGAACAGGTTTCCGTCGCATTTTCGCCGGAAGAGGTGACGCGCGACACCGTGATCATTACGATGAACTTTGCGGAGAAGGTAAAAGTTCTGGAAGATTATGGATTGGAGAGAAACGTCTATACATTGCGGGAACTTGCCGGGGAAGAAGGCGATACCGAACCGCCGCTTGGAGGCGATGAGGAAGCGTATGAGGCAAGCTATACGGAGTGCAAAGATCTGCTCTATAAAATAAAAAAGAAATTACAGTGGAGGTAAGCTATGATTGCATTGGGAAGTGACCAGGCAGGTTATGAATTGAAACAGGAAATTATCAAGTATTTGGAAGAAAATGGATATGAATACAAAGATTACGGAAGTTACAGTACAGATCCGGTCGATTATCCGGTGTATGGGAAAAAAGTGGCACACGCGATTGCCGATGGCGAGTGCGACAAAGGAATCCTGATCTGCGGAACCGGAATCGGTATCTCGATCGCGGCAAATAAAGTCAAAGGCATCCGCGCAGCGGTCTGCGGAGACTGTTTTAGTGCCGAGGCGACGAGACTTCACAACGATGCCAATATCGTGGCACTGGGTGCACGGGTAACAGGCCCGGGACTTGCCGTACGTATCGTAGACACATTCTTACATACTGAATTTTCCGGCGTGGACAGACATATCCGCCGTGTGGAAATGATAGAAGAATAAACGAAGCACAGCTTCAGAATGGATGGTAAAAATGTTAGGATTTGTTGGTTGTGGAAATATGGCGCAGGCAATGCTTAAAGGAATTTTGAGTAAAGGCCTGTATGCAAAAGAAGACATTCTCGTATCGAGGAGAAATGAAGAGGCACTTCAGAACATTCAAAGTGAATTTGGCGTAAATGTTACGACAGACAATGCCGAAGTGGCGAAAAAAGCAGACGTTTTGATCCTTGCGGTAAAACCATTTCAATTTGAGACCGTCATTTCGGAGATTCGAAATGAGGTGTCAGAGAATACGCTCGTGATCTCGATCGCAGCCGGTCAGACAATTGCGAATATAGAAAAATTATTTGGAAAGACTATCAAATTAGTAAGAAGTATGCCAAATACGCCGGCATTGGTGCTCGAAGGGGCAGCAGGTGTCTGTTATAACGACCATGTGTCAGAAGATGACAAAAAAACGACGATGGAAATATTTTCCAGTTTTGGCATTGCCAATGAAGTGAGTGAATCCATGATTGACACGGTGATCGGCGTAAGCGGAAGTTCACCGGCTTATGTATTTATGTTCATCGAGGCGATGGCGGATGCCGCTGTGGCAGACGGTATGCCAAGAGCGCAGGCGTATGAGATGGCAGCGCAGTCGGTGCTGGGAAGTGCCAAGATGGTTCTTGAGACCGGAAAACACCCGGGCGAATTAAAAGACATGGTATGTTCTCCGGCGGGAACGACGATCGAAGCCGTCCGCGTGCTGGAAGAAAAAGGATTCCGGAGTGCCGTGATCGAAGCGATGAAAGCCTGCGTAAAGAAAGCAAAAGAAATGAGTTAATGGTGCGATGAAAAAAAGAGATAAGCAACGCGAACGAAGGGAAGTCATTCATGCCCTTTCCATGATACTGCAGATTGGTCTGGCGATGCTGACCTGTATGGGAATCAGCCTTGCCATCGGATATTATCTGGATCAGCTGCTTGGAACAAAGATATGGGTTATCATCATGCTGGTGATCGGAATATTGGCGTCGATGCGCAGCCTTCTTGTCCTGACGGGACAATACGGAAACAACGGCTCCAAAAAGGAAGAAACACCGGCAGAGCAGGAGGACATTCATGAAGGAAGCAAAAAAGACACTCCTTAGGGTGATCGGCATTATGTGGGGACTTGCGGCAGTGGTTCTGATCGTGGGTGCCGTTATATTTGCGATTCATCCCTTTCCCTATTTTCCCTATGTAAGCGGTGAAGTATTGGGAACGCTGGTTTCCAGCCTGCTTATGTGGCATCGCTTTAATACCTTGGATGTCGAGCTTGATATGGCAAAAAAGAACGCCATACGGCATCTTCGTATGCAGGCGTCGGTACGAAGTCTGATCAGCCTGCTGACATTATTATTGAGTTTTTATTTTCGACAGTATTTTTACCCGGTTACGGTGTTTGCGGGATTGTTTGCCACCAAGGCGGCGGCACTCCTGTATCCGGTCATTTTCCGGGAAAAACAGGATCTGGCGGAATAAACTATACACAGACATTTGTCTGAAAAAACGAGAAAGGAGACTTAGGCTTGGATAACAAAGTGGATTTTTACGTCCATGGGTATCAACAGGTACACATTGGTGGTTACACATTTTGGATCACGACAAGCCATGTGTGTCTGGTAATCGTTATGGTTGCATTGATCATCTTTGCAATCGTGGCAAACCGTGTTATCAAAAAGGCGGATTACCGGAAAGCGCCGACAGGATTTTTAAATGTCATCGAGCTTCTGGTGGAAACCGTGGATAAACTGGTACTTGATAACATGGGCGGAAAACTTGCCCCGCGTTTTCGAAACTATGTGGGAGCATTGTTTATGTTGATTCTTACATGTAATCTTTCCGGATTGTTTGGACTGCGTCCGCCGACCGCGGATTATGGTATCACACTTCCGTTGGCATTGATTACGTTTGTAATGATTCAATACCAGGGATTCAAATGGCAGAAAATGGGTAAGATCAAAGGGCTGTTTGAACCAATATTTTTATTTTTGCCGGTGAATATCATCAGCGAATTTGCAACACCGGTTTCAATGTCACTTCGTTTGTTTGCCAATATACTTTCCGGTACAATGATGATGGCGTTGATTTACGGATTATTGCCAAAACTTGCCACACTTGCGTGGCCGGCAGCACTGCATGCGTACATGGATGTATTTTCCGGAGCGTTGCAGGCGTATGTTTTCGCAATGCTGACAATGGTATTTATTGCCAATGCAGCAGGGGACGAAGCCAAGTAAAAGAGAACAAAATATATCTTAAGGAGGAAACATATTATGAATTTTTCAGGAGCAGATTTAATTAGTGCAGCATCCGCAATTGGTGCAGGATTAGCAGTTATCGCAGGTATCGGTCCTGGTGTAGGACAGGGTATCGCAGCCGGATATGGTGCAAATGCCGTAGGACGTAATCCGGGAGCAAAAGGTGATATCATGTCAACCATGCTTCTTGGACAGGCCGTTGCCGAGACAACAGGTCTTTATGGTTTGGCTGTTGCGATGATTCTTTTGTTTGCCAATCCATTGCTTCCATAAAAAGCACAGAATAATCAAAAAGATTGGAGAGAGACATGGATAATCGAATTTTTGGACTGGATCCGCAATTGCTCTTTGATACGGCGATTGGATTGCTTGCCATGTTGGTATTGTTTATCCTGCTTTCATATTTGTTATTCAATCCGGCGAGAAAACTGATCCAGAAACGGAAAGATTTTATCGCCAGCCAGCTTGAAGAAGCAGCAAAGGCAGAGAAGGATGCGAAAGAACTGGAGACCCAATATCGTGCGAAATTAGACAAAGTCGAGGACGAGGCAGAAGAGATGCTCAGCGATGCGCGTAAAAAGGCGCTCGACAAAGAGAAAGAGATCGTTGCCAAGGCTTCCGATGAGGCTCAGACCATCAAGGCAAGAGCCGAGCACGAGGTGGAATTGGAGAAGAATAAAGTTCGTGATGAAATGAAACAGGAAATCGTTCATGTGGCCTCTGCTATGGCAGGAAAATTTGTCGCTGCATCGATGGATGAGGACAAACAGGCGCAGCTCATTGACGAAACATTGAAGGAAATGGGTGATGAGACATGGCAAAATTAGTATCAAAAGTATACGGAGATGCTTTGTTTGAGGCAGCGCTGGAGGAAAACCAGCTGGATGCCGTATGGGATGAGGTCAGAGAGATCGCCTCGATCCTGCAGGAAAATGAAGCATTTATTGATATTATGAATCATCCCGAGATGACGCGGGAAAAAGAACTTGCGATGATGGACGAAGTATTTGGCGGAAAAGTTTCGGATATTATGATGGGCTTTCTGCAGGTACTCGTGAAAAAAGGACGCTTTGGTGAAATTGAATCCGTGCTGGAATATTTTGACAAAAGAGCAAAAGAATATAAGAAGATTGGCGTTGTCTATGTGACGACACCGACCGAACTTTCCGAAGCACAGAAACAAAAGATCGAAGCGCGCTTGTCAGAAACGTCTTCGTACGAGACACTGGAGATGAATTACAACGTGGATGCGAGTCTGCTTGGCGGAATCCGCATTCGCATTGACGACCGTGTCGTGGACAATACAATCCAGACGAAGCTGGAAGAAATGACAAGAAAATTAAGCAAGGTCAGAGTGTAACTTCTAAGGAAAGAAGGTGTTTGAGGAACATGAATTTAAGACCTGAAGAGATAAGTTCAGTTATTAAAGATGAAATAAAAAAATATAGCACCGAGTTTGACGTTTCGGATGTCGGAACGGTCATTCAGGTGGCAGACGGAATTGCCCGTATTCATGGCTTGGAAAAAGCGATGCAGGGAGAACTTCTGGAATTTCCAAATGAGATTTATGGTATGGTGCTCAACCTTGAGGAAGACAATGTCGGAGCCGTACTTTTGGGAGATTCTTCCAATATTAATGAAGGCGATACTGTAAAGACGACGGGAAATGTCGCAACCGTTCCTGTCGGTGATGCGATGCTTGGACGTGTTGTCAATGCGTTGGGACAGCCGATCGACGGCAAAGGACCGATTCATACCGACAAGACACGACCGGTAGAGCGTGTGGCAAGTGGTGTTATTTCACGTAAATCCGTAGATACGCCGCTTCAGACAGGTATCAAGGCAATTGACTCCATGGTTCCGATCGGACGAGGACAGCGTGAGTTGATCATCGGTGACCGTCAGACCGGTAAAACTGCGATTGCGATTGATACGATCCTGAATCAGAAAGACCAGGATGTACTTTGTATTTATGTTGCCATCGGACAGAAAGCGTCCACAGTGGCAAATATTGTAAAAACACTGGAAGACAATGGTGCATTGGATTATACTACAGTCGTAGCTTCTACGGCGAGTGAACTGGCACCACTTCAGTATATTGCTCCGTATGCCGGATGTGCGATCGGAGAGGAATGGATGGAGCAGGGAAAAGACGTTCTCATCGTATACGATGATTTGAGCAAGCATGCAGCGGCTTACCGTACCCTGTCACTGCTCCTTCGTCGTCCACCTGGACGTGAGGCTTATCCGGGAGACGTATTCTACCTGCATTCCCGTCTTCTCGAGCGTGCTGCGAGACTTTCGGACAAACTCGGCGGTGGATCATTGACGGCTCTGCCAATCATTGAAACGCAGGCTGGTGACGTGTCGGCGTACATTCCGACAAACGTAATTTCTATTACAGATGGACAGATTTACCTGGAGACAGAGATGTTTAATTCCGGTTTCCGCCCGGCGGTCAATCCGGGACTTAGTGTATCGCGTGTCGGTGGTTCGGCGCAGATCAAGGCGATGAAGAAGATCGCCGGTTCGATCCGTATCGACCTTGCACAGTACCGCGAGCTGGCAGCATTCTCCCAGTTTGGTTCGGATCTGGATGCCGACACGAAAGAGAAGCTGGATCAGGGTGAAAGAATCCGTGAAGTGCTGAAACAGGGTCAGTATGTACCACAGCCGGTTTGGTATCAGGTTATCATTATTTATGCGGCAACGAAGAAATATCTGCTTGATATTCCGGTAGAAGATGTATTGGATTTCGAAAAAGGACTGTTTGCCTTTATTGATACCAAATATCCGGAAATTCCGGCTTCGATCCGTGATACCAAAGTGCTCAGTGAGGAAATGGAACAAAAGCTGATTCAGGCAATTGAAGAGTATAAAAAACAGTTTCTTCAAGCGTGAAAGGTGAGGTGATTGAAAAATGGCCTCAATGAGAGATATAAAACGGCGACGCGAGAGTATTCAGAGTACGTCTCAGATCACCAAAGCGATGAAGCTGGTTTCGACCGTAAAATTGCAGCATGCCAAGGGAAGAGCCGAGGAGACAAAACCATATTTTGACAAAATGTATGAGACGGTTTCCGGGATGCTTGCCAAATCGCAGAATCTCAACCATCCTCTTTTGACGGAGAAAACCGGAGGTTCCGGGAAAAAAGGTGTGATCATGATCACCTCGAACCGTGGACTTGCCGGCGGGTACAATTCCAATGTCGTGAAATTGATCACAAAGGGCGATTTTACGAAGGAAGATACCATTATTTTCCCGGTCGGACGAAAAGGTTTGGAGACGATGCAGCGAAATGGCTATAGCTGCCGCGGCGATTATTCGGAAGTGATGAATAATCCGCTGTTTGGCGATGCGGTTTCGATCGGAAAGACGGCGATGGCGGCGATGGAAAGCGGCGAGATCGATGAGATCTATCTTGCTTACACCGTATTTAAAAATACGGTGACACAGGTGCCTACGCTGATCAAAATGCTTCCGTTTTCGCAGGAGGATATCGAGACGATGGCGGCAAATGATGAGCCGGAGACGACATCCGGCGCACTGATGAATTATGAGCCGACGGAAGAAGAGGCGCTCGGCTACATCATTCCGATGTATATGAACAGTCTGATCTTTGGCGCTCTGGTCGAGGCAGTTGCCAGTGAAAATGGTGCGCGTATGCAGGCAATGGATTCTGCGACGAGCAATGCAGAGGAAATGATTGATACACTCGGTCTGCAATACAACCGCGCAAGACAGTCCGCAATCACACAGGAATTGACGGAGATTGTAGCGGGTGCATCCGCAATCGAGTAACGAATAAAAATTTACAAATAATGGAAGGAGTGAAAGAACCACAATGGCAGAAGCGAAGAAAACGAAAAATGCTGGTGTTATCACTCAGATTATCGGAGCGGTGCTTGACATCCGTTTTCAGGATGGGGATCTTCCTGAGATTTACGATGCCATTCACATTCCGACAAAAGATGGAAATACACTTGTCGTAGAAGTGTCACAGCATCTGGGCGACGATACCGTTCGCTGTATCGCGATGGGACCGACCGATGGATTGGTGCGAGGCATGGAAGCGATTGCGACAGGAGCCCCGATTTCGGTGCCGGTTGGCGAAGAGACCTTGGGACGTATGTTCAATGTACTCGGAGAACCGATCGATGAAAAAGAACCACCGAAAGTAAAAGAATATCATCCAATTCACAGAAAGGCGCCTGCATTTGAAGAACAGTCTACTCAGGCAGAGATGCTGGAAACCGGTATCAAGGTTGTCGATCTTTTGTGCCCTTATCAGAAGGGTGGAAAAATCGGACTTTTCGGAGGTGCCGGTGTAGGAAAGACCGTTCTGATTCAGGAATTGATCACCAATATCGCGACCGAGCATGGTGGATATTCCGTATTTACAGGAGTTGGAGAACGTACCCGTGAGGGTAATGACTTATATTATGAAATGATTGAATCCGGAGTTATCGATAAGACGACGATGGTATTCGGACAGATGAATGAGCCGCCTGGAGCACGTATGCGTGTAGGTCTTACGGGACTTACGATGGCAGAATATTTCCGTGATCAGGTAGGAAAAGATGTCCTCCTGTTCATTGATAATATTTTCCGTTTCACACAGGCAGGTTCCGAGGTGTCCGCACTTCTTGGACGTATGCCAAGTGCCGTTGGTTACCAGCCAACTCTTCAGACGGAAATGGGTGCTTTGCAGGAACGTATTACATCGACAAAAAATGGTTCTATCACGTCGGTTCAGGCGGTTTATGTGCCAGCCGATGACTTGACAGACCCGGCTCCTGCGACGACATTTGCCCACCTTGACGCAACGACGGTATTGGATCGTTCGATCGTGGAACTTGGTATTTATCCGGCGGTAGATCCGCTTGGCTCCAGTTCCCGTATTCTGGATCCGAAGATTGTCGGCGAAGAGCATTACAAAGTGGCTCGTGGCGTACAGGAAATTCTGCAGCGTTATAAGGAACTGCAGGATATTATCGCAATCCTTGGTATGGACGAGTTGTCAGAGGATGAAAAAGTTCTTGTCAACCGTGCGCGTAAGGTACAGCGTTTCCTTTCCCAGCCATTCTTCGTGGCAGAGCAGTTTACCGGTCTTCCAGGTAAATATGTGCCAATCTCTGAAACAATCCGAGGATTTCAGGAGATTTTGGATGGAAAACATGATGACATTCCGGAGAGCTGCTTCTTGAATGCAGGTACGATCGACGATGTCATCGCACGCAAGTAGCGAGAGCGGATTGGAGATGGCTATGGCGGATATGAAAAAATTCCAATTAGAGGTAATTTCTCCGGAGCGTGTATTTTACAACGGAGAGGTCGAAATGGTGGAATTGACGACGACAGAGGGAGACATCGGTGTGTATGCCGACCATATCCCATTGACGACGATCGTCGCTCCGGGTGTTTTGACGATTACCGAAAATTCTGAGGATGATGTGATTCGGGAAGCCGCTGTCTTAGAGGGCTTTTTGGAGATCCTCCCAGACAAAGTAACCATTCTCGCGCAGTCGTGTGAATGGCCGGAGGAGATTGATATGAAACGTGCGCTGGATGCGAAGGCGCGCGCCGAGCGAAGGATCAAGAGTCTGGATGCGCATGTCAATATGCGACGTGCTGAACTGGCACTCCGCAAATCTCTTGTACGAATCAATCTGGCAGAACAGAAGAGATAAAAGACTTAAAATAAGTCCTCCCTGAGGTTTCAATGCGAAGCCTTTTGGGAGGACCTTTTAATTTATGAAATCAATGCGTGTCGTGTTATTCATCCCGGCGCGCTTTTTGCTTTTTCGAATAAAGAAGTATCGCGGCTGCACCGGCGAGTATCAATACTCCGACAGAAATGCTGATGATAAGCCGGGAAGGAATGGAAGAATTTTCCTGGCCCGAATCCTGCGAAGCGGAACCGTTTGCTGTAGAAACAGTAGTGGCAGATACATTTGTCAGTCCTTCCGGTTTACTTACCGAATAATCGCTAAATCTGTTTGTGGAAGAAGCTCCAATGAAATCTGCTTTGGTGCTGTAGGTGCCGGTAACGGTTATCGTATAGTCACTTGTTCCCTTGACGTACACCTTTCCGTCACTTCCTTTGATTGTTACTGTTTTTCCCTCGGTATCTTTGATCGTTCCCTCGTTGGAAAGGTTGGTTACAGTGCTGTCACCGGTTACGGTCCACGTAGAATCAGAACTGATCGATACATTACAGTAGCCCTTGCCGCCGTCGCCGGCATTGCTTTCGTCTTGTACAAAAGCGCCTTTTAAACTGCTGGCATCTTTGATATACATATCGAGCTGGCTGATGCTGTCCCAGATGACATCACCTTCCATTTTCTGGGAAATTGCCGTAAAGTTGCAATCGGCGCCATTACTGCCGGAAGTTCCCCAGCCTCGCTGGTTGCTGTTGCCGGTGCATTTCAAAAAGAAATCATTTTTATCGGCATATGTGATATCGACGTTGGACAATACGAAGGTCGATTCTGTGTTCGTCGTATAAAACATTCCTCCGTTTTTCGCTGTCAATGAACCGCCGACCATTTCAAAGGTACTGTTTCCTTCCTGAGAATCCCCCGACATGCTTTGATACAAAATGACATTCCATGTGCAGTCATTCTGACTGTCTTCCGGCATATTTCCGGTAAGGCTGCAATCGTAAAGTCGGGTGGTGTTCAATCCCTCGATACACAGGGCTTCTGAGCCGTTTGCAGTGAGGGTGGCATTGTTTGCGGTGATATCCGCGGTACAATACACAGCAGGGGAACCGCTTCCATTCGAGGTATAGGTTCCGCCGTCGACAACCATCGTTCCGCCACCGCGGTCGCTTCGGATCGCTGCGGAAGAATTGCCGGCAGTCGTGACATTGAGATCCCACGCATACAATTTTCCACCGCCTGCGACGTGGATTCCACCAGAGGTATCTTTGGTCGTATTGATCGTGGAATCGGCGGTATACGCAGTTCCGTCGCCATAAGCAAAGATGCCTGCACCACCGGCAGAATCGGTATTGATCTTAGATCCTGTCACGTACAAGTTTCCGCTTCGGGCAAGGAGAGCAGCTCCGACACCGTAAAAACTCGAATTATCGCCACCGGTGCTGTCCGAAGAAGTTTTTGTCACGGTGGAATTGGCGACAGTGGCAGAGGCATTTTCTGAGACGTCGACCACATTTTCATCGGTTCCGGTGGAAGAAAGGGTTTCTCCGTTAAATGTTGCGTCGCTTGTGAGAGACTGTACGGCATTGTAACTGGAAACGCCCTGAGAACTGCCCGGAGCAGCACCCGGGGCAGCTCCCGAAATTCCGCCACCGCTCACAGCATTTGGGGGAGTTCCGTTATCGCCATCCGGCTTTTCCGGTGGTGTGCCGTTATCGCCGTTCGGTTTCGCAGGCGGTGTGCCATTGTCCCTGTCTGGTTTGGCGGGCGGAGAATCTTGACTGTTTTGAGTGCCTCCTGCTGGAGCGGCAGATGCCGAAGTCGAACTGTCTGCGGAGGAATTAGCGGCTGCAAATGTGTACATTGGCGAAGTCAGGATGAGACTTGCGACCAACATAGGTATTATAAAGAATTTTCGCAACGTTTTCATAGTAATGCCCTCCTTTTCTGCGTAATGATTTTATGGTTCTATCATAACGAAGGAGTTTGTGGAAAATATGTAAAATATTTGAAGAAAGTGTGATCTGTAAAATTATGGATAATTATTTTGAAAAAATCTCAATCCGTACTCCATTTTCAACAATTGTCAACTTGCCACGCAGCTCCGCCTCATTTAGCCAGCGAAGATTTTCGCTGTCAGTTAAGATGTGTGGTTTTGTGGTGTTGCAGTTTTGTAATGCATCATTCGAAATATACATTTTACAATTATTGCCAGAATTATCTTTGCCTTCCAGCATATATCTGGCAGAAAGAGTCCCTTTTTCCGGTACATTGATTTGTGTGTCGACTCCGCCTGGGAGAATGGTTCCATTAAAATATTCTCCCTCAGCCGTTCCGTTAAAGAGAACCTGGGTTACAGTTTTTTTCGATGTGGAGACTCGCTGCATCCCTGTAATATTCACATTTATGGTCATAATTTTCATGGTTTGAATTTCCCCTTTAAAAAGAACCCACGGCACAAGCTATGTGCTTGTGCCGGAATTCATCATGTAATACTATTTTCTATAGTAACTATTCAGGCTCCTCTCCCACACATTCGCATTTCGAACACTTCGTGTTCTTTTCTCGCCTTTGGCAAGGCTAAAAATGCTCATATGGGGAGGGGAGCCCTATTAGGATCTAAATGTATGGAAATCAAAGTCTCTTACGTGCAAGCACGACGATTTATTGATTTCCATACATTGATCCTGAATAGTTACTTTCTATAATCAAAAATCTACTTCTGTATCATAATAGCAGCATTTCAACAGTTTTTCCATTTCTTCCTGGCTAGGCTGTCTTGGGTTTGAGCCTGTGCAGGCATCAAGGATTGCATTTGCTGCAATTTCCGGAAGTCTCTCTAAAAATACTTCTTCCGGTACGAAGCCATTTTCAGTTGGATAACTGTCTGCACCATAGTTTTTGATGCAGTGTGGAATGTTCAGATCGTCGTTCATCTTGCGCAGATATGCGATCAGATTTTCCACTTTTTCATCGGCAGAAGCACCACCGAGTCCCATGAAATCGGCAATATAGCAATAACGCTTTTTCGCGGTTTCATCTTTGGCGTTAAAGGCAATTACCTTTGGAAGATACATGGCATTGGCAGCACCGTGGATAATATGTGCGCCATAATCGGCGAAAGCGGCTCCGGTTTTGTGAGCCATCGAATGTACGATTCCGAGCAGGGCATTGCTGAATGCCATACCGGCGAGACACTGTGCATTGTGCATCGAATCACGTTTTGCCATGTCGCCATTGTAAGAATCTACCAAATCGTGCTGAATCATTTTTATCGCATGAAGGGCAAGTGGATCCGTGAAATCGCAGTTTGCAGTAGAAACATAAGCTTCAATCGCATGTGTCATTGCGTCCATACCGGTGTGAGCGACAAGTTTCTGCGGCATCGTCTCGGCAAGTTCAGGGTCTACAATAGCAACATCCGGCGTAATCTCGAAATCCGCGATCGGATATTTGATTCCTTTTTCATAATCGGTAATAATCGAGAATGCGGTCACTTCGGTAGCTGTACCGGAAGTGGAAGAAATGGCACAAAAATGTGCTTTATTTCTCAACGCAGGGATACCGAATACTTTACACATATCTTCGAAAGTGATGTCCGGATATTCGTATTTGATCCACATTGCTTTGGCAGCATCGATCGGAGAACCGCCGCCCATCGCTACGATCCAGTCCGGCTCAAATTCCTGCATAACAGCGGCACCTTTCATCACGGTTTCCACCGATGGATCCGGCTCAATACCTTCGAACAATTTTACTTCCATGCCGGCTTCTTTCAGATACTGCTCGGCTTTGTCGAGAAATCCGAAACGTTTCATCGAACCACCGCCGACGCAGATGATCGCTTTCTTTCCTTTAAATGTTTTCAGCGCCTCCAGCGCACCTTTTCCATGATACAAATCTCTAGGTAATGTAAATCTAGCCATAATAGTAACCCTCCTTAATGTACTCATCGGGGAATGTCACCCCGAAGTCCTAACTTACCTACATTATACCATATGCCGGGAAAAATGAAACAAGACTATTTTGTGGTTTATAGCAGAATTTTGATGGGCAGGTTTTGCAGTGCGTGGGCTTCTGGGACGCGCCGGGTTCTGGGGCGTGTTGCGGGGCGGGGGTGCTGGAGGGCAGGGGATGGGAGGAGTTGCGCTGGAGGAAGGTCAGTCGGAAGGAGCGCCGGAGACGGATTACGGTAAAAAGCAAGAAATTATCCAAAATGACCGTAAAAACTGGAAATTGTTGGAAAGTTTTAAAGAGAAGTTAAGAAAATTACGGCAAAAAGGGGGAGAAAATCTGTGAAATGGCCGTAATAATTGAAAGGGGCTGTAAAAATATGGAAAATATTACGGTAAAATTGAATACAAAATACAAATTTGACCGTAATGGAGTGAAATGTTGGAAATTAGCTGAGAAGAAAAAACAAGTAACATGCGAAAACTGCGTTCACAAGGAAGTGCGCCCCTTGCCTAACGCTTGACGGTAGGACATTTCCACTAAGTCGTCAAGGACACCGCGAACAGGGGAGAAAGATGCTAGGTCGCAAAGCATTTAAAGACTTGATTTTTTTACAAAATTTGTGTATAATTAAGTGAAAACTTATTTAATGAGTCCAGCTAATAAATGTCAATAGAAAAATGAAAAAAATGTTGATTTTATTTTCT
>ERZ808240.1085-NODE-1085-length-34555-cov-72.846232_pt1 | contig 34555 bp, 23 predicted proteins | sample MGYA00521084_ERZ808240 | MGnify/ENA primary metagenome ERZ808240 (study PRJEB31516, sample SAMN03275571) | gut metagenome | biome: mammalia-associated habitat; material: feces | host: Papio cynocephalus | place: Kenya | collected 2012-08-06 ... | reverse complement strand
GTTCCATTCTTGTCCGCCTGCTTCCGTGCGAGGACCGGGTGGGGCGGACGCGTCTTGTGGGCAGGCCTCGTCCAAGAGACCGCGGTCTCTATACCAAAAGACCGCGGTCACTGCACCAAAAGACCGCGGTCACTGCACCAAAAGACCGCGGTCACTGCACCAAAAGACCGCGGTCTCTATACCAAAAGACCGCGGTCTCTTGAAGTTCTGTTGCGCATCCGGCGCAGCTGGGGTAGTCTATCCCTTGCAGTCCATCCTTCGGATCGGCCGCGGTAGCTGGGGAGGCCTATAGAGGCGAGGCCGCTTCCATGCCGGACCGAGCCGGCGACAGACGCGCTGCGGGAACCGCCGCGGCGCGAAAAGTCCGCGAGCGGAATGGTGTTTGACTCTCTTTATCCTAAAAATCGCAGTTGAAAAGCTAGAATCGGGGATGCGACCTTTGTTTTCAAGGGGGAAGTGGATTTGCCGTTTTCACCAAGTGGGTGAAAAACGAAGTCGTTCGTGCTATACTTTATAGCGCAAAACTAGAAGGATAGAACGAACGACAGGGAACATTATAGCACAAATCGGTCCGCGGGCGTACAGAAAATCGAGACGCTCGGCGGAGACTACGCGTTGAAGTGGGACGACAAGACGCAAATGAGCGCCCACGCGCACGCCGCGCTTTTAAGCCAGTTTGCGAAGGCGGGCGGATTCTTCGAGAGGCTCGTCGAGACGTGCCCGATGCGGTTGACGAGCAACAACGCCCCGAAGGTGCGCGATTTGATCGCGACGGTGATGGTGGCGATGATAAACGGGGCGACGCGGTTCCGGCATTTCGACCGTCTGCACGGCGACCGGGCGACGGCGGAACTGTTCGGCGTCGGGCGGTTCATGTCGTGCGACTCCGTGCGGCGCGATTTCGCATCCATTCCGGCGGAAAAGGCGCTGCCGTGGGTCTGGCGCGAGAATCTGCACCTCCTGCAGGACGTGATTGCCGAAGACTACATCCTCGACCTCGATCCGACGGTGAAGCCGCTCTACGGACATCAGGAAGGGGCGGTGTTCGGCTACAGCCCGCAGAAGCCGGGACGTCCGTCCCACTGCTACCATACGTTGTGCATCGCCAGGCTCAGGCTGGTGCTCGCCGTTGTCGTGCATCCGGGAGGCGAGACGTCCGGGTCGCATTCGCGTTCCATGCTCGCGGACTACCTGACGTTCGTTTCATCCGTCAAGAAGCCGCGTCTCGTGCGGGGAGACGTGTCGTTCGGCAACGAATCGGTCATCGGCGACTGCGAAGGGGCGGACGTGCGGTATCTCTTCAAAATGCGGCGATCGACCCGCATGGCTCCTGCCGGAGCTTGCGTCTGCGTCGCAGTTGAGCGCAGAAGAACGCCGTCCACGCCTGATCGTGCACGCATTCCGTGCGTACGACGCGGTACGGCGGCTGTTTCCGCCTGATATTGGCGGCCAGACGACTCTTGCGCTCACCTGAGGCGGCAATCCAACGGCATGCGGACATTTCGGCCCGTCCATCTTGACTGACGGTTCCAAAGCGTCGTAGACTTCACCCGCGATTTCAAGGTTTATGGCAAATTACGGAGGCTTTGCGGAGGCCGTCTACGCCGCGTGGAGAGCGAGGGGGGGGGCTTCGCGGACAGCCTGGCAATAGGCCGCGAGCCGGGCCAAACGCACATCTCCCGGAACGGGAAACGGGGACGGGCCGGAAGCGGAACCTGCGCTGTCTTTTGTTTCTCGTCGGCGTTTATGTCTGCGTCCCTGCACTCCTCTGCGCGAGATTTCTGACCGTGCAGAGCGCCCAAAGAGGGTCTGCCGAAAAGAGACCCTCCCCCTGGACCACTCCTCTATTCCGCGCCATTGGCGCGGCACGTGCAGGACTGGCTCGGGTACGGCGGAATCCAGCCGTGGGTCGAACCCTGCAGCCAGGTTATCTTCTTCGGGCCGGGAATGTTGTTGTAGAGGATGGCGACACCGCTCGGCGGGCACACGTAGTCCCCCAGACCCGCGCGCGGAATGACGGTCTGGCAGGTCTTTGAGATGCGCCGCGCCATGTTCACGGGGTCGTAGTAGCCGAGCGCCGGCACCCAGCCGATGTACTCGTCACCCCGGTTGCGGCCGAATTCCGTGCCGCCGATGTCGCAGCACCACGGAACCGTCGCCTCCGCCCGCGTCACCTGCGGATCGAGCGCCGCGGCCCAGATGGTCTGCATCCAGCCCTGGCTGGTGCCTTCGGCGACGAGATCCCGTCCGTTCCACTCCGGCAGCGACTTGAGGTACTCGAGCGCGCGCATCACGCGCAGGGCCATGCCGTTGAAGTAGGCGAGTTCGGGATCGCCGTTCTGCTTGGGGTCGAAGGCGTAGCCCATGCCGCCGCTGCGGATCTCCCAGGCGAGCGCCTTGTGGTAGGCCTCGTCCGCGTCGAACGCCGCAAGGCGCATGCCGTGGGCGTTGATCTCAAGGACGATCTTGTCGTCCGCGGCATCCTGCGGAGGCTCGTGGGGACTGTAGCCGTAGCCGTGCGTCCAGAGATGGCACGGATACCGCTTCGCCGCGGAGGCGTCGGCCGGCATGCGCAGGTAGCCCGTCACGGGGCGGACGCTCGGGCAGGATATCCCCACGGCGTACACGCGGCCCTTCTTGCACGGGATTTCCTTGCGGACGACCGTCATCGGCATCGCCCCGAGACGCGCCTTCTGCTTCGCCCAGAATGCGTCGAAGTCCGCCGGTTCGGGCACGCCCTGCAGTTTCTCGGGCTGAACGCCCGCGCCACCGTCGAAGTCAATCGTCCCATACCTGTTCTTATGCGGCTTGCCGTCCTTGCCGACGATCTTGGCGTAAATGCGCACGAAGCCGGGGGTCGAGAGGGTCGTTTCCACGACGAGCGGCGAATCCGCGAACGCCGGGGCCTGCCCTCTTCGCGCTTGCCGTCGTCGCCTGTGCGCGTCCACTTGATGAAGAACTCCTTGTTCGTCACCTGTTCCGCACCGGTCAGCTTGAGTTCGAACGACATCTTCTCGTCCGGGACGTAGAACATCTTGTCCTCCAGCGTCCGCCCCGCAGATGCACGGTGTCCCACGCGTCCGCGAACGCGGTAGCCCCCAAGCAGAGCGCCGCGGCCGCGACCAGCCACAGCTGGTTCATCAGTCTCATCTCGTCGGGTTGTCTCATTGTTTTCTCCTTCTTGTTCGTTTACGACACTTTCATTCGCTTTCTTTCGGCGGACGGACGGACTGCACCGTCACGGACGTATTCTTCTCGTCGCCGCTGTAAAAGGCCAGGTAGTGGACGTCACCGCCGACCGCCGCGTTCACGTTCCCGGCATCCCACGGACGTTTCTCCGAACCGCGGGCGACGACCTCCGGGGCGGGCCAGCCTTCCGGGTTCGCGAAGACGCGGTCCGCCGCGGCCGTCCGCCGCTTGGCGCGGCGTTTGCCGCGCTCGTAATAATAGTTGTAGATGCGGCCTGTCGCCGGATCGTAGACGAGCGACGGGGTCGACTTGAAGATGTCGCCGATGTTCGTGCGCCGGCGCGTCCACGTCAGCCCGCCGTCCTCGGAGGTCAGCTGGAACTGCCGCGCGTCCGGCGAATCCGTATCCTCGCAGCGGGCGACGGCCAGCAGGCGGTTGCCGGGCAGGACGACGACGGAAGGCTCCGTCGGGGTCTCGCCGTTCGGCAGGTCCGCCTCGACCGTCGTCTGCCGCCACGTGCGCCCGCCGTCCGCGCTGACGAGCGTCCCCCAGCTGCCGCGGCCGCCGGGGCCGTAGTCGCACGCGAACCACAGGCAGAAGAGCCGGTCGCCCAGGCGGACGATGTCCGTGATCTGCATCGGCACGGGGTCGAGCGCGGGACGGGCGATCCGCTCGAACGCAAGGCCGTCGACCGTCCGCCAGAGGTCGTGGCGGCATCCCGCCGGACCCCACGCGCGGATCCAGAACAGCATCGCGCCCGTGCGGTCCAGCCCCTTCCCCGTCGGCACTTCCGCCACGTCGGGGCTGTCGGCCACCGCCACGGGGGCCGACCACGTGCGGCCGCCGTCCGTCGAACGCCGCGCCCAGGCGTCGCGCTCGCCGTGGATGTAGCTGTGGTCCCTGCCGCGGCTGTACACGCACACCAGTCGGTTGGACGATGCCGCCAACATGGGCCAGGCGTTATACCCAGGCCGGGACTCGACGGTTCCCGCCGATGCGGCACATTCCAGCGCGCACGCCAGTCCGGCGAGGGTGATGACGATTCCGTTCCGCATGGCCGCTTACTCCTTCAGGTCGACTTCCGCCAGTTCGGGCACCTGCGCGAAGGCGAGGTAGAGGACCGCCGGCCCGACAGGATAGGTGTCGCGCAGCTTCAGCGGCTTGCCGAAGATGGAATGCGCCGCAACGGGCTTCGCCGCGAACCGCACCGTGCCCTTGCCGTACGGCGCCCAGACGGCCGCGAGATGTTCACCCGTCGCCTTGTTCTCCCACCGTGCGTAGTAGACGCCCTTTTGTTGGCGCAGGACGACCTTTGCGCCGGACGGCAGCAGCCGCGCCAACGTCTGGTAGGCCTTCATCCCCGGCTTGTTTTTGATGACGGGCCAGCCCGTCTTGTTTTCGGGGTGGTCGGTCCTGTAGATGGACGCGAGCCCGTAGTTGGCCTCAAGGTTCGAATCCTCAAGCCCCCTCGCGTCCGAGTAGGCGCAGTACCAGAAGACTTTCTCCATTCCCTCGGCCAGCAGGACGAGGTAGGTGCGCGGCACGAGCAGGGCCTGGACCTTGGGCGACACGTCCGCCCGGGCGGCCGAACCCGGGCTCGCCGCGACGACCATGCCCCCGCCCGACGCGAACCGGTACGCCCCGCCCACGGGGTACGTCTTGCCCTTTTCCGCGTCGACGCCCCAGCAGACGGGTGTGAAGGCGACGTCCTTCGGCAACCACTGCGCCGTCAGATAGTGGGTGAACCTGTGGCCGTAGCACTTCGTCTGGTAGGGTTTGTCGAGCGAGAACGTGACGTTTGACGTCACCGTCACGGGCGCCGTCCATGTCGCGTCCACGCGCAATCCGAGTTCCTTGCGGACATCGATCTTGTCCAGCGATCCCGGCAGCAGGTTGCCGAAATCGTCGCAGAGCTTGCTCGTGGCGTTGTAGACGAAGCTTTCCGGGAAGACGACCACGCCGCCGCGGCGGACGTAGTCGATGACCGGCTGGCGCGTGCTGGCGATGCCCCATTCGCTGGCGACGGGCAGGAGAACCGGATATTTTCGGACGTCCAGCTTGTCGATGTCCCACGGGTCCACCATGTGGTACGCGGCGAACTTGGGCAGACGCTCCCTGAAGTCGCGCACCTCGCTCGAAACTCCCTTGACCATCGTCAGCGTCAGTTTCGACGGGTCCATGCCAAGGGCCTTGAACGCCGGATTGAACACGTCCTTCAGGAACGAACTCGGACGCTGGGGCGACGTCGACCAGCCGATTTCCGTGACCCAGATCGGCACGTCGCCGCGACCCGTCTCGCGCATCACCTTCTTCAGGCGCAGCAGGATGTCGCGCAGGCCGCATTCGGGCAGGGTGTCGGGCATGTACGGATGCACGTTCATCGCGTCGTAGAGCGCCCCCGCCTCGTTGCAGGTGCGGATGAACTCCAGCGGCACGTGCGTCGTGCCGCCGTAGACGACGGTCGCGCGCGGATTCGCCGCCTTGATCGCCCGGTAGGCCGCGTTGAGGCACTTCGTGTAGTTCCGCGGATGCCCCGTCTTGTCCGCAGTGCCCCAAAGGTTCGTCGAGGTGAAGTTCTCCTCGTTCCACACTTCAAAGTAGTCCGTGCGCCCCTTCATGGCGACAACGGCCTGATGGACGAAGTTCGTCCACTCGTCCAGGTGGTCGGGGATCGGGTTCATCCAGTCCGGGGTCGTGTTGAGCAGGCAGAGCATGTTCAGCCCGAGGTTCTTCGCCTGGTTGGCCTGCTGGATGGCGTGGTCGAAGTTCCAGACGCGCCGGCCGTTCTCCATCCGCCAGGGCTGCCAGGCTGGGCGCAGGTCGGCCCGCACCCAGCGCACGCCATGTTCGGCGAGGTTCTTCTTCTGCCCGAACGTGAGCGTTTTGCGCTCGGAGAGATCCTGGTAGATCGACCCGTGGCACATGCCGAACGGCGAGGCCTTGCCGTCGTTCGCCTCCCCGGCGCACGCCGCGGCGGGCGCGGCGGACGCGAGGGCGAGCGCGAACAGTTTCAGGACGTTCACTTGTCGCATAGCGTCAGGTCTCCGAAGCAGGTGGGATCGACGATGTGGCCGCCCAGCGGCTGGAAGTAGCCCTCCCACCCGTTGCGCCAGTAGCCGATGGATTGGTTGAACAGGATCGAGTAGCCGATCGTGTGTCCCGCCTTCGGTTCCGCGCCGATGACCGTCCACGGGATCAGCGCCTCGTAGATCGTCGCCGCGGGCCGGGTGTAGTCGCCCTCGATGCGCTTCGTCGCATAGGCAATCTCCTTGACCGGGCCGGCCTTGCGTCCCGGCATGTCGCGCTGAAGCCACACCTCCTTGTTGGCGAGCGAGAACATCAGGAGCGGCCACGCCACGTGGTCGGGCTTCTCCCAGTTCGCCGAAAGCCCCAGCTGGATGGAATCCGTGCGCCAGGCGTTCAGCCCTTTCTGGGAGACGTCGTGCCGCGCGTCGAGGACCTCCGCGTAGAAGAGCAGGCCTTCCTTCGACCAGGCGAGCTTGAAGGTCGGGCAGTACGATTCGCGCGTGTACCAGCCGTAGTTGCCGTGGCCCACATTGCGGCGGCGCGACCCGAGCTGCTTGAACGGCGCGACCGCGCCCCACTCCGCGTCAGACGCGTCGATCTGCGCGTTTTCGAGGCGGGGAATGCCGCGAAGCCCCATCTGCCGCGTGTTGTAGAAGACCTTCTGCGTGTCGCCGGACGCGACCTCCGCGCCGATCTGATACCCTTCCGTCCACCAAATCGCCGTATAGTTGATGCCAGGGTCGGAGGGATTGAACGGCTTCGCGGCATCCTTCGAGTACGGCGTGAACGAGAAGACCTTCGTCTCGCCCGCCTTGAGCGTCGCCTCGGCGACCGCGGGCTTGAAGCCCCACGCCGCCGCGTCCTTGCCGACGAAGACCGGCTTCACGCTGAACGGCGCGTCCTTTCCGGAGTTGTTGCGCACCGTCACCTCGACGACGGCGCCGCCCGTCAAGTCCGTCGCGTGGCCGAGGATCGACGCGTCGAACGGGCCTTCCGCCAGCGGATTCTCCTCGCGCAGGACGACGGCCGGCATCTCGTCCGTCGTCTGCCGCGACACGATCTTCATGTTGCGACCCTTGACGAAGACGGGCGCGACACCGGCGACGAACGAAACCTCGCCGCCCTTGCCGAGCGTGTTGGCGTAGGTGTCGAAGACCTGCACGTCCTCGCCCGCGACCGTCACCCGGTGGAAGCCGTCCATCGCCCAGAACGTCAGCGTCTCCTCGCCGTCGGTCGTCCACTTCAGCCCCCAGAGGCTATCCGTCTCGTCCGTCAGGCGCGACTCGAACCTGGGATGCGGCATCAGCCACGTCAGCGCCGCGTAGGTGACGACGCCCGGACGGTGGTGGTGCGGAAGGAAGACGATGTTGTGGTTGTCGAGGTCGTTGAACTGGTTCACGCCCGTGTAGCCCGCCATCAGCTGGTTGAGGAACTTGCGCTGGGTGTAGACGCCGTGCGTGAGCTCGTCGAGTTCGTTGAGCGTGTGGGCCGGGACGTTGATGGCGAGGCCCGAATCGTCGGCGGTGGCCCGCACCTGGCCGGGGACGTAGGCGAAGTACGAATCCTCGTTGCAGATGATGGGCTTGTCCGCGCCGAAGAGATCCTTAATGGCCTGGATGTCGTCGGCCCAGCCGAATTCGGGGCGGCAGGGGCTGCGGTAGCCGTGGGTGGTCACGATGTCGACGGAATCCCGCCCGCCGGTCAGCGCCACGCGGTTGAGGAAGTCGAGGTTGCAGTGCACCGCGCCCGTGCACATCAGCTTCAGCGACGAGCCGCAGCGTTCGAGTTCGCGCTTGATCTTGCCCATCATCGAGCAGTAGGACGTCATCTCGGTGTTGCCCTTCGCCAGGCTTTCCGGCTCGTTGAAGACCTCCGAGCAGTACATCACGTCGCCGTACTCCTCCCGGAGCTTCATGAAGAGGTGCGCGAGCCGCTTCGACTCCGCGTCGTTCTTCGCCGGGTCGTCGTAGGAGAACACGCTCAGCGGCGACGAGTTGATGAGGATGCCGTGCCGCCGCGCCGCCTGCGCGTCCAGCGCCTTGTTCTCTTTCCACGCCCCCTCGTTCCAGTAGGGCTGGCGGATCGCCTTCGCGCCGAGCCGCGCCGTCAGGTTCCAGCTGCGCCACGCCCCGGCCCCGGCGAGGTAGTTCATCGTGTACGGGCTCTGCGGGTCGAGCGAGCCGGGCACGATCCGCCGCGCCGGGATGACGGAGAACTGCGCCGTCAGGTCCTTGAACGTCTCGCCGTCGATCTGCGGCGAAACGCGCATCCGGTAGCACCCGTTCTTCGCCAGGACCCCCGCCGGGATGCGGATGGGGGCGGTCAGCGGCTGCCCTTCCGCCGGCAGTTCACGCTCCTCGACGCCCTGCGCGATCTCGTTGCCCGCGTAGTCGCGGCACGTCCACGCGAGACGGACTTTCCGCCCGCCGTAGCGCCAGGTCTTCAGCCCGACGTTCAGGACCGCTTCCGTCCCGGTGTCGAACGCGAACGGCTCCTCCATCGGAATTTGCCACGAGCAGACGAACGGGTGGGGATACTCCCAGTCCGCCGCCGCGCGCTCGCCCTGGAGAACCGTCCAGACCTGCGGGGCCGTCCCGTCCAGCGGATCGCTCTTCGCGGGGCCTTCGCCCGAGAGGACGCGGAAGGCCGTGCACTTGAACGCCGTGATGCGGCCCCGGCCGACGTAGTTCTCGGCCGCGAGGCCGATCTTCTTCGGCGCGAAACCCTCCGTGGGCGCGATTTCGCAGAACCTCGCGTAGGTTCCGTCCGCCAGACGCCGCGCGGCCGTCAGTTTCGCCCCGTCCCACGCGACGCGCACGGTGATTTTCTTCTCGCCGCGCGGCCACGGGAACTTCTTCTTCACGTCGTTGATGCCGCCCGGCTTCTTGTGCCGGTACTCGACGCACCCCAGCGACAGCGCGGACGCGTCCTCCTTGCCGCTCGTGTTGAGCGGACCGAAGACGAACCGCTCCTTCAGCGCGGGATCGTCCACGGCGATGCCGCACCACGAACCGTTCGCGAAATCCTTCTCCGGCGGCACGAGGTCGGCCTCCACGACAAAGGCGGTCCCGTTCCACTCCTGCGAGGGGATGAGATGGTTCTCGCCGTAGTAGTAGCGGTGGCCCTGCGACGGATGGTCGATCGTCAGCGCCCCTTGGCTCTGGACGCCGCAAAGCGCCGCCGCCAGGACAATGCACAATTTCTTCATCGTTTTCCTTCCCTTTCAATAAAGTCGCGCTACCGGAGGATGAGCGTGAACCCCACATAGTCGTAGGGCATCTCGTAGCATCCCATGTCGGGCCTCCTCTTGTAGAGGCGCGGATTGTGCGCGAGATCGAGCGCGTCCGCCGTCATCCAGTCGAGTTTCAGGCCTTTGTTGATGACGGGGCTCTTCTTGCCGAGGCGGAAGTCCGCGTCCAGAAGGGGATCCCCGAAAAGGCAGTCCGTGCCGCCCGCAAAGCCCGTCAGGCAGCAGTTGGTGAAGACCGTCGCTGCGTCCAGCCCGTTCGTCAGCGCGACATTGACCTCATTCGTACCGGCGAAGTTCCCCGCGACGATCGTGTTGACGACCGTGCCGCCCGCGACGTACAGGCCGCCGCCGTAGACCGTCGTCGCCTCGTTCGTCCCCGTATTCCCCGCGATCGTGCAGTTCTCGAGCCGCCCAGCCTTCAGGCAGACGCCGCCCAGCGCACTCGCCGACACGTTGTCCGCGACAAGCGTGTTGCGGCAGACTGCGGTCGCATGATCCATGAGAATGCCTGCGCCATGAATCCTCTTATCATCACCCCACTTGTTGTCGTCCGCACGGTTGTTGCGCACGATGCAGCGATCCATGAAGCCGGTCTCGCCGATTCTGACGGCCGCGCCGTTTTTCGCGTTAGCGTCCGTAGTCTCGCCCTTGTAGAATGCCGACACGTTGTCCTCGATGACGCAATCCACCGCCTTGGCACCGGAACCGCTCCAGTTCGGAGCGAGCGTCAGCGCACAACCATCGGAGGCGAGCTGCCAAGTCAACGGTCCCCCGATATTGCGGATGACGCAGTTGGAGATGCAGCCGGTCTGAACCATCACGCCCCGGCAGCTCTCGCCGGATGTGTTTGTCGCCTGGGCATCCTGAACCGTCACGCCCGAAAGTTCTCCCGAACCATTGGACCTGTCAGCCCAAGCGACGCCAAGCGTGAACATCCGATTTTGCGTGCCGCCTTTGAACACGACGCGTCGGGGGTCGCCCGCGACGGAAGCCATCCGCACCCCGTTCGTCAAGTTGATCGTCTCGTCGAACCGGTAGGTGCCGTCCATGACGAAAACGGTCGCGTTCGAGTTCGCCGCCTGAATCGCGACATTCGCCGCGTCGACCGGGCTGTGCGCCGCCTTTTCGGGCGTGTCGTAGGGCGATTTATTGCTGCCGGATGCCCCGACCCAGAAAGTCTTCGCCGTCGCGTCGGCGCCCACGCACACGAACGCCTTGGGCAGGACGTTGGAAACCGTCTGCCCGTCGTAGACGGCCTTCAGCACGAGATCGTACGACGAAACCGCCATGAGCGTCTCGCTCGCCGTCCAGTCCGTACCGAACGACTTCTCCTCGCCGTTCCAGACATAGGAAGCGGATTCGGGCGTAACCGCTTGACCGTGCCAGAGCAGCTGCGGACGGAACTTGATTTCCGTCCCCGTCTGCGACACGACCTGCGCCGTCCCCAGGCGGTCGAGACCGACCTGCAGAACCGGGTCGTCCAGTTTCTTGTCGAACTCGTAGCAGCCGATGTCCATCCCGCCGTTGTTGAGCCGCGCCCGTCCGTCGAGATCCGTCGTGACGGCCTTGGCCGCGTCACCGTCCAACCATTGCCTTCTCCCCGCGTCTATCAGGGGCGACCCCGCCGCGAGACGCCAGTCGCCGCGGCTGGGGTCGGCGAAAACGCCGCCGTCCGAGGCGATTTTCAGACAGGACGCGACGACCGTGAAGTTCGTCGGCAGGGATTCCGCGTCGTAGGCGCAGTTGTAGAGTTTGTAGGTGTTCTTGTTGTCCGCGGGCAGGACGAACGCGCCGCCCGTGTTCCCCGCAATGACGCAGTTGTTGAAGCTGAAGCCGCTTGTCGAACCCATCGACACGCCCGCGCCCGTGTTCCCGGCGATCGTGCAGTTGTCCAGCCCCGTGCCGCTCCAGACGTTGAAAAAGACGGCCGCATTCGAATCCGCGATCTCGTTGTCCGCGACAAGGCAGTTCACGAACTCCGCGCCGCCTTGCACCCAAACCACGCTCTGGGCGGGGTTCTCGACCTTGTTGCTCGTCACGGCGCAATTCCAGAGCCGGAGCCAGTCGCCCGACGTCCCCACCACGGTGAAGGGACCCTTGCAGCCGGTGAAGACCGAGTCGCGGCAACGCCCGCCTTTCATGAAGAGCGCCCCGCCCGACTCCTTTTGCGCACCCTCCAGGACGACGCCGCGTACGAGGCAGTTCGTCACGAGGGACGTATTGCCCTGCATATAGATGCCGAGACCTTTTGGATTCGTATCGACGTCCGACGTGAGCCGCGTGCCCGCGGCATACGTCAGGCCCTGAATCGTCACACCGGCGAGTGTGCCCCCGGTCACGGCGACGGCGCGGCGGTTCTTCGCCGGAATCAGCGTCACCTTGTCGCGCCCGTTCTCCGAGACGAGCGTCACGCCGTTCGTCAGCACGATCTCGCGCGTCAGTTCGTACGTGCCGTCCTTGACACAGACCGAAACCGGATTTTTCGCGTCGCCCCGCGCCAGTTCCGTCGCCTTATTGACCGCGCCTTCTATCGTCTTGTACGACAACGTCTCGCCCGACGTCGATTCGGCCGCCTCCGCATCGACCCAGATCCGCGTTTCGCCGCGGACGGCCAAACCGGCGAACACCAGAGTCGCCAGCAGAAACGACCGCCGCACGGCCCGCTTCCCTGCAAACGCATTTCTTTCAACTCTCCTCGCTATCATGGATTTGTTCCTTTCTGATTATGAATAAAAGAGCGAACCGCAGGGATTCTCCACTCGCATGGAACATCAGCGAAGAGAGAGAGACCGTGCGCGACCCAGTCCGGAATCGCGCCAAAGGCCTCTGAAAAGTCTTTACAGCGTTTCCGGCGACTATAGGGGGGGGTACTTGGACGCGAGCGGACGCAACAGAACGCGTCCTGGCGCGCTCTGCGGGCGTTTCAGCGCACGGGAAGCCCCGTACCCTTGCCGCCGCCGTTTATCGTGTACCTGACAAACCATTTTATGTGAGTATTATAACATAATTATTAGGACCTGTAAACCCCCTATTTGCAGAAAACTCCGAGGGGCGGCAAGGGACTGGGCATGAGAAACGGGACAACCGGGACAGATGGGACAAGCGGGACGGGCAAGACGCGCCCCTCTCTACATTATCTACATTCTCTACACGGTTCCACCCTTACCCCCCCCCTCTACAATTCTACACCTCTACACGGCCAATTACCGTGCGGGCGGCAGGGGACTGCCGCCCCTACCGTTGGAGGCGACCCACAGCCACACATTCTCCCTTTTCTACATTCTCTACACGGCTAATTATCCCGTGCGGGGCGCAAGGGACTGCGCCCCCTACCATTGGACGGTCCACGGCCCTCTCTCTCCATTCTATACTCTGAAATAGCAGTTTTCTATATATCCTTAGGGACTGTTTTCCACCCCCGAACATACCCCCTCATGCGGCTGAGAATTCGCCGCGGCTAACATTTGCGCTAATTGGCCATTCTGGCGTCCAAACGCGCTAAAACTGCACGTTATCGCCCCAAAACCGGGTCGCGCCGAAAAAGGGTCTCCGCATGAGGTCCAAAAACATGCGCATGTTAGACCCCCTGACATGCGCATGTTAGACCCCTTAACATGCGCATGTTAGATACCGTCACATGCGGGGGGTGTCGGCGGGGTGTTCCACGGGGTAAATTTCCTCTCTTGTCGGGGGCACAATCCGCCTCCTGCCGCGGACGACAGGAGACCGTATAGAGAATTAGGAGAGCAGAGAGCGTAGACGGGACACCCCACCTACATTTTCTACATCCCCGACACGGTTAAATACCCCCCCCTCCCCTTTCTCCACATTCTCCACGGCCAATATCGATACGCCCCCCCCTCCCCCATTCTACATTCTCTACACGGTTAATTACCCCCCCTACCCCCACTTAGGGAAGCGGGTGAAAAACGAAGGCATTCGCCGACCCGTGCATTCCGTGCCTTCGGCGCGATATGGCGGCTTTTCCCGCCCGGTATCGGCAGTCAGACGACTCATGCGCGCGCCTGAAGCGTAAATCCAACGGCATCAGACACTTTCTGTCCGCCCCAAAAAGTCCGGCGGACAAAAAAGCACCCAAACTTCTACTGCGATCTCTAGTTTAAATTCTCATTAGCCTATCGCGCAAAAGTCCGTCATTCTGCATGCAAAGCGTAAAATAACGATCTATGGCGTATGTTGCCATGGAAGCCACGAGGCCCTTTCGCGTCAAGACCAAAACGTCCTTCTGCTTGCGAAATCGGTAGCGAAATCGGAATCAAAGGAACTCTGCGGTTCAACAGTCTCCCAGTCCTTGACGGACGCGGCCATCTCGGCGAGGGTCCACCTGTGTTTATGGACATCGTTGTAGTACCGTGAATTCCTCTGATCCATCAGATAGTAGATGGCGCCGCGCATGAAGATGCACGCGGCAAGCGGATCTCCCGCCTTGAATAGCTTCTTGCCAAGGGGGATCATGCCCGTGCAAAAGCGGACATTGTATATTTCCATGTACCGTTTTACCGCGTAGGAATGAAGCGTCTTCAGTTCCCCCGCCGCAAAAAGCACTTCGCAGAACGGCACGTCAAATCCCTGCCTGTTCAAGGCCGACTCTATCAACGCCGACATGAACCGTTCGTGTTCGTCTTGGTTCAAGAGCGGTTTAAGCCTCTTGAATTCATCCGTGGTCGGCCGTTCGCACGCCATCTTCAACGCCGTTTCCAACAGCAGTCCGCGATCCCGGCTCCGCTCAAAGACCTCCAGCATCAGCTCGTTGGCATACCGGGGGTTGTTTTCATTGTTCTCGCGAGCCAACCGCACGGCCTCGTCGTAACGGCCAAGATTGAGATAGAGGTTGAAACGCTTGCGCCAGACCAGAAAAGGAGAGTCCCGGGCGGTCTTTACGAGCCTGTCAAACCCCTTCTCGTCCTTAAGCTGCGCCAACCAGCCCAGACAACCGGCGACAATCCTTTCGCGGCGATACTTTCCCTTGAACTTCAGATCGTTGAGCACGTAGTCGACCAATTCCCTTAGCACCGGATCCGGTATCGGCAAAACCGTTCCCGGGAAGAAAAGCCCGTCGGCAAGGCATTCCGTGTCTTCGGTCAGCACCTTCTTCAAAATCGCCTTGAGGCAGGACGTGTCCGAACTCTGGCAAATCCGCTTCCACACCTCGAAGCAACGACTCCCCTCCCAAAGGACACTCTGCAACGAACCGTTCGAATCGTCAACTGCCCGCAGCAGCTTCAAAGCGCGGCGGACGATTTTCAGGAACAATGCGACGCGGACCGCATTGTCTTCGACCTTGAGCAGCCTGTGGGCGGCGCGATCGAGCCATCCGGCATGTTCCCCTGCGTAGGCATAGCTCCGCCGTTTTACCGTCATGCGTATGTCAGATTCAATCTCCGCGAGAATCGTCTCTTGCGTTTTCATGGCATCTTCGCCTCCGCAGTAATCTTCTGGATTATGCAGTCTTATTGTATCACAAAAGCGGTTGCCAGGTCAATGGCAAACAAAGAAGAAAAGCGAAAAGTGCACCCTGTCGCAAGACGCCCCGGGACAGGTCGTCCCGAGGGATGGAGAGCGCAAACGCCAAGGGAATGGGATGGAGTTGCCGCCAGAGGGCCTCGGCATCCACTTTCCGTGAAAAACGCGCATTTTCGATGCACAAGACAAACAGATAGATACAACCGGCGGCTACCGATTGCAGGCCCGGCTGGATTCGGCGATAACCGATCTGGGCGTCTTCAAAGAGGCGGTCAAGTCCGGTTCGCCGAAGATAAACTTTGGGCAAAGTGGCGTCTGACGTCCGTCTTCCGGACCCGCGCCGGCATCCCGGATGCGGGAACGCAGGAGGCTGCGCTCGTCACGACCCTCGCGGCGGAAGCCCCGCTAGGCGCTCTGGTTTGTGTCGGCGGGGCGTGCGGCAGGGGACTGCCGTCCGTTATGAGTTGTCCACATGGAACGACTAGGCGCGGCGTGAGCGAAGCCTTTGTCGCCCCTCGGAGTTTATTAACCGTGTAGAGAATGGAGAGGGGATGTCCCATTTGTCCCGCCCCCCGCCCAGTCCCTGCGACCCGCACGGAATGACCGCGGGGATCGGGCGAACAGTAAAACGCGCGTTTCTAGGCAGGATCGACAGGATCCAGGGAGGGGTAATCCGGACAGACGCGCGCGAAAACCGCGCCAAGTTTCCGGCGGAAGACGGCAGGCGCAAAACGCGCGGCATTCCGCCGACAAGCGGCAGAGTCCCATGTCCGAGCCTCGAATTCCTCAAGTGTTGCGCATAATGCGTCCGGAGTTTGGCTTTCGAAGAAGAGCCCGGTTTCGCCGTCCACGACTGACTCGCGCGCTCCCCCGACCCCGTAGGCGACGACGGGGGTGCCGGCGGCTTGGGCTTCCAAAGGGACGATGCCGAAATCCTCGATGCCGGGGAAAAGGAGCGCGGAAGCGCCGGCATAGGCGCGGCGTAGCTCCTCCTTGTCCACGCGCCCGAGGAATTCGACGAGCGGACTTCCCTGCGCGAGCGCCTGGAGCGCCTCGATCTGGTTGCCCGTGCCCACGACCTTCAGGCGACTCCCACGCTTCAAACAGGCCGAAACAGCCAAATCCGGACGTTTATAGGCAATCAACTGTCCCGCCAGAAGATAGTATCCGCCCTTCTCGGGGGTTCCCGGCCAGGGTTCGGCGGAGAAGAAATCGTAATCCACCATCGGGTGGACGACCGTCGCGTCGCGTCCGTAAATGCGCTTGATGCGGGCGGCGACAAAGTTTGAGTTGGCGACAAAGACGTCCACCGCCGCGGCGCTTTCGAGATCTTCCTTGCGCAGATAATCGCGGAAAAGTCGCATGGCGAGTTTTCCGCCCGGACCCGCCATCTTGTAGTAGTCCGCGTACATATCCCAGAGATAGCGCATGGGGGTGTGACAATAGCAGACATGCGGTACGTCCTTCGGCTTGCGGATGCCCTTGATGGGGCCGGACTCGCTGGAAATGACAAGGTCGTAGCCCGAAAGGTCGAACGACCGGCTCGCGCAGGGCATCAGCGGCAAATAGGCCTGGCACGTGGTGCGCGCAAACGGCAGTCGTCCGATGAAGGACTCGGTTATATTCCGTCTGCCGAACCACTTCGCCATTACGCGTGGATTGTAGGCGTGCGTGAAGATGTCGCCCTGCGGGAACATCGCGCAAATTTCGCGGAAGACGTTCTCACCGCCGCGGCAGTTCGTCAGCCAATAATGCAAAAGCGCCGTTTTCATCCAATCCAGACCCGTGGACCGTCCTCGATGCCCTTCCCTCAAACCCGAAGGATGACGTGACGGCTGGATCGCGCGGACTACTTGTCCCGACCGACGAGAGAAGCCGCCAATTGCGTCAGAAAATCCGTATTCCCCGAGAGCGCCGAAAGCGCGGCGATGGCGGCGTTCGTCGTTTCCCGGACGCGGCTCTCTATTTCGGTCTTCGTAAAAGGCGAGTCGCCGTCCAGCAAATCGTCCTCGAACTGGAACGCCATCCCGAGATTGCGGGCGAAAACACGCAAGGCGGCGATTTCGGCGTCCGTCCCGCCGGCGGCCAGTCCGCCCATGACCGCCGCGGCGACGAAAAGATCGCTCGTTTTGTGGAGGTAGATGAACTCCAGTCCGTCCGACTTGGCGACGTCCTCGACCTGGCCCTTCACGACGCCCACGCCCGCCGCCGCCAGCGCGTCCACGACGGCGACCGGATTCCGCGGCGATTTCGCCGCGACGCGGAAGGCGAGCGCCTGCATGGCATCCGCGGCGAGAATGGCCGTCGCCTCGCCGTACTTCGCCCAGACGCTCGGCTTGCCGCGCCGCTCCACGTCGTTGTCCATGGACGGGAGGTCGTCGTGGATCAGCGTATAGTTGTGCAAAAGCTCGATGGCGGCGGCCGGATGCCGGGCGTCCGCCGCGTTGCCGCCGACCGCTTCCGCCGCGGCCAGGCACACAAGGGGGCGTACGCGCTTGCCGCCCGTGCCAACCGCGTAGCGCATCGCTTCGAAAAGAACGGCCGGACGCTCCGCGGCAGGAGGAAGGACTTCGTCCAGCGTCTTTTCAATCAGATCCAAATATTCGTCTTTGCGGTCCATGAACGGTCTCCTCTTCCTGCGTTCAATAAAGTTTTTCGTACTCGCCCTTTTGCACCTTCTTCAGGCAGGTGAAGCCGGCGCGTTTGGCGCGGTAATGCAAATCGGTCCGGGAATGGGTAAGTCCCGGCGCCTGGATGACGCGGATGATTTCCGCCCCGCAGGCCGGGCAGCGTGTCAATTTGGGGTCGTCGATGTGCTGCGAAATCTCGAAGCCGCCGCGGCACTTGGGACACGCTGCGTGCGGATCCTTCGCTTCATACACGTAAACCGGCATCAATCCGTCCTTTTCTCTTCGTTCTTCCGCGAAACCAGATAGCGGATGGCCCGGACGTACGAATCGAAGCCGAAGCCGGCGAACGTCGCGCAGGCCGCCATCCCTACGTAGGAAACATGCCGGAAGGGTTCGCGCGTCTTGGGATCCGTGATGTGCACCTCCACGGTCGGCAGCGCCACCGCCTTGAGCGCATCGAGAATGGCGACCGAGGTGTGCGTGTAGGCGGCGGCGTTCAGCACGATCGCGTCGAATGTGCCGCGCGCCTCCTGGATCCAGTCCACAAGCGTGCCTTCGTGGTTGGACTGGCGAACCTCGACCGGGACGCCGGACTCCATCCCCGTACGCAGGCACAAATCCACGAGCTCCGCATACGTGCGCGAGCCGTACAGCCCCGGCTCGCGCAACCCCAGCAAGTTGAGGTTGGGCCCGTTCAGGACGAGTATCTTCATTTTGCCGCCAGTTTCGCCTTGAGTTCCCTGACCTCGTCCCGCAGTTTCGCCACGAGCTTCGGCAAGAGAACGCGTCCGCCGAAGTCCTTCATGGACTCGGCCGGCGCGCCAATGACGTACTTGACCGAGCCGTCGAGCGATTGGGGAACGCCCGCCTGCGGACCGACCTGCACGCCGTCGGCGATCTTGATATGCCCCGAAATGCCCGCCTGCGCCCAGATAAGGCACCCGTAGCCGATCTCCGTCGACCCGGCGACGCCGCTTTGGGCGATAAGGCCGGAATAGCCCTTCACCTTGACGTTGTGTCCAATCTGGACGAGATTGTCGATCTTCGTCATGGGACCGATGTAGGTCCGCCCGATGCGTGCACGGTCGATCGTCGTATTGGAGCCGATTTCGACGCCGTCGCCAATCTCGACGATGCCCAGCTGCGGGATTTTCTCGATGTAGACGCTGCCGTCCGGACGGCGTCCGTTGTTGAAGCCGTAGCCGTCGCCCCCCAGTCGCACGCCGCAATGGATGATGCAATCGGCGCCGACGACCGTGCCCTCGCGCAAGGTGACCTGCGGATAAATGTGCGTGCGCGCGCCGACGCGGCAACCTTCGCCGATGAAGACCTGCGCCTCGACGACCGCGCCCGGACCTATCGCGGCGCCCTTCTCGATCACGGTGTACGCCCCGACATGCACGCCCTCGCCCAGCGTCACGCTCGGATCGACAAGCGCCGTCGGGTGCACGCCCGGCGCGCGGACGGGTTCCGGCGGAGCGAACAGCTTCGCCGCCGTCATGCAGGCATGGTTGGGGTCGGGCACGCGTATGATGGCGCAGGGCGCCCCGTGCGACCAGTCCGGCGGAAGCAAAACGGCCGAAGCCTTCGTCCCGGCGACAAGCTTGACGTGTTTGGGATCCTTGCAGAAACTCAGGTCGCCCGGTCGCGCTTCCTCAAGCCCGGCACAGGCCGCAAGGTCGACATCCGGACCTTCCAGCGTGCCGGCGAGAATCTGCGCGAGCTCACTTGCCTTCATTCTTCTCCTTCGCGACCGCCTGGCGCGCCTTGGCAGGATCGACCCCCATCTGCTTGAGGATGCCGTCCGTCACGTCGCACGTTTTCTTCGCGTAAAGCGCCGCACTGCCGTCCAGAATGAGATCGTAGCCTTCCTTCTCGGAAAACTTCGTGATGATATCCTTGATGTCCTTGGCCTGAATGCGCAGAAGCCGCGCTTCCGTCTCGGACAACTCCTGCTCGGCGCGCAGGGCCTCGTTGCGCATTTCCTGCTGTTGCTTGATGAAGCGGTTCTGGATGTCCACAAGACGGTTCTCAAGCGACTTCTTGGAGGCGTCCGCCAACATCGGGTTGCGCAATTCGTCCGCCAGCTTGCGCCCTTCGTCCTGCAGGGACTGCAGACCCGTCTTCATCGCGTCGAGTTTCCGCTTGCAGGAAGCTTCCGTTTCGGTCAAATACGCCTTGTTGCCTTCATAGCTCTTGTGGTTGCGCACGAGCAGCATCATGTCCACCGTGCCGATTTTCACGTCGGCAAAGGCCGCGAGCGTGCCGGCGAGCAGAACACCAACCGTTAAAGCGAGATTCTTCATGTTTTACCTTCTATCTGTAGTTGTATGAATGGTTGTCCAATTAGAAATCGTATCCGACCGAGAAGCTGAAGAGCTCTTCTTCGGCATGGTCGGGTTTCTTCAGCGGCGTCGCGAAGTCCAGGCGGATGGGGAACATCGGGATGTCCAGGCGGATGCCGATACCCACCGTCCAGGCGAATGTATCCGAGAAGTCCAGATCGAATTCTTCCTCGCCGACGGAACCGAGGTCCGTGAAAGCCGCCAAGCGGAGCATCTGCACGATCGGGACCGTGTACTCGAAGTTCATGCAGAACAGGGTCTGGCCGCCCCACGGAGACCAGTCGCCGCCGCCCGCCTTTTCGCGCAACGGCGCCACGTTGCGGTATTCCACGCCGCGGATCGAGCGCGGGCCGCCCAGGAACATGCGGTTGTAGATCGGCACGCCGTCGCTCTCGGAGAACGAATCGATCGTTTCGGCGCGAACGGACGCCATGAGGATATGCTTGTAGCGGCGCCAGACGTTGAAGTACTGCCGGTGGTTGACGCCGAGTCGCCAGTAGCTGTTGTCGCCGCCGGCCAGATCGCCGAAAACCTGCGTGCGCCCGCCGCGCGTGGCGATGCGGAAGTTGTCGCGCGTGTCGTGGCTCCAGAAGAGGCGCAGGACCGCCTCCGCGGCGTCGCCGTACTTGGAATCTTCGTCCTTGAAGAGCGGGCGCGTCGCGTCGGAGCTCCCGTTCACGTAGTATTGGGCGTCGTCCACGTCCTCGAACGAAATCAATTCAGCCGAGAGACGCACGCCAAAACGTCCGAAAGGCTCCCACGTCGGCCAGAACTTGACCGGGTAGGCGAGCGTCGCCGCCGCGCCGTTCCGGACCAGGTCGTATTCGTCGTACCAACGCTGGCGGCGGTACGCCTCGACCGTCAACTCCAGCAGGCGGTCGAAGAGATGCGGCTCCGTGACGGCCGCCTCGTACGTCTGGATGCGCGGGCCGACCTGCGCGTAGATGCGCCCCTTCTGGCCTGCGCCGCGGAACCACTTGCCGGGCGCGAACAGATCGAAGTTCGCCTGCGAGAGTTCGGCCGAGAGATAGATCGAATCGATGGAGCTCGCGCCGAGGCCGATCATGAACGAGCCCGTGTTCTTCTCTTCCACCTCGTAGACGAGATCGCGGTATTCCGCCCCCGAAGCGTCCTTGCCCCGGTTGGTCTGGCGCAGCGAGTAGCGTACGCGCGCGAAGTAGTCCAGGTTCTCCAAACGCCTCTGGCTGCGTTCGGCGCGGTCCTCCAGCATGCGGTCGCCCGGCCCGAGCGCGATTTCCCGGCGGATGACCTTGTCCTTCGTGTAGTCGTTGCCCTCGATCACCACGTCGTTGATGACGACCGGCACGCCTTCCGTCACCACGTAGACGATGTCCAGAACCTGCGGATCGTCCTCGCGCGGAATGCGCTTCACGTCGACGCGCGTGTCGGCGAGACCCGAATCGCCAGACCCGACCGTGACCATGACGCGGTGCGCGGCGTCCGCGAGCGTCTTGGCGCCGGCGACGGACCCTGTCTGCGGCAGTTCGCTCTTCGCCATGACAAGATCCGGCGAATAGCGCGTGACGCCCGTGATGCTCTGCTCGCCGATCTTGTAGAGCGAACCTTCCGTCACCTTGAAGAGGATGTTCACGCGACCCGTGCCGTCGGGGACGCGGACGGGCATCGCGACCTGCGCGTCCAGATAGCCCAGATCGTTGTAGTAGGCCCGGACCTTGTCCGCCGCCTGCGCCAGCTGGTCGTCGCTGACGGGCGAATCCGAGAACCAGCCTTTCGGGTTCCACCACGGGAACACGTCGAACGTCGCCCGCAGATCGTCCGCGTCGGCGTGTTTCGCCCCTTCGAACACATAGTCATGGACCTTCTGCCGCTCGCCCTCGTCGATGACGACGCGCAGCGTGCAGTTGTTGCCGCCCGGGATCATGCGCGGGAAGATGGACACCTTCGCCTGCGGAAAATTCTTCTTCCAATACGCCGCGCGCACGCGCGCCGCCGCGTCGGCGAGGTCGCCTTCGCTGTAAAGACCGCCGTCCTGCAGATCCGCCTCGCTCGTCACTTTCGACGCCGAGAAGAAGCTGTTGCCCGTGACCTCCAGCGGCGCCTGGTAGCGCACCTTGCGGTACACGCTGAACGTGACCGTCACGCCTTTCGCGTTGCGCGTCGCGTCCGCCGAAATCTCCTGGAACTCGCCCGACTCGTTCAGCGCCGTCACGTCGCGCGACACCATGACCGGATCGTACGGCACGCCCGGCCGCGTCTGGCAACGCGACAGGACCGCGCCCGCGTCGCCGCCGAACTTGTCGCGGACGTCCACCTTCACATCGGTTACGTCGACAGCCCCCAGCGACAGGATTGAAAGCGCCGTGAGCAAACTAAACAATCTTTTCATGCTGATTATGATACCATATTTCGGGTCTTTTTGCGAGTTAAATATTCATTAGCCCTCAGATGGCCACCGAAACGGGAACCGTCAAACCCTTCAAAACCTTGTCCAGATCCGCCGGCTTCATCGCCACGAGAATCCCCCGGTGCCCCGCGTTGATGTAGATCTCCGGCAGGTCGTAGATGGACTTCTCCACGTAGACCGTCATGCGCTTGCGCGTGCCGAACGGCGAGGTCCCGCCGACGTGGTAGCCCGAATGGCGGTCCGCCGTCGCCGGCTCGCACATCCGGACCGTCTTCACGCCGCGTGCGCGCGCCAGGTTCTTGACGGAAATCTCCTTGTCGCCGTGCATCAGGCACACGAAGGGCTTCTTCGTCTCGTCCTCGAGGATGAGCGTCTTGACCGTGGCGTGGTGGTCGAGTCCGAGCTCCCGCGCCGCGAGCGCCGTCCCGCCATGCTCCGCGTAGTCGTAGCATTTCACCTCGTAAGGCACATGCGCCGCGTCCAGCGCGCGCAACGCGTTCGTGCGCGGTACGGAAGTCGGCTTCATGGGCGCGCCGCCCCTTTCCCGCTCTTCGCGCTCTTCGCCTTCAAATATTCGGCGAGCCCTCGCGCGCGCAGCCGGCAGGCCGGACACGTCCCGCACCCGTCCCCCGGAACGCCGCGGTAGCAGGTCACGGTCTTTTCGCGGATGAAATCCAGCAGCCCCAGCTTGTCCGCGAGCGCCCACTCGTCCGCTTTCGTCTTGTGCAGAAAGGGCGTGACGATCTTGAACGGCCACTCCATCGCCAGGCGCATCGCCTTCTCCTGCGCGCGGATGAACACGCCGCGGCAGTCCGGATACCCCGAATAGTCCGCCTGCGAGACGCCCGTGTAGATCTCCTTCGCGCCGAGGCTCTTCGCCCACACGCCCGCCGCCAGCAGGAAGAACGCGTTGCGCCCTTCCACGACCGTCGTCGGGCAGGCCGACCCCGGCTTGCGCGCGATGGCGATCGAGTCGTCCATCAGCGCGTTCGTCGTCAGCTCCCCGTAGAAGCCGAGCCGCACGACCTTGTGCGCGGCGATCTTGAAGTGCCGCGCCAGGCGCCGCGCCGCCTTCGTCTCGATCGCATGCCGCTGGCCGTACCGGAAGGTGATCGCCGCCACCGCGTCCGCGCCGTGTTTGCGGCAGGCGAGCGCCAGGCACAGCGCGCTGTCCTGCCCGCCGCTCAAAACGACGAGCGCCTGGATCGGCGTCTCAGACGGATGCGTAGCCATCGCGCGCTCCTTCCTCCATGATTTTCTCCGCGGACGAGGTCCCGATGCGGGTCGCCCCGGCGGCGATCATCCGGCAAGCCTCTTCGTAGCCGCGGATGCCCCCCGCCGCCTTGACGCCCATCTCCGGACCGACCGTTTCGCGCATCAGCCGCACGTCGTCCACGGTCGCCCCGCCGGACCCGAACCCGGTGGACGTCTTCACGAAGTCGAACCCGAGCTCCTTCGCGAGATGGCAGGCGATTCGTTTCTCCAGATCCGTCAAGTTGCAGCATTCGATTATGAGCTTCGTCGCAATCTCCCGCCCCGTGCGCGCTCGCTCTTCCGCCACGCGGTCGTGGAAAGGCGTCAAGTCGAACAGGACCTTCCCGTACGCCGCCGCGTCGAACGCCGCCGTCGCGCAGGCCGCCTTCAGAAGCGAGACGTTCAGGACGACATCCAGTTCGTCCGCCCCGTCCTCGAACGCGCGGAGCGCTTCCTCTCCTTTGATGTAAGGATCGTTCTTCCCGAGCGGGAAGCCCACCACCGTGCAGACCTTGACGTCCGACCCCCGCAGGTTCTCCGCGCAGCGCGCGACCTCGCTCGGGTGCACGCAAACGGTCGCGAAGGAATACCTCCGCGCCGCCTGGCAAAGGGCGTCGATTTCCGCTTCCGTCGCCGTCGGCTTCAGGCAGGTGGAATCCAGATACCGCGCGAGTTCCCGCGCTTTCGCCGCGGCTTTCTTCGTTTGTCGTTTCATCCGCAAATCGCCTTTCCCGTTAAATTCTTTCTCTCTTTCTCACTCTAGCGGCTCGGCCGGATTCCCCAGCACCGTCGTGTGGGGCGGCACGTCCAGGAACACGACGCTCCCGGCGCCGACTATCGCGCCCCGTCCGATCTTCCGCCGCGGCACAACGACCGCGCCCGGGTAGATGCGCGCGAAGTCCCCCACCTCGACCCCGCCGCCCACGGCGACCTGCGCGTAGACGTGGGCGAAGGACCCGATCCGCGTGTCGTGCCCGATGGAACTGTTGTGGAAAACGCAGCTGTGCGCCCCGACCGTGCAATCCGCCGTGAGAACCGCCCCGGCGGCGACGACGCACCCTTCCCCCACGATGACGTTCGGCCCCAGCCGGGCCGTGCGGTCCACGAGGCTCGCGAACGACGCACCGCGCGCCGCGAGCATGCGCACGCACCGCTCCCGCGCCGCCGTGTCCCCCAGCGCCGTGATGAAGACGTCGTCCGCCTGCGGCGTGTAGGCGCCGACGGACCCCACGACCGGCGGATAGCCCCGAAACCCGGCGAGCGCCGCCGGACGGTCGTCCAGGAAGCCTTTGAGGACGAACGCTTCGCCGTACCCGACCGCCTGGCAAGCCGCGCCGGCGAGTTCCCGTCCGAAACCGCCCGCGCCGACAATCAGCAGATTCTTCACGGGGCCACCCCCACCGCGCGCGCCAGTTCGCCGACCGACCCGTACCGGTTCAGTTCCGCGAGCGCGACATCCGCATGGGCGCGCTGTTTCAGCGCGACTTTCAGCGCGAACGCCGTGAGCGACCCCCACAGCGGTGTTTGGCGGTAATCGTCCGATGCCGCCAGCGTGGGCACCTCGCAAACGTCCGCCACCAGTTCGCAAAGTTCCGCCATCGTCATTTGAACATCTCCTTTATATAAGCCGCCAAAAACCGCAAGCCTTCCCGCCGCGGCACTTCGCCCCGCAGGGTGCGGAGGGCTATCTCGGCAAGCGAAAAGACCGACGAACCCCGGTAAAGCGGCGCGAGCGTGCCGCCGGCCAGCGCGTCCAGCCGCTTGCGCGCCCGCAAAAGCGCCAGCTTGTTCGCGCAATAACGCCGCGCGTCTTTCGTCGTGCCGGACACCGTACTCGTACGGGAATCCAAGAGATAGTCGTAGAGCGGCGCGGACACGCTCGTCATCGAATGCGCGGCAATCAGATACTCCACATTGAAGAGCGCGTCCTCGAAAAGCGTAACGGTCTCGTCAAACCGCACGGGCGTCTGCTCAATAATCGCCCGCCGGTAGCAACACCGCCAAACGCCCCCGAGTTCGCGCTTCCGGGCGAACACGTCCTGCCCCAAAAGCCGCCGGAAGACATCCCCCAGCGTGTAGCCGATCAGCCGCGGCAGATAGAATCGGCGAATCTCCTCCGCGGACGTGTAATGGTAAGGCTCCTTGAGCTTGACCTCGCCGCCCGGACGCGACGAGTCCACGTACTCCTGCCAGAAACTGCAGATGCAGTAGTCCGCCTTGTCGCGATCCATCGCGGCAATCATCTGCGTGCAAAACCCCTCTTCGACCGTGTCGTCGGCGTCCACGAACTGGATGTACGTGCCGCGCGCGAGCGCGAGACCTGCATTCCGCGCCGCCGATACGCCCCGTCCGAAAGAGTCCGTCACGCGCAAGCAGGCGTAGTCCTCGACATAGGCTTTCAGTATCTCGCCCGTCGCGTCCGTGGACCCGTCGTCCACCGCAATGATCTCCCCGCCGGAGGGCAACGCCGCGCGGATGCTGTCCAGACAGCGCACGAGCGTCCCTGCCACGTTCCGGCACGGCACAATCACACTGACAATCGGCGCAGGCTCTGTCATACTTCAAGAAGCCATTATACCATAAACCACCCCCGGACGCAATACGGCACGGCACGGGAAAGTGTACTCTGCCGCAAGGCGCCCGGATAGACCGTCCCGAGGGATGACGAACGTAAGCGAAAAAGAAGAAGGAGCGGTTGAGGAAGCGGAAGGAAAGAGTGCGTAAATCCCCCAGAAGGGCAGCGCGCCGGCCGGGCACGGCAAAGAACGTCCTGGCGTCCCCCTTTGGCTTTCCCGACGTTTGCCCCTGACTTTCATCCCCTTTGCCGGACGGGTTGCGGAGCTTTCCGTCTGTCGCGCTTGCCTGTGTGCAGAGACTGGGAATGCAAATCTCATAGAGTTTTGAAGTAATACTCGGGGTGTTTTGGAGCAAAACCCCCCGTGATTTGATGCAAAACACCCCGTGATTTGGTACAAAACACCGGGTGTTTTAGTGCAAATCACCCGGTGTTTTTGTGCAAGATTCCGGGTGGTTTGAATGCTGTGTGTCTGACGAACATAATCTTGGTCTGACGGGTATGTCAGCAAGGTGTCTGGCATTCCAGCGAAAAGTCAGGGACGGGGTGGGCAAAAGCCCATGGCGGAAAAGTAGAAAGTCTGAGACAGAGACAGACGGGGAGAAAGCGCCGGGCAAATCCGCCGCTTCGCCTCGGTAGGTTCATTTGATTGGTCGTTTTTGAGCTACCGCTTCGAGAAGATAGGCGAGACAAACCGGGAGGCGTTCGCCGCGGCGTTCAAACGCCCGGGGGAAGCGCCGCGGACGGCGACAGGCAAAGCCGGTGCGAGCGGCGACGGCTGCGAGTTCCTGGCCCGTGTCGCGTTGCGCAATGAGGACGAACTTGCCTCGACCCTGTTCAGGCGAAACGCTTGCGCGTTACACGGAACAAGGCCGAGGTCTCGGGCCGCCCCGCGTCAGCGCGTCAGGCTGAAGTTGCGGAAGCAGAGTTCGTCCACGGGTTCGGAGACGTTGAAAAACAGGCCGACGAGATCCGTCGCTTCCGGATCGAACGAGAGGTCGATTTCGGCCGTGTAGGTCTTCCACGCGCCGCTCCGGTCGACTTTCAGGCGGATTTCGTTGCGCTTTTCGTTCGTGATCGCCGCGATGCACAGATCGAACGGCGTCGTGCTCGCGGCTTTCATGTCGAACGCGAGGCGATACTTGCCGAAGCCCGCCGCCTTTACGCGTTCCGTCACGATCGCCTGCATGCCCGCCCCCCTCTCGCACTGGCGCAGGCGGTAGACGACGGCGCCCTTCCCGTCGCGCGTGCACGCGTCGAGCTTGACGCTCCACGAAGGACAGCGCTGCCAGATGCTCCGCGTCGCCGGGCGGTCCTGCAACAGGTTCGCCGGGGCGGGCGGGAGGCGCCGCTTGCGCTTGGCGGGGCACTTCCAGTCGACTACGACGCGGTCGGGGCCCAGCGGGACGGTGCGCGGCAACGCCTTGTCCGTCGTGACCGAAAGGTCGAGGATCGCCTTGTCCTTCGGCCAGAAGGCATAGTCCGGGAACGCCGCGGCGAGATGTCCGGCAAGATAAAGGTTCGTCACGGCGAACCGGCAGTTGCTCGTGTTGAGCCACCAGTCCGGATTGTTCTCGACGGCGACCGAGAGCCCGTTCGTCTGCCCCGCCAGCCGCCAGTTGTCGCGGCCCGAGACGTGGGGGACGGACAGGTTGCGGAAGACGTAGGACTTCGCGAGGTCGCCCATGTTCCGGCAGCGGAAGACGTAGCCGACGTAGGTCGCGTCGACCGCCGAGAGGCTGTCGAAGAAGAATTCCTCTTTCTGGGGTTCGAGATCCTGCGGACCCGGCTCGCGCTTCTGGAGGCCCGTCCCCATCTCGTCCCACTTGTTGTCGCGGCGCAGGGTGCCGTTGTAGTCGTTCGCGATGACGCCCTCGTCCGCCCGGAAGATGTCGATGTTCTCCATGCGGACGTTGCCGTTCGAGTTCTGGGGGAAGATGGCCTTGCAGGACGTGCCGATGGCGACGTTGCGGAAGGTCGCGTCCTGGATGCCGCTGACGACAAGCGCGTTGTCGCCGACGTAGAGCCAGGCGTTGTCCACGCGCAGGTTCCGGCAGCCGACGGTGAAACCGTCCGAGCACATCATCGAGGAGAGGAGCTTCACGTTGCGCAGAACGGTACCGCCGTTCCACGACAACAGGTTGAACGTGCGCGCGTCGACGAGCTTGACGTCCTCGACCGTGGCGCCGGCCGCCTCGATGACGACGACGCCGCGCAGGGGATTCAGGATCTGGTCGTAGCGGAAGATGTCGCTCATCGGGTCGAGGATCAGGCCGCGTCCGTGCAGCCGCACGCCCGGATGGCCGATCTTCAGCCGCGCGTTCAGGACGCTCCCGGGCGCGAGGTAGATCTCCTTCACGTCCTTGGGGACCTCCAGGACGCCGTCCGCGCCGGGCGCGTCAACCCAGCCCTCGACGCGCAGGACGCCCGCCGCGCCGGGCGCGGGTACGTCCCCGGCCTTCTCCGGCGCGTCGGCGAAGACGGAAAGTATCGTCTTGTCGTAGTCGTTGAGCTGGATGCCGAAGCAGGTCGGCTCGGTCAGCGTGACGGAGATGACGCCCTTGCGGAACGTATGCTTCAGGCCCTTCCGCGCCGGAAAGACCTTGTAGCAGCGGACGTCCTCGCGCACGGCGATGTCCACCGTGACGGGACGGCCCGCGAACGCGAATTCGCAGAACCGGCGGTTCACGTCCCCGCCGCGCGTCCGCCCCTCGAGAAGGGACTTCTCGCAATGGTTCCAGACGACGAGCCGCTCCGCCTTCTTCCCCTGGCGGACGCGCACCCTGTAGGCGTCGTCGCGCTCGATCGCCGCCGGATAGTCGGGATAGCGCACGAGCGTGTCCGCCGTCGCGACCGGATTTTCCGCGGCGAAAGACGCGCAGACCTGGCACAGAACCAGGAGTCCGGCGAGAAATTTCGTCGTCTTCATTGTCTCTTCTCCTTCTCTCTTCTTTGCCAACCCCGGGCGCGTCTTACACGCGGCCCTTGGAGCGGAGGAACTCGAACGACTTCTTCACCGCGAAGAGCGAGTCCGCATGGACCTCGCACTCGACCACGTACCACTGCACGCCGTCCGCGTCCGTGACCTTGAAGAGCTTGTCCCAGTCCACGCCCTTCTGGTTCGGCTTGCCGGGCTCGCCGAGAATGCCGTCGAACGACATGACCCCCGGCCCCCAGCCGTTCTCCTTGGCGTGGAGCGTGAAGGAGCGGTGCGGATACTTGACGTACTGTGCGCACGGGTCGACCCCGGCGTGGACGGTCCAGCCCACGTCCTGCTCCATCTGCACGGCCTTGTCGGTATGGGAGAAGAAATAGTCCCAGAACGAGGTGCCGTCCGTCATCTTGATGCGGTGCTCGAAGGTGTGGTTGTGGATGCCGATCTTGCAGCCCATCGTCGCGCAATCCGCCGCGGCCTTGTTGTAGAAGTCGCACAGTTTCTTCGTGAAGTCGTCGATCTCCTTGTTCGGCGCGACTTCCTTGTCGCCGTCGCACCCGGGCGGCACGTTCCCGCCGCCGGGGCAGTACAGGTGGGTATTGCCGTAGGCGAGGTTGAACTCGCAGAGCTGCTTGTAGCTGTTGGGCGCGAACTCGCCGTTCCAGTACACGTGCGTCCCGCACACCTCAAGGCCGTTGTCCGCGAGCATCTTCTTGAGCTCTTCGGGCTTGTGGTTGTAGTAGCCGGCGAACTCCACGCCCTCGTAGCCGATCGCCTTGACGTCCGCGAGCGCCTTGGCGAGCCCTTCCTTCTCGATGTACTTGTGGATCGAGTAGAGCTGCAGGGCGACCTTGCCGGGACGCGCCGCGCGCGCCGCCGACAGGGCCTGGGCCGGGGTCGCCGCCAACGCCGCGCCGGCGCCGAGACCGGCGAGAAATTCTCTTCTTGTCGTCATCTTGTTCTCCTTATTATTGTGTTGTAGATTGAACGGACGCCTTAGCGGAAGTGCAGGACGAACCCTTCGCGGAATTCGAAGTCCGGATGTTGCACGAGCCACGCCTGCGATTTACCGTCCACGGTCTGGTAGAGCCCCACCACGCGCCACTTCTTCGCCTGCGGGTCCGCGAAGTTGAGGACGCGGTCCAGCTCCTTGCGCGCCGCATAATAAGAGCCGCCGGAGACTGTGCCCTGCTTGCGCAACGCGCTCCAGGTCGCGTCCGAAAGCGGCGCGACGATCCGCAAATCCTTCGCTACGTCGCCTTGGGCGATGTCGGCCGTGGCCGTGCGCCCGGCGACGAGCTTGTCCAGCAAGACGCGGTCCGGCGCCTTGCCCGAGAACCGGAACTCCCGGATCGGCAGCGGCGCGCCCGTAATGAGAAACGGATTCCACACCCCTTCTTCCGGACGCGACCAGAAGGCGTGGTCCGCCATCTCGAAGTCGTGGCTCTTGCCGAAATCGACCGTCTCCAGCGAGTGGACGCTGTTCGTGTAGAACGGGAACCACTCCGTCGTCGCCACGACGTTCGTTTTGTCCGTGTACGTCACGCCGTCCGACAGGAACATGCGCGCCGTGCCGTTATTCTTGAACAGGTAGGCGCCGAGCGACTTGAGCGTCCCGTTCGTGCCCAGCGCGACGGACGAGACCCGCACCCAGTTGCCGAAAGCCGCCTCGCCGATCGTCTCGACGTTCGGCAGATCCAAGGTACCCGACGGACCCGGACCGTAGTCCAGACGCAGCGCGCCCGCCGTGACGTTGGTTACGCTCGCGAGATCCCACTCCGCCAGGTCGGTCGCGGAGAGATCCAACTTGTTCCACGTCTCGGACCATTCCGTCTGATTCTCGATAAGCGTCTTCGTGCCCTCCTTCGCCAGCAACCTGACAATCATCCGCGACACGGACGCGCTGTTGAGCGACCACCACAAAGGCGCGAAAGACGCCTCGGCATTCAGGTTGGTGCAGTCCAGGACAAAGTTCGCGCATGCGGCGTTGTTGTTAAACAGCTGCTCCCAGCTGCGGATCGTCAGAAGGTTGCGCGGCGCGTAGTACGAGTCGAACGCGGTGTTCTTGAAAGCCTGCATCTCGATCGCGTGGAGGGCCGGGATGACCGGAGAATTGCTCCAGGAGAGAGATTTCGGCCATTTAAGCCCGTCCATGCCCCCGACGACACCCTTCGTGAGGTTCAGTTCGCCTTCCAGCGTCAAGCTGTGCGCGACCCGGGTGTTTCCGTTTGTGACGTAAGTCTCCGCTTGAGCAATGGCCAGCGCATCGTCCCAGCTGTGATGGACGGGCCAAAACCAGTAGCCGTCCGTGATGAAGCCGCCGGTGATGTCGTCTCCACTCTGTTCGTCGTCTTTCCGGACAAACGTCCAGTCGGACGGGAAGTTCACGTAGAACGAGACGCTGTCTTGCACCGTGAACGTCAGTTTCTTGTTGCCGTCCGAGAGCGTGCCGGGGAGGTTGCCTTCCCAAACGGGTTCGGGGGCCTTCTCGCCGTTCGGGCCGTCCTGCGTCGAAATCTGCACGGTGACCGCCGCCCCCAGCGGAACCTCGACAAGCGCCCCGTACGGAACCTGCCGCGCCACGCCATTGACCGTCACCGTCAACATGTCGTCAACCGTCCAGGTGTCGCCGTAGCGGCGGTGCGCGTAGGTGGTGACCTTGATCCACCGGGTTGGGAGATCGGCGTCCGTCACATCGCCGATATACTGCGCGTTCGCCGTGCCCAGCACGCCCGCCGGGAGGACGCCCCACGGCGCGGTCCAGGTCGGATGCGCCTGCGCGAAGTCCGACTTCTCCTTATCCGTCAAATTCCGTGCCCGGGCGCGGATGGCCGTCCAGCTCGCGTTCGTCGGCACATAGAGGACAATGCTCTTCTCGGACTGATGAGATTGCGTCATGTTTCCGTTCTCGCCGGACGACTGGCGGCTGCCGAGGGCCGGACCGCCCGCCAAAAAGGTCGGCGCCGCGCCCGTGAACCACACGCGTTCGACGAGCCGGTTGATGGCGTACGGCTCGAACACGCAACCCGCGTCGCACCCGAAATACAGTTTCTTGAGAGGCTGGTATCCGGCGGAGTCCATCGCATACTTGCCGACGAACTGCAGGGTGTTGAACGCCGTCCCGAGCGCGAATTCGTTCGTCATGTCCCCGCCGTAGATGCCGCCGAACGGGAAGCGCTGCAGACCGGGCAGTTTGAGCGTGGCCGGCGTCGTCGTCCAGGCGATGCCGCCCCTCGACAGTTCCTGGACATTCCCGAGATCCCACGCCGCGTCCGCCGGCAGGTTCATGTCGCCGAAACCCCATCCACCTATGGTCGTGGCGTTAGGCGCATTGAATGTCGAAAGCGTGAGCTTGGCCGTACTGTCTTCGACTCTCAGCATCTGGCCCGACAATTCCTTCAGGTACGGGCAGTCGGCGACAATCGTCCAGGGTTTCGTATGTTTGTACTTGAAGACCTCCCCGCCCCATTTCCGCAGTTCGCGCGGCGCGATGAAGGCCGTCAAGGGCGAAGCGTCGTCGGCGAGGCACTTCTCCTTCATCTCTTCGATCGTCCAGCGCTTCCCTTTAGTGTCCGAGATGGCGGTCGAGAGGTCGAGGACGCCCCTCCCCTTCACGGCCCCGTCCGATCCCTTGACCAGCGCGGCGCCGTTCTCCGTGCTGTCCTTTTGCCCTAGGGCGAGCGTGCCGCGGTCGGCGTTCAGCTCGTGGACCTTCAGGACCCAGCCGCCCGACGCGACAGCATTGGAAATGACGCCCGCGCCCGATTCTCCGTCCGGCACGTAGATCCACGCCGGATTCGCCCCGGCGCACAGTCCCTCCAGGCTCGCGCACAGCGCGGCGAGCGCCCAACAACGTTTCATGCGTATCATGGCCATCTCCAGTTGTCGAAATCGGGTAAATGGCCCAAGGCGCACCGCGCGCCTTGGGCTGGCGTGAAAAACTCAGACGACGACGTCCCAGCCGTTCCGGTAGACCGGACGCGCGATGGAGAGTCCGCGGCAGTTGCCGCCGGCGAAATCCATCTTCTCCGGATCCCAGTCGAAGGACGCGTCGTACTTGTAGCTCATGTTGCACAGGAGGCACAAGGTCGCGCTGCGCCCGCCGACTTCCGCCGGCGAAATCGTGCACTTGCGCGACGCGACGCACTCGCAAAAGTTCCGCACCTGGTTGGCGCTCTTGTAGAGCTGGACCTTGGCGTGCGGCAGGTCGAAGACCTGCTCGATCTTGTCGAGCGCCTTGTCGAGCGCGTCGTCCTTCTTCACCGTCGCGTCCGTGCCGTAGTCCTTGCCAATCGAGGCGGCGACGAGCTTGTCCGGCATGAAGGAGGCGTCGTCGATCGCCTTGCGGATCTCCGCCGTCGGCTTGACGAGGCCCGTGCCGCGCCACACCGCGATCTTGCCGCGGTTGACGGCGACGATGCCGTCCGTGCCGTAGAACACCGTCCCCCAGACGCCGAACGGACCGTGGTAGAGCTCCACGTCGCCGTAGGGCTTCTTGAAAATCATCCGCATGCCGAACTGGCGGCGTCCGCCGTGGAAGAGGTTCGTCGAGTGCGGCTCGTCCGAGCGGATGATCTTCACCGGGCCGGACTTGTCCAGGTCAAGACCCCACTGGGCGATGTCCAGGTGGTGGGCGCCCCAGTCGCCGTTGTACCCCGAGCCCAGGTCGTCGTCGAAGCGCCAGAACATCGGATAGAACTCGTTCACCCCGCGCGGCGCGAGCTGGTCCGAATACGGACGCCACGCCGCCGGCCCGAGCCACATGTTCCAGTCGCAGTCCGGGTTCGGCGCGCCTTCCGTCGCCGCGTTTTCGGGCACGTCGAAGAAGCGCACCGGGTGGGACGGACCGCCCAGCTTCTGCCCGCCGACGCCGTAGTTCGCGTCCACGTACATGACATCGCCGATGAAGCCGTTGCGCACGACCATGCAGGCGGTGCGGAAGTCGCGCCAGCTGCGCTGCATGGAGCCGGTCTGGAAGACGCGCCCGTACTTCTTCTGGGCGGCGATGACCTTCTTCGCCTCGTCGATCGTGAAGGTGAGGGGCTTTTCGCAGTAGACGTCCTTGCCGTGCTTCATCGCCTCCACGCTCATGTAGGCGTGCCAGTGGTCGGGCGTGGCGATGCACACCGCGTCGATCGTCGGGTCGTTCAGGATTTCGCGGAAGTCGTAGACCGCCTTGCACGTGTTCTTCTTGTATTCCTCGTTCACGCGCTTGGCGCCGGCGTTGGCGCGCACCTTGTCGCAGTCGCACACCGCGACGATTTCCATGTTCGGCGCGTCGTTCCACCACATGAACTGCGGCGTGAGCGTCGTGCGCATCTGGATGCCGTAGCCGATCAGGGCCAGGCGGTAGCGCTCGCCCGGCTTGAGCTGCCGCGCGCCGGTCTTCGTCGTGGCGTGGCCGGCCAGCGTGACGGCCGCGGCGGACCCGAACAGGAAGCTGCGGCGGTTGAGAGAGACAGTAGGTTTCATCGTATTTT
>ERZ808240.1081-NODE-1081-length-34582-cov-8.990732_pt1 | contig 34582 bp, 32 predicted proteins | sample MGYA00521084_ERZ808240 | MGnify/ENA primary metagenome ERZ808240 (study PRJEB31516, sample SAMN03275571) | gut metagenome | biome: mammalia-associated habitat; material: feces | host: Papio cynocephalus | place: Kenya | collected 2012-08-06 ... | reverse complement strand
AACAGAATAAAAAATTTGAGTGCAAATACTTGTTTATTATTTGTTGCAATACAATTACAATTTTGCGCTCATAGTAAAAATTTTGGCGACTGGTAAAATTTTTGGCAACAAAAAAGTCCATATTAAATGGACTTTTTCTATTTTGCGTATTCAATACTGCGAGATTCCCTGATGACATTAACTTTGATTTGTCCTGGGTATTGCATTGTTTCTTCAATTTTCTTTGCAATATCTTTTGCAAGGAACATTGCGTCTTCATCGCTAATTTCTTCTGGTTTAACAATAACTCTAATTTCTCTGCCGGCTTGAATTGCGTAGCATTTATCAACGCCTTTAAAGCCACTTGCAAGGTTTTCAAGGTCGGTTAAACGTTTGATGTAGTTTTCCAAACTTTCACGTCTTGCACCTGGTCTAGCACTTGAAATTGCATCTGCTGCTTGAACCAAAATTGCTTCTAGGCTGTGAAATTCAACACCACCGTGATGTGCTTCTATGCAGTGAATTACTGGTTCACTTTCGCCATAACGTTTTGCAAGGTCAACGCCAATAGAAACGTGAGTTCCCTCGGTTTCTTGGTCAAGTGCCTTGCCTATGTCGTGCAACAAGCCACCACGCTTTGCAATTTTTACATCAGCACCAACTTCCGCTGCCATAAGACCTGCAAGGTAACTAACTTCTAAGCAATGTTTCAAAACATTTTGACCATAACTTGTTCTGTATTTAAGTCTGCCCAAAATTTTTATGAGCTCTGGGTGCATACCTTGAATGTCTGCATCAAAAACAGCATTTTCGCCGGCTTCTTTAATTTGTTGCTCAATGTCTCGTTTAACCTTTTCAACCATTTCTTCAATTCGGGTTGGGTGAATACGACCATCAAGCATAAGTTTTTCAAGAGATACTCTTGCAATTTCTCTTCTAACTGGGTCAAAGCAAGAAAGAACAATTGTTTCTGGTGTGTCATCAATAATAAAATCGACACCTGTTGCTTGTTCAAGTGCTCTAATATTTCTGCCTTCACGACCAATGATTCTACCCTTCATTTCATCACTTGGAAGTGCAACTGATGAAACGGTTGACTCACTTGTCTGGTCAACAGCACACTTTTGAATGGCAAGTGTAACAATGTTTTTTGCCTTCTTTTCTGCTTCTTCCTTTGCAGTGTCTTCAATGTTCCTAACAATCTTTGCGGCTTCACGCTTTGCATCTTGCTCGTAAGTTTTGATTAAAACATTTTTTGCTTCTTCTCTTGTCATTGCAGAAACTTCTTCAAGTTTTTTGTTGATTTGTTCCTGTGTTTCAAGTTCCTTTGCCTTTATGGTTTCAAGTTCTTGTTTTTTGTCTTCAATTTGTTGTTTTGAAAACTCTAAATTTTCTTGTCTTTTATCAAGTTGCTCTTCTTTTTTGTTAAGGAATTCTTCACGCTGAGTAACACGATCTTCAAGGCGTTGAACATCGCTTCTGCGAGTTTTTATGTCTTGGTCTGCTTCTTGTTTCAACTTTTGAATTTCTTCTTGGGCTGATAATAGAGATTCTTTTTTTGCAATTTTTGCTTCTGCATAAGCATCTTCTAAAATCTTTGATGCTGTTGTTTTGGCCTTGTTAAGTTTTGAGGTTAAAATATGTTTGTAAATAAAATAACCGCAAACGCCACCAACTGCAAGTGCCACAACAACAAAAATCATTGAAAGCCAAACAGAAATATCGAGCAACATTTTCATATTGCCTAACATTTTAATTTCTCCTTTATTAAATTTTTATTGTTCACTTAATTGCAATGCAATTAAATTTATATATATAAAAAATATTTCTATATTTTAATATACATAATAATCTTATAACCAATTTTTTAATTTGTCAAACAATTTGGTAAATATTGTATTTTTAAGATTGTTGTTTGACAATTTTTTTACAAATGAAACATTAGTTAAAATGCTGTTATTTCATCTTAGTTAAAGCGTATTCATTTCTATTTTGATTATAAAAATACATCAGACACAAAGACAGAATGGGCTAAATGAAAGATTGTTTTACCCACAATGTTAACGAAAATTTATATCATCTAAATGCTAATTAATTGCTTTAATTTAGCAAAAAGCCATTCAATATGTTTTTTCAATTACTTCCCTAACCGCTGTTAAAGGCGTCCACGCTTTAGCGGGGAAGCTGACTTTGCGTTTCAAAAGGACGCAAAGGCTGAAGGGGTTACACGAAAAGTGATTTTACGCCACGATGTTAACGAAAAGTTATTTAATTATGATAGCCATTCGTTTATATCTACCACAAAACAACTGCTCGGTTCACCCCTTCGGTCACGACCAAGTCGTGCCAGCTTCCCCACTAAAGTGTGGACGCCTTTATTTAAGATAAAATAAAAATTTGCATAGCACTTAAAATTGCTAGAAAAATCTAACAAAATTCAGTGCTATGCAAAATATGTTAACATATTTATTCCTTACTTGGTTTTGTAGAAATTTTGACTTATAAGTCAAAACTCTATTTTTTAAATCAATTGCCAAAATAATGTTTTTTGTTGCTTTTTACATAAACAAAAAGCGGATGATAAAACAATTAAAAAGGCAATAATAAAATTATAAGAGTTAATAACTAGATAAATGCATTTATATTCTTATTTCTTCAAGTGTTGAAATTGCAAAGTCAATAAGACCTTCAACGTCAAGTTTGCTCTCTTCTTCTTCAACCTTTTTTAAATTTGGTTTTATGAGTGGGTATTTTGGCAAGAACACTGTGCAACAATCTTCGTATGGTAAAATTGATGTTTCGTAAGTCCCAATTTTTTTTGCAATGTCAATAATTTCTTCCTTGTCCATTGCAATAAGTGGTCTGAAAATTGGCATTGTTTCTGCAACCGAGTTGCTACTTGTTATGCTTTCAACTGTTTGACTTGCAACTTGTCCCAAATCTTCGCCGGTTACAATGGCTTTTGCGCCAACTGTTTTGGCAAGTCTTTCTGAAATTCTAACCATAAACCTACGCATTAGGGTTATCATATATTCATCTTTGCAATTTTTGTGAATTGCTTCTTGAATTTTTGTGAAAGAAACAACCAAAAGTCTGTGCATGTGTGTGTATGGCTTTGTGAGTTTTGCAAGTTTAACAACCTTTTCCTTTGCTTCGTTGCTGGTGTAAGGATAACTTGCAAAATGTATGCCAGTTAAATACATTCCCCTTTTTGCCATTTTGTAGCAGGCAACGGGACTATCAATTCCACCAGAAAGCATAACAACGCCATCGGCACTACTGCCAACAGGCATTCCGCCAGCACCTTTGATATTTTCATAATAAATGTAGGTTTTTCCATTTTCTCTAATATCAACAAAAATTGTTTGTTGTGGCTTGTGAACATCAACTTTTGCATTGCTGTTACTGTCCAAAATTGTGCCACCAAGTTCACAGTTAAGTTGCATACTGTTCATTTCAAAGCTCTTGTCTGCTCTGTTGGTTTCAACTTTGAAAGTTGCACCAGAAAGTTTGATTGTTTTGCAAAAATCGAAAATCTCTTGTTTTGATGTTTCAAGTTCTACTGCACGGCTTATGCTGTGAATTCCAAAAACAGTCAAAAGTCTTTCAACAATTTTGTCTTCGTCTTGTGCTTCATAGTCGGAAACAACATATCTTGTCCTGATTTTTCTAACCTTTGCGTTGATGTCATAAATGGCATATTTGATGTTTTTGAGAAGCAAATTTTCAAAAAAATTTCTGTTGTTTCCCTTCAAATATATTTCGCCATATTTAATCATAATTACATTTTTCATCTGCTCATATCTTCCTTTAACAATTTGTATTGCTCAATAATGATTTCTGTTGCCTTTTTAATTTCTTCCGGTGTGTTGAAACTTGAAAAACTTAGTCTTATGCTTCCAAGCCCAAAGTCCTTGGAAATGCCCATTTGCTCCAAGACTCTGTTGTTTTGTTTTTTACTGCTACAAGCACTGCCAATGCCAATCAAAATGCCATTTTCGTCAAGTTTTCGTTGCAAAACTTCGCCACGCAAACCTTTGAAACTTATGCTTAAAACATAAGGCGAATTGTTTTGTGCTTCATTAAACAAAAAGTCACTGCAATTTGAAGAAATTTGTTGTTTAACATAGTCACGCAAAGCAGAAATCATTGCAAAATTTTGCTTCAAATTTTCTGTTGCAATTGAACTTGCCAAACTCATTCCAACATAGCCACTAACATTTTCCGTTCCACTCCTGTGACCTGATTGCTGTCCACCGCCAAAGATGTATGGTTTAAGTTTTTCAGGATTTTTTACATACAAAGCGCCAACGCCTTTAGGTCCGTGAAATTTGTGTGCTGAAATTGTGTAGGCATCAACGCCGAGGTCGGTCACATCAACATCAATTTTTCCAAATGCTTGCGTTCCATCACTATGAACAATTATGTTTTTGTTAAAGTTTTTTACAACTCTGCAAATCTCTTTTATGTCGTTTATTGCTCCGGTTTCGTTGCTCACGTGCATAATTGAAACATAGTGTGTGTTTTCAGTAAGCATAGACTTAAGTTTTTCAATGTCAACAGTGCTATCTTTTTTAAGTGGAACAAACAAAACTGTTTTGTTTTGCATTTTAAGGTTGTTTGCGCCTGCAAAAACGCTCGGATGCTCTCCACTTGAAAAAATATACTCTGCATCTTTTTTGCCCGTTAAAAAGCCATTTAAAGCCGTGTTGTTGCTTTCGGTTGCACCAGAAGTAAAAATAATATGTTCGCCAGTTGTTCCCATATTTTTTGCAAGTTCTTCTCTTGCACTTTCAAGCATCTTTTTAACTTCAACAGCCTTTGAATATAGCGCTGATGGATTGAAATAGAAATTTTCATTTATATCGGCAATTTTTTTGTTTACACTATCAAAAATTTTTGTTGTTGCCGCATTGTCCAAATATATCATAAAAAATAATCCCTTTTTGCAAAAAGATTATAACATTGTTTGAAACATTTAGCAATTATTTTTTGTTTATGGCACAAGATTTAAGGCATTGTTTATGGTGTTTGAGTTTAGATATACATCTGGCACTTCGCCAATGATGACTGATTCAGTTACAAGCACTTGGCTTGTGACAACCACATTTTGTGTGTAAAGTGGCATTATGGCACAAACTTCTGTTGTGATTTGTAAAAATATTTTGTGCAAGGTTTGATTTATGCCTGCTTGACTAAATTTTGAAACAAATTTTGTTGAAACTGAACCAATTGGTGTCATTTGAACTTTGACATTTGGACCAAGTGAGTTTAACGCAGTTATTCCAGTGAAACAGCCAAGTGGAACTTCAAAAAATAACTTGTCACTTATGGAAAGTGCCGTTTGAACAAAACTGATAATTTCGTTGTTAAGCGCGTTTACATTTTTACTGTTTACTGAAATGAGTGTTATTTTCCCTTGAGAGTCTTTTGAAATTGAAATTAAATCTTCATAGGTATTTCCACCAAGCGTTTTTGAAATTGCACCATCAACAATGTTGGTTGTGTTTGCCTTTATGTGTGCAATGTTTGTTGAAACAATTTGAGGGTTTACGTAAAAATGAAAATATGCACAAATGGCACAAACAACAATTGTTATGGCAACAAAAATTTTAAGCCAAATATGTTTTTTCTTTTTTTTACACTTGCAATTTTTCATAATCAATTTTATGCTTTAAAATTTGCAAATATTAAAATGCAACTTGTTTTAAGTTATTTTTGCAACAATTTTAACATTGCCAATTTTAAGCAAAATTTATAAATAATGTGGCATACTGCAATTTGATAGTTTGTGTGTGCAATAAAAACTTGTCATGATGATAAACATAAAATTTGGCAATGAATTTATTTGTAAAAAAAAGCAGTTAAAAACTGCTTTTAAAATTTAAATTACATTTTTTCTGGTGCGTTGATTGAAATGCAAGCTAGTGCGTTTGCCATTACATCTTTAACGCAAGTTACAAATGCCATCATAGATTTTGTTTTTTCTTCATTTTCTGCGTCAACAAGTTTGATGTCGGTGCTCCAAAGTGAATGGAAAAGTGATGCAAGTTCTTTTAAGTAGTCAACAATCATATTTGGTGCGTGTTTTTCGGCTGATGACAAAATTACAGATGGATATTTTGCCATAAACACAACAATTTCTTTTATTTGTTTGTGGCAGTTTTCCATAAGGCCATCAAGGTCTGCACTATTAAAGACATAGTCCTTGCCAAACTTTGCTTTGAAATTTCTCAAAACAGAATTTGCACGTGCGTAGGCATATTGAATGTAATAAACCAAATTGTCTTTTGATTTTTCCTTTACTTTAACAAGGTCAAAAGTCATTTGAGTGTCTGGACTTTTTGAAAGCATAAACAACTTGAGTTCATCAATATTTATTGCTTTTGCAACATCTGAAAGAAGCACAAAAGTCCCCTTTCGCTTTGACATCTTAAATGGTTCACCATTTTTTTCAAGTGCAACCATTTGGCAAAGCACAACTTTAAGTTTTGCTTTGTGGTTTGAAATGGCATCAACGGCACTTGTAATTCGCTTTACATATCCGCCATGGTCTGCACCAAAAATGTCAATCAGATTTGTGTAGCCTCTGTCAAACTTGTCTTTGTGATAGGCAATGTCGCTGGCAAAATATGTTGTTGTTCCATCGGCACGCATAACAACTCTGTCTTTGTCATCGCCAAACAAGGTTGACCTGAAAAGCGTTTGGTCTTCGGCAGAATATTTAGACTCTTCTTGTTCTTCTTCATTTGCACTTCCACCAACTGGGGCATCTAATTTGCCTTTGTAGATGTAAGGAAGATTTACCACACTGCCATCTTCAAGTGTTTTTGTTGCACTCATAGAACTTAAATATTCAATTGCCTTTTTAATTTTGCCTTGCTCAACAATATCGGTTTCTGAAACAAATGAATCATATTCAAGCCCCAAAAGTTTAAGGTCTGCCCTGATGATGTCCATCATTGCATTTACAATGGTCTTTTTAAGTTTGCCATAAAACTCATCTTCACTAAGGCCGACATACACATTGCCACTTTCAGTTGCAAGTTGCTTTGCATAGTCAACCAAGTATTCACCTGGGTAGCAACCTTCTGGCATTTGCTCATCTTTGTGAAGTCCAAAACATTGCTCATATCTAAATTGCACAGATTTAACAAGTGTGCGAATTTGAACGCCATAGTCGTTGATATAATATTCCTTTGTTACGTCATAACCGGCTTTTTTCATAAGTTTTGAAATGGCAAGTCCCAAAATTGCACCCCTGCAGTGACCAACATGAAGTGGTCCGGTTGGGTTTGCAGAAATAAATTCCAAAAGGACTTTTTCTTTTGGGTCGCCATCGCCAAAATGCTCTTTGTCTGCATTGATGCCAGCAAGAAATTTTTCCCACATTGCGTTTGTAAAGGTCATATTGATAAAGCCATTTACGGCAACGGCATCTTTTATGTATTCAAGTTTTTTAATTTGCTCAACAAGTTCACTTGCAATTTGCATAGGGCTCTTTTTTAATGCTCTTGCATATATCATTGCGACATTTGTTGAATAGTCGCAACCAGTTTGAACTGGTGGGATGTTAAACTTTATGTTTGATGCAAGTCTATCATTTTGGTCGTAGGCTTCTCCAAGATATTTTGAAATGATTTGCATTAAGTCTTTGTTGACAACTTTAAATAAGTCCATATAATCTCCTAAATAACAAAGATATTTTAATACAGCACTGCAAAATGTGTCAAGTCAATTGATAAATTTGGCGTTATATCATTTTTTTATAAAGATAGATTAAACAATATTCTACTAAAACGATTGCAATAAAGATTGTAAAATAGCAAAACCAATGTTGAAAATTATATTTGATAGGTTTTGAGTGAAAAATTTTAAATATCAATTTATGTATTTTTTTGAAGCAATTGTTTTTTGTGTTGTGTCATTGAACAATGTTATTAAGCGTATTGTGACATCAAAAAAAGTTCAACCGAATTGGTTAAACTCTTTCTGCCATCTAACTATGTTTTGTGTGGCTGTGAAATATTAGTGCAGTGAAAAACGAAAATATGACCGAAGCCGCAATGCCTGCTGCTGTGGCTGTAAGACCTCCAGTGAAGATGCCCAAAATTCCTTTGTTAGAAACTTCTTTAATCACACCTTTTGCAAGAGTTCTGCCAAAGCCAACAATTGGCACAGTTGCACCGGCTTTGCCGAAATCTACAACATAGTCATATAGCCCAAGCCCCTCAAGAATTACGCCTGCAACCATAAATGTGACCAATATTCTTGCACTTGTCATTTGAGTTTTTATTATGAGAATTTGACCAATCATACAAATAATGCCACCGGTCAAAAACACTTTAAGATATGTCATTAACATAATTTTCACCTCGTTCAATAACCACTGCGTGAGCAATGCCCGGAATTGTTTCGCCTTGTTGGCTGGAAAGTGGACTGAGTAACGCCCCTGTTGCCATAAAAAGCACTCGCTTGTATTTTCCCCTTTCAATTTGTCGGTTTATAAATGCATTTAAAACAGATGCACTGCAACCTGCTCCACTGCCACCTTGATGTGTTTTTTGATATCTTCCGTAAATCATTTGCCCACAATCGCAATAGTTCTCTTTAAGTGGATAACCAGCGTGCGCCATAAGGTCACGCAAAATTTCTGAGCCAAGTTTTCCAAGGTCGCCGGTCACAATAAGGTCATAGTCTTCCGGCTTTCGCTTTGTGTCCTTAAAATGCGAAACAAGTGTTTCCATAGCAGCAGGCGCCATTGCTGCACCCATGTTGTTTGCATCACTTATGCCATAGTCCGTAACCTTGCCAAAAGTCGCCATTGAAATGTAGTTGCCTTTGTCGCCACGCCCCAAAATTGTGCAACCTGTTCCGGTAACTGTCCATTGGCTGACCGGTGGCCGTTGGTTGCCAAGTTCTAGTGGATAGCGATATTGTTTTTCGGCACTGCTGAAATGACTGACTGTTGCACAAATGGTCTTTCGTGCATAGCCACCATCAACAAGACAAGCGCCAAGTGCCAAACTTTCACTCATTGTGCTACAAGCGCCATAAAGCCCTATGAAAGGCAACTCAAAATGCCTTGCACTGAAACTTGATGATATGATTTGATTCATAAGGTCACCGCCAATCATAAAGTCTATTTCATCAAGTTTAAAATGCCCTTTGTCAACAGCACCAAAAATTCCTTGTTCCAAGATTTCTCTTTCTGCAAGTTCATACGACTTTTGCCCACAAAGGTCATCATTCAAAATTTCATCAAAATATTCTTTAAATGGTCCTTCGCCTTCCTTTTTGCCAACAATGGAATATGTGCTTAAAATTCGTGGCTTATTTTTAAAAACAACTGTGCTATCTCCAACTCTGTTAAGTTTCATTTTGTCTCCTATAATTTATGTAAATTTCGGCACATATCAGCCTAACTTTGCAATTTTCATAAAATGCAAAATCTATGCAATATTTGGTTTGTGCTTTATGCCCTTCCTTCATCACAAACAATTTTTGACCATTTAAAAAAGTTTTATTCATTTTTGACACAATGCAATTTGTTTTCAACTTCTTTTTTAAAACACAACAAAAAAGTTGTCCCGAAAATAGGACAACTGTTTTTTATTTGTTTATGTTCACAAAGTGTTTGATGAAAGTTTTGCGATGAATAGGCGAAGCACCATATTTTTTTAGGAGTTCTATGTGTTCTTTTGTGCCGTAACCCTTGTGTTTTGCAAAGTGATATTCTGGAAATTGTTTGTCTAAATTGTCCATCAAGTGGTCACGATACACTTTGGCAAGAATTGATGCCGAAGCAATTGAATAACTTGTGGCATCGCCCTTTATGATTGCAATTTGGTCAACATCTGAATCAATGTCTTTAACTGCATCAACAAGTGCAAGTTCTGGGGTTTGCTTCAAATTTTCGATAGACTTTTTCATTCCAACTTTTGTGGCTTGCAAAATATTTATGTCATCAATAGTTTTTTCATCAACTTCAACAATTGAATATTCAAGTGCTGCATTTTTAATTTTTTCAAACAACTCTTCTCTCTTTTTTGCTGACAATTTTTTGCTGTCATTAATGCCATAAATAATTTTGTCATCATCAAGTGGCATAACGCAACTTGCAACCACAACTGGACCAGCAAGTGGACCTCTGCCTGCCTCATCAATTCCACAAAAAACAGTGTATTCCCTTTTTATGTTTCGGTCATACTCAACAAGTTTTCTTGTGCGTTCAATTTGCTTTTCATTCTCTTTCATCTAGCGTAATCCTTCCCATTCTGCCCTTTCTAAAATCGTCCAAAATTGCCACTGCGCCACGCTCATAGTCAATTTCTCTTCCACGAGAAATAAAACCACGCTTTTGGCAAATATCTTCATAAACTTCAAGTGGAGTTTTGTCATCAACACAAACGCCATATCTGTTTTCAACAATTGATTTGTCTTTTTTAATTAGGTCGGCAATAAAATCTAGAACAAGTGATGCAACATCTAAAACTTCGGTTTTAATTGACCCAATATAGGCAAGTCGATGGCTGACAACATCGTTTGAAAGGTCCGGCCAAAGTGTGCCTGGGGTGTCAAGCAAATTGATGTTGTCATCAATTGCAACCCATTGTTTGCCTCGTGTAACGCCCGGTTTGTCGCCTGTTACTGTTTTATTCTTTCCAACTAAATTGTTTATAAGTGTGCTTTTGCCACAGTTTGGAACACCAATAACCATTGCTCGTAGTGGAATATTCAAGCCCTTTCGCTCGTTCCATTCCATCTTTTTTATTAGCATTGTTTTCATCATTTGCTTAATGCCACTTGCAGACTTACTTACAGTGCTGTTTATTGCAATTACGTTGCTGTTTTCTTTTGCCATAAAATATTTTTTCCAGTAGGCTGTTTCAACTTCATTTGATAGGTCGCTTTTGCTCAAAACATAAATTACAGGGCGTTTGCTTGCAATTTTGTCAAAACTTGGATTTAAGCAAGAAAAAGGTGCTCTGCTGTCGAGAACATAAAAAATAAGGTCAATGTTTTTAAGTTCTTTTTCCATCATCAAAAGCGCATTTTTCATGTGCCCCGGAAACCAATTTATTTTCATATTTTCTCCATTTTTGTAAGTTTTGTGCGTTATTTATGCAACATTTTATTTAACGCAAAATTGCATAAATGAGCACTATTTTTTGCCTTTCAAAAGGTCTGGACGGCGCTCCTTTGTTATCTTTAAGCTTTGTTCAAGTTTCCATTTTGCAATTTCTTGATGATTTCCACCAACAAGCACTTCTGGAACTTCCAAACCCGCATAAACCCGTGGTTTTGTGTATTGTGGGTATTCTAGCAAACCATTTGAAAATGACTCTTCGCTTGTGCTTCCCACGCTCAAAACTCCATCAATATAACGTGAAACGCTGTCAACAAGCACCATTGCAGGCAATTCTCCACCGGTCAAAACATAGTCGCCAATGCTAATTTCTTGCATATCAAAATGTTGAATAACACGCTCATCAATGCCTTCATAGTGACCACAAACAATAACGAGATGCTCAACTTTTGATAGGTTAACAACCATTTTTTGATTTAGTGTTTCGCCCTTTGGGGACATATAGATTATTTTTGCACCTTCTGTTTTAACGCTGTTTATCGCATCAAATAGTGGCTGACACATCATAACCATTCCTGCGCCACCACCAAAAGGTGTGTCATCAACTTTTTTGTGCTTGTCTGTGCTGAAATCTCTTATGTTTGTAAGATTTATTTCAATTAGATTGTTTTGTTGCGCTCTTCCCAAAATGCTACATTTAAGTGGTTCAAACATCTCAGGGAAAAGTGTTAAAATGTCAATTTTCATACAACGCCCTCATCAAAATTTGCAGATGCAACAATTCGCTTTTCACTTGGATTTATCTCGTCAAAATATGTGAAATTGAAAGGAACTCGTTTTTCTTTGTTGTCTTCATCTAAAAACACCAAAATGTCGCCTGCGCCATAGTTTTCAACATCAACAATTTTTCCCAAAAAACTACTTTGTGCATCAAAAATTTCTAGACCAACAAGTTCGCTAACAAAAAACTCATTTTTTGCAAGTTGATTTTGTGTGGCAAGAATATAAAAATCTTTATTCTTAAACTGCAAAACCAAATTTATGTCATCATAGCCCACAATTTTAAGTGACATTTTGTTGCCAAAAACCTTTGATTTTTCGCAAGTGAGTTCATTTGAAAAGCCATCAATAAAAAAAGTTTGCATTGACCTAAATTTGTCAAGTTTGTTTTGTGTCACAATAACTTTAAGTTCACCTTTAAGACCAATTGTGTTTACAATTTTTCCGATAATCATTTTGTTTTCCATATTTTTATGATAGCACAAAAAAGTTAATTAGGCAATTGTTAAATAAGTTGAGTGAGAAATTGTTTCATTTTAGTGCTCAATCACTGTTTGTTTCACTTTGTTGTTAATAGTACTTTCACAACCCTAGAAAAAGGCGTCCACGCTAAAGCGTGGACGCCTTTATGCGTGGTATGTGACATAATGAATAAGACAGATATTTTGATAAATGCTAAAGCGTGGACGCTTTTATGCGTGGTATGTAACCCTTGTATTGCAATTTTTGCGGCAATGCCTTTATTAAACCACTTGGAATTGGCTAAGAAATTTGAAAACGCAAATTATTTTAGTTTTATGTAAGTAATTTTTAATGAGAACTGACCATTTAACTGATTAAAAAAATAAAAAAGCAGAATTATTCTGCCTTTTCATCAATTTTAACCAAGTATTTTTCAGTTGATTTTGCAGATGCAGTTTTTACAATTGCACGAAGTGCTTGAGCAATTTTGCCATTTTTGCCAATTACTCTGCCCATATCGTCTTTTGCAACAGCAACATGAATTGTTGTGTAGCCATCTTCTGCTTTTGAAGAAGAAACAGAAACTGCTTCTTTGTTCTCAACCAACTGGTCAACTATATATTTAACTAACTCTTCCATATAGTCACCTTAGTTTTTCTTTTCTTCAATTGCACCGCATTTAACCAAAAGTTGTTTAACTGTGTCTGATGGTTGTGCACCATTTTTTAACCAAACTTTTGCTCTTTCGGCGTCAATCTTAATTTCTTCTGGATTTTTCAATGGGTCAAAAGTTCCAAGCATTTCAATAAATTTGCCATCTCTTGCTCTGCGTGAGTCTGCAACAACAACTCTATAAAATGGTTTTTTCTTTGCGCCCATTCTTGTCATTCTAATAACAACTGCCATAAATTTTCCTCCGTTTAAATTTTATATATAAATTTTTTCTTTCGAAAAAAATTTATCAAGATTAAAATGGAAATTTGAAGCCACGTTTATTGTTTTTCATTTGCTTCATAAGTTCCTTTGCTTGTTCAAATTGCTTGATTAGTTGGTTTACTTCTTGAACAGAAACGCCACTACCTTTTGCAATTCGTTGTCTGTTTGATGATTTGATTAGGTCTGGGTTTAGTCTTTCTTTTTCGGTCATACTTTGAATGATTGCCTTGTTTTTCATAAGTTTGTCTTCATCAATTTCGGCATTTTTAAGGGCACCCATACCAGGAAGCATTCCCAAAACATTTTTAAGACCACCCATCTTTTTTAAACTTTCAAGTTGATTTAGATAGTCATCAAATGTAAATGAGTTTTCTTTAAATTTCTTTTCAAGTTCTTTGGCTTCTTCTTCGGTCACAGCCTGCTGTGCTTTTTCAATCAAACTAAGCACATCGCCCATTCCCAAAATTCTGCTTGCCATACGGTCTGGGTAAAATGGCTCAATGTCACTCATCTTTTCGCCAACGCCACAAAATTTGATTGGCTTTTTGACCATATATCTAATTGAAAGTGCCGCACCACCACGAGTATCGCCATCAAGTTTTGTTAAAATTACGCCCGTGATGTCAAGTTCATTGTTAAAGGTTTCACTGACATTAACTGCTTCTTGACCTGTCATACTGTCAACTGTAAGCAAAATTTCTGTTGGCGAAACTGCTGACTTAATTTGCTTGAGTTCGTTCATAAGTTCTTCGTTAATTTGAAGACGACCTGCTGTGTCGATAATCACAACATCATAGCCATAGCGTTTTGCGTATTCAACTGCTTCTGTGCTTGTTTTTACTGGGTTTTGTGTGCCCTTTTCAAACACAGGAATGTCAACCGACTTTCCAACAACTTGAAGTTGATTGATTGCAGCGGGTCTATAAATATCGCACGCAACAAGCAATGGTTTTTTGCCCTGTTTTCTTAAATACAGACCAAGTTTGCCACTCATAGTTGTTTTGCCTGCACCTTGAAGACCACACATCAAAATTACTGTTGGTGGGTTGCTTGAAAAATTGAGTTTTTCGTTTGTGCCACCCATTATGTTTGTCAATTCTTCATTGACAATTTTGATGACTTGCTGTCCCGGTGTTAAACTTTTAAGAACTTTTTCACCAACTGCTTTTTCGGTGATTGAATTGATTAAGTTTTTAACAACCATAAAGTTTACATCGGCTTCTAAAAGTGCCACTCTAACTTCACGCATTGCTTCCTTAATTTCAAGTTCTGTAAGTTTGCCACGCTTTGTCAGTTTTGAAAATATATGTGAAATTTTTTCACTTAAATTTGAAAATACTGCCATTGCATCTCCTATTTCCAGACTTCTAAAAGTTTTGTTATGAGTTCCTTGTCAACCTTTTTGCTATTTCCAACAAGTTCATTTTGTTTTAGATATTTGTCAAGCATTCCAAGTTTGCTTTCTAGCATTTCAAGTTTGCTGGTTGCCTTTTTGATTGTGTCAAGCACTGCTTGTCTTGAAATGTTCATATTTTGAGATATTTCAACAAGTGGCATATTAAAGTTTAAGTAACTATCTAACACCTTTTGCTGATTTTCTGTTAACAATGAACCATAGAAATCATTGAGCAAACAAAGTTTAACGCTTTCATCTAAAATCATAATCAAACCTTGTAAAGCAAAAACACTTTACATTGGTATTATACCTAATATAATTTATTATGTCAATAGTTTTATCACAAAAAAATGCAAAATTAAAATTCTATTAACTAATTGTTTACATCTGCAACAAAGCAACTGCCCGTTTCATCCCTTCAGTCACGACTGTGTCGTGCCAGCTTTCCCACTAAAATGTGGACGCCTTTTGTTTATATACTGGTCGTTTGTTGGATTTAGTTCATCAAGTGGTGCATTAAGTGCTTTTGAAGCCTTTTCATAATCATAGTGCAATGGCAGAGAAAAACAAAATTCAAATCATATTCAATAATTTATGAATGCATTGACGATGTGGTTATAATTTGTAATAACTTTCCTGAGCATAAAACTAATGATTGCATTGTTCTTCAACTCTAACCACTCTTTCCTTCTTGTAGTCAATGCGTTGCAGTTCAAGTTTCACACTAAAGTGTGGACGCCTAAAATCGTCATTTAGAAAGTTTTAATTGATTATTTGAATGTATGCATATTTATGCAATAAAACATATATTTATTTTTAACATTGCATAAAAATACAAAATAATGTTTAAATATTGCAAATATTTGATGTTATTTGCATACAAATGCAAAACAAAATGCATAATTCGTTTTTAATTTTTAAGTAAAAAACACCAAATTTTTTAACATTTTTGGCACAATATTAAAACAAAAAAAGTCCCTATCTAGAACTTTTTTGTTTGCTTTATATAATCAAATTTTATCATTTAAAATTGCGTTGCATAACTAAATTTTTAAAGTGTGTTTACACGAATTTGAAACGATTTCAACCTACTTTTTTTATTTGTAAATTGCTGATGTTAATTCAAGTTGTGATGTCACAATTTATTGTTAAAGTTGCGGAAGTAATAAAAATTTGCTTGTTAAATTTTGCATAACATTGTTTTAAATTATTGCATCAATAAATTCATTTGCGTTGAATGGTTGAAGGTCATCAATGCCTTCGCCAACGCCAACAAATACAACTGGAACATTAAGTTCGTTTACAATTGGAATGACAATTCCACCCTTGCTTGTGCCATCAAGTTTTGTAAGGATTATTCCATCAATGCCAACGGCTTCATTGAAATATTTAACTTGAGAAAGTGCGTTTTGTCCTGTGGTTGCATCTAAAACAATAAATTTTTTGTAGTTGACTTCTGACCACTCCTTTTCAACAACACGGTCAATCTTTTTAAGTTCTTCCATAAGATTTGTTTTGTTGTGAAGTCTGCCGGCTGTGTCAATCAAAACAACATCTGTTCCCCTTGCTTTTGCACTTTTAAGACCATCAAACACAACACTCGCACTGTCTGCGCCCTCTGCCTGCTTTACAATTCTTACTTTTGCTCTGTTTGCCCATTCTGTAAGTTGGTCACTTGCGGCTGCTCTAAAAGTGTCGCCTGCAATCATAAGCACATCTTTTTTTTGCGTTGTGTAATAATGTGCAAGTTTGCCAATGCTTGTGGTTTTTCCAACACCGTTTACGCCAATAAGCATAATTGCCATTGGGTATTCAGCTTCAAATTTTTTACCACTTTCAAGAATGTTTGCAATTGACTCTTTCAAAATTGCCTTAAATTCATCTTGTGTTTTGATGTGTGACTTTTTGCATTTTTGTCTGACATCTGCAATGATGTCTTGTGTGGTTTGAACTCCCATGTCACTGCCAATTAAAATTGCTTCTAGGTCATCAAAAAACTCATCTGTCAACTCGCCTTTGCCAAAAATCATACTGAGTTTGTTTGCAAAAGCATCTTTTGTCTTTTTAAGACCACCAAATAGTTTACTAAAAAATCCCATATCTTCTCCCAAATAACTTATTTCTAACAACAATTATATCAACAAAAATAAAACTTGCCAAACATATTGCCCAGCAAGTTTTAAATTTTATGCATTTGCACTTTGTCTATCAACCTGAATTGCTTCTGAAAGTTTAACGCTTACAACTTTGCTTACGCCCTTTTCTGGCATTGTAACACCATATAGGTTGTCGGCAAGTTCCATTGTTGGTTTTCTGTGGGTGATGACAATAAATTGTGTTTCACTGCTAAATTTTTGCAAGTATTTTGCAAATCTTCCAACATTGGCATCATCAAGTGCGGCTTCAATTTCGTCAAGCAAAACAAATGGCATTGGTCTTAATTTTAAGATTGCAAACAAAATTGCAATTGCCGTAAGTGCTTTTTCACCACCACTTAACAATGTGATGCTTTGAAGTTTTTTGCCTGGTGGCTCAACTGCAATGTCAACACCTGCATCTAGCACATCACCAGACTCACTTGGAACAAGCTCAAGCCTTGCATTACCACCACCAAACAACTCTTTGAACACTTTTCCAAAGTTCTCGTTTATGGTGTTGAAACTTGTTGTGAAACGATTTGTCATTTCTTCGGCAAGTTCCTTGATTATCTTTGTCAAATCTTCTTCGGCTTTCATAAGGTCTGCCATCTGCACAGTGTAACTGTCAAAACGCTCTTGATAAACTTTGCTGTCTTCAATTGCGTTAACGTTTACATAGCCAAGTTTATCAATTTCTCGCTTTGTGTTATTGGCTTGTTTAAGCCCTTCAACAAGATCATAATTTTCCCGTTTAAGTGGCATTGCAGTGCTGTAATTCAAACCATACTCTGTCCAAACACGCTCTTGCATATTTTCAATGTCGGTGTCAATTTTTGTAAGGTTCAAGTTTTCTTGGAACAACTTGTCTTGCAATTTGTTTATTTTGGTTGTAAGGGTAAGTCTGTCTTCATCAAGCACTTTAAGTTCTTCTTGAAGTTCCTTTTTATAGTCGCCCAAGTGGTCAAGTTTAGACTTGACTTCTGTCAATTTGTTGTTTGTTGCAACATAGTCGGCATCTTGTGTTGTTGACGCAATGACTGCTTCTGCCTTTTTGATTGTTTCGGCATTTGCAACAATATTTGAATTGATTTGTTCAATTTTTGCAGTGCGTTGCTCAATTTCTTGATTGATACGCTCAATGTCGCCAGTGAGTGATGTGATTTCAGTTTCAAGTTCGGCAATTTTAACCTTTACATCAAGCATCTTTGCATTGTATTCATCACGTTCTTTTTTGAGATTGTCAAAATCTTGTTGACGTTTTTCAATGCTCTTGTTTGCACTTTGTTTGTTGCCATCAATACTATTTTTGAGTTCATCAGTTTTTGACAAACTTAAATCAATAGCGTTAATTTTTGCTTGCAATTCTGCAAGGTCTTTGCCTATTTTTTCAAGTTCCAAAGTTTCTTGTTCAATCAAAATATTGTATTGATTTTTTACTTCGTTGCTCTTGCCAATTTCAATGTTTAAATCATTAAACTTAACTGACAATTCTTCTGAAAGTTTTTGATTTGTTTCAAGTGTTTGTTTTGCCAAGTTGTATTTTTCAAAAATGCTTTGTTTTTGACCTGAAAGTTTTTCAACTTCTCGCTTAATTTCTTCAATTTCACGGTCCCTACCCAAAATGCTAACTGCACTGCGGGCTTTGCTACCACCGGTGATGCTTCCTTGTGGGTTGATGACATCGCCATCTAGGGTTACAATTTTAAATGAATATCTTGTTTGTTTTGCAATTCTAACGGCTGTTACAAGATTGTCAACAATTGCAGTTCCACCAAGCAAGTTTTCAAAAATATTGCTGAGCTTTTTGTCATAAGAAACAAGTTCACTTGCAATGCCAAGATAACCAGCATCACGCTTGATGTCTGAAACGTAGCCAGAGATGTTTCTTGGTTTTAGTGATGTTATTGGTAAAAATGTTGCTCTACCAAAGTTGTTTTGTTTTAAGTAAGCAATGATTTGCTGTGCGTTTTCTTCATTTTCTGTAACAACGTTTTGAATGCTTCCACCAAGCGCCATTTCAATTGCTGTTTGATACTTTTCTGGCACTTGCATAAGGTTTGCAACAACACCAACAAAACTGCTTTTTAGTTTTGCATTTCTTTCTGATTGTTCAAGCAAATGTTTAACTGCACCATTAAAGCCATCAAAGTTTTTTTGCATATCTTCAAGCATATTTTTTCTGGCGTTTAAACTTGCAATTGTTGTGTTTAGTTCGCTGAGTTCATCGGCAGAATGTGACATTGTTGAGCTGCTTGTTTCAACATTTTGTCTTGCAGTGTCAAGTTGAGTTTTGATGTTTGTTCTTTCGGCGATTTTGCTGTTTAATGTGCCTGTGAGTTTTGCAACTTCTTCTTTGTGTGCATTTGCCTTTTGGTTGAGTGCATTTTGATTTGCCTTTAATTCGGCTTGCCTATCTATTGAGGCAAGCTTTTCTGCGTTCAATTTGCTTATGTCGGCTTTGATGTCACTCAATTTGTCAAGCGCTGAAATCATAAGTTGTTGATTTTCTTCGGCTTCGTCTTCACTTTTTGCCAAACGATCAACAACGCTCAAATATTTTTTGCTGATTTGGTCTGCACTTTCGTTTAGAACTTGAATGTTCTTTTTGTTCACTTCAATTTTGTTGTTTTTTTGTTTGAGTGAAAGTTCCAAGTTTTCAATGTTTTGTTGCTCTTGACTGAGTTCTTCATTCAAACGATTGGCTTCATCTTTAAGCAAATTTAATCTTTCTTTTACAATTGTAGTTTCGCCACTTTTACGCTCCAAACTAACCGTTAAATTTACAACTTCATCATACAATTCTTTTATTGTTTTATCAATCTTTTGAATGTCATCATAGTTTTTGTTGTAGTTTTGAATTGTAACATCAAGGTCGTGTTGTTTGTTGTCAATTTCTTCACTAATTGCATTGATTCGCAAACTTATTTCTTGCTTGTTTGAAGATGCACTATCATATTGATATATGTAGTTGTTGATTTCAAGACTTTTTAGTTCTTCCTTCAACGCAAGGTATGTTTTTGCCTTTTCTGCCTGCTGTTTCAAAGGATTGAGTTGCCTTTCAATTTCAATCATAATGTCTTTTAAACGGGCAATATTTTCTCTTGTCCTAGCAAGTTTTCGCTCGCTTTCAACCTTTTTGTCCTTAAACTTTGAAATGCCTGCTGCTTCTTCAAAAATGCCACGTCTATTTTCTGGCTTACTGCTTACAATTTGCTCAACCTTGCCCTGTCCAATGATGCTGTAACCATCTCTACCAATGCCGGCATCGTGCAAAATGTCAACAATATCTTTTAGTCTTGAAGTGTTGTTGTTTATGAGATATTCACTTTCGCCACTTCTGTAAAGTTTTCTTGTCAGCATAATTTCGTTGTAGTCAAGGTCCAAATCTCTGTTGCTGTTGTCAAGCACAAGAGAAACTTCGCAATAGCTTAAACTTTTTCGACTTTGTGTGCCATTAAAAATGACATCTTGCATTGATGAACCACGCAAGAGCTTGCTACTTTGTTCGCCCAAAACCCATCTAATTGCATCGGCAACATTACTCTTTCCACAACCATTTGGTCCAACAATTGCCGTTATACCATCATCGAAATTAACAACAGTTTTATCTGCAAAACTTTTAAAACCTACCAATTCAATACGCTTAAATTTCAATGTAAAAAACTCCCAATTTTTGTATATAAATTAACTCAATAATTATAACATATAATTTTTGCGTTTGCAAATACAAATTTTACAAAATGAAAAAATAAATTTGCATAGCACTTGCACTATGTTTGTTAATAGTTTGCATAGCACTGGTAAAAGCATTTGCATAGTATGATATTTTGCAGAAAAATAAGTTATATATAAATAATTAAAATAAATTAAATGTTTAAAAAAATCGGCAATTATTTTTGCCGAAATTTGTCTATTTTTCTAATTTTTTTAGTGCTTGTCTTGCACATTCGTTTTCTGCTTCTTTTTTGTTGTGTGCTGTTGCCCGTCCCATTGAAACACCATTTACATTAACTTCAACCGTAAACTCTGGCAAATGCGCAGGACCTGTTTGACTTATGAGCACATATTCAAGTGACTCATTTTGCTTGCTTTGAACAAGCTCTTGCAGTTCTGATTTATAGTCCTTTGTTTTGCTTTGAATGTTCTCTACAAGTTGAGTTGAATAGTTTAAACTTTTGTATATAAAGTTTTTGCAAATTTCAAGATTGCTGTCTTTTAGCATTGCGCCAACAATAGCTTCGTATAGGTCACCCATAACATTGCTTGAATTTTGTGGGTTGAAATTGTCGCAAAGCAAATAATTTTCTAGCCTATTGTTAAAAACAAATTTGCTTACATTTTCACTTGAAACCAAGTATGCCCTTATTTTGCTTGACGCACCTTCGGACAAGTTGAAATTGTCAAACAAAAACATTGTTGTGCAAAAGTTGAGAACGCTATCACCCAAAAACTCCAAACGCTCATTGCTTTCGGTTGAATGCGAAAAAGCATAGGAACTGTGCGTGAACGCTGTTTCCAAAAGTGAAATATTTTTGAAGTGATAGTTGATTTTTTCTTCAATTTTTTGGACTATTTCTGGTTTCAAAATTACTCCTCAATTTTAATATCTAAACCTTTAACACTTTCGGCAATAACATCAACAAGTTTTGATTTTCCAACCATATAACCCTGTTTTATGGCTTGATAAAAGCTTTCTTCTTTGCTACTTCCGTGTGCTTTTATAACAACTTTGTTGATGCCTAAAAATGGCGAACCACCATAAACACTATAATCAAATTTTTGTTTAAGGCGTTTGAAAGTGCCTTTCATAAACAACGCACCAAACATACTTGATTTGTGTGATTTGATGTCTGATTTAAGGGTTTTTAAAAGTGTCATCAAAGCACCTTCTGTGCTTTTTAGTGCCACATTTCCCGCAAAACCATCGGTTACAATAACATCATAATCTCCACTTAAAATGTCCCTTGCTTCCATATTTCCAACAAAATTGATTGGCAATTGCTTTAAGTATGGAAATGTGCGTTTGTTTAGGTCATTGCCCTTATGGTCTTCTGTTCCATTGCTTAAAAGTGCAACTCGTGGGTTTTTGATGCCATACATTGCTTCCATATATTTGCTTCCCATAAGTGCAAAATGAACCAAATTGATTGGTTTGCAATCTACATTTGCGCCACAATCAATAAGCAAAACTGGGCTTCCTGTGAGAGATGGCAAAGTTGGAGCAAGTGCAGGGCGAGATATTCCCTTGATTCTGCCAATTTTGATAAAGCCACCAGTTAGAACTGCGCCAGTGCTTCCGGCAGAAACAAGTGCAGAAACGCTGTCGTCCGCTTTAAGACGGTCAAAGCCCTTTACAAGTGTGCTCTCCTTTTTTGTTTTTATTGCTTCTGTTGGGCTTTCGTTGTTTGTGATAACATCTTGTGCATCAATAATTTCAACTCGTGACATATCAACTTTGTTTTCATTGCAAAGTTTTTTTATTACATCTTGTTTTCCAACAAAAATAACATTTAAATTTTCAAGATTTTTAAGAGCCTTGTTTGCTCCCTTTATAACTTCTTCTGGTGCGTTGTCACCACCATACGCATCAACAATAACCTTTATATTTTCCAAAATAACTTTTTCCTTAATAACTTTTTTGCACAATAAAAATTTGTGATTTTTATCTTACAATTCAATTATAAATCATAATTTCCATTTTTACAATCAAAAATAACAAAATGTGTCAGTTTTTAATTTTTTGCTTGACTTTTGCATTATAATATCAAAATTATTGGGTCAATTTTGTTTAAGCAAATCATTTGTTGTTTGCTTATCTTTAACAAAAATGTAAATTGCTAAAATACAATTGATTTGGCAGTTAAAATACATTTAAAAATTTGCAACAAAAAAAGGCGACTCGCCCTTTTTGATTACTTTGTTTCTTGCTTTTTAGCAATGATTTCCTTTCCGTCATAATAGCCACATTTTTTGCAAACCTTGTGTGGTTCTTTTGGTTCGTGGCAATGAGGACATTCCATTATAGAAGGTGTAGAAATCTTCCAGTTTGCTTTTCTGGAATTACGCCTTGCTTTTGAAACTTTCTCCTTTGGAACAGCCATTTTAGCACCTCCTATGCTTTTTCTAATTACGCTAGATTATTATATACCAAATTATTGTATATGTCAATCACAATTTGTTATTTTTTTAATTTAGAAACAAGTTCTACTGTTTCCCTTGCAATTGCAAGCTCTTCATTGGTTGCAATTACATAAACTGGAATGCTACTGTGTGGCGCTGTGATGCAAGCATCAAAACCATTTTCAACGCCATAGTTTGCTTTGTTGTCTAGTTCTATGCCAAAAAATGACATATCTTTCAAAACCAATTCTCTAAGTTCTGGTGTATGCTCGCCAATGCCGGCAGTGAAGCAAATTGCGTCAACACCGTTTAATGCCGCAATGTATGAACCAATGTATTTTTTAATTCTGTATGCAAGCATTTCAAGTGCAAGAATTGCTTGTTCGTTGCCTTGTGCCATTGCAGAAAGCAAATCTCTCATATCACTGCTTATTTCGGAAACACCTTGCAGTCCACTTTCTTTGTTAAGAATTTCGGTTATTCTGTTTAGGTCATAGCCTGTTTTGTTTGCTAAAAATTGCAAAATGTTTGCATCAATATCGCCACATCTTGTGCCCATAATTAACCCTTCAAGTGGTGTTAAGCCCATTGATGTGTCAATGCACTTGCCGTTTTTTATGGCTGTGATGCTACTTCCGTTGCCAATGTGACAAGTTATGAGTTTGCACTTTTCAAAAGGTTTGCCCAAATAGTCGGCAAGTTTTTCACCAACAAATTTGTGGCTTGTGCCGTGAGCGCCATATCTGCGAATGTGATAATCTCTGTAATATTTCATAGGTATGCCATACATATAGGCATAGTCTGGCATTGTGCTGTGAAATGCTGTGTCAAACACTGCAACATTTGGAATGCGTGGTGCAACTTTCATGCAACCTGCCATACCATCTGTGTTTGGAATTGCGTGCAATGGTGCAAAGTCAACCAAACCACGAAGGTCATTAAGCACTTTGTCATCTACAAGTGTTGCCTTTGTGTATTCTTCACCACCAGAAACAACTCTGTGACCAATTGCGTCTATGTCTTCAATCTTTTTTATAACACCAATTTGAGCATCTGTTAGTGTTGCCAAAATTAACTCGATTGCATCGGTGTGGTTTTTTAACTCCTTGCTGATTATTGTTTCTGTTCCTCTAACCTTATGCTTTAAAAAACTGCCATCAAGTCCAATGCGTTCTGCATTGCCCTTTGCAATCACTTCTTCGTTGTCCATATCCAAAAGTTGATATTTCAAACTGCTACTTCCTGCATTTACAACCAAAACTTTCATTTATATCTCCTAAACAATAAATATACTTTTATTATCTCAAAACTAAATTGAAATGTAAAGTATTTTTTGAATAAAATGGCAATAAACATATAATCATTTTCTTATGCATAAAATTTCTTATGAACAAATATGCACTACCAAAAATAATTTGCAGTCAAGCCGATAAAAAAATGAGTTGCAAAGTAATAAAACAAAATCCTGTAAAGGAAAGTGTTGTCAGAGCTTTTTTTAGTATTGCCATTATTTTTATTGTTGCAATGATTGTAATAAAGCCGAACCTTTGCATAAATTCAGTTTATAATGGTTTGTTGGTTTGGGCAAAATGTGTGCTTCCTAGTTTGTTCCCTTTTATGTTTTTAACAAAAATTTTAACTGACCTAAACTTTGTTTCTAAACTTACAAACAAATTTTCAAAATTGACATCAACTCTTTTTTGCGCACCAAAAATTTCATCATACATCTTTTTGATGAGTGTGATAAGTGGCTACCCCGTTGGCGCAAAAATGATTTGCGAATTTTGCGAGGCTGGAATTATATCAAAAAAGCAAGCAAACAAACTTACAACATTTTGCTCAACAAGTGGTCCGTTGTTTATAATTGGCTCGGTTGGAACGGCGCTGTTTTTAAATGCAAAACTAGGCTACATTATGTTTTTGAGCCACGTGCTTGCAAGTGTATTAAATGGCATTTTGTATAGGAAAATGTATGTTGACAAAACAGAAAAAGAATTTGAAATTTCAAACAAAACTTCGCTTAATGACATTTTGCCAAACAGCATAAGTTCAAGCATAATGAGCATTTTGATTGTTGGTGGTTACATTGCAATTTTCTTTTTGATTATTGATTTGTTTAATGACCTAAACTTGTTTTTTCCACTAAACTTTTTACTTTCAAAAATAGGATTTAACATTGAAACTGCAAAGGCAATTTCTAGTGGACTTGTTGAGATGAGTAAGGGCTGTGTTATGCTTTCAAAACTCCCACTAACAACGCAAATGCTTGGCACTATTGCAAGCTTTTTGATTGGCTTTGGTGGGATTTCAACATTTTTTCAAGCAACCACATTTCTGTCAAAGTGTAAAGTGAATTGTGGCTTTTATCTTTTGCAAAAACTTACTCACGCAACAATAAGTGCACTTTTAACTTTTTTGCTTTGTTTCTTAATTTAAAATTGTGACTTGTGTATTTTCAAACAGCCACAAAATTTTTGTGCTATTTGTTAAAAATAAAAAAGTTGCCATGCTGACAACTTCTTTTGTTAAACTATAAAATCAACTTCATAACTTGCACCCAAATTGTGCAAAATGCCAAGTGTTTTGTTACTTAGGCTAAGACAAGGTTTTTCTGAGATTTCATCAAACACAATTCTAAAAACACAAGTTCCATTGTTCTCTTTTAAAATTTGTGGCAAAGGTGCAAGATTTGGTGCAATTTGTGCAACGAAATCTTCAAACATATTGTCAGTGTAAATGTCGGTCATTTCTTTTGTTTTGTAATAGAACTTTGCACTCTTTTCCTTTCCAAGAGATTTTTCGAGTGGTGTGATTTTTGTTGGTTGAATTTTCAAAATTTCGTCCAGCTTTTCAACATCATAATCACTTTTGAAATGAATACTTATTGCAAAACGATATTTGTTCATAGTTCTTCCTCCTCTTGACAAGTGCTGTAAAAACTAAAGAACTCGTCTTTTGTCATTCCTGTGTCATAAAAAAGTATTCCCTTTTTGTCTCTTATTGTGATTGTTTCACCATTGTAAATGTCAAAGTGAGAAACTGGTTTGCAACCATATTCATCTTTCACTTCTTCGGCATCAACGCCCATTTTTTTGAGATAGCCATCGCTAAATTTTTTTGGTTTTGCAGACATATTTCCCCTTTTGCTTGCAACTTATATTTTTTAAACTTAATTTTGATTAAGCAAGTGTGCAATATATTTCATTGCTAGTTCATTATACCATTTTGCAAGTGCTATGTATAGCCCAAATTTTTTAACTATATCAAATGCTTTAACTGTGTATTTCTGTCTTTACAGCAAACTAATACAAAAATTCTATCTTATTTTTAAGTTCGCCAAGCACAAACTGAACTGACCTAAATTTGTGTGACATTTCATCAAAGGCTGTTACAAGTGCACTTAAAATTTTTACATCTTTGTATTTTGTGCAATACTTGATTGTCTTTAAAATGTAAAGCAACTCTTCCTTTAAGTAGCTTTTGATGTGCCTTTCAGAATATACACTGTTTTCAATGTTTTCACAAATGTTTGGAATTTCTTTCCAAATCTTATCTTTTTCATCAACAGGTTCATTTTGATTTGTTTGCATAGCACCCGCACCATTTTGCATAGCACTGCCATTTTGTGAGAAATTCCCGACAAAATTGGAGTTTTCTTGTTCAAAAATTGGTGCTGTTTTAAGGTCGTTTTTAAGGCTGTTTGTCATACTTTCAACTTCCGATGTTGTTGCGCCAGTTGTTGCAAAATGACTAGCAACGGCATCTCTAAAGGGAACAAGAATTTTTTGTGAAAAAAGTTTGTAGGCATCGCTTTTGTTTTCTGAAGCAAAATTTTCACTTATGAAATTGTAAAAATCCATACGTTTTGCATCACATTCAACAAGCAAACAGAATACAAATGCAACAAGTGAATTTGGGTTGGTTGGAACAAGGAACTCGCCATTGTTAAGCCTGTTTTTAACTTCTGCCCTGTGAAGTTCTCGTGAAAAGTCAAAATCTGTCATACACTCTTTTATGTAAGAATATAGCTCATCACTATCGGCAATCATATTGAGCAGTTTTGTAATTTTTATATCGGCAAGCAAAAATTTGCCATTTATCATATCATTGCAACCAGCAACGAATTGTGTTATTTTTGATAATTCTTCGTTTGATACCTTAATCATAATAATCTCCCACCGTCATTATATCACAAAAAACAAAAGCAATAAACAGTTTTTATTTACTTTAAAAAAAAATTATGATAAAATATGTTTGTTAAATTCCAATGTCAGCCAAGCTGACAACAATTTAGGAGATATATTTTGAAAAATTCTAGCAATTGGCTAAACAACCCAGTGTTTGTTCCTGACAATACAATTAACAAACTAATTTTGCTTTTTGTTATGGACAAAATGGAAATTCCATTGACCGAAGACAGCATAATTGACATTTGCACCAGCAGAAACACTTGGCTTAAATATATGGATTGCAAAGATGTTATGTGGCAACTTTTAGATGTGAACTACATTGCAAAAACAACAACTGGCGATGATGAAAGATACAACATTACTTATGAAGGCAGAAATTGTTTAAGCCACTTTTACCTAAAAATTCCAAACAGCACCAGAGAAGAAATTACAAGTTTTGCAAAAGAAAACAGAATGGAATTTAAGCGTGCACAAGAATATGCCGGCACATACTTTAAAAATTTAGATGGCTCCTACACTGCTTCACTTAAAATAAAAGACCCACTTGAAGCACAAAATTTGTTTGAACTTAAAGTTGTTTTTCCAAGCAGAAAAACTGCCATAAATGCCACAAAAAAGTGGAAAGAAAAAGCACCAAATATTTTTGAAAACGTTTATGAAATTTTGTCTGAAAATGATGACGATGATGAACAATAAAAATCACCTTTATGGTGATTTTTTTATTGCAAAAGGTATGCAACTTTAAATATTAAAGTTGAAATTAAGGTTTTGTATTTGAAAGTTTTATCAAAATTAAAAAACAATTTATGTAATAAAAAGCAATACATAACAATTTTTATATCTAAATAACAAAAGAAAAAATTATGACAAATAGTTTTTATTTTGATATTATTTTTAAATTGCTAAAAATTTAAAATTTTTAATATATCTTTTTGTAACAATTTTTATACGACAATTTTTGTCACAAAAAATGAAGTGGAAACCACTTCATTTAGTTTTTGTATTTTGCAAGTTCTGCTTCAAGTGAACTAAGTAAACTTGTGTTTTTTTGCAATTTTTCTTTTTCTGCCTCAACAAGTTCTTTTGGCGCTTTTGCCACAAAACGCTCATTTGAAAGCATTTTGTTTGACCTTTCAATTTCAAACTTCTGCTTGTCAATTTGGGCTTCTATTCGCTTGATTTCGGCATCTTTATCAACATTTTCCATATAGTTTATTGCAATTTTGCAGATGTTTGCAACAATGATTGTTGCACTTGTGTTTTCAAAATTGTTTACAATTTGAACATCTTCAACAAGGCAAAGTTTTTCTATAATTGGCTTTGCAAATTTCAAAGCTTCCAAAGAATTTTCATTTGGAATTATTTGAACTGATTTAAGTTTTTTGTTGTCGGCAATTTTGTTTTCACTTCTGCTGTTTCTGATAAGCTTGATGACACCAATAACATTTTGAGCAAGTTCAGCATCGGCTTTGAAGTCTAACTTTTTGGTGTATTTTGGGAATTTGCTTATCATTATACTTTCATCGTGAACTGGCAAACTCAAATAGATTTCTTCTGTTGCAAATGGAGTGACTGGGTGCATTAGTTTAAGCACGTTTGTCAAAACATAAAGCAAAACATTTTTGGTTGTGTTCTTCTCTTCTTCTGTGCCATCTCTAAGGGTGACTTTGCTGGTTTCAATGTAATAGTCACAAAATTTTGTCCAAGCAAAATCATAAACTTCTTGTGCTGAAATGCCAATTTCAAACTTGTCCATCAAATGGCAATATTGTTTAACAGTGCTATTTAATTCATTTAAAATCCACTTGTCAAACAAACCAAGTTTAAGTTTTGAAATATCTTGAATTTTGATGCCTTCAATATTTGCCAAAACAAAGTTGCTTGCATTCCAAATTTTGTTGATGTAGTTGCTTGCAGAAACAACCTTTTCTTCGTAGTAGCGTGTGTCTTGTCCAACACTAGTGCCACTTACAAGGCTATAACGCAAACTGTCTGCGCCATATTTCTCAATGACTGAAATTGGCTCAACGCCATTGCCAAGATTTTTGCTCATCTTTCTGCCCTGACTGTCACGAACAATGCCGTTTATCAAAATGTCCTTAAATGGAACTTCGTGCATAAATTCAAGACCACTAAATATCATTCTGGCAACCCAGAAGAATATGATATCATACGCAGTAACAAGAGTGTCGGTTGGATAGAAATATTTAAGTTCTGGAGTGTTGTCTGGGTAGCCAAGTGTGCTAAATGGCCACAATGCACTGCTAAACCATGTGTCTAAAACATCTGTTTCTTGAACAAGATTTTTTGAGTGGCAATATGGACAAACATTGCCTTGTTCTGTTTCAAAAGCAGAATATTTTCCGCAATCTTGACATTTGAATGCAGGTATGCGATGTCCTGACCAAAGTTGACGAGATATGCACCAGTCTTTGATGTTTTCCATCCAGTGCAAGTAAATTTTTTCAAAACGCTTTGGGTGGAACTTTATTTTGCCTGTTTTAACTGCTTCAATGGCTGGTTTTGCAAGTTCTGCCATCTTAACAAACCATTGACTTGAAAGGTTTGGTTCAACCAAAGTGCCACATCTTTCGCAGTGACCGTTTGTGTTGGTGTAGTCTTCTATCTTTTCGATAAGACCCATTTTGTCAAGTTCTTCAACAACCTTTTCCCTTGCTTCTAACCTATCCATTCCGGCAAACTTGCCACATTCTGAATTAAGTTTTCCATCTTCATCAATAACTTTTATAACTTTAAGATTGTGTCTTAAACCAACTTCGTAGTCGTTGATGTCGTGTGCTGGAGTTATTTTTACAAATCCACTTCCAAAATCTTTTTCAACATAGTCATCGCCAATAACTGGAATTTCTCTGTTTACAAATGGCAAGATAAGTGTTTTGCCAATGAATTTTGCATTCTTTTCATCTGTTGGATTTACGGCAACAGCAACATCCCCAAACATTGTTTCTGGTCTTGTTGTTGCAACAACAATGTAGTCGTTTGAATCCTTTATTGGATAGCGCATATCATAGATATGTCCGTGATTTTCTTTGTAAACAACTTCAATATCGCTTAAACTTGTTTTGCACTTTGGACACCAATTTATGATTTTTGTGCCTTTGTAGATGTAGCCTTTATCAAACAAAACTTTAAATGCGTGTTTAACAGATTTTGACCTTTGCTCATCAAGAGTGAAAGCCTTTCTGTCCCAATCACAAGAAATGCCAACTTTTTTAAATTGTTCACAAATGCGGTCGCCATAAGATTTATACCACTCTTGCATTCTTTCCAAAAATTTTTCTCTGCCAATTTGCTCTTTTGTTAAGCCTTCTTTTTTAAGAGCATCAACAACTTTTGCTTCGGTTGCAATTGCTGCGTGGTCTGTGCCTGGCAAAAACAATGCTTCATAGCCTTGCATACGTTTGTATCTTATGATTGCATCTTGAAGTGTCAAATTAAAGCCATGGCCAATGTGAAGTTGACCTGTGATGTTTGGTGGTGGCATTACAATTGAATATTTTGGTTTGCCCTCTTTAACTTCGGCGTGAAAATATTTTTTGTCCATCCAATTTTTATAAATTCGTGTTTCAATGTCTTTTGGTGAATATTTTTTGTCCATATCAAATTCCTTTTATACTCATAAATGATAACACTTTTTGAGTTTGTTGACAAATAAAAACAAATTGTTTAGCAAATTATGCAACAAAAAAACAAGGCAACCGCCCTGCAAATTAGTCCAACTTATATTTTAACCTTGATGTTCCCTTTGGATTTTCTTCTGAAACATTGTTAAGTTGAAGAATTGTGTTTGTTTTTGCGTCATATTTTGCAATGTTAATCACGCCATTTGGGTGTGTTGCGCTGTGCTCTGAGCCATCAATTTCCTTTTTTGCACCATTTGCCACTTTTATCATTTTTTTGATTACTTTAACAAAATATTCTTTGTCTTGCAAAATGTAATCTGGCTTGTCGGTCACAACATTTGGTTTATCTTTGTAGTGCACAGTTAGTTTTTCCAACTTGCCATTTTCATACTTGTTTATAAATGTAACAGTCTTTTTGTTTTCATCAATTTCTATTTTGGTTTTGTCTGTGATAAACTTTTTTTCATTTGCTTTGCAATCTTTATTTTGTTCCATAACAACCCCTTAAATTATCAATTAAATTGTATTTTAAAAACTTTAACTTTGTCAATGGAATTTTATATTTATCTTTACTCGCAACAACAAAAAAAAGAAATTGAAAAACTCAATTTCTTTTAATTACTTCAAACCTGCTGCGCCCCAAATGAATAGGCAAACAAATCCTAAAAGTATTGCTGCAAGACCTGCAATTTTAAGGCCTAAAAGCAATTTGTCATCTTGACTTATTGTTTCTGTTTTTCTAACAGTTTTTGTAATTTTCTTTGCAAGCAATGTTGTTGCAACACCACAGCCAGCAAGAATAATTGCCAAAATTACAATTGGATTAGAAATCATTTCTTTGAATGTTACCAATAACATATTTAGCCTCCATCACCAATATATGTTATAGTATAGTTCAAAAAATGATATTTGTCAATACTCACTTGCATTTTTTGTTTACAAGTTTTTGCAAAAGACAAATTCCGCCATACATAATTCCTGCAAGTGCGCACAAAAGCAATGTGCTGGTCATAACAAGGTCAAGCCTAAACACCTGACTGCCATAAACAATTAAATAGCCAAGCCCCGCCTTGCTGACAAGATATTCACCCATAATTGTTCCAACCCAAGTCATACCAACATTGATTTTTAGCACAGACATAAACTCTTCCCTAGCATTTGGAATGATAAGTTTAAAGAGTATTTGAAATTTGTTTGCGCCCATACTTTGCATAAGCAAAATTTTGTCGTTGTCGCATGCCAAAAATGCATTCATAAGTGAAATAATTGTTATGATTATCATAATTAGCACTGCCATCACTATGATTGCTTTTGTGCCAGCACCAAACCAAATTATGATTATTGGCCCGAGTGCAACTTTTGGCAAACTGTTTAGAACAATGATGTATGGCTCTAAAATTTTTCGGACAGTTTCACTCCACCAAAGAAGCACTGCAACCAAAAAGCCAATTACTGTTGCAATCAAAAAGCCCACCATTGCCTCATAAAGCGTTATAAAGATGTGATAAAACAAATTGCCGGTTGAAACAAGTTCGCCAATTGTGCTTAAAATTCTGCTTGGAGAACTGAACACAAACACATTTATTGCGCCAGTGTCTGCAAGCAATTGCCAAATTCCAAAAAAAGCAACCAAAATCAAAATTTGAAAACTGATGATTAGTATCTTTCGATTTCGCTGTTTTTTTAAATACTCAACTCGTTGTTTTGAATAGTCAACCTTTTTCTTATTCATACTGTAACTCCTTCCATATTTCATTAAACAGTTTTGAAAAACTTGGATTTTCTCTTCTTTTTAATGGTGTGTCGCCCTTTAAGTTGATTTGGAAAACCTTTTTTATTGTTGCTGGGCGTTTTGTGAGAACCACAACCTTGTCTGCCATACTTATGGCTTCGGAAATGTCATGAGTTACCAAAATGGCAGTTTTCTTTTCTCGCTTTATTATGGTTGCAACATCGTCACAAACATTAAGCCTTGTTTGAAAGTCTAATGCGCTGAATGGTTCGTCTAAAAGCAAAATTTCAGGGCTTAAAACCAAAGTTCTTATAAGTGCAACACGCTGTCGCATTCCACCACTCAGTTCCCTTGGCTTTTTGTTTGCAAATTCAGAAAGTCCATATCTTTCAATAAGCCCTTTTGCATATTGCATATTTTCTTCCGTTTTTTGTTTGTTAATTTCAAGCCCAAGCATAATGTTGTTCCAAATTGAACGCCACTCAAATAGTTGGTCTTTTTGAAACATATAGCCAACATACTTTTTGTTTTGAGCAATATCTTCCCCACCAATAAAAACCTTGCCACTTGTCGCTGGCAAAATTCCACTGACAATTGAAAGTATGGTCGTTTTTCCGCAACCACTTGGTCCAACAATCGCAACAAACTCGCCCTGCTTAATTTTTAAGTTTAAGTCTTTCAATGCTTCTGTTTCGCCAGTTTTTGTTTGATAAATTAGCCCAACATTTTGCATTTCAAGCAAATATTTTTCCATAGTTATCTCCATAAAAATTGTTGTATATATTCATTATATTTGTGGTTAAACTTATTTGTTAATTTGTGGCAATGAGCAGTTAAGCGTTTTGTTTGACCAAAATTTTAAAAGCCATTTTTTGCCACATATTACACAATTTTCAAAACGATTCTATTGTTTGACAAATTTTTTGCGTGGTGTTATAGTATGTTGGTTTAGGAGGCAGAAATATGGAATCTGCAATTCAATGTCTTAATCAATTTCAAAAGGCAAAACGTATTGCAATTATGGCACACAAAAGCCCTGATGCAGATGCAGTTTGTTCTTGCGTTGCATTGAAAAGGCTTATAAAAAAGACCTATGAAGCTGACGACAATAAGGTTGACATTGACATCTTTTTGGAAGGTTTAACAGACAAATATGCGCCATTTACAAAGGGCGAAACAATAAATGTTCAAAACTTTAAACGCTACGACCTTGCAATTTGTTTGGATTGTCCAAGCAGTGACAGAACAGGAATTTATCAAAAGATATTTAAGCGTGCAAAAGACACTCTCAACATTGACCACCACGAAACAAACTCAAAATTTGCAAGCAACAACATTGTTTCAATTTGTTCAAGCACCTGCGAAATAATTTACTCATTTTTTATTTACATACTTAAATGGGAAGCAACGCCAGACATCTATCGTTTGCTTTATGCAGGAATTTTGACCGACACAAACAACCTTTCACAAAATATAACAAAAAACACTTTGAAAATTATTTCAAAACTTATGCAACTTAATGATGAGTTAAACTTGAATTTGCCTTCAATAAAAGACTACTTTTTCAAAAGCAACACAGTTGAACAAATCACTCTACTTCAAAGAGCGCTTAACAGCATTATGTTTTATGAAGACAACAAAATTGCGGTTATGAAACTTGTAAAACAAGATTTCAACGAAACCGGTGCATCAAAAGATGACACGCTTGGAATTGTTGACTACGCAATTAGTATAAAGGGCGTTGAAATTGGTGTGATATTTATCAAAAATGAAGACAACACATATTATGTAAGTTTAAGAAGTCGAAATGAAATTGATGTTGGAGAAGTTGCAAAACAAATGGGCGGTGGCGGACATCACAACATTGCGGCATTTCAAACCAAAGAAGGCGATGCTCTTGCCGACATCAAGGCAAAGTTGTTTGCTCTTTGCAAAATTGAACTTGAAAAAGTGCAAGACACTGAAAGTCCAATTGAAAATTTGTTTGTTGAAGAAAAAGGTCCAGACAATGAACCTTTTGATGAAGAAAGTGAAAACACAGAAACTTTAAGCAATGAAAAGGACACAACAAGCACTGAACTTGCAACAGAAAATGCACAAACATCAATAGCAGAAA
>ERZ808240.1080-NODE-1080-length-34587-cov-4.959574_pt1 | contig 34587 bp, 31 predicted proteins | sample MGYA00521084_ERZ808240 | MGnify/ENA primary metagenome ERZ808240 (study PRJEB31516, sample SAMN03275571) | gut metagenome | biome: mammalia-associated habitat; material: feces | host: Papio cynocephalus | place: Kenya | collected 2012-08-06 ... | reverse complement strand
AGTACACTTAGCGAAAACAAGCGTTAGCGTAGTTTGAGGTTAGTGTAGCTTACTCAGATTCAACAATGTGCATCTCACGACGAAATTCTCGCTGATGCCATATTATATAGTGGGCAGACCAGTCAACCATGCCAGCCAAGGAGACCGACAGAGGCGGACAGGTTGTGTTAGTTATATAAAGTTTTGTTTATGATCTTCATAAATACATCAGAAAATAAACACAGTTTAGACACACTTCCCTAATATACTGTGTATTGTAAGAGTTTTTCATTTATTTGAATCCTCTCTCCCCCTCATTTTTTGCAAGTGGTAATAAATCTTTCCCCGGTTTATTACCACTTGTTTTTTTGTTTTTATAATTCCATTCGGGTACAAAAAAGCCGTATGCGGCGCTTTATTCTTGATAAATTTTTATTTTTCGGCTAAAATAAGATTGAATCTTATTTTAGCCGAAAAAGAGGTGTAGCTATATGGAATATATTCATAGAGATTTAGAAAAAAAGATAAAAGAGTTAGCAGAAGACTATTCCTGTATATTGATTACAGGGCCGAGACAGGTTGGAAAAACAACTTTATTTAAAAAATTAATGAATGAGAACAGGACAGTAGTGAGTCTGGATGATCTGGAAGAAAGAAAACTGGCACAGACAGATCCTGCTATGTTTTTACAGATGCATGATCTTCCAATTCTAATAGATGAGGTACAATATGCTCCGCAATTATTTCCATATATTAAGATGGCTATAGATAATGGAGCACCGGCATCATCATTTTGGTTGACTGGGTCACAGGCATTTCGGATGATGGAGCTTGCACAGGAATCTTTGGCGGGAAGAACTGCTATTATCCATATGTCGTCTTTATCGCAGCATGAGTTATATGGAGCAGGCGATAATATTAAGTTTAGCGTTGATCTTGAAACATTAAAGCAGCGAAGTAAAAATGGAACAAAGGCGGAATTATCGGAGCTATATGAGAGAATCTGGATGGGATCTATGCCGGGATATAGAAGCGGACGGTATAAAGACAGAAATGTTTTTTATTCCAGTTATATTCAAACATATATTGACAGAGATGTATCAGAGCTGATTACAAATGTTGATAAACTTGTATTTATGGACTTTGTAAGAGCTGTAGCATGCAGGTGTGCACAAATGTTAAATATACATGATATAGCAAATGACGTTGGTGTTTCAGATGAGACAATTAAGCGATGGCTGCAGGTGCTTGAGAAGTCGGATATTATTTTTTATTTACGTCCTTATTCTAATAATTTGTTAAAGAGAACAGTTAAAACTCCTAAATTATATTTCTTTGATACAGGCTTGGTTGCATATCTTACAAAATATACAACTCCGGAAATACTTGAAAATGGGGCGATTAATGGAGCAATACTGGAAAATTATGTTGTTTCCGAGATACGGAAGACATATCAAAATGAAGCGGATGAATGTCTTATGTGGTATTACAGAGATAAAGACAGTAATGAAATTGATATGGTGATTGAAAGTGATGGTATGGTGCATCCGTTAGAGATAAAACGCTCAGTAAATTCCGGAAGTGAACTGACCAGGGCATTCAGAATTCTGGATAAAGGAGCAGTTCCAAGAGGAAAGGGTGCAATCATCTGTATGCGTCCGGAACTTTCGGCTGTTGATTCAGAAAACTACATTGTTCCGGTCTGGATAATATAATAAAGAATAATAGAATACAGAATCTGTTTATAAATACATCAGAAAATAAACACAATTTAGACACACTTCCCTTATATACTATGTACTGTAAGAGTTTTTCATTTATTTGAATCCTCTCTCCCCTCATTTTTTGCAAGTGGTAATAAGTCTTTTCCCCGATTTATTACCACTTGTTTTTTTGCCTTTTCGGCGGTATACTTCCATTATTAAATTCACAACAGACGGAGGATAACAGGTATGATTTCGGAAAAATATGCAGATATGACAACCAAAGGGTCTATTATAAGAGAATTTGCGCAGTATGCGTCAAAACGTGCGGCAGAGATCGGAAAAGAAAATGTATACAATTTTACGATCGGTAATCCTTCTGTTCCGGTATGCCCGGAGTTTACAGAGACATTGGAACGGATGTTAAAAGAAGAGAATCCTTTGACGCTTCACGGATACAGCCCGACACTTGGTATTATGTCTGTCAGAGAAGCGGTTGCAGATTCTTTAAATAGAAGATTTGGAATGGAATATACAGCAGATGATATTTTTATGACCTCCGGTGCAGCAGGCGCGATCGCACATGCGATTCGTTGTGTAACAAAGCCGGGAGACGAGGTTATCACATTTGCTCCATATTTCCCGGAGTATGTTCCATATGTTGATGGAACAGGTGCGGTGCTTAAGATCGTGCTGGCGGATATTACATCTTTCCAGATCAATTTTGATGCATTTCTGGAACTTTTAAATCCAAATGTACAGGCAGTCCTTATCAACTCTCCGAACAATCCATCCGGCATCGTATATTCAACAGAGACGATCAAGAAGCTGGCTGCGATCCTGGAAGAAAAGCAGAAGGAATATGGACATGATATCTATATTATCTCAGATGAGCCTTATCGTGAGATTGTATTTGAAGGAACGGATTCGCCATTTATTTCATCCTTCTATGACAACAGTATCTGCTGTTATTCATTCAGTAAATCACTTTCCCTTCCGGGCGAGCGTATCGGATATGTAGCAGTGAATCCAAAATGTAAGGATGCAAAGCTGATCGTCCTGATGTGTGGTCAGATCTCCAGATTTACAGGACATAACTGCCCTCCATCCATGATCCAGCTTGGTGTGGCAGAGGTGATCGATAAGACAGCTGATCTGTCGATCTATGAGAAGAATAAGAACATTTTATATAAAGAACTTACAAATATGGGATATGAGTGTGTAGAGCCGGGCGGAACCTTCTACATGTTCCCGAAGACTCCGATCGCAGATGCAAATGCATTCTGCCGTATGACAGCCGGCAAACTGGATCTGATCCTGGTTCCGGGTGACAGCTTTATGTGTCCGGGACATATGAGACTTGCTTACTGTACCACAACGGAGATGGTAGAGCGTGCGCTTCCATTATTTGAAAAAGCAATGAAGCTTGCAAAAGAGATGGAGTAATTAAAGGAGAATATCATGGTTACACAGATTCCTATCATACTTGCATCGAATTCACCGAGAAGAAAAGAATTGCTTGAAAGAGCCGGTTATACATTTACTGTTATGCCAAGTGACTGCGATGAATCTACCGATATCCGTTTTCCAAAGGATATGGTGATGGAGCTTGCCGGAAGAAAGGCAGAAAATGTATACAAAAAAGTATGTGCGGACCGTGCCGGTATGGAAGCAGAAGCACAGCCGTTTATCGTGATCGGCTCCGATACGGTCGTTGCATTAAATGGCAGAATTCTTGGAAAACCGGTCGATTATGACGATGCATATAATACGTTGAATAGTTTGTCGGGACAGACACATAATGTATATACAGGTGTTTCTATTATGTATTACGATGGAGAGAAATGTCGGACAAAGACATTTTACGAGAATACAGAAGTTACATTTTATCCGATGACACATGAGGAGATTACCGGATATCTTGCGACAGGAGATCCATTTGACAAGGCAGGAAGCTATGGGATACAGACACAGGGTGGTCTGTTTGTGAAAGAGATCAGGGGCAGTTATGATAATGTTGTCGGACTCCCCCTTTCCCGCTTGTACCATGAGTTAAACGAGATGTTATGTGGGCAGTAGCATGTGAGGAAACGATGTGACTGTTATATATGACAGAATAGTGGAGATTATAAACTGCTGAAAAAGAGAAAAGCAGGAGGACAGAGATATGGAAGAAAAGAGAAATTTTACCTTATTAACAGACTTTTATGAATTGACGATGATGCAGGGATATTTCCGTGAGAAAGCAGATGACATCGTTGTTTTTGATGCATTCTACAGAAAAAATCCATCCGGAAGCGGCTATGCGATCGCCTGTGGTCTGGAGCAGGTGATTGATTATATCAAGAATCTGTCCTTTTCCTATGAAGACGTTGATTATTTAAGAAGCCTGAATATATTTGATGAAGATTTCCTGAATTACCTTGCAGGATTTCATTTTACAGGTGATATCTATGCGATCCCGGAAGGTTCTGTAGTATTTCCGTATGAGCCATTGGTGAAGGTGGTTGCACCGATCATGGAAGCACAGCTGGTTGAGACCGCATTGCTAAATATCGTGAACCATCAGAGCCTGATCGCTACAAAGGCATCCAGAGTATGCTATGCAGCAAAAGGGGATGGCATCATGGAATTCGGACTTCGCCGTGCGCAGGGACCGGATGCCGGAACATTTGGTGCGAGAGCGGCAGTTATCGGTGGCTGTGTTGGAACCTCAAATGTAATCTGCGGCAAGCAGTTTGGTGTGCCTGTACTTGGTACACATGCACATAGCTGGATCATGAGCTTTCCGGATGAATATACAGCATTTAAGAGATATGCAGAATTATATCCGGATGCATGTACACTGTTGGTTGACACATATGACACATTAAAATCCGGTGTACCGAATGCGATCCGGGTATTTAATGAGATGAAGGCAGAGGGAAAGGTGCCGACAAGATATGGAATCCGTCTGGATTCCGGTGACCTTGCATATCTGTCTAAAAAAGCCAGAAAAATGTTGGATGCAGCGGGATATCCGGATGCAGTCATTGCAGCATCTTCCGATCTGGATGAATACCTGATCAACAGCTTAAAGAATCAGGGCGCAGCGATCACATCATGGGGAGTTGGAACCAATCTGATCACATCAGCAGACAATCCGTCCTTTGGTGGTGTCTATAAGCTTGCGGCGATCAAGAAGCCGGAGGATGAAGAATTTACAGCGAAGATCAAGATATCAGAGAATCCGGCGAAGATCACAAATCCTGGAAATAAGACGGTGTTCCGTCTGTATAATAAGGAGACCGGAAAGATCAAAGCTGATCTGATCGCACTTTCAGATGAGACTTATAATGAAGCCGAGGATCTGGAAATATTTGATCAGATGGCTACATGGAAGCGTTCGACACTTCCGGGTGGTTCTTATGAGATCCGTGAGATGCTTGTTCCGGTATTCTTAAAGGGACAGTGTGTATATCAGAATCCATCTACGATGGAGATCCGGGAGTATTGCCAGAAAGAGCTGAACACACTCTGGGATGAGACCAGACGACTGGTAAATCCACAGGAAGTATTTGTCGATCTGTCAAAACCGTTATATGATCTGAAGCAGAAGCTGTTAAACAGCAGACATTGATGCAAAAATGGTCCGACCGGAAAATAAATATTATTTTATTGTCCGGCCGGCATTATAATAGAATTCTTTAATATCAAAATTCATAGCAGAGATCTCGCTCATAGCAGCGTTGATCTCTGTTGTTGTTTTCGGGGCTGCTTTTGTGATATGTGCCAGAGTCGTCTCGTAGCCAAGCATCTGTTGAAGGATCTTCCTGCAATAAGCTTCTTCCTCGATCATGGTGTGGATGTCATGCTTTTGCAGATAATCAGTCATGAAGCCGGCACGGACATTGATCTGATAGATGATATAGGCGCGGATCACACGGCAGATCATATAGATCGTACCGATGATCAATGCACCTATGGCGATCCAGCCTTCATATGTCTGCATGACAACTCCGCCACCACTTAACATAATATTAGAATAGAGAGAGTCAAATATTATCAGGCAGATCAGAAATACGACATTATAAAGAAAATGTGTTTTCAGGCTGTGCCGCCTTTTCGCCAGACCATCAATCTCGGCGGTATATACCATTTTATAATATTCGATCTGCTTGCCTGTATTGTCGATCATATCCATAAGATCAAAATATTCATGTGAATATGGCGGATCGGATGGTTCTGTATCTGATTGGAAAATGTCGGTTTCTATTATTGGTTCATTTTCGTATGGTTCCGAATCTTTTGTCTTTAAAGTAAGCATGTTTTAATCCTCTTATGTAATGATGAAAAAATACCATGGCTGCATGTGTGTAATTTTCGAATACATTGCATATGCGAAACATATATATAGTTTTTCATGTTTGTTTATAAATTTCATTGTAGCACAATTTACTGCCGGATAGGGAGTCTTTCCTGAAAAAGTAAAAATAGAAATATCTAGTCTTTTAAACCACGTTACAAGGCACGTAAAACCGTGGCTTTTCTATATGGAAACTACGATTGACATTTCGGGTTTGAATCATCTATATTATAAAAAGTTAAGGAATACAGGCATTTTTGAAGCTTGGAATTGGTAGCGTATATAAGAGTTTTTTAAGTGCTGTTTTATAAATAGAAAGACGAGGTTTTACCTATGAACAAGATCAGGATCATAACAGATTCAGCCAGTGATATTTCAACTGCTGAGGAACAGAAATACAATATATTAATCCTCCCATTCCCGGTAACGATCGGTGACAAATCTTATATGAGCAGAGTCGATTTTGACAACGCTGGTTTTTATAAGTTAATGGAGGAAAACCCAAACGAACTGCCAAAGACAGCACAGATCACGTCATTTCAGTTTGATGAGTTGTATAAGGAGCAGTTTGACGCCGGTTATACGGATATTATATTTGTCAGCATTAATAAAAAGGGTTCTGCTACTCATGATAATGCAGTTATGGCAAAGAATGAATTCTTTGAGGAACATCCGGAGTATGCAGGCAAGGGAACGATCCGGATCTTTGACGGTGTTGGTTACAGTGGACAGTATGGCTATCCGGTTGTGCAGGCAGCGAAGATGGCAGAAGAAGGAAAAACAGTGGATGAGATCGCTGCTTACCTGTCAGACATTCTTCCGAAACGTCGGATATACTTTGGTATATATGGATTGAAATATGCAGCAAAATCAGGGCGTATTCCGAGTGCAGCGGCATTGGTTGGTGATGCGCTCGGTGTAAAACCAATCATGAAGATATGGGCAAATGAGATCGTTACAGCATTCAAATGCCGTGGTGAGAAGAAATTACTGGCAAAGATGGCAGATGTTTCAGCAGCAGAGATGCTTCCGGGTTCACCATACCAGATCGTATATGGATGCGATGATGTATGCAGGGATGAACTGGCAGCCAGGATGACAGAAAAGGTTGGTTATGCGCCGGACGATTTCTTCCAGATCGGAGCAGCGGTTGCTTCTAATGCAGGACCAAAGGTAGCGGGCGTTATCTTTACAGTAAAAGACGAGGCATAAACAGAATATAGATTTTCATAGAAAAGACCTTTGTTCACAGGATCAGGAGCAGATATGCAAAGAACCGATGTGGACAAAGGCCTTTTTGTATGAGAATTGGTGGCATGAAAATGATGGATTCTGTGGCATAAAGAAAGCCGGTCAGCGTGAAGAATGACAACAGTCGGTTGCATATGCCGATCTTAGTAGTGTATACTTAGAAGAATGGAAAAAATGTGCCAGCAGATGAAAGGCAGATGAGAGATATGGGTGACACACCAAAGATTGAAGAAACAACATTTTATCATATTAATTATTATTTGTATGGAAAGGCATTTAAGGGAAGTTATCAGGGCATGCGGTTCCGTCTTTCCAGAAATCCACTTGAAAATGTATTCTTTAAACCAAAAGAAGTACAGGATGCCGGAACTCTGATGGCTACGGTCTGGCCGGAGCCATTCAGTTATGAGAATACAGATGATGAAAAGAAGCTGACGAAGGAGTTCCCGTTTTCGGAAGAAGGGAAGCTTGCAGCGGTTGACTGGTTCAATGAGCAGTACGAGAGTCGGAAAGAAGAATGGGATGCAGCAAAGCATATAGACTGGAGCAGTCTGAGAAAATAAATGACCGAGGAATATGAAGATGATATTTGAGACACATGGACATTACGATGATGAGCAGTTTGATACAGACAGAGAGCAGTTATTAGAAGAATTTCAGAGACAGGATATCCGGTATGTTATGAATATAGGCGCCAATATTGCGACTTCTAAGGCATCTGTCGAACTTGCACATCAATATGATTTTATCTATGCAGCGATTGGAACGCACCCGGATGATGCACCGGAGCTGTCAGATGCAGCGGTCGAGATGTATCGGCAGATGGCAGCAGATGAGAAGGTAAAGGCGATCGGAGAGATCGGGCTGGATTACTTCCATGAGGATGTACCAAAAGAGTTGCAGATCCACTGGTTCAGAAAGCAGTTGGAACTTGCAGAAGAACTGAAACTTCCGGTTGTGATCCATAGCAGGGACGCAGCAAAGGATACCATGGATATCATGAAAGAGATGCAGGGAAGACTCTGCGGTGGGGTCATTCACTGTTTTTCATACAGCACAGAGATAGCGAAAGAATATATTAAGATGGGATATTATATCGGCGTTGGCGGTGTAGTGACATTTAACAATGGACGTAAGCTGAAAGAAGTGGTGGAAGCCATTCCACTTACCAGCATCGTATTAGAAACGGATTCGCCGTATCTGTCACCTGTACCATTTCGTGGAAAAAGGAACTCTGCCCTTAATATTCCTTATGTGGCAAAAGAGATCGCAGCATTAAAGGGTATTACGGAAGAAGAAGTGTACGACGTGACATTTAAGAACAGCCTGAAGCTGTACAGAATGGAAGAAAATATGCAGGCAGAAGCGTAGGAAAAAAGTGACTGCGTGATAAGAGGAAAGCGCAAGAATGCATAGATGGAGGACAGAGCATGGAGAAATTAAGTAACCCGCAGGTTACGATACAGACAATAAAGAAATATGAGTTTGCATTTCAGAAGAAATTCGGTCAGAATTTCCTGATCGATGACCATGTGATCACAAAGATCATAAATGCGGCAGAGATCACAAAGGATGATCTGGTGCTGGAGATCGGACCGGGAATCGGAACGATGACACAATATCTGGCAGAGTCAGCCGGAAAGGTGATCGCAGTTGAGATTGATAAGAACCTGATCCCGATTCTTGGGGAGACGCTGGCAGAATATGATAATGTAACAGTTATCAACGAAGATATATTGAAGTTAGATATCAACCGGCTGGTGGAGGAAGAAAACGATGGTAAACCCATCAAAGTCGTTGCCAATCTGCCGTATTATATTACGACTCCTATCATTATGGGCTTATTTGAAAGCCATGTACCATTACAGTCGATCACGGTTATGGTGCAGAAGGAAGTGGCAGATCGGATGCAGGTAGGACCGGGCTCTAAAGATTATGGTGCGTTGTCACTTGCAGTTCAGTATTATGCAAAACCGTATATCGCTGCAAATGTACCGCCGAACTGCTTTATTCCAAGGCCGGGTGTAGGATCTGCGGTGATCCGGCTGACCAGATATGAGGAGTCACCGGTGACGGTAAAGGATGAGATCCTGATGTTCAAGCTGATCCGGGCATCCTTTAATCAGAGAAGAAAGACATTACAGAATGGAATTGCAAACAGCCCGGAGCTTCCATATTCAAAAGCACAGGTGGAGAAAGCTCTGGAAAAAATGGGACTTGCCACAAATGTTCGGGGAGAAAGTTTAACGCTGACAGAATTTGCAAAGTTAAGTGATATTATTTCGGAAGAATAAAAGAATAAGTTACAGTAAAAATGCATAGATACAAGTAAGGCTTGTCTTTCAGGGAGAAGGTCGGATGTAGAAATGACTTCCTGTCAGATGAAAAATGTCAGATAGAAAAAAAGAGGCGGAGGTATCTATGGTTTACTGGAACAGGTTTATATCATATATTTTCAGATATCACAATTATGATAAATGTGAAAATGTTGGATTTGCAAAGGTGCAGAAGCAGAACGAGAAAGGAAAAATGCAGGTAAATCTCAAAGATCAGGTAAAGAAAGAGGGATTATATTCGGTTTATCTATATCGAGAGACACTTGCAGATCCGGAGGAATATCCGGAGGCAGTGCCGGACAGTATGATTCCGGTTGTTTTGTATCTTGGAAAAATAAGCATAAAATCCGGCAGGGGAGAAGGCAGCTTTACCTTTGACTGGAATAATGTCAATCATACCGGACGGCCGATCACAGCGTGGAGCGGCATTATCATAAGACGGATGGGCGAAGAAGAAAGTGATATTTTCTGTTCTTCGTGGACAGATAATACTGTGGACTACAGTCAGGCATTTGCCCGACGGGAAGAAGAAACTGCTCGTGGAATTGCAGCAACAGGGTATGATCGGAGAAGAATGCTATCCGAGACGATGGCGGACTCAGAAAAGAACATCAGACCGGGCAATGTGGTACAGATGACAGCGGATTTCCGTAAAGCGGATAATTCACAGGAACAGTCGTATAAAGATATGGGTGTTTCGGAAACAGATACAGCATCAGAAAATACGGATAACGAATCTGCGACGGAAGCAATGACTTCAGAGGCGGTGACTTCGAAGGCGGAAGAAACCGCAGATACAGATAATACAGATACAGATGGTCAGGAAGCGGTCTTGCCGAAAACAGAGGAGTCTCCGGATGAAGAGACATTTTCCCAGACCGATGAAGAAACGGAGAAGCGGGTAACGGCAGCTGAGGTGCTTGAAACGATGAAAGAGGATGGAAGAGCAGCAGAACTGATGGCGAGCCGTGAGAAGCTTCCACTTCTGCCGAATTGTCCGGATGGAGAAAACGGTGTGATCGAATGTGTGAAGATCAATCCGAATGATATCGGACTGCTGAATATGGATAACTGGCGGCTGGGTGTGAACAGTTTCCTGACACATGGATTTTACAGTTACAAATATCTGATGCTGGGCAGAGTGCTGTTTGATGAAGAAGATACGAATGGATACATATTGGGAGTGCCGGGGGAGTATTCATCCAAAGAAAAATATCTTGCGGGAATCTTTGGATTTGACCGTTTTATTCCGGTGAAGGAGACGAGGATCAAGACCGGAAGCTTTGGTTACTGGGTGGTAGATCTGAAATAAAAAAGAACTGCAGCAAAAAATAATGTTGGTTGAATAGCAGAAAATGGTGGTATGTAGAAGAAAAACGCAGTTGGAATGACGGAAAATGCTGGCATGTAGAAGAAAAATGCAGTTTGAATGAAGGAGAATGCTGGTGTGGAGAAGAAAATGGAACAGAATACAGAAGAAAATGTAATGGAACAAAGAATAAATGATGATCAGAATACACGGAACAGAGAAGACGAAGAAAAAGATATATGTGCAGATGTGCAGTTGACAGAACCGGAGATATCCGATGAAGACAGGAAGATGTATGAAGCATATATGGCAAAGGCGATCAAGCTGGCACAGAAAGCCTATGTGCAGGGAGATGTTCCAATCGGCTGTGTGATCGTAAAGGATGATAAGGTGATCGCACGGGGATATAACAAGCGGAATCTGAAGAAGACAACACTGGCACATGCAGAACTGCTTGCGATCGAACAGGCATCAAAGAAACTCGGTGACTGGCGGTTGGAGGATTGCACGATGTATGTAACATTGGAACCGTGTCAGATGTGTGCCGGGGCGATCGTACAGGCGAGAATCCCGAAGGTAGTAATCGGCTGTATGAATAAGAAGGCCGGTTGTGCCGGTTCGATCCTTAATATGTTCGATATGCCGGCATTTAACCATCAGGTAGAAACGGTATACGGAATCTGTCAGGAGGAGTGCAGCAGCCTGATGAAGAACTTCTTTGCAGACCTCAGAAAAGGCGTGATAGCAAAAAAATAAACAGGTTGACGTATGTGCGATCGTCATTTATAATCAAGTATGCGTCAAAAATGCGGCGTATAATTGAATATGTTATAAAGTTTCCATGCAACCGGGGAAGTAGCGGTGCCCTGAACCTGCAATCCGCTATAGCAGGGGTGATAGTTTTCTTGAGGGATGTCCACTGTAGGGCTGCCCTTAGTAAGTGGCGTTGATGTCTGGGTCTTGCGCAACAGGACTCTTCGAACCGTGTCAGGTCGGAGACGGAGCAGCACTAAGGAGAATCTCCTGTGTGCCGCGAGGGTGCCTGGGCTGAGTTAACTGCTAAGGTAACGCTTATGGCGGCATTTCGAGAGAAAACTGCATGGATTTTTTGATAAAAATATTTATAAAATTTTCAAAAAAACATAGCATATCTATACAAAAGATGCTATCATAGATAATGATACTTTCTTTTTTTATGAGAAAGTTTTGGAGAAAGTTTGTTTGACAGGATTTTAAGTCGTCAAATAGAACGAAAGTTACAAAAAAGGTATAAATCAAGGGGCGAACAGAGATGAATTACGCTGATGTAATTGAGTTTGTCAAAACGCAGACTGCAGAGAATGGCAGACCACCAAATTATGAATTTAGAAGCAGATATGAGCACACGATGCGTGTGTACAGATGGGCAATTAAGTTACAGTCCAAATTAGGTGGCGATCTTGATATCATAGTACTTGCAGCGCTTTTACATGATATTGGCTGGGACGAGAACAGACCACATGGAGAAGTTGGTGCAGAGATAGCTGTTGAATATCTGGACAGTATAGGTGTAGATCCTGAAAAGATCGCAAAGATCGGAGAGATTATAATGATCCACGAGGAGAAAGATACAGATGCAGATCTTTCTTTGGAATGCAGGATTGTTATGGATGCAGATTTGTTAGATGAAGTGGGAGCTGTCAGTGTACTGTGGGATTCCATGGCGACTGCACTGGAAGACGACGCAAGCTACAAACGTGCATATTACAGAATAAAGAACTTTTACAGAATTAATAAACCAAAGATCAGACGATGCAAGACAGATGCCGGCAGAGTGGAATATAATAAGCGTATGCAGCTTTTGGAAGAATTTATATTTCAGCTGGAAAAAGAACTGTTCTAAATATTTAACAATAAAGGAAATGGGAGTGTTAATATGAAGACTTTTTTGAAAATATTGGTTGCTATTCTTATAGTAATTGGATTGTGCTTTGGAGTTTATGCTGTTCTGCCGCAGACATCAAAGATGTTTGTAAAGGGAAATATTCAGTATCGTACAGATGATACAGCGAAAGCTCAGGTAGATAAGATCAAGAAGACAAAGATTCCGGGATATAAGGATAAGTCTTTTGGTGATGGCCTTGAAAATTTGTGCAAGAGCAGTGCTTGGTACTATGAAGAAGAAGCCAATGGTGACTGGAAAGTTACATACTATGGATCAAAGGCTACAATGGATCTTACTACAGCAGGCATGGATCAGATGTATACAGATCAGCCGATGAAAGTTGAATTTACAGTAAGAAATAATTCTCAGGTTGATATCGTAATAACGATCAAGGATGACATTCTTTCAACCGATCAGGCAAAAGAAGCTGCCTATGAGAAGATCGCAAATGCAGCGAAGTAATTTTAATACATACCATAAAAAAGGAACAGGCATATATCGAAATGATATGTGCCTGTTCCTTTTTTATGCGTTATGCCTGCACTCGATAACCGCAAGTCGACCGGTGCAGCTGGCAGTTCTCGTGTGATCGTTGCTGTATTTATTTGTTATTCACCAGATCCTCGATCATGCCAACTATAATCGAAGTGGAATCTGTAAGATTGCTCTTTTCCATTGTCTCGATGTAAGTTTGTTTGTTATTATAGACATCATCGATCGCAGCAAATAATGTCTCGGCGGATAATTCCTCTTCCTTGATCACATAACTGTAGCCGCTCTTTTTGAAGGATTCTGCATTTAAGATCTGGTCACCACGGCTTGCAGCGGCGGATAATGGGATCAGGATGTTTGGCTTGCGAAGAGCAAGTAATTCACAGATGGCATTTGCACCGGCGCGGGAGATCACAAGATCGGCAAGAGCGAGCATACTGCTCAGTTCTTTCTTTATATATTCATATTGAACATAACCCGGCTTGTTATCAAGTGAATGATCCAGATTCCCTTTACCGCAGAGATGGATCACGTTAAAACGTTTTAACAGTTTATCGATATTTTCACGGATCGCTTTATTTATCACGGCACTTCCTGAGCTGCCGCCGACGATCAGGATCACGGGCTTATTGTCTGTGAAGCCGCAGAAGTTGATCGCATCAACTGCATTTCCGTTGAAAAGTTCCTTGCGGATCGGAGTTCCGGTTACAACTGCCTTACCTTCCGGGAACATATCCTTTGTCTCCGGAAAGTTACAGCATACGCGGGATGCCTTTGGAAGTTCCAGTTTATTTGCAAGCCCCGGTGTCATATCAGATTCGTGGATGATGACAGGGATGTTGCAGGATTTGGCTGCGAATACGACAGGAACGGTTACGAAGCCGCCTTTGGAGAATACCACATCAGGCTTCAGTTCCTTCATTAACTTCTTAGCTTCACCCATACCCTTTATAACCCGGAACGGATCGGTAAAGTTCTTAAGGTCAAAATAACGTCTGAGTTTGCCGGAAGAGATTCCATGATAAGGAATGTTCAGATCTTCGATCAGTTTACGTTCCATACCATTATAAGAACCAATATAATGGATGTCATATCCAAGCTTCTGTAATTCCGGTATTAATGCTATATTTGGTGTGACATGTCCGGCAGTTCCGCCGCCGGTAAGGATGATTCGTTTCATATATTTATGCCCCCTGAAGATAATTCTTAAGCGCCTTTGCTAACTGATCCGGGCAGGATGTTGACTTAAATCCACATCTGGTTCCTTCCAGTTTATTGATGACATCTTCTACCTTCATTCCTTCGACTAAGGCACTGATACCCTTCAGATTACCATTGCAGCCGCCTGTGAAAGAAACATTTTTAACTTTGCCATCTTCCACTTCAAAATGAATATTAGTAGAACAGGTTCCTTTTGTTTTATAATCCATATTAACTTACCTCTTTTCTATTATAGTCCAAAACAACTATATACATTCTTAAATGGGTTTAAACCGAAACTAGTATACCAAAAATGAAAATAAAGGTAAATATTTGTCGTGTGATTTCACTTGAAAAATTAAAAAAGCCAAAACTATAATGAAACCACCCTGAATCCGGAGCGGGGTATCGGAACTGAAAACATGTAAAATTATTTGAAAAGGGGAAATGGTTATGTTTGGAACTATTTTGGAACAGAGTATTTTTTTGTATGTGATTGCGGCAACAGGAATATGTGGAATTGCAGCAAAGCTGATAATGAATGGATTTTTGAAAGGGCTGGTCAAGGGAACCGGGAATATGAAAAGTACAAAAAAGAAGGCACTGGTGGAGATACGGAAACGGTACGAGGAATTATCGTATCTTGATGTGAGTATCCGGGATACGAGATCGTTTGTCGAGAAATACATATATAAATTGAAGCTGGGTAAGAGTTACATCAGCTCATGGAACAGCTTCTGCAGTAATATGATGATCCTTGCAGCCGGAGCAGGTCTGATCGGAACCTGGTGGGAATATCGGACAGGCAGTTCGGTGTTTACAAGTGCACAGATCGGAATGTGGGGCATCGTGGCATGTGGCGTTATGCAGATGGTCTATAACATATTTAACACCCGAAGAAAATGTGAGATGTTATCAGCAGAACTTGTCAACTATATGAACAACAGTCTGGCAAATCGACTGAAACGGGAACAGGAAAAACAGATGGAGGGCAGTAAACAGGAAACAGATAACAGAAGCCGGAGCGGCATGAAGCAGACGGCAGCGGCTGTTATAGAGCCGAATGTCATTGATATTGATGCGGCACTGGCACAGATGGGAGAGCAGAAGGACAGACGGAGTGAGAGAAAGACTGAGACAGAACGAAGAAAGAGACGGGAGACCGATGCAGCTGAAATGAAAATACAGGAGACGGATTCGGCACGGGAAAGAACCACAACGAAATCGAAAAAGGCGATGAGGGCAGAACAGCGCAGATTAGAGAAGAGCCGGCGGCAGCAGACGGCAGGAGAAAAGGAAGATGTAAAACAGGCAGCAAAGGATGGTGACCGGGAGATAACGGAGGAACAGATAGCTGCGTGCGATGCGCTATTTGACAAGCTGTTGCAGGGAATCAGCACCACCTGACAGGTATAAACAGTGGAAGAAACAGCATATATTATATCCAAAATAACAATTGGAAGTGGTTACAGTAAAAAAACTGTATGTAGTTTCGGGAATTATGATGTGTCTGTTTCTGACAGGCTGTGCCGGAATGGCAAAGAGCAAAACAGGAAAAATTGGAAATGTGGCAACACCGGGAGATCGTCAGGTGCAGAATGAGGGGGATCAGGCGGCTGATGGTTCCGGTGGACAGAATGACAGCCCGGATGGACGAAAAGGGGGAAATGATAATGGAAGTGCAGGAGACCGGACAGAGACGACGACGGAGGATATGACGATGCTTCGGGACTATGATGCAGTCAGCAATAAGAAATTTTCATGGTACATTGTGCGGGATAAGAACCATGGGATCAGTGACTGCGATCACAGCTTTTCGATCGAACAGTATGATGCATATTATGTAGACCCGGAGGCAGGCGATGACAAGGTTATGTATCTGACCTTTGACTGCGGTTATGAGAACGGATATACAGAACAGATGCTGGACACATTAAAGAAGCACAATGCAAAAGCCTGTTTTTTTGTCACACAGACATATATCAGGGATAATGTGGAACTGGTAAAAAGAATGAAAGAGGAGGGCCATCAGGTTGGCAACCATACAGTTACCCATCCTTCCATGCCCGGTATCAGTGTGGAAAAGCAGAAAGAAGAATTACAGACCTGTGCTGCTTATATGAAAGAGGCTACGGGCTACCAGATGGATCCGTATTTCAGGCCGCCAAGTGGTGAGTACAGTGAAAGGGTGCTCCAACTGGCAAAGGATATGGGATATAAGACCATTTTCTGGAGCATGGCATATTTGGATTATGATGTAAATAATCAGCCGGGGAAGGATTATGTGATCGAACATTTTGATAAATATTATCATAATGGCGCGATCCCGCTTATACATAATGTGTCGGAGTCAAATGCACAGGCGTTAGATACGGTGTTGTCAAATTTAACAGAACTGGGTTACAGATTTGTGTCACTTGATGAAATGTTCGAAAAATAGTTGATTATGGGGGTTCCTTTTGCTACAATTATCCATAGCTTTGAAAAATCATATAAGCAAGGAGAGATAATAAAATGGCAAAGACAGTAAGTTTCGATTTTAAGAATGTTGCTGGTATGGCTTCCGCTGAGGACATCGCAGCTATTAAAGAAGAAGTTGTTGCAGCAAAATCAACACTTGTAAACAAGACCGGTGAAGGAAACGATTTCCTTGGATGGATCGATCTTCCAGTTGATTATGATAAGGAAGAGTTCGCAAGAATCAAGAAAGCGGCAGCGAAGATCCAGTCGGATTCAGATGTTCTGGTAGTTATCGGTATCGGCGGTTCTTACCTTGGTGCAAGAGCAGCGATCGAAGCTTTAAGACACAGCTTTTATAATTCAGTAGATAAAGAGATCCGTAAAACCCCTGAAATCTATTATGCAGGAAGTAATATCAGCAGTACCTATATGACACACCTGTTACAGGTGATCGGAGACAGAGATTTCTCTATCAACATCATTTCCAAGTCAGGTACAACTACAGAGCCTGGTATTGCATCCAGAATTTTCAAGAAAAAATTAATTGAGAAATACGGCAAAGAAGAGGCAGCTAAGAGAATCTATGCTACAACAGATAAGGCAAAGGGAGCATTAAAGACACTTGCTACAGAAGAAGGATATGAGACATTTGTAGTACCTGATGATGTAGGTGGACGTTTCTCAGTTCTGACAGCAGTCGGTCTTCTTCCGATCGCAGTAAGCGGTGCAGATATTGATAAGCTTATGGAAGGCGCTGCATCAGCAAGAAAAGACTGCCTTGCAGAGAATTTCGATGACAGCGATGCTATGAAGTATGCAGCAGTTCGTAATATCCTGTACAGAAAGGGCAAGTCCATCGAGATTCTTGCCAACTTTGAGCCGGCATTACATTTCGTAGCAGAATGGTGGAAGCAGTTATACGGCGAGAGTGAAGGAAAAGACGGTAAGGGATTATTCCCAACAGCAACAGACTTCACAACAGACCTTCATTCATTAGGACAGTTTATCCAGCAGGGTTCACAGAATCATTTTGAGACAGTAATCAATGTATTACATCCAACATGTGAGATCGTTATGGAAGCAGAGGATTCTGATCTGGATGGTCTGAACTATCTTGCAGGTAAGACAGTAGATTTTGCAAATAAGAGTGCTATGAACGGAACAATTCTTGCACATGTTGATGGTGGAATTCCAATCATCCAGATCAATATTGACAAGATCGATGAGTTCACATTAGGTGAGCTGTTCTACACATTTGAGTTTGCATGTGGTATCAGCGGATACACTCTTGGAGTAAATCCATTTAACCAGCCTGGTGTAGAAAGCTATAAGAAGAACATGTTCGCATTACTTGGTAAACCTGGTAATGAGGAACTTGGTAAAGAGCTTCTTTCCAGAATCAATGGTTAATAAATTAGATAGAAAATGATGATAAGCCGGCGGCATACGCACGAAAACGCGGATGCCGCCGGTTTTCGATAATGCTCGAAAGGTTTATTTGGAATCATATGAAGATGGTATTTTATATAAAACAGGTGTTAAAAATGGGAATGCAGCAGATCTATCTGCCGATGCTCTATAAACGATATTCCGGGAAAAAGACAGAAAAAGGACTGGTGATCTTTGCCGACGCACATCATAACGGGATTCCTTTTTCTATGAGAAAAATGTATGAAACGGTGAAGGGTGATCCAAAGTATAAGGTGGAGACATGGATCACTGATTTTGGAAAGATGGGATATGGCAGCCTGTTAAAGTGGCTGAAGCAGTTTATGAAGCACTATGCAGTTGCAGAGTATGTATTTATCTGTGATAATTTTCTTCCGGTTTCTGCCTGTGAGAAACGTCCGGAGACAAAGGTGGTGCAGCTCTGGCATTCCGGTGGACTGCTTAAAAAGAGCGGGTATGATACCACGGAGGATATTCCAAAGATGTATAAGGGTGGATCGGTTTATAAGAATTATGATCTGCTGACTGTCAGTGCACCGTGCTGTGTGTCGGTATTTACGAAGACGATGCGGCTTGATCCGGGCATCGTACAGGCAACCGGAATCAGCCGGTCGGATTATTATTATGATGAAGCGTGGAATCGGGCGAACCGTGAAGAATTCTATCGGAAATATCCGGAAGCAAAAGAGAAAAAAGTGATACTCTGGGCTCCTACATTTCGGGGAAATGCAGCTATGCCGACTCTTTGCGGAATGGAAGAAATACAGAGAGCCATGGAAGAAACCTCGGACCGATATTACTGGGTGATCAAGCTGCATCCACATCTGGAAGAAAAGGGGATGAAGTCAAACTGTGATCTGCCGTCCGAGAAAATATTTGCGGCTGCGGATCTGCTTATCACAGACTATTCTTCGATATTATTTGACTATATGGCATATAAGAAACCGTTTTTATTCTTTGCACCTGACTTTGATTCGTTTGACCATGCCAGAGGCTTCTATGTTCCATATGATTCCTTTCCGTGTAAGGTGGTTACGGATGGAGCAGAGCTTCCTGCTGCGATCGAGTATGAACTCACCAGTCGTGATCCGGCAGAGATCGAGGACTGTTTTGCTTACCATATGTCGATGTGTGATGGTAAAGCGACAGAGAGGATATTGAAAACAATAAAACAAATGGAACACAATGCATCAAGGCAAATATAAGTTGAATTTTTCTTGATTTCGTTATAAAATTAATATATCTATGCAGAATGGGGAAAGTCTATATAGCATTCTGTATCACGCGATTACGACAAGGTAATTGAAAATTTAAAATAAACAGAAAAAAGGAGAAACAGTAGATGAATATAGCAATTATTTTTGCAGGCGGAAGCGGAGTGAGAATGGGAGCAGGAATTCCAAAGCAGTTCCTTGAGATTAATGGAAAACCAATCCTGGTTCACACATTACAGTTATTCCAGTATCATGATCAGATCGATGCGATCTATATTGCGGTTCTTGAGGATTATATTCCTTATGTAGAAGATCTGGCAGAAGAGTATCATCTGACAAAGGTAAAACATGTACTGGCCGGTGGAGCAACTTCTCAGGATTCTATTTACAATGCACTTAAGATGGCAGAATCTGAATGCCCTGAGGATTCTATTGTTCTGATTCATGATGGTGTTCGTCCATATGTTTCATATGATGTTATTTCCAATAATATAGAGAGTGTTAAAAAATACGGTAATGCGATCACATCAACTGCCTGCTATGAGACGATCATGATCAGTGAGAATGGTGTTGAGATCGATTCAGTTCCACCTAGAAAAGACACATATTCTGCACAGGCACCACAGTCCTTCTACCTGAAGGATATCATTGCAGCTCATGATGTTGTCCGCGCAACTCCGACCGGATATGAGGGAATGGTTGATGCATGTACGATCATCAGAAGCCAGAATATCGTGGCACATATTGTTGAAGGCAACAGAGGAAATATCAAGGTTACAACACCGGAAGATGTATATATGTTCCGTGCGTTGTTACAGTATAAAGAAAATGAACAGGCTTTCGGACTTGGTATCACAAATAAGATCGATACAAGAATGAGCCAGTATAAGAAGAAAAGTGAGAAATAGAAATGAATAAAAAATACAATGGAGCCCTGGACTTCTGGAAATTTGTATTTTGTCTGGTAATACTTGTCTTTCATGTAGGTGAGGTATATGGCGGCAAGCATGGGTATTTGCTGGAATGGGGACGATATGCAGTTGAAATGTTCTTTATTGTATCAGGATATTTCATGTGTGTATCAGCTGCGAAAGCAGAAGAACGTCATGCTGATCTTTCTCTTGGAAAAGAGACATTCGGCTTTGTCCTTCATAAGATTCGGCGGATCTTACCGGCATATCTGTATTGTTATGCCCTTGGGCTTTGTGTATGGTTTGTGGAAGCCGGCCGATATGTATATCTAAAGGAAGGAATTATTGGATTATTTATTGCAATCGTGAAGATGATTCCAAACTTTTTACTGCTGTCCATGTCAGGTGTACAGGGAACACAGGTTGTAATGATCACCTGGTATATCTCGGCTATGCTTATTGCCATGCTGGTGATCTATCCATTATTACGAAAGTATAAGGACACTTATACACTGATCATTGCGCCGGTTACCGCACTTTTAATATCGGGATACTTTTATAACACTGTCGGATATAATGGCTTTACAAAATTTGAAGGGGTTATCACGCATGGCATTTTGCGTGCTTTTGTAGGGCTGAATATCGGATGCCTGGTATATATGTTTGCGGAATATCTGAAGAAAAAAGAATTCCGTCCGGCGGTAAAACGGTTATTGGGAGCTGCGGAGATTTTTCTGTATCTGCTGGTGATCTTTATGATGCATGATGGAGGAAAGACCTGTGTATTTTATAATAACATTTTACTGTTATTTGCAATAGCGATCACTGCCAGTAAGCAGTCAGCAATATCAGGTGTTTTTGATAATAAAGTAAGTAAATTCCTGGGAGAGATGAGCCTGTTTATCTATCTCTGCCAGAGCCCGGCACGGGCAACTGTCCGTTACATCTTCCCGGATGTATCATATTGGACAGGATTTGAATATATCGCAGGTCTGACATTTTGTCTTGTTGCGTTTGGAATGATCCTGATCCACTGGATCACACGGATGAGCAGACAGAGAGTACAAATAAAATAAACAGGATGCATGTTATCCGGAAAGGACAGATTCGTCATGAACGAAAATAAACATACAAATAAAAAACATGATATTTATACACAGATGCCGCTCTATATGATCGCATTGTTTGTGGTGTTTGATATCTGGATGTTTACGATCAGTGTGGCAGCAGGTGTGGTAGGTATCATTATTACTGCTGTTTACGCGGCTATGGCTATCGTCCTTTATATATCTTCCCGCGTATCCAGCGATGCATTATTTGCAAATCAGGCAATGGAAAATGGAAGAGTTCAGAAGGATCTGATCCGTGAATTTCCTATACCATATGCTATCCTGGATAAGACAGGAAGACTTGCATGGGTAAATGATGAATTTGCACATATCACAAATACCAGTAAGCGTAAGCTGATGCGTTTTACAGCTATGCAGGTGTTTGAGGGATTAACACATGAGATGATACCGACTGAGGGTGAAGATACAGTTCATGCAGATATCGAATATAATGGAAGAGAATATAAGGTAGAGATAAAGAGTGTCAGGGTAAATCCGAATGGTCCGGTGGATACGGCTGCTGAAATGGAAACGCAGGAAAGTGCAGATGCACCGGAGACTGTACAGAATACAGGCTTGCAGGAGGAGAACAAAAAGACACGTACCTCGAGGAGAAAGAAACATACAGACGGCGTTACGACATTTATCGCTATGTATCTGTTTGATATGACGGAGCAGAACAAACTGGCGAAGGAGAATGAGGAACAGAAGCTTGTTACCGGTCTGATTTATATCGATAATTATGATGAGATATTCGATGATCTGGAAGAAGTCCGCCATTCACTGTTAGTTGCACTTGTAGATCGAAAGATCAATAAATATATGGCAAATGTAGACGCAATCGTACGTTCCTATGAAAAGGATAAGTATATGTTCGTTATGCCGAAGAAATATCTTCCACAGCTTCAGGAGAATAAATTTGCGTTGCTGGATGAAGTAAAGGCAATCAATATCGGAAATGATCTGCCGCTTACATTATCTATAAGTCTTGGAACGGAATATCCTAGTTTCCTGGCTGATTTTGAAGCGGCGCGTTCCGCGATGGAACTTGCCCTGGGACGTGGTGGTGATCAGGTTGTATTAAAATCCAATGATAAGATTACTTATTATGGAGGAAGAAGTCAGGGTACAGAGAAATCCACCCGTGTAAAAGCCCGTGTTAAGACACTGGCGTTTAAGGAGTTATTAGAGACAAAAGAGAAGGTAATCATCATGGCACACAAGGATCCGGATATGGATGCATTTGGATCTGCGATCGGTGTATATCGTATGGTGAATTCTATGAATAAAGAGGCACATATCGTTATCAATGAAGTGTCATCAGCAATCAGTCCGATCTATGGTAATTTTACAGCAAACAGTATGTATGGTGATGATATGATCATCAATAATGAACAGGCGATCGAGATGATAAATGCGGATACGATGCTTGTAGTCGTAGATGTGAATAATCCAAGTCTGACAGAGTGCGAAGAGCTGATCTCTTATGCAAAGACGGTGGTTGTATTCGATCACCACAGACAGACGAAGGATGTGATCGCAAATGCGACTCTTTCTTATGTAGAGCCATTTGCATCATCGGCATGTGAAATGATCGCGGAAATGTTACAGTATATGGATGAGAAAATCAAGCTTCGTCCATCTGAGGCGGATGCGATGTATGCGGGTATTCTGATCGATACGGATAACTTCCTGACAAAGACCGGTGTTCGTACCTTTGAGGCGGCTGCTTACTTAAGAAGAAGCGGTGCAGATGTTATGCGTGTCAGAAAGATGTTCAGAAGTGATATTGACACATACAGACAGAAGGCGGATGGTGTCAGAAATGCAGAGATGATTCTCGGAATGTTTGCCGTATCGGTATTTGAACCGAAGGAAGGACCGGAGTCACCGTCCGTGCTGACAGCTAAGGTGGCAAATGAAATGTTGAATATTGCAGGTGTGCGTGCTTCCTTTGTAGTCGCACAGCTGGGAGAAAATGTAAAGATATCTGCCAGGTCCATTGATGATGTGAATGTTCAGATCATCATGGAGCGTATGGGTGGCGGCGGACATGCGAATATCGCAGCCGCACAGTTTAAGAATACAACAAAGGAAAAAGTAAAAGAACAGCTTGTCAACCTGCTTGAGGAGATGTACAAGGAAGGAGATATTTGATATGAAGGTTATATTACTGGAAGATGTAAAGAGTCTTGGAAAAAAAGGTGAACTGGTAAATGTCAGTGACGGACATGCCAGAAATTATATTATACCGAGAAAGCTTGGACTTGAGGCAACACCAAAAAACCTGAATGATTATAAGTTAAAGAAAGCACATGAAGAAAAGGTTGCGGCAGAGAATCTTGCAGCAGCAAAGGCACTGGCAGCAGAACTTGAGAAAACATCCGTTACAGTTGGTATAAAGGTCGGCGAGGGCGGCAGAGCATTTGGCTCAGTATCCTCGAAGGAGATCTCAGACGCGATCAAGAGCCAGTTGCATTACGATATCGATAAGAAGAAAATCGTTCTGAAGGATGCAATCAAGGCAATGGGATCATTTACCGTAAAGATCAAGCTCCATCCACAGGTGCAGGCAGAGCTTACAGTAAAGGTGGAAGAGGCTGACTAATGGAAGATGCATTTATCAGGAAAAAACAACCATATAACCTGGATGCAGAACAGTCGGTGATAGGCTCCATGATCATGGATCGTGATGCCATCGTAGACGTATCGGATATACTGACAAAAGATGACTTTTACAGTGCGCAGAATGCAATCTTGTATGAGAATATGATCGAGCTGTTTAAGGAAGGAATGGCAGTCGATCTGATCACACTGAACAACAGGCTTCGAGAGAAAAATATTCCGGAAGATGTTGCCGGCATGAGTTATATTGCGGATATCATAGCTGCAGTTCCGACATCGGCAAATGCGAAATATTATGCGAAGATCGTTGCGGATAAAGCAGTGCTTCGTCGTATGATCAAAATGTGTGAGGATGTCGAAAAAGACTGTTATCTGGACACCGATGATGTGGATGGCCTGCTTGAAACAGCAGAGAGTGGGATCTATAAGATCGTTCAGCAGAGAAATGGTGCAAATGATTTTGCGCCGATCGATTCGATCGTGTTAGATGTTATTGATCAGATCGAGGCAGCGTCCAGACAGAATACAAGAGTTACCGGTGTACCGACCGGATTTATTGATCTGGATAATATGCTGACAGGTCTGCATGGATCAGAATTGATCCTGGTAGCGGCACGTCCTGCTATGGGAAAGACAGCATTTGTACTTAATATTGCGCATCATGTAGCTGTTAAGAAGCGGATTCCTGTGGCTATTTTCAGCTTGGAAATGTCAAAGGAACAGCTGGTAACGCGTATGATTGCCCTTGATTCTCTGGTAAATTCCCAGAAGATCCAGACCGGACAGCTGGTGGACGATGAATGGGATAAGATCATGGAGAGTACAGAGGTAATTGCAGATGCTCCGATCTTCGTAGATGATAATTCAGCGATCACCGTAGCCGATCTTCGGTCGAAGTGCAGAAAATTAAAACAGAACAATGATCTGGGACTTATTATCATCGACTATTTACAGCTGATGAGTACGAATAAGCATGTAGAATCCAGACAGCAGTTCATTTCAGATACATCGAGAGCGTTAAAGGTGCTTGCAAGAGAGCTGGATGTTCCGGTTATTGCATTGTCACAGTTAAACCGTGCGGTTGACTCCCGACCGGATCACAAACCGGTACTTGCCGATCTGCGAGAATCCGGTGCGATCGAACAGGATTCGGACGTAGTAATGTTCATTTACCGTGATGATTATTATAATCCGGATACCGAGAAGAAAGGTATCGCAGAGATCATCATTGCAAAACAAAGAAAAGGTGCTACAGGATCGGTTGACCTTGTATGGATGCAGGATTACACGAAGTTTGCAAACAAAGAACGTCCACAGATGTAACCTGGATATAACCAGATATTGATACGAAATGTATAAATATAAATTGAGAAAGAACATCCGGACAGATCGGATGATTAGAGGAGAAAATTAAAATGGTAGTAGAACCAAGAGTGAAAGATTTCATCTGTACCACCGCTCACCCGGTTGGATGTGCAGAAAACATTAAGAATCAGATCAAATATGTAAAGGCGCAGCCAAAGGTTGACGGACCGAAGAAGGTGCTGGTGATCGGAGCATCTACCGGATATGGACTTGCTTCCAGGATAGCAGTTGCATTTGGCTACGGTGCAGATACACTTGGTGTAATGTTCGAAAAAGAGTCAAATGGAAGAAGAACCGCAACCGCAGGATTCTATAACACAAGAGCATTTGAAGAAGAAGCAAAGAAAGACGGTTTGTATGCAAAGACGATCAATGGTGATGCATTCTCACTGGAGATCAAGCAGCAGGTGATCGACACGATCAAAGCAGATATGGGAAAAGTTGATATGGTTATTTACAGCCTTGCAGCACCAAGACGTGTAACACCGGATGGACATAAGTATACTTCTGTTCTTAAGACAGTTGGTGAAGAATATACAAATAAGACTCTGGTTTTGAAGGACAATACCATTACGATGGCACACATTCCTGCTGCAACAGAGGAAGAGATCGAGAACACCATCAAGGTAATGGGTGGTGAGGACTGGATCGATTGGATGCAGGCGTTATCGGATGCGGGCGTTCTGGCAGATCATGTAATAACAGTTGCATATTCTTATATCGGACCAAAGATCACATTTCCGATCTATGCAGAGGGTTCGATCGGTATGGCTAAGAAAGACCTGTATAAGTCGAGCGATATAATCAATGAAAAATTTGAAAATGTATCATCATATATAGCGATCAACAAGGCACTTGTTACACAGTCCAGTGCAGCGATTCCTGTTGTTCCTTTATACATTACGCTGCTTTATAAGCAGATGAAGGCAAAGGGTGTTCATGAGGGCTGCATCGAGCAGATGGCAAGACTTTTCCTTGATAAGATGGCCGGAGAAGCAGAGACAGACGAGAATGGATTTATCCGTATGGACGACTGGGAAATGGCAGATGATATTCAGGAAGCAGTTGCGAAGAACTGGGATGCCGTAACCAGCGAGAATGTTAAGGAGCTTGCTGATATCGATGGATATTGGGATGAATTCTATAAGATGTTCGGATTTAAGATCGATGGCGTTGATTACAGCGCAGATGTAGATATTATGTAATATATAATATGAGGTAGTTATGAAGCAGACAGGGCAGAGATGGAGTAAAAAACAGATATTTTGGGCAGTTATTTTAGGACTGGTTCTATGCTTTGTTTTTGCATTGGTGTATAAAGCACAGCTTGCAGACAAATTTACAAAGCCGGTATTTGCTACACTTAAGATAGAACATAAGGATAATGGGCAGGTTGAAATGTCTGCAAATAATCCTGTTATTGTAGAAACCTTTGAATGTACAGTACCTGATCTTCAGGTATTGTATGTTGAAACGGTTGGAGTGGTATCAAATCCGGATGCAATGCTTCATATCACAATTTCTGATGCAGATACCGGGAAACTTTATTATCAGATTGACAGGCTGGCAAAAGGAGCTGCAAAGAAGGATAAGAAAAAAAGAATCCGTGTAGGAATATGGGATGATCCGGTGTTTCAAGATTCTGAGGGAAAACGGCTTGTGCTTACGATGGAACTTCAGAATCCGGGTGATGCCGTATTTTATGTGAACGCGGATCAGAAACCCGGTTTTGTATCGATGTTCGGGGGAGATCCGGCAAATAAGACGAATATTATATCAGGAATGAAATATGCAAGCTGCTGGCAGCTTCGGAGCATGTATGCAGTGTTGTGTCTGGCACTTTTGATATTCTTTGAACTTATGTATATGCTTGTTGTTGTTAAGAGACTTCCGGTATCGAAGTTTTATATTCCGATGGCGTTACTATTTGGAATGATCATGAATGTGGTCATTGCACCACATGGTGTACCGGATGAGCCGTGGCATATAGATACAGCATATAAGTATTCAAATAAAATGATGTTTGTAGGAGATACAGGCATTGATGGAACGATATATAAGCGTACATGTGATGTAAAAATGGAGGATATGCTTGCGAATGGTGTGGAGAGTAATTCCTATTACCAGCTGGCGCATCATACATTTGAAAAACCGGAGGAACGAGAACTTATAACAGTTTCTTATGTGGATTCCAGTAATATCGTGCCTGGTATTTTCTTTATCCCGATGGCACTTGGAATTACGATCGGACGGCTGCTTGGACTTTCAACCATGCTTATGTTATTGATCGGAAGATTTATGAACTTACTGGTATTTGTATTGTTGACAGGATTTGCGATACGGATACTTCCGGTTGGAAAGAACATGCTTGCGGCACTTGGCTTTCTTCCAATTGCACTTCAACAGGGGGCATCTGCTTCCTATGATGCAATGATAAATGGAGTTATATATGTGTTCATTGCCTTATGCATGAGTCTTTCATTGGAGAAAACATATAAAAAGTGGCAGGTAGTTCTGCTGGTGATCTGTGGTATCCTGACCGCTGTCGTAAAAGGCGGCGTATATCTTCCGGTACTGTTGCTGGTATTTTTACTGATACATGCAAAAAAGAAGGATCATTCTCTGAATGCAATACCAAAATGCAAAAAGAGAATACTTATAACAGCAGTGATATGCGGAATTGCAGTTGTTTTTTGCGGAGCGTTATATTATTACTTCCCGGTTATAAAACAGTTATTTGCAGGTCAGGATACAGAGATAACGGAAGATACATTATACTCTCTGGGATATCTGATCCATCATCCGCTTAATGTAGTTTATTTGTATTGGAATACATTTATCAATGGAGGCGAAACGCTGCTGCGTGGATTCTTTGGCGGCCTTTTATCATGGCTTGATATAAAGATCAGCTGGGTATTGCTTTTAGTGTTGGTATTCAGTCTGGTATTGTTTTCAAATGTTGAAGGTGATACATATTGCGGAAGCAAAAAGAAACGCATATATATGTTTGCAGTATTTCTGGTATCACTTGTGTTGATCCTGTTGTCGATGTTGGTTGCATTTACACCGATATCATCAAGTAAGATCAGTGGTGTGCAGGGAAGATATTTCCTGTGCGTTGCTCCATTGTTTTATATGGCGGCCACTACATCGATTGTTCATGTAAGTGAGGAAAAATGCAGGAATGTCTGGATGACTGTAATCGCTACAGAGGTATTGATTGTATTACAGATCATTGCAGGAGCAATGTAAGATACAACAGTGTTGCATGGAAATAGATTGGTGAGACAGATGGAGAAGAAAAATGGCTGAAAAGAAGCATACATTTGTTATATGTGCATATAAGGAAAGTCCATATCTGGAAGCGTGCATCCGGTCTTTGAAGAAACAGACAGTTGCGAGCACTATTTGTCTGGCAACATCAACGCCTGGTGATTATTTAAAAAATATATGTGGAAAATATGATATAGCCTATTATGTCCGTGATGGAAGATCCAATATCGCGGATGATTGGAATTTTGCTCTATCTGTGGCAGACACAGAATATGTAACGATCGCACATCAGGACGATATCTATGAGCCTGCGTATGCAGAGGAGATATTGAAGATAGCGGAGCAGAAAGATACAGAAGGAAGAAAAACGCTCTTATTGTTTTCTGATTACAGAGAACTGATAGGTGACAGAAAGTATTCAGACCGTAAGAATCTGAAGATAAAAAGGATTCTGCTTGCTCCGTTAAAAAATGAAAAGAAGCAGGGACGTAGACGGAGAAAACGAGCTGTGCTCAGATTTGGAAATGCGATCTGCTGTCCGGCTGTCACATATCATAAAACAGTTATATGGGAATATCTGGCACAGGAAAAGAGAGAGACTTTATTCCAGAAACATTTTCGAAGCAATCTGGACTGGCAGACCTGGGAATGGCTGAGCAGAAAAGAAGGTGAATTCGTATATATTCCCAAATGTCTGATGGCACATCGTATTCATGAGGATAGTGAGACGAGTGCAACGATCCGGGATCATGAGAGAGGGCAGGAGGATTTTGAGGTGTTTTGCAAGTTCTGGCCGAAGTGGATCGCACGGATTCTGGCGGGGGCTTATGGTACAAGCGAGAAGGGAAATGAAATATAGTCTGTAAGACGATTTCACAGGAGAATGGAGATCTGCATATGAAGTTACTGATGGTTATACCTGCGTATAATGAGGAAGATAATATCGTGGGTGTGGTAAATACAATTAAAGAGAAATACCCGGAGTATGATTATATAGTTGTAAATGATGGATCGACGGATCATACCTCCAGAAGATGTCATAAGAATGGATTTGAGATCATAGATCTTCCGGTAAATCTGGGGCTTGCCGGCGCATTCCAGACAGGACTGAAATATGCATATTATAAAAACTATGACTGTGTATTACAGTTTGACGCGGATGGACAGCATAAGCCGGAATATATCGAGGCTATGCTTGAGAAAATGGAACAGGGATATGATATTGTAATTGGTTCGCGTTTTGTGACAAAAAAGAAAGAAAAAAGCATGCGAATGCTTGGCTCACGGATGATTACAGCGGCGATCCGTCTGACTACCGGAAAACGAATATCAGATCCGACCTCCGGTATGCGGATGTTTAATAAAACAATGATAAAGGAATTTGCAGTCAACATGAATTACGGACCGGAACCGGATACGATTTCTTATCTGCTAAAACAGGGAGCGAGCATCGCAGAGGTGCAGGTAGAAATGGATGAAAGAACTGCCGGAAAAAGTTATCTGAATTTTTCCAGATCAGCAATGTATATGCTCCGTATGCTGATATCGATTCTGCTGATCCAGAGCTTTCGTAAGAGAGACAGTAAGCATATCATTATGAAAAGAGGGGTATAAGCAGTTATGTCTATTATGTTAAGAGTATTACTGATCGCAATGTCGGTGATCAGTTTGTTTTATGTAATATGGAGAATCCGCAATTCCAAGATGCAGATTGAATATGCGTTATTCTGGATCATCATGGCATTTTTGATGATCGTTATGTCAGTATTTCCACAGATCGTATACTGGATCACCGGAAAGATGGGTATGATGTCGCCGGCGAACGTAGTATACCTCTTTATTATAGCGGTACTGTTGATCAAATCGTTTATGATGACGATAGAGCTATCCAACCTGGAGAATAAATTCAAGAATCTGACGCAGCAGATTGCGATCTATGAGAAGAAGGCTGCGGATGAGATGAAGGAAGAGAAAGACAGCCATTGATGAAATGGGGAGATAGAAATCATGGTGAATGTTTTGATATCCACGTATAATGGTGAAAAATATATAAAAGACCAAATAAACAGTATATTAAATCAAACATATAAAGATATTTGTATTTGGGTGCGTGATGATGGTTCTACAGATAATACTGTACAAGTTTTAAGAGAATTTGAGAAAAATGGGAAAATACATCTTATAGTTGGACAGAATGTAGGTTATGGATCTAGTTTTCTGCAACTGCTTCAAATAGCTAAGCAGGGAAAATACTGGGCATTCTGTGATCAAGACGATATATGGTTGGAAACAAAAATTGAAAAAGCCGTGAAGTGGCTTGGCAGTTTCTCTGATAATAAGCCGAGAATGTTTCACAGTGCATATTATAATACAAATGAAAATTTGAAAATAGAGCAAAAAGTAGAAAAACCATCATATAATTATTATTTTACAAGAGCTATTACAGAATGTATTCATATGGGATTTTCATCGGTATTAAATGAATCTTTACGTGAGTTAGTATTAAAGGGAGATCCTAAAAGGCTAATTACACATGATTGGTGGACAGAGCTTGTTGTGATGAAATTTGGAGAAGTATATTATGATGATGAGCCGTTGAGTCTACATAGAAGACTAGATAGTAGTGTGTCTGCAAACACATTGTCAGCGAAGATAGCATGGTTTAAAAGGGCATGGAGAGGTAATGCAGAGATAAGTTCTATAACAAAGGAATTTGATCGTGTATTCGGTAAAATAATAAATGATCAAGATTGTAAGATAGTAAGATGGTTTTGTTATGAGAAATATTCATTTATCAAGTCTATAAAAAAAGCGTTTTATTGGAAACGTTGGAGACCTACATGGAGTTCTGAGTTGACTTTAAGGTTTATGATGCTTTTTGGCAAGATTTAGTATTATATTGTATTGAGATTTAGGAGATAAAATAATGAATAAGAAAACATTTATTAAAATTTTAATTGTATTATTTATGGTGATAAGTAATGTTATATTTATACGTTATGTAGATCAATACAATATGGGAAATATGCAATTTGAAATGGATATGTCGGCAGAAAAAGAAACGAATATTCAAGTTTATTATGCATATACAGATGGAGATGACTGGAGTGAAGAAAAATCTTGCAAGTCAGATTATAATAACAAAGGTAAAATTGAAAGAATGATTTTTTCGGTTCCGCAGCAGGCAAGAAAATTCAGATTGGATCTGGGAGATTCAGAGACAGTAATCAATATAAAAAATATTAATATACAGTATAAACACAAAAATTTTTCAGTTGACATGCATGATATTATCTCAGATTTACAAAATGATATTAATTCTGTTTCTTATGAAAACGGCGAAATTGTGATTAAGACAGTGTCAGGAGACCCTTATATCGGATTGAATTTTAATTCTTTGAATTATAAGGCAATGAATCATATTCATTGGGTTTGTAATTTGGTAAAAAATATAGTTGTATGTTTTTTTATTGATTTAATATGTATTATAATATTATTTAGGTTTGATAAAATTATTGATTCACTTTATACAATTTTGATAAATTATAAATTGATTTTAAATTTAGCTAAAAATGATTTTAAAACAAAATATGCTGGATCATATTTTGGTATAGTTTGGGCTTTTGTTCAACCAATAGTGACAATATTGGTATATTGGTTTGTATTTCAGGTGGCATTTAAAGGTGGCCCGATTGATGGATGCCCTTATGTTTTGTGGTTAATATCTGGTTTAGTCCCATGGTTCTTTTTTCAGGAAGCATTACAAAGTGGAACAAATAGTTTGATAGAATATAGTTATTTAGTAAAAAAAGTAGTTTTTAATGTGAGCATTATTCCTATTGTAAAAGTGGTATCAGCATTATTTGTTCATATATTTTTTTTAGCGGTTGTAGTAGTTATATATCTTTTATCGGGTTATGGTATTAGTATTTATGCAATTCAAATGTTGTATTATTCTTTTTGTATGTTTGTATTGGTAATTGCATTAACATATATTACAAGTGCGTTAGTTGTCTTTTTTAGAGATTTGGGACAAATTATTGGAATTTTGCTTCAAATTGGTATTTGGGTTACTCCAATTATGTGGAACTATAAAACGATGACATCTCCAATTTTACAGCTAATACTTGAATTGAATCCAATGTTTTATATTGTTAATGGGTATCGACAAAGTTTAGTTACAAAAGAATGGTTATGGAATAATGCCAATATGACAGTATATTTTTGGGTTTTAACCATATGCCTTTTAGGATGTGGTGGATTTTTGTTTAGAAAATTGAAAGTGCATTTTGCAGATGTTCTATAGGAGAAAATAAAGATGGATGAAATAGCAGTAAAGGTAAATAATGTTTCAAAATTATATAAATTGTATAATAAACCAAGTGATAGATTAAAAGATTCTCTTGGTTTAACAAAAAAACAATGCTATACAGAACATTTTGCGTTAGATAATATAAGCTTTGAAGTGAAAAAGGGAGAATCGGTAGGAATTATAGGTACGAATGGTGCTGGAAAGTCTACAATTTTGAAAATAATTACCGGTGTATTAAACCCAACAGCTGGTAACGTAGAAGTAAATGGAAGAATATCAGCATTACTAGAGCTGGGAGCCGGGTTTAACCAAGAATACACAGGAATAGAAAATGTGTATTTGAACGGAACAATGATTGGTTTTACAAAAGAAGAAATAGATGCTAGATTAGACGATATTTTAGCATTTGCGGATATTGGAGATTTTATAAATCAACCGGTAAAGACATATTCCAGTGGAATGTTTGTACGACTTGCATTTGCAGTGGCAATTAATATTGATCCTGAAATATTAATTGTGGATGAGGCTTTGGCAGTAGGAGATGTTTTTTTTCAATCAAAATGTTATCATAAATTTGAGGAATTTAAGAAACAGGGAAAAACGATTTTATTTGTCAGTCATGATCTTGGAAGTATTAGTAAATATTGTGATCGTGCAATTTTGTTGAATAAGGGGCATAAGGTTGCGGAAAATACGCCAAAGGAAATAATTGATATATACAAAAAAATATTGGTAAATCAATATGATGAAGACGCTGGAGAAAAGGAAAAACCGTCAATAGAGAATATCATTGATGATAGTGAAGTTTTGTTACAGTCTCAGATAACAGTTAACCCTAATATAAATATATATGGAAATGGAGATGCACAGATATATGACTTTGGCATAATCGATCAGAATGGCAATATTACAAACGCAATAGAAAAGGGAACAGAATTTACAGTAGTTATGAAAGTGCATTTTCTAAATGATGTTTCAGAACCTATATTTGCGTTGGCTTTTAAAGATTTGAAGGGAATAACGATAACCGGAACAAATACCATGTATGAAAGAATTTCTACTGGAGTTGTTCATTCGGGTGAGAAAAAAACAATAACGTTTCATCAAAAACTATCACTTCAAGGTGGAGAATATTTATTATCCTTTGGATGTACGGGATATAAAGATGGAGATTTTGTAGTATATCACAGATTGTATGATGCATGTAACATGACGGTGATTTCAGATAAAAATACAGATGGATTATACGATTTGTATTCAGAAGTAGAGATTAAGTAATATATAGGAGAGCGAATAATGGCTGTTTTTAATTTAGATTATTATAATGGCT
>ERZ808240.1079-NODE-1079-length-34604-cov-30.188139_pt1 | contig 34604 bp, 30 predicted proteins | sample MGYA00521084_ERZ808240 | MGnify/ENA primary metagenome ERZ808240 (study PRJEB31516, sample SAMN03275571) | gut metagenome | biome: mammalia-associated habitat; material: feces | host: Papio cynocephalus | place: Kenya | collected 2012-08-06 ... | reverse complement strand
GACCTGCACCTATTGTATCAAAGGAGTTCTTTTTCTGGCCATAGCTGTAAGCTTTCTTGAACCCCGCGCCTAGCGCGGGGTTTTCTGAATACAAAAAAAAACGCCGATGACAAACACCGGCGTTTTATATTGTTTCAAACGACCCCTCAGCGGCCGATGGGATAAACAACGCCTTTAATCATCGCGGCGCGAATCATATCGTTGTTTTCTTTTTTCATCAGTTTGTGCGACAGCTTGCGCAGCGCCATTTGCGTATGCTTCAAATCCGCATAATCCGCCGCCGAAAACGATTCTTTGGGTTTGTTCGGCGTGCCGTATTCCTTGGCGGCGATTTTCGTGCCGACGTACGCCGCGGCGGCCAAGCCGACAGCCATACCCGCTTCGGGCGAAACACCGTGAGCGACAGACATCGCCGTCGCCAAAACGCCCAGTTTGATGTACGTTTCACGGCCGTGTTCATCAGCTTTGAGGTTTGCGAAATAGGAAACCTTGTCCTTGAACGAATAGTTCTTCAATTCCGCCTTGACTTCCGCGCGTTTTGCTTCGACGTCTTCACGTTTGATTTCGTCCCAGCCCGAACGTTTCACCAGATCGTTGGTCGCTTTGTGCGCGCCGATAATCGTTTCGCCGTGCGTCAGCTTGACCGCCGTCGACAGGTATTTGTTCAGCAGAGCCGCGGATTTGCTTTCCTTTCCGGATGTTTCTTTGCTGTTTTCCAAAGCCAGAGCCATTTCAAGACCTCCTGTTAATAACGAATCTTTTACTTTGAGAATCATTGTAAACTTTTCCGAAAAAGTGTCAAGATTTTGTCGAAATTATTTTTCTTTGACTTCGACTTTTTCAAAATCCGCCTTGCTTACGCCGCAGACGGGACAAACATAATCGTCGGGCAATTCCTCGAACGGGGTGTCGCCGTCGTAAACATAGCCGCACACTTTGCAAACCCATTGATATTTCATTGTTTTTCCTCCTTTTGTTTTGCGTTCCCTGTAATCGGTGTAGCTCAGCGGTTTTTTAGCCCCGTTTTCCGCGTCAACGATTGTTGCGAAAAACAACGTATGCGTCGACAGTTCGCGCCAATCCGTGATGTCACAGACGACCCACGCCGCCGCATCGTCCAAAACGGGCAGTCCGTTTCGCAAACGGTGTTTCACCGCCGCCCATTTGTCCGCCGTGCGGGCGGATTGAAAACCGAAGTTTTTGATGATTTCCGTATCAACGTCGTCGGGCAGAACCGACAGGGAAAAAGCTTTGTTTTCCAGCAAAAGCTCCCGCGTGCGCGTGGTTTTGCCGCAGCACAGCACAAGCGTCGGCGGTTCGACCGTCGTCTGCATCACCGCGTCAACGACGCATCCGCCGAACTTTTCGCCGTCCTTGACGCCGACGACATACAGTCCGTAAGTGAATTTGAATAAAGCGTTTAAATCAGTCATACGTTCATGAAACCGCATAACCGCAAAAAACGCAATTCGGCAAAAAGGTTAGAATCCCAAAACGTCGCGCATGGAATACAAGCCCGCCTTTTGTCCCGCCGCCCACAGCGCGGCGCGCACAGCCCCGTTTGCGAACACCGCGCGGGACGACGCTTTGTGCGTCAGCTCGATTCGTTCGCCCGTTCCCGCAAAAATAACCGTGTGGTCGCCGACAACGTCCCCGCCGCGCAATGTCGCAAAGCCGATTTCGCCCGCGGGACGCGCGCCGATGACGCCGTGCCGTTCATAGCAGGCCACTTTGTCCAGCGATTCGCCGCGTCCTTTCGCCGCCGCCTTGCCCAAAGCCAACGCCGTCCCCGACGGCGCGTCGACTTTGTTGCGGTGGTGCATTTCGACGATTTCGATGTCGTAATTCGGATCGAGAACCGCCGCGACCTTTTCGACCAAAGCCTGCAGCAGGTTGACCCCGACGCTCATATTCGGGGCAAGGACAATCGGCGCTTTTTCGGCGCATTTTGCGACTTCCGCGCGTTGTGTTTCCGTCAAGCCCGTCGTTCCGATGACCAGCACTTTGCCCGATTCGGCGGCAGCTTTGGCGTTTTCGACGGACGCAGCGGGCGCGGTAAAGTCCAGCACCGCGTCGGATACGGCGAACAGGTCTTTGATGTCGGCAAAGACTTTGCCTTTGCCCAATTCCTGCCCGATAACGGGGGAGTCGGGGCGTTCCGTTCCGCCGGACAGTTCCAATCCCGCTTCAACCACCGCTTGGCACAGCATTTTTCCCATTCTGCCCGCACAGCCCGTAACACCGATTTTCATAACGACGAATCCTTTTCAAAATAAAAAAGGAAAGGCAAAACCGCCTTTCCTTTGTTTCGTTAAATATCCAAGTTGGCGACTTCCAGCGCGTTGTCTTGAATGAAGTCGCGGCGCGGTTCGACAACATCGCCCATCAGCATCGAAAACACGCCGTCGGCTTGGTCGACATGTTCGATTTTCACCTGCAGCATGGAACGCACATTCGGATCCATCGTCGTTTCCCACAGCTGTTCGGGATTCATTTCGCCCAACCCTTTGTAGCGCTGAATCGAAACGCCTTTGCGTCCGACTTTGGCAATCAGATCCGAAAACGACATCGGGCCGACGGTTTTATATTCCGCGTCTTTGGTCTTGAAAATCGCGGTTTTGATGTAACAATCATACAAATCCGCCGCAATTTCGTTCAGTTTTTTTGCTTCGCCGCTGGTCAAAATGTTCTGGTCGACAACGTGCCGTTCAGTGACGCCGCGCAGCGTTCTGGTGAACACGAAAGCCCCGTTTTCAAACGCGCCTTTCCAGCCCCGTTCGTATTCGGGTTCGATTTCATCCAAACGCGCGGCGACTTCAACGGCGCAGGCTTGCGCTTTGTCGGCGTTGTCGTACTTGTCGGGATTGAACAAGCCGCGCACTGCCATTTGTTCAATGATTTTCGACGGCACCTGACGCGACAAAGTGTCAATCAAGTAGCGGCTGGAGCGGGCTTCTTCCGCCATTTTTTTCAGCTCCGCCCCTGCGATTTGCATGCCGTCCCAGCGCACCAGAACGGAATCCTGCGTTGATTGGGCAATCAAGTAGTCTTCCATCGCGGCTTCGTCTTTCAGATAGATGTCCGAATTGCCGCGGCGGGCGCGGTACAAAGGCGGTTGAGCGATGTAAATGTACCCGCGTTCAATCAGTTCCGGCATTTGACGGAAGAAAAACGTCAACAGCAGCGTGCGGATGTGGCTGCCGTCGACGTCAGCATCGGTCATGATGATGATTTTGTGATAGCGGCATTTGTCGGCGTTGAAGTCGTCGCGTCCGATGCCCGTGCCAAACGCGGTCACCATCGTGCCGATTTCGGCGGAATTCAACATGCGGTCGAAACGCGCGCGTTCGACGTTCAGAATTTTACCGCGCAAAGGCAGAATGGCTTGGGTCGCGCGGTTGCGCCCCTGTTTCGCAGACCCGCCCGCGGAGTCCCCTTCGACGAGGAAGATTTCAGACAAAGCGGGGTCGCGTTCTTGACAATCCGCCAGTTTTCCCGGCAAAGACGCCATATCCAAAACGCCCTTGCGCCGCGTCAAATCGCGGGCTTTGCGGGCAGCTTCGCGCGCCGCGGCGGCTTCCACCACCTTGCCGATGATTTTGCGCGCTTCGGTCGGGTGTTCGCCCAGCCATTTTTCCAGCTTTTCGCCGACAATGTTTTCGACGACGGGACGGACTTCCGAGGATACCAGTTTGTCCTTGGTCTGCGAAGAAAACTTCGGATCGGGGACTTTGACGGACAAAACGCAGGTCAGCCCTTCGCGCATGTCTTCGCCGGACAGTTCGACCTTTTCCTTTTTCAGCATGCCCGATTCCTGCGCATAGGCGTTGATTGTGCGGGTCAGCGCGCCGCGCAAGCCCGCCAAATGCGTGCCGCCGTCGCGCTGCGGAATGTTGTTCGTAAAGCACAGCGTCGTTTCGTGGTAGCCGTCCGTCCATTCCATTGACAATTCGACAATAATGCCGTTCTTTTCGCCCGACATGGAAATCGGTTGATCGTGAATCGCGACTTTCGAGCTGTCGATGAAACGCACGAATTCCTCGATTCCGCCCTCGTAGCAGAATTCGACTTCGCGCGGGTTGCCGGGGCGGTCGTCGCGCAAAACCAGATGCACGCCCGAATTCAAAAACGCCAGTTCGCGCAAACGGTGTTCCAAAGTGTCGAAATCGAACGTCGTTTGCGTGAAAATTTCCGACGACGGCATAAAGGTTACTTCCGTCCCCGTTCTGTCCGCAGGAACGGCGTCGCCGACGACTTTCAGCGGAGCGACCGCCACGCCGTCCTTGAACTGCATGAAGTGTTCCTTGCCGTTGCGCCAGATGCGCAATTCCAAATGCGACGACAAAGCGTTGACGACGGACACGCCGACGCCGTGCAGGCCGCCCGAAATTTTGTAAGAGTTCTGGTCGAACTTGCCGCCCGCGTGCAGCTGGGTCATGATGACTTCGGCGGCGGAAACGCCCTCTTCCTTGTGCAAATCGGTCGGGATGCCGCGCCCGTTGTCGCGCACCGTAACCGAACCGTCGGCGTTGATGATTGTCACCGTTTTGGTGCAGTATCCCGCCAGCGCTTCGTCAATCGCGTTGTCCAACACTTCGTAAACCATGTGGTGCAGACCCGTGCCGTCGTCCGTGTCGCCGATGTACATTCCGGGACGTTTGCGGACGGCGTCCAAGCCTTTCAAAACCTTGATGGATTCGGCGTTGTATTCCGAACCGGCATGGAGTGTTTCTTCTGTCATAATCCACCTTTCCTTTTACGAGGCCGCCAACACGGGCTCCCCTTTGAACAAATCTTCGACGGCGACAAAGTGCGCCGTGTTTTCCCAAGCGTCGAAAGCGGCTTTGTCCGTTCCCGACACCCAGACCTGCGTTTTAAATTCTTTCAGTTGTTCCAACAGCCTTTCCAGCCGTTTGGAATCCAAATGCGCGGCGGCTTCGTCAAACAAAATCAGCGGAAGCGTTCCTTTCGCCGCCGCCAAAGCGCGAATGTGCGACAGCAGAACGGCAATCAGCAAAGCCTTTTGTTCGCCCGTCGAACACGCCGCCGCGGGCATGTTTTTCTGTGTATGAACCGCCGCCAAATCAATCGTGTGCACGCCGCCCGCCGTTCCCGTTTCGGCGCACGTTCCGCGCGCTTTTTTGAACCAATCAGCGATGAAAGCCGTCGCTTCGTCTTCCGTCTTGTCCGCCAGTTCGGCTTCCAATCCGCCCGTCAAAGCCAGTTCGGCATGCGGAAAATCGCCGCTTTCCGGCGCGTTTTGCAAAACATTCAGCAGCTTGCGCCGCGCCAAAGCCGTTTTCGCCCCGTATTTCGCCAACGTTTTTTCCAAAGCGGACAGCCACGCGCCGTCTTTCGTTCCGTCGCGCAGCAGTGCGCTCCATTGCCGCAAAGCCTGCGTGTACGCCGCGCAGTTGCGGGCGTGTTCGGGATAAAAAGCCTGCACCAGCCTGTCCCAAAAACGGCGGCGTCCCGCGGGGTCGCCCGAAAACAGCCTGTCCATGGCGGGGGTCAGCCAAACGGCTTGGCACACATCGTCCAAATCGTTTTGGTTTTTGACCGCCGCGCCGTTAACGTGGATTTTGCGCTTTTCGGAACGCTTGCCCGCTTCGGGTTCAAACGCCGTTCCGACTTCGATTTCTTCGCCGCTTTTGTTCAACAGCGCGGACACCGCCCAGCTTGTCCCGCCCGATGTCGGCAGAACGTCCGAAAACCGCGCCTGCCGCATCCCTTTTCCGGGGGCAAGGAACGACACCGCCTCCATCAAATTGGTTTTGCCCGTGCCGTTACGCCCCGTCAAAACAATCGGAGTTTCGGGCAAATCCAAACGGGCATAACCGTAATTGCGGAAATTTGTCAACATCAGCCTGCAAACATAAACGCCGCGCACGGGGGCGGACGCCGCCGAATCCGTCGGCGACGTTTGAACAAACGGCACTCCGCCCGAGCGCGCAAACATCAATTCGTTGGCTGTCAAAATGGCTTTACACCCGCATCGGCATCAAAACAAACAAAACGCTGGGATCCGACAAATCGGTCAGCACGGTCGGCGACGCGGAATCCGCAAACGCCATACGCACCAAGCCGCCCTTAATCTGTTTCAGAACGTCTTCCAAGTACATGTAGTTGAAGCCGACATCAATCGACGGACCGTCGTATTTGGCTTCGACTTCGTCCTGCGCGCTGCCCTCTTCGGCGTTCGCGGCGGAAACGGTGACCATGTCTTTGGCAATCGTCAGCCGCACGGCGCGCGATTTTTCGGACAGGCTGGACACGCGGTCGACAACCGTCGTCAAAGCCATCGCGTCGATTTCCAGAATTTTGTCGTTGTCGACGGGAATCACGCGTTCGTAATCGGGATACGTTCCCTCAATCAGCAAAGACGTCAAAATCAAATCGCCGATTGTGAAGCGGATTTTGTACGTCGACAAAGCAATATCGACATCACCGTCTTCGGTCAGCAGTTTCGCCAGTTCGCCGATAGCCTTGCGCGGAATGATAATCCCCGGCATTCCCGACGCGCCTTCGGGCAGGACGGCTTCCGCGCACGCCAAGCGGTGACCGTCGGTCGCGACCGCGCGCAAAATCTTTTCATCCTTGGACGTCGCTTCGTGCAGGAAAATACCGTTCAAATAAAAACGGGTTTCCTCGGTCGAAACGGCAAAGGACGTGCGGCCGATTAAATCGCGCAAATCCTGCGCCTTGAGCTTGAACGAATGGGTCATGTCGCCGTCGGCGATGGACGGAAAGTCTTCGCCCGCCATGGTCGCCAAAGAAAACCGCGACCGTCCCGCAGACAGTTTCAGCTGGTTGTTTTCGGGATTCAAAACGAATTCGATTTCGGAACCCGACGGCAGTTTGCGCACGATTTCGTACAATTTGTGCGCAGGGGCGGTAATCACCCCCTCTTCATCGACTTTCGCCGCGACTTTTTCGCTGATTTCCAGTTCGTTATCCGTAGCATTCAGCAAAATGCCGTCCTTGGTCGCCGTGATTTTCACGTTGGACAGCAAGGGATTGGTGTTGCGCCGTTCGACAACGTTCTGAACGTGCGCCAAAGAGTTGGATAAAGCACTGTGTTCAATGGTAAATTTCATCGTGTAAAGCTCGCTTGAAAAAAGTTGAAAATCATTTCGGGTCAGTATACCACAAACCCCGATTTTCCAAAGAAAAAAATCGTTAAAAACGGAAATTAAAACCCGCTTCGCCTAAAACGACAAAGCCCTGCGCAACGCGTCCGTTTCATCACGGAAATCGACGTCTTTTTCGCGCAAATCCTCGACTGTTTTAACCGCATGAATCACGGTCGTGTGGTCGCGGTCGAACGCGCGCCCGATATCGGGCAAAGATTTGGTCGTCAGCACTTTTGCCAGATACATCGCAACCTGTCTGGGACGCGCGATGGAACGTTCGCGGCGTTTGGACATCAGTTCGGCGGTGCGGACGGCGTAATGTTCGGCGACTTTCTGCTGGATTTCGTCAATCGTGATGCGGCGGTCGCACACCGTCAGAATGTCGCGCAAAATATCCCGCGCGCGCTCCAAAGTCACTTCCCCGCCCATCAGCTGGACGTGCGCCGCGACACGCAGCAAAGCGCCTTCCAGTTCGCGAACGCTGGACGTGATTTTTTCCGCCAGAAACTCCAAAACCTCCTGCGGGAAAGCAACCCCCAGATTGTCCGCCTTGCTGGCCAAAATCCCCAAGCGCAGTTCATAAGTCGTCGGATGAATGTCCGCGACGATTCCCGACCCCAAACGCGTTTTCAAGCGATCTTCGATGCCGTCCAGATTGACGGGCGGTTTGTCCGCCGACAGGACAATCTGCTTGCCCCGACCGATAAGGTCGTTAAAAACATGAAAGAATTCGATTTGCGTCGCATCTTTGCCAATCAGAAACTGCACATCGTCAATCAGCAAAACGTCAACGTCGCCGAACTGCTCCTTGAAGGCGTAAGTGTCCTTGTGCCGCAAAGCCCCGACGAATTGACGCATAAAGCGTTCCGCGGACAGATAGACGACTTTGCGGTTCGGCTGGCGGTCGCGGATGTACCATGCGATAGAGTGCATCAAGTGCGTTTTTCCCAGCCCCGCGCTGGAATAAAGATACAGCGGATTGAAACAAATCACGGGCGATTCGGCGACCTTGCGCGCGGCGGCATAGGCAAATTCGTTCGGCGTTCCGACGATAAAATTGTCAAACGTATAACGCGGATCCAAAGCGGCGGAAATTTGCTGGACTTTTTCCTCGGGCATCGGAATGTCGGCGTGCGTTTCAACGGCGGGCTTCACGGGCTCCGCAACGGGCGCGGCAAGCGTTCCGACTTCAAATTTCACCGCGGCAACCGAAGGATCTTCCTCGCGCCAAGCCTGCTCGATCTGTTTGGAAAAATTGCGGGACACATAGGAACAAAAGAAATTCGTCGGCAGCAGCAAAATCACCGTACCGTCCTTGTATCCGCCAAAGCGAATCATTTTCAGATACGCTTCAAACATGCTGTCGCCGACGGCGGCGCGCAAACGTTGGTTGACGGTTTCGGGTTGATTTGCTTGATTTTCCATTTCTATCCCTGCTTGTTGTCGAAAGGGCATAATAGGGGGCGGCCGTTTCAAAGGCAAGCCTTGAATCCCCCGAAAAACAAATTAAAAAACTTGACTCAAGATGTTGTGGATAACTTTTGATTCATCAACAAAAGTCTTGGCCCGCAAAGCATAAACGCAAAAAGCAGACTGTCTGAAAAAACAGTCTGCCGGAATAACGACCCCCGATTTTTCAAAAACAATCCCCGACGAATCGGGCAGAGGTTTTATCCAAATCCTTTTGCTTTAAATCAACCCATCGCCTTTACGCGGGCAGCCAGACGGGAAACCCGACGGGCGGCTGTGTTGCGGTGCAAAACACCTTTGGACACGGCGCGCATGATTTCGGATTCGGCGGTACGGAAAGCTTCCGTAACGACAGCCTTGTCACCGGCGGTCAAAGCGGTTTCGAGTTTTTTCGTAAACGTATGGACGCGGGCTTTGCGGGCGGCATTGTACTGCGCGCGGCGGGCGTTGCGACGAATACGTTTTTTGGACGAAAGATGATTAGCCATTTTTATTTTTCCTGTTTAAAAAGAACTAAGGTTTGCTTTATACACGCAAAATCCCCCGAAAGTCAAGGGATAAACTGTTTATGTGTGAATTTTGGCGCGCGATTTCCGCTTAACGCCGCCAGCCCCTCTTTCGCATCGGAGGAATACAAGGACAACCGCGCCAGCGCGTCTTCGTCCGCGGCATCGGAAGCATCCGTTTTTTCAACGGCTTGTTTGATTAAACGGACGGCGGCGGCGGGCATGGCGGCGATTCTTTGCGCCGTGTCCATGGCCTGTTCAAACAATTCCGCCGAATCGACGATTCGCGACACCAATCCGCAGGCCAGCGCTTCCTCGGCGGAAAGCTGCCGTCCCGTCATCAAAATATCGTTTGCCTTGGCGCGGCCGACCCGATTCGTCAGCATCGACACGCCGCCCAGCTGAGGCAAAACGCCGATAGTGATTTCGGGAAAACCGAAGCGCGCATTGTCGCCGGCGATCGAGATGTCGCTGGCCAAAACCAATTCCAGCCCGCCCCCGAATGCATAGTGCGCCACCGCGGCAATCAGCGGTTTTTTAAAGTTTTTCAGCGTTTCTTTCGCGGAAGTGTACACGGCAAACGTCGCTTCGTTTCCAAATTCGGCCATATCCGTTCCGGCGGCGAAACAACCGCCCGCCCCCGTCAGGACAACGGCGCGAATCGAATCGTCCGAATCCAGCTGTTTCAACGCTTCGGTCATTTCGCCCAGCATCGCCGCGCACAAGGCGTTCATTGATTGCGGGCGGTTCAAAGTCAATACGCCGACGGCTTCGTTGCGTTCGACGGTGATTGTTTCAAAGCTCATAAGAAACTCCTTACCTTAACGGGTGGTCAATTCGATTCGGACGGTTACGGGGCGTTTGCCGTCAACGGTAAACGTCAAAACTTCGCCTTCGCGGGTAAAGGAAAAGCGTTCCGCTTTTTTGGACGGCACGGCTTTCCACCCCAGCTGCGGCAGGGTCTTGCCGTAAAAAGCCTTGACGTCCGCAGCATTGGCGTTTTCCCCCTCCAAGTATGCTTCGATAATCCGTCCCGCGGGCGTATCGAACGACATGGAGGAATCATCCGCCTGCCTTAACCCCGCCATGACGGGCAAATCCTCGAATCCAGCGGCAAAGACGGCCTTTTCCGCACGGGCGGAAAAAGCGACGGTCAACGACAATAAAAACGTCAAAAATATTTTCATATTTCCTTTTTACACCTTTTCACGGTAAAAAGTAAAGGCAAGGAGTTTTCTATGGCGGGACTTTTTTATTTCATTCAGATGGGCAAAGTGCGGCGGACGCTGTCGGCGCACGGTTTGGAAAGTTTGCTGAAGCCCCTGCCGTGGGGGAAATTTTTCGGACGGAAAGCCGCGCGCCCTTCGGCGAATTTGACGTTTTGCGAATGGCTGGCGGGCGTGTTTTTTTCCGTTTATCCGGAAATCGTCCGTTTGCCCGCTTTGCCGCCCGCACCCGAAAAAAACGGAAATTTAAAACCCGTTTTGACAGCTTTTTACACGATTGCGAAACAAACGGGCAATTTTGCTCTGGCGGAAAGTTTTGAACGCTTTGCCCGTGCGGATAAACGGCTGGAAGCGGCGGCTTTGGAGCGAATCCGCGATTCGTTTTATGACCAAGACGGCTTTGACGCCGCCGAACCCGACTGGAAAAAAACAACGGAAAACGCGCTTGTTACGGAACCGCTGCCGCCTTTGAAACCGCTGAACGGTTTACGGCAAATCGCCCCCGTTCTGACAACAATGATTTTCCGCGACGGTTTTTTTGTTTTGCCGTTTCCCGACGGATTCGGCGTATCGGACGACGGAACCGTTTGGCTGAAAAAGGCCCCCGTTTCCGTCAAGCTTTCCGCTGGCGAACACCGATTTGTCAACGCCTTTTACCCCGCTTTTTTGCGCGGCGATTTTAAAGCCGCGGCCAAAACATGTCTGACATGCGGCTTTTTTCAAGCCCTTTCCCCTCTGGAACTGATAAAAAAGCTGGAAAGCGCCGATGATTTGCTTGCCGCCCTCGCGCCGTTCAATCCGCCTTTGCGAATACGTTTTGTTTTAAAAACACTGCGCGACATTCCTCCCGCGGAACGGGAAATGAATCTTTATGCGAACAGAACGATTGCCGAAGACCGTCCCGATTTTGAAACCGTCGTTGAAATGCCCGAAGACGTAATGCAGCGCTTTACCGTCTGCAAAAAAAAGCCGGCGGCCTTTACCACCGACATTTCCGAAATCAAGGCCGTTTTGATGCGAAACGAATACGCCGAACGCTTCCGCCCCCGAAAAAGGCGGTTGTTGCGCACTTTTTTATGGCTCAGCGCCCTGTTGCTGTCGCTGTATTTCCTGCGGCTGGTTTAAAAGTTGGGCAAATCCGAACGCTGAGTCGGCGTCATTGCCTGATACACCAGCCGTACATTGTCATACGCGGACGGCACGCCCAAATGCGCGGCATGCAGATAATAAGCGTATGATTTCGGCAAATCCTGCCGAATTCCCGTTCCCGTCGCATACATCCACGCCAGCAATTCAATGGCTTCGGCATTTTCATGTTCGCTTAAACGGCGGATTTCTTCCAAATCGAACGGAGACACCTGTCCGCGGCGGACGGCAACGACAATGTCGCGCCAGTTGTATTGCGCTTTGAACACGGAACGATCCTCGCCGATTTGAGGTTCAACGGGATCGGAATGTGTCGAACGTTTGTTAAACGTTATAACGGGATCGTCGCTTTTCTTTTCGCGCTTCAAAGCCGCGGACAGAGAATCGTCGCTTTCCGACCGCATCAGATTCCTGTACATCTGATCCGCCGTCAGACCGAAAGCATTCGCTTGACCGCAGAGCAACAAAATCCCAACGACTATGAACGAAAAACGCAACAAAGTCCGAACCTTTCAACCTTATTTTAACAAAGTCGGAAGTATTATACGGCGTTTATGAAAAAAATCCAACAAAAAGGACAATCCCATGATGAATGTCACCATTCCCGTCATTCAAAACGACAATGCCGTCGGTTTGCCTTTGCCGACTTACGCCACGGCGGATTCGGCGGGGATGGATTTGTACGCGGCCATTCCCGGCCCGATGCGTCTGCAGCCGGGGGAATGGGAATTGATTCCGACAGGCATTTCCATCGCGCTGCCCAAAAATTGCGAAGCCCAAATCCGGTCGCGGTCGGGATTGGCGGCAAAGTCGGGCATTATCGTCTTGAATTCTCCCGGAACGATTGACGCCGATTACCGCGGCGAGATTTTTGTCGTGCTGTACAACGCCAGCAAACGGCTTTTTTTATTGGAGCGCGGCATGAAAATCGCCCAAATGGTCGTCGCCCCCGTCCTGCGCGTTGATTGGAAACCGATTGATTCGCTGAATTCCACCGCGCGCGGCAAAGGCGGATTCGGATCGACGGGAGTGTAACACAAATGCGTTTGCTGTTTCTTTTTTTGCTGTTGCTTTCGCAAAACGCCTTTGCGGATACGGGATTGCCCGTGCCGCGTTTTGTGTCGTTGCGCGCCAACCAAGTCAACATGCGCACGGGACCGGGAACGCGTTACCCTGTCGAATGGGTGTTTTTGAAAAGCGATTTACCCGTTGAAATCATTGAAGAATTTGAGCATTGGCGCAAAATTCGCGATTTTCACGGAAAAACGGGCTGGGTTCATCAGCAAATGCTGTCGGGCAGGCGGATGGTGCGCGTCAAACAAAACACCGTTTTACTGCGCGCCGCCAGCGTCGTTTCCGTCCCCATCGCAAAAGTGGAAGCGCTGGCCGTCGGAAAAATAATGATGTGTCCTGCAGGTCTGGACCTGTGCAAAGTCGATTTTTCAGATACGCAAGGATGGATTCGCCGCGATAAAATCTGGGGCGTCTACCCGCAGGAATCTTTTGAATAACCGGTTAAGGAATACGGATAACAACTTCGATTGTGCCGTTTTTCATCCGTTCGGCCAACGCATCCGACATTTCGATTTTCAAATCGGCGGAATCGATATCTTCCACACATTCTTTGGACGCACAGAAAATGTGCGCGTGCGAACGCAGCGTCGTATCAAAATACGTTTTGCCCCCGCCCGTCAGAATTTCCTGTAAAATTCCGGCCGTTTTAAACTGGTTCAGCGTGTTGTACACCGTTGCCAAAGACAGGCTCATTCCCGCATCGCGCGCTTCTTTAAATAATTGTTCCGCACAGACATGACGGTTTCCGTTGCCAAACAGCAGCTTGACCAATCCCATCCGCTGACATGTCGGACGTAATTTAGCTTGACGCAAGATATCCACCGTCCATGCGAACGGTCGTTCATTTTTTGCCATATTGTTCCCCTCTCCCAAAACCATATGCTTCATAAAATGGATATCTTATATTTCAGACTTGTACAAGATTTTTTTAAATTTAAACAAAAATAGGACGTAAAAAAACAGGCTCTTTAAAAAAATCAAAGAGCCTGTTTTCCAAAAAGTTTCGCGTTTACAAAACGGGGCATCCGACGGGCGGGATCGAGTTCGCTTCCTCTTCCGCATCGGCACCGTTGGCTTTGTAAGTCTTTGTCGCCAAATCATCCGCGATTTTTGTTTTAATCAGCGTATCAATGTTGGCGGCGTTGTCGCGGTCGACTTTAACCAGAAAATCCGTATCCGCCTGCAAAGCCTTGATGGTTTTCACTTCCTCCGCCATCATTTTTTTGACGGACGACATCAGTTTTCCGCCGAATTTGCTGTTCAACGCCTTAATTTGGCGTTCGGCCTCATCGGTTCTGTTTTTCTGCAGTTCCGCGATTTTTTTCATCGCATGCCGGTAGTCGGATTCTTTCGCCAAATCGAACTGATCGGGATTTTCGACGCTGTAGCCCTGTTTGGCGAACGTCGCAATCACGTTTTCGTTGATTTCCTTGATGCTGGCTTTCGCGCGATCTTTAATCGGTTCTTGACGTTCCAAAGAATCTTTCAAAACCAGATACGCGCTGATGCGGTTCGTCATCAAAGGCAGAGGAATAACGGGATTGCCGTTTTTGTCTTCTTTGACTTCGCCGCTTTCGGCATCGTACGCATCGGCTTTGAATTGAATTTTGCCGTTTTTCTTTTCCGCCAAAGAACCCAGTTCGCCGTCTTTGTCGAACAACACGGGGTTATCGATGATGCGCAGCCACACTTCGGGCAGGTACGGACGCAAATCCGACGTGCTCAAATCGGGTTCAACCCCCGTGATATACGCCGCTTCGCGCCAAGGAGGCAACGGCACGGACGGCAAATACGGCGCGGACATATCGGGCGCGGACTGACCGAATTTCAACGGAGCCGCTTTCAGCGCCGTCACAAAAGCGACGTGCTGCTGATACAACGATCCTTTGTTGACGCGAACACATTCGTTGTCTTTGCCGCACCAGCGCGCGTCGGGCGTCGCCCCCGAATAGCTTTCCGAAATTTTCAACTGCGGAACGGTTCCCGTATAGTAATCGGACGGAATACCGCTGTCGCCGTCTTTCAACTGCGGATAAGGAGGCAATTTCGCGCTTTTAACATTGTACGGCGCCATCATGCGTTCGTATTTGCTCTTCAAATATGCGTTGTAGCTTGTACGCTGATCCTGCCACGGCGCGAAACGTTTTTTCACCTTTCCCCATTTTTCGGGATACGCATACAAGTCTTTCAGCACTTTGTCGCCGACATCCCAACGGACTTTTGCATAAGCGGTCAGCTGAGCGACATCCATATCGACAACCGTCGATTCGGACACATTCGGCGTGGCGATATCGGCTCCCGTATCCGAAATGTCGCCGGCGGCGGATTTGGCTTCCAGTTTTTTCAGCTGGTCGTCACTGCCGTCGTTCGCCCCCAAAGAATCGGAAGCTTTTGCCAACAGTTTGGACGAGCTGTCTTCCGCCCAAGCGGACACATTCTGCCAAATCCGTTTCCCGTCGGAAAAATGTTCCGTCAACGAATTTTCGTTGCATCTGACGTTTTGTTCCAAACGGTTTTTCATTTCGTCATAGCGTTCAATGCTGTTGCGGTGTTTTTGCAGCGTTTCCTTTTTTTCAGAAAGGCTGGTTGCCGCGCGGTGAATGCTGATTGCCGAATTGACCGCTTCCTTGACTTGATCCAGCAGCTCATACTGTTCAAAGTCGTTGCCCAACGAAACAGGCTTTGATTCGCCCTGCTTGAACGAAAACGCGCTTGCCATCGCTTCGGACGAGAACAAAACGGCTGTTAAAGCTCCCGTTAAAATAAGCTGTTTTTTTAACATTGCTTTGCTCCTTTACTTTGACTGTTGGGCGGTGCTGCTCGATGCGGCCGCGGCCGTTCCGGAAGATTGCGCCGTTCCGGCGTCCTTTTTTCCTTTCTTTGACGCAAGATCCACAACAACATCGGTCGCGCCCTTTAACACTTTCTTAGCGTCTTTGTTTTTTACGGTTGCGTCAATGCCTTGCTTGATCGCCGCTCCGACGTCTTTGTTCCCGTCTTTCGACACCAAACCCGACGCGGCATCGGCCACTCCGTTCAGCTTTTCTTTTGCTTTTTCGTCTTTCACTGCCAGATCAATGCCCTGCTTGACTGCGGCGTTGACGTCTTTCTTCCCGTCTTTCGACGTGAAGTCCGATACGGTGTCGGTCACTCCTTTCAGAGCTTCTTTCGTCTTTTCGTCTTTCACCGTCAGATCAATACCTTGCTTGACTGCGGCGTTGACGTCTTTGTTTCCGTCTTTCGCCGTAAAGTCAATGGCTGTTCCAGCGGCTCCCGACAAGGCGGCTTTCGTCTTTTCGTCCTTCACCGTCAGATCCAGTACCGCGTTGGCCGCCGCACCCATGTTTTCTTTGGTGCGGCCTTCTTTTGATGTCGCGTCAAGAATCGAGGTCGCTTTTCCGGCCAGCTCTTCCTTCTTGTCTTTGCCAATAGCCCAATCCAACGCAGCATTCGCTCCGTTGACAGCGTTTTCTCTCTTCTTTTCGTCCTTGATGACTAAACCCAATCCTTTATCCAATATGTTTTCGGATTTGGATTTTTCCTTTTTGACGGAATCGGCTTTTTCAGAAGCTTTTACTTCACCGCTTTCAGTTTTTTCGGTTTCAGATTTGGCTTCCGCTTTGGTTTCAGTCTTGGCTTCAGATTCTTTTTTGTCAGACGTTCCATCAGCCGCAGTTTCTTTTCCGGCAGCGCCGTCCGAAGCTTTTTCCTCGATTGAAGCTGATTTTTCCGTCTGCTCGGCGGTTGTTTCCGCTTTCTCTTCGGTTTTTTCACCCTCTTTGGCGTCTTTTTTGTCAGCACTTTGACCGGCTACTTTGGTCAAAACGGGTTCGTCCAAAATGGGCTTCATCGCAACCAGATGAGAAATTGAATACACCTGCAATTCGGTAGCCGCCAGTTCGTTTTGAATAATCGACAACTGATAATCCAGCAAATCGGCTTCGTAGCTGGCGCGCTGAGATTTGTTCAAATCGTCGGCTTCCTTGACTTTTTTCTGAATAGCTTCGGCCGCGGCCATCAACTCTTCGATTTTGGCATCCAAAATCGCATAAGTTCCAACCAGTTCGACGATATTGTTCAGCTGAAATGCATCGCGATAATACATCATCAACGCTTCGTCATACGCCGACAGCGAGGACAAAGCCTTTTTATCCTGCCAGCCGGGACGCAAGAACAGCACTTCAATCGCCTTGGCGATTTCCAAGGGGTCTTCGGAATCCATTTTCGGAAAGCTTTCCAGTGAAGAAAACTCTTGATTCGGCGCCATTTCCATTGCAGACAACGACGGGACTTTATCCATTTTGACATCGTCCGTTTTTTCTTCGGCGTGCGCCTTTTGGAATTTTTTATCGACAATTTCCTTCGCTTTGTTCTGCGCTTCTTTCAACAACGCCGCCGGAGTGTTCGGAATCATTGCCGGAATGGAAACGAAGTCCAAAACGGGCAAGCCCGGAGTGGCTTTCATCATTTTTTGAAACAGGCAAATCGGATTGACCGGATTGCATGCCGAAGCGACAGACGGAATCATCGCGATCGCCAACGCCGTCGTCACAAACGTCTTTTTCATTTTACTGCAAATCAACATCGGCTTCGTCCTTTATTTTCAAATCACCCATTTCTCTGACGGTTTGAGCGTCAAATTTCGGCGGTTGAGGTTTCGAGTAACGCACATACGGCGCATTGTTCATACGAACAACGATGTCTTTTTGCAGCTGAGCCGTCTTCATTGAAATCTGGTTCAGACGTTCAAAGTTAACCATCATCTGCGCCACCGTTCCCGCGTTGACCGCATCCTGCAAAGAAGCTGTTTCATTCTTTGTTTTTTCCAAAGCTTTCAACTGCTTTTCCGCCAAAGACGGCCCCATCAGCGAATAGTACAAAGCTTTCGTTTTATAAGCCAGCTGCATTTTCGCCCACAGTTTTGAACGCGCATTGCGTTTGGTTTTGATTTGATCTTTTGTCGGAACGGTTCCCGCCGGCAGGAAGTATGTATCCCACACGGATTTAGAAACCTCTTCCGGCGAAGAACCGTTTTTGGCCACTTTTTCAAACGGCAAATCTTTGCCGGCCACGCCCGTGAACGTTTTGCGTTTCATCAGCGGGGCGACGTTCTGCCCGACGGTCGTCAAATCACCGGCCATAGCGGCGGTTGCGGTCGCTTGAATCGACTTCAGCGTTTCAAGAACCTGCTCAATACGCTGCAGCTGAGCCGCGGCCGGCTGATAACGCGCCGACACTTCGGTAATAAAAGCCGTCGCCTTTGCGATATCGACCGTGGGCCAGCCCGCCCTTGCCTGCATCGGAGCAAGCAAGACGGCTGTTAAAGCTCCCGTTAAAATAAGCTGTTTTTTTAACATTGCTTTGCTCCTTTACTTTGACTGTTGGGCATTGCCTGTCGCAGCAACACCGCCCGATGCGTTCGACGCGCCAGATGCCGTTCCGGAGGGTTGAGCCGAACCGGCGTCTTGTTTTCCTTTCTTTGATACAAGATCCGCCACGATATCGGTCGCGCCCTTCAACGTTTTTTTGGCATCTTCGTTTTCCACGGTAGCATCAATGCCTTGCTTGATTGCCGCCTTGACGTCTTTGTTCCCGTCTTTCGACACCAAACCCGACGCGGCATCGGCCACTCCGTTCAGCTTTTCTTTCGTCTTTTCGTCTTTCACCGTCAGATCAACGCCCTGTTTGACTGCGGCGTTGACGTCTTTATTCCCGTCTTTCGCCGTAAAGTCAATGGCTGTACCGGCAACTCCGGACAAAGCGGCTTTCGTCTTTTCGTCCTTCACCGTCGCATCCAGCACCGTGCCGGCCGCCGCGCCCATCTTTTCTTTGGTGCGGCCTTCTTTCGTCGTCGCGTCAAGAACCGTTGTCGCTTTTCCGGCCAGCTCTTCTTTCTTGTCCTTGCCGATAGTCAAATCCAATGCGATCATCGCTCCGCCGACAGCCTGGTCTCTTTTCTTTTCGTCCTTGATGACCAGCCCCAATCCCTTATCCAATACGTTTTCGGATTTGGATTTTTCCTTTTTGACGGAATCGGCTTTCTTGTCCTTGGCGTCGCCGGCTTCGGCTTTTTCAGAAGCTTTTGCTTCACCGCTTTCAGCTTTCTCGGTCTCGGATTTAGCTTCGGTTTTGTCCGCCGTCTCTTTTCCGTCTGCTTTTTCGTCGGCTACGTTTTCTTTTCCGGCTTCTTCATCTTCGGCTTTTTCAGCGTCTTCACCTTCGGTCTTTTCACCGTCTTCAACTTTTTCGGCGTCTTCACCTTCAGTCTTTTCTGCGTCTTCGGTTTGTTCAGCGTTTTCACCTTCCGCTTTTTCTTCGCTTTCGGCTTTTGCGCTGTCTTCATCCTCTTCCAAATCGTTGTTCTGGGCTACGCGCATTTTGTCAAGATTTTCGGCATACGATTTGGTTTCTTTCAAAACCGTTGCAATCTTTTGCTGTTCAATTCTCAGCAACCCCAATTTGTTGACATGGTCTTTCAGTTCCGCTTCGGAGGTCGCTTTTTCGGCATCTTGACGCAATTTTTCAATGGCTTTCAACGAATTATCCAACTGCTTGCGTGTAGCAACGGCTTTGCCGTACGATGTCGCCAAAGCCACATATTGAAATTCGTCCGTTTTTTTGCGGGTTTGGATAACTTCCTGCGTCGTTGCGTCTTTTTGAGGCTTCAATTCGCCTTTCATCCATTTAAGGGACGCGTCCGTGTCTTCGGTTTTGTCCAGCAGTTCTTTGGGCAAAATCAGAGTCGCCAGTTTTTGGGCTTTCGTTTGCTTGTCGACATCCGTAATGCCGTCTTCGGCCGAAGCTTCTCCGCCTTCGCCTTTTTTCATGACTTTTTTGACTTCGCTGTAATTGCCCGCCGCGTTTGCCGCCATTTTTTCGATGTTAAGGCTGGACTCGACCTGCTTCAGCTGTGTACGCATTTCCGAAAACTTCTGCAACACGGCTTGAATGTTCGAGGGAGCATCCTTAACCGTTTGAGCATAAGCGGACGAGGTCAAGCAAAACACGGCACCCGCAAAAGCAAGAAAGCTGTATCTGTTAATCATGGCTGTTCTCCTTCTTTCGGGTTGGCGCGTCAGTCGCACAGCGCACTGACCGCAGTCGCTGCCATTTTATTCGCTTCAGTTTTTGAAGCTTTTGCCAATTCGACGTAAATCAGCTGATTTTGCGTTAATTTAGCCTGTTCCTGTTGAGTCAAATCCTTGCCCGAAACCGTTGTTTTGACAACCTGTTTCATGTCTTTGCCCCTCATTTCTTTTGACAGGACGGCCATGGATTCAACCAGCGCCGCATCGGTCAAATCCTGCTGCATTTTACCCATCGTTGTCATGCACAGTTTGCGTTCTTCCGCCGTAAAGTTTCCGCCTTTGGCTTTATCATGGATGGCGTTCAGCGCGGTGTTCAGCTGCGCGGGATCCTTATATGCGCTTTCCGGCAAGCCCAATTTTTTCATGGCTTCCTTCATTTTGGCTTCCTGTTTTTCGGTATATTTGATTTTGGACAGCTGTTCGGCTCCGATGGCTTCGCCGACTTTCAGTCCCGCTTCCAAACTCAAGGGACTGCCCGATGTTTTGCTCAGCTCGATACCTTTTTGAATTTGTGCTCCGATTTCACCCAGCTCGATGCCGTGATCGGTTGCCGTCTGAATGGCTTCGGCAATCATGGTCATGTCAAGGGTGGGAACGGTAAACGCGTTCGCCGTTTGGGTCTGCAGAACCAAACCGACCGCCGTCGCCGCCATGATTTTGGATAATGATAAACTTTTCATGAAAGCCTCCTCTTGAATAGGAAATTCCCTAGCTATATTTTTAGTTTAACCACAGAATTGTGGCAAAACAATGGTTTTTGTTGTGGTGAATATGACAAAAATAAGACAAAGAAAACAGATTTGCCTTATTTGCCTTATTTGACGGACGGCTATGCCACTTCCAAATATTTTTCGACGAATGCCTCGGGGCCGTATTCTTTCATCAGTTGTTCAGCCAGCAAAACGTGCTTTCGCCCCGAAGAATACAGTTTCAAAAACGGCCCCAATCCGCCCAAGTTCACATCCAAAATCACCGATTCGCCCACTGCGGGACGCGAAACCAGAATCGCGTATTTCAATTCTTTAAACGCACGTCCGAACACAAAGTCGCGTTCATGCGGCGTCAAACGCCAGTTTTCGTAGTCTTCCTCCATCCCCTGCGGGTTGCGGAAGAAAATAACCGTCTGGCACTGACCGCGAATCACTTCGCCCATGCCCAGCGAATCGACGATGTTCGGCTGTTGGAACGCGCACAAATAAGCTTGACGTTTTTTACGTCCTTCCTGCAAACCGATGACGAACTGATCGCGGAACATCGGATGTTTCAGCATAGGAGCGGTTTCGTCGATCATAATCAGGCTGGGATCGCCCGTCTGACCCGAAACGCTGTGGATACGCTGCATGATGTAGCTGATGACCGCGGGCGCCAGCACTTCGTCTTCAAAAATATGGGTAAAGTCGAACGCGATAAAGTGTGCTGTCAAATCCAGCGTGTCGTTCGGCGAATTGAAAATCAGCCCGTACTGCTGATCGTTGACCCAGCGGAACAGTTCGCGGCGCATCGCCCCCGTCGGCGAAAAGCAGCTCTTGTGCAGGTTCTTCAGCGTGCGTTCCTCGGGGCGTAAATAGTCGAAAGCGGTTGTAACGGCGCGGGCGATTTCCTTTTCGGAAACGGCGTCGTCAACCATGGTAATCGCTTTCAGCCAGCGGCGCAAAAACGCGCGGTTTTCGGGAACGTCCTTGCAGGAAAAGGGATTCATGGACGTCGAATCCTTGTCGCCGTCAAAGTTCACATAGGCCCCTTGAATCGCGCGGCAGAAAACCTCGACACCGCGGTGACGGTCGAAAAAGTAAACGCGCAAATCGCTGTGGCGCATGGCCTGTCCCGCCAGAAACGCCAGCAAAGTCGTTTTACCTTGACCGGTGGAACCCAGCAGAATACAGTGCGCCACCGCGTTCGCCGCCGCCGTAACGTGGAACTGCCACCTGTACGCCGTGCCGCTGACCGTACGGAAAATGGTGATGGGTCCTTTGCCCCAGTCGCTGTTTTCGTTGCCTTCGGTCGCTTTTTCAAGGTTGATTGCCGTAGCCACCGCGCGCGACATGAACGAATAAGTGCGCGGATAAATATCGTATGTCGGGAATTGCGCAAAGAAAGACGCCTGCGCAACCCAGCCTTCGCGCACGGGAGTTACCCCGTACAAACGGCAGATGCGTTCGACTTCCATCTGACCGAATTCCAATTCCTCTTTGGAAGTGCCGTAAACAAACAGCGTCATTGAATAATGGCACAGCGTTTGCGTTTCGCTGTCCGTCGAATCCAGCGTTTCAATCGCTTCGTCGTATTGATCAATGGTCGAACCCGAAAAACTGGTAACGCGCGCCATTCGTTTTTGCTGCATCAAAATCGCCAAAGCTTTGACTTTTGGAATCGGCATCACAGTGTGCAGCAGCGTGATTTCGACGTCAATCGACAGCAAATCGGAAAACATTTGTTCGTCAATATAGTCGCCGGGGGCGCGCAATCCCATGACGATACAGCGCAATTCGCTTTCACCCGTAAAAAAGCGGATAACCCCCTCATCCCCCGTAAAGTGGATGTAATCGGCGGTCAGCATGGATTTCAGTTCGGCCCCTTCCAGCGAACCGACGCGCGGCTTCGGAGTCGAAATCGGCGAACACAGGCGGGCGAAGAACGTAAAAGGACTCAGTTCCAAATCGCTGCCTTTTGTTTCAAACAGCGCCGTCGGTTCGTAACCGTCCAAAACGGCGGTCAAAGCCTGCGCCGCTTGGTTCAAATCGCGCAAATGATTTTTACGCTCTTTCACCGATAAAACGATATAGTGCCTGTTTCGGAACACGCGGTTCAGATTTCGATCCCACTGGTCGGAAATCATGGCCAACAGTTTGTTTTCGTGGCGCACTTCCTCCCCTAACGGCACCAATTCGCGAATCGTAATAACACGAGCGATAACGTTCAAATCGCCCAGCGAATCGATAAAGCTTTTGCGCGCCTCCAGCATGGCTTCGCGCATTTCGGGCTGAACCATCGCCAAATCCGCACCTTTGATGGCAAAGACGCGAACCAAAGTGCCGTCATGACATTCAATGGTCGTTCCGTCATCCCTCAACCGCTCGAACGGCAGGAAATCAGCGACTTGCGTTTCTTTGGGACGCGGCAGGATGATTTCGCCCAGCTTGGTTGCCAGCAGCCCCGCAAACGCGGCGGCGGAAACAATTCCCAACAGGCTGACCAGAACTTCGCCCGTTCCCAAACTTTGAACAAAAACGCTGAAAATGCTGTCAGGGAGCAAGTTTCACTCCTTTGCTTTTGTAAATATTGACGGATCCGCCCGCAAAACGGCCGTAGGACTGCATCATCGCGGACAAATGCGGTTCTTTCGCCCCGTAAATCGCCAAAAAAGCATGCGCGACAACAATCGGAAAAATGAAAACCAACGGGTTCATATTAAAAACGCCCAATCCGATAAACATCACAGGAAACTGCACGGCCAAATTTGCCGCCGCAGGCAGAAAAGGGGCCCAGAACAAACGGGGCGGCATGGCAATCGCTTTTAAAATCGGCTCTCTCATACGGGCAAATCCTTTCGCCGGACAGTTTAGCGAAAAAAAATAAACAAATCCTTTCTTAGAGTATAAAAGCTTTAACGGAATAAATAAAGACCTTCGATAAAAAAATTGCCGCAGATTTCTCCGCGGCAACTTTTTCGGATTTTGAATTGCCTATTAGGCCAAGCTATCATTGAAGTCCGGCGTTTTACCGGTAACGTACTGAATAATAGCACCCGCAACCGCCAAGATTGCCAAACCGATTGCCAAAGAAGCAAACCATTTCCATTTGACGGTACCGAAAATCGCACCGACCGCCAAACCGACCAAACCGAAACCGCCGACAACGAAAACAATCGTTTTAACGTTGCGGAACAGATCGGTAGCTTTAGTTTCAACCGTACCGAAAACGGAAGAACCGCCGGCAGCAAAGGCCGAGCTATCGGACGCAAACAGAATGGCCAGAGCCAAATATAAAAGTTTCATTTCATTTCTCCTTGTTTAAGCTTAAACCCTATACTTTCAGAATAAGAAAAACCACTTGAAAAGTCCACTTAAAAAATGCGGCCGCGATTTCAGAACAACACGTTGATTCAAAACAATTTTTCAGAATAAAGACAGGCTCGCAAAAAAAGTTTAACATTTCTGACATTTTCCTTTTCAAAGACTTAACGCCCCTCTATAAAGAAATAAACGGGATGTTTACCGATAGTTAAGGACTTTGCGCCTAGACTGAAGCAAAATCTCTTTGAACAACAAACAGCGACCGCCATGACAGAATCTTTGGACAATCTCCACGAAAACCGGAAAAAACTGCCGTTGACGGCAGGAACGGCCATTTTTGTATTCGCCTGTTTCCTGCTGGTTGCAGGGTTGTGCAAGTTTTCTTTCTACGTTTTGAAAAACCACCGCAGTGCGGTCGCCCGCGATGAATTCATTCAAGCGTATGTCGACGTTCAGCCTTTTTCCGCCGAAAAAAAGCCCGTTTCGTCGCCTTATATAATATTTAAGGACTCGACGGGAAACGCACCCGCGTTTTTTTACAAACAGCAGACCGCGGAACAAACCGTCGCCGAAGCGAAACCGCTGCCCGCGCCGGCGTTCAAGCGGCCGCCCGTAATACGGCCGAAACCCGCGCCCGTCCCCGTCGAAAACGACGCCAACATTCCCGACGCGGACAGCTTGCCCATTTCTTTGGACGATTTGTTGATTGCCGGTCAAAGCGTGCTTGACGCGTCCGATAAAACGGTTTTGGATTCGCAGGATTTGCTGACGGACGACGAAGCCGCCGTTGCCGAAGCAGCTCCGCCGAAAGCGGAGTTTCCGGCCAAACCGGCCGTTGTCGCGAAAGCGGAACCTGCCGCCCCTCCTGCTGCAAAAAAGATTGAACAGCCCAAGCAAACCGCGGAACGCTGGATAGACATTGCGGCTTTGCGCGAAAAAATCAAAAAAGAGCAGGCAAACGAAAGCTTTATGAACGGCGGCGCAAAAACCGCCGTCGCCGCCGTGCATGAAACGGACGCGGTCGCGGAAGCAAAGCCGAAAACAGCTCTTCCCGCCATTGCGAAAGCCGAACCCGCAAAACCCGCCCCGTCGCCGTTTTTGACCAAAGAGCAACTGGCCGAAAAGGCGGAGTTTTTGCCAAAAAGCCCATGGAAAGTTGCGAAAGTCGGCGGAAAATCGGCGAACGCATTGGCGGTGAAAAAAGAAGTTTCGACTCCGGACAAACCGCGCGCGGAAGCCACGACGCTGCGGGAAACGGCCAAAATCATTTATAAAAACGGCCGCGCGAAAAAAGTCGAACAGCCCGTTGATTCCGAAAAATCTTTGAACTGGCTCGACCGCAAGGAAGCCGCCGTTTGGACCAGCCTGTCGCAATCCGACGCGCCGTCCGTCTGGACCATCAGCGACAACCGCCCCGCCGAAACGGCAAAAGCGTTCCGCATTGCCGCGGAAGATGCAAAACCTGCGGAAAATGCCAAACCTGCGGAAGAATCAACCTCCGCAGAGGTGTCCTCCGCCCCTGTCCGTTCCGTCGGCAAAACGGAAAAGCCCGAAGCTGTCGCCAATCCCGTTTTACTGCCTTTGGGACCGGCTGCCGGCACGCCTGTTTCCTTGCCCGCGCCCGCGGCGAAAACGGACGTCAAACCCGCGCAAACCCCCGCGCCCGTCATTCCCGCCCCGTCCAATTCCGCGGGACAGGCCGCGCCCGATGCCGAAAAAAAAGCTGATTCCTCTTTAGTCAACAAATTGTTTTCCATTTTCAACCAGCCCGAAGAAAGCACCTTGCCAACCTTGGGGGATGACGTAAAGACGCCCGACGAAAAACCCGCGGACGCTCCTGCTGTCGAAAAGGACAAAACCGAAGCAAAAACCGCACAGCCGCAAACCGCCGCGTCCAAAACCGACGCCGCCAAGGAACAGGAAATCCTGCCGACGGAAATCCGTTTGACATTCAAGCCGAACGGCACGGATATTTCGGCTCAATCCGTCAAGTGGATAAAAGCTTTCGGCCTGCGCGTCAAAAAAGACATCCAGCGCGCCATCGAAGTGCGCATGAGCAATGAAAACCTGCCGCTGCAGGAAAAACGTTTTGCCATTATCCGCAGCACGCTGGTCGGTGTCGGCGTGGATGACGCGCAAATCGTTCCGTTCATGACGAACAGATCGCCGCACACCATCATTCTGCGCACGTTCGACGTTCCCGAAGAAGGCGTAACGGAATACACGACATCGCTGGACGGCATGAAAGAAACGCTTTATTACCGCAAATGGTAAGGCAAGAAAATCCGCCCCCTTTCCTTTTTATAAAGGATTTTTTAAAGAATTTAATGCTTTAATCATACTTCAATAGAAGTGTGTTGCCCTTTATTTTGAAATTGGAGAATATCTTATGGCGCAATCTCTGTCAAAAATCAGCATTTTCGGCGTAATTTCCGCCGTTTTCATGCTGAATGCGTGCACCCGGTTCATTTCGGACGGCGACGCGTGGCCCGGCGTTTCCGCGGGAACGGTTTCTTCCGCACCCGATTTTACGGCTCCCGTCGCGGGGGGACAGTTCGGACAGCGCACTCCGCCCGACATGATGCAAACCACGGGCGGCTATCGCGGCGAAGATTTGGCGGCCACCGCTCCGTCGGCCGGCGCAAACGGCCTGTACAGCTATGACAGTTCGACGGATACGGGCGACACTTTGGCGGCAAAGGCGGGATCAAGCCTGTCGGATACATTGAAAGACGCCTCCGCTTCAACGGAAAAAAGCAAAGAAAACGCGAATTCGGGCGACGGCGTGTACGACCCCGAAGACCCCGTTGAAGACTGGCTGGCCACAGAGGGCAGCTCCGTGCGCGGATTGCTGACGGAATGGGGCGACAAAGCGGGATGGCGCGTCATTTGGAACACCGACCGCGAATACATTTTGGAAGCGGGCGCCATGTTCCGCGGGCGTTTCATGGATGTGGCTTCGGCGTTAATCCGTTCGTTCGCCCGCGCCCGACCCGCCCCGTGGGGAACTTTTTACAAAGGCAATCGAGTTTTGTTGATTACGACCGTGGAGGACGAAAATGCGGATTAACCATAAAATTACAACGTTGGCGCTTTGCCTGTCCATGGCGGGGCTGACGTCATCCTGCCGCCTGTTCACGACGGTCTCAAAACACACGGATCGCACTTTGGACAAGATTCAAAGCGTTTTGGACGAACCCGTCCCGCCCGCCGACATGTACAGTCTGGACACCATTTCGGTCAAAGACGACATTTGGCTGGGGTCTCAAAGCATTCGCGGAAATCAAGGCGATCCTTTGCCCGCGCGTTTTGAAACCGAAGACGGCATCACGCTGGTCAGCACATCGCCCGTTTCCCTGCTGCAGGTTTCCGAACAAATCACGGCGCTGACAGGCATTACCGTCCGCGTCGACGACATGATTCTGGAAGAAGTCAAAAACGCCACGCAGGGCAAAGCGGAAGACGCGGCTCAAGGCACGGCGACAAACACGGATACGGATTTGTACATGCCCGCTTATTCCGGGAAATTAAGCGGATTGCTGGATCAAATCGTGTCGCGTTTTGCGTTGTGGTGGCGTTATAAAAACGGCGTCATCACGTTTTACAAGCAGGAAACGCGCGTTTTCACGATTTACGCCCTGCCCGTCCAGACCCAGCTGAACGCGAACATCGCCGGCACGGCTTCGGGTGAAGCGGGCGGCACGACATCCGCGTCCATGTCTTCAACGATTTCGCTGGATTTGTGGGCGCAAATCGAAGAAGCGATTACGGCTATGCTGCCGGGCGGCGCGACGCTGAACGTCATTCCCGCAAACGGCACTTTGACGGTGACCGCTCCCCCGTACACGCTGCAGCGCGTCGCGCAGTACATCAACAGCATGAACGAAAAGCTGTCGCGTCAAGTCGCCATCGGCGTCAAAGTGATGAATGTCACCCTGTCCGATGAAGCCAGTATGGGACTGAACTTGAGTTCCGTTTTGAACTTCGTCAGCAAAAAGTCGGGCAGCGGCATTTCCACCAGTTTGACCACCCCGTCTTCGACAAGCAGCGGCACGTCGGGGTCTTTGAGCATCGGAATTCTGAACCCCAAAGGACACGGCCATATCGCCGACGGCAGCAAGATTTTGTTGGAAGCGTTGTCCACTCAAGGCACGGCGTCCTTGGTCACCAGCGCGTCCGTCATTACGATGAACAACAAAATCGCGCCCGTCCAAGTTTCGACAAACGAATCGTATATCGAAAAATCGGAAACGACCGTCAGCTCGGACACCACATCCATTTCGGTAACGCCGGCGAAAATCAACTACGGCTTTACGATGGAAATCCTGCCCCGCCTGCTGGATCACGGACGGATGCTGCTGATGTTCACAATGACTTTGACGGACAAAGACTCCATGGATGAAAAGGAATTCGGTGAAGGCACGTCCAGAACGTCGATTCAGCTGCCTGTTTTGAAAACGCGCGGTTTCGTACAGGAAGTCGCCATGACTTCGGGTTCGACGCTGGTTTTGACAGGCTTTGAGGAAGTCAGAACAAACTCCAACAACTCAAAGGACATCACGTCGTTTTCAAAATCGGCGGATAAAAGCAGAAACGTCATGGTTATTTTGCTGACCCCCGAAGTGCTGATTTCGCCGTTGGTTCCCGAAACGCGCATGAACGGCTTTTAATCGCGGAGCATGAACAATGGCTGATGAAGAAGAAGAACTTTCCGTAGACGATTTGGACGAACTGGAACAACAGTCCGATTCCAAATCCGCGCCGACGGATGAAGACGGCGATCCCCCTTGGGGAGCGACAATGACCGTCAACGACACGACGTATGCCGTGAGCTTGTTCTGGCAGCCGTTGCAGGATACCAACGACCCGTTCCCCGAAGTTCAGGAAACCGTTGACAACGTCATGGACGGCGCAGATTTGTTCTGCATCCGCCAAGGGACATCCCCGCAATACGGTATCGGCAATTCCGTCGAAGGCCACAAAGCGGGCATGCCGTCCGCCGCCGCCGCGATTGCCGATATTTTTTCGGACAAACCGTCTTCCGTCGCCGTCTTTGAAGTCGACGAAGGCTGGTGGTTCATCGCCGTCCGAAACGATTTGATTCTGTCCGAAGAAGATTTCCTTTATCTGAACGAGGAAGACGCCAAACGCGCTTTTTACGCCATGATGGCGGTGCCGGACTGGGGACGTAAAATCGCCCCCGCCTCTTGGGAAATCGAAGGGACGGAAGAAGTCGACCTGTTCGACATTTTGAAAGAACCGCGCGGTTCAAAGCTGATGCGCATCGACAAGGCGCGCCAGCAGAAAACAAAAATCATCATCGGCGTTGCGGCTTTGCTGATTCTGGTCATCGGATACAAACTGTTTTCCACCATGTTTGCGCCCGCCCCGAAAAGGGCTTTCAGACCGATTGCCCCGCTGAAACCTTTGGAAATTGAAGAGGAAAAGGAACTTCCTCCGCCCGTTGAGGTCAAACCGTGGGAAAAACTGGTTTCCGTCGAAGACTTCGTCAACCGTTGTTACGCCGGCGTCATGCAAATCAAATCCATGATTGTCCCCGGCTGGAAAGTGGGCAACATTCAATGCACGCCGTCCGGCTTGTCGACAGATTGGACGATGGAATGGGGACATTTGGGCATTTTAAAGCGTGCTTTTGAAGAATACGGCATGCCGGGCTTTGATTTCATGCTGTCCGACACGGGAACGTCCGCCGTGGCAAGCTTGTCCATGGGTGAAATAGCCGTTCATTCGGAAACGCCTAAATATTCGATTTACGAATTGCGTGAAGAATGGACGAATATCTTCCAAGCCATCAAACAAAACGTTACGCTTTCCGAAGAATCGGAACAGGCCACGCAGGTCATCCCCGGACAAAACGGCGGCGAACCGCGGACGATTACAAAAGTTTACAATAAATTGGCGTTCGGTTTTTCATCGGATTTGCCGGTCAGCGAATGGCTGGGGGTCTTTAATCAATTTCCCGCTTTGGAATTGAAACAATTGGAGTATAATATAACCGACGGCACTTGGAGTTATGAGGGACAAATCTATGAACCGAGCATTTAACACAAAATTACTGTATGCCGCGCTGGTGGTTTCCGGCGTTGCAATTCCGCCCGCCAACGCGCAGGATTTGTTCGATGACGCGTTTATGGAAAACACTGCGCAGAACGCTCAGCCTGCCCCTGCGGAAGCGGCAACCGCTCCTGCGGAAACAGCATCCGCCCCTGCGCCCGAAACTCCGCCCGCGGACGTATCCGCCCCCGCAATCGGCGACAACGCCCCTGCGCCGGAATTGCCGTCTTTGGATTTGCCGCCCGCCGACATTCCCGAACCCGCCGCGCCGGAACCCGCTTTGCCCGAACCGACGGACAACATGGATATTCCCGCACCGCAGGACATTCCGTCCCCCGGCGGCGCGCCCGCACTGGAATTCAACGCTCCCGCCCCCAAAGGGTTGTCCGGCTCGCCCAGCGATCAAGTGCTGGGAAAAGTGTCCAGCGACGTATTCCGTGAAATGGCGGAAATGGAACGTGAAAACAACTCGCTGGCTTTGCAGCTGAAACGCGAAGGGCTGCGCGCCGAAATCGACGCGTTGAAAGCCAACAACCGGCAAATGCTGTTCGATGAAATCGAACGCCGCGAAAAAATGACCCAAGCGCGCTTGGAATGGGAACTGGCGCAGGATTTGAAACGGCAGGAAGCTTTGGAACGCAAACAGCGCGCCGAAATCCGTCAAAAACAAATCGAAGCCGCCTTGAAACGCGAAGAGGACCGCCGCATCCAGAAACTGAAGGATGAAGAGGCCGAACGCAAAAGAAAAGAAGAAGAGCTGGAAAAGAAAAAAGAAGCCGAACGCGCCGAATTGAAAAAGAAATACGAAGCCGCTTCCATTGTCCGTTTGAACAACTTGAAACCGACTTTGATTGCCGCAACACGGCCGCCGCGCATCAAACGTTCCCCGTCTTCGCTGGTATCGCGCACGCTGACCGCAGGCGGTGAAGACCTGCTGAACAAGAAAAAGGCCGGCGAAGCGCTGACGACGTCGACACCCGACGACAAGCAGGACAATTTGAAAAAACAGGATCCCGCGTCGACTTTGTACGCCGTTGCAGAAATCCGCGGAACGGCGGGCAGTCTGATTGCCAAACTGATTTCCAAAAAGGACAAAACGACTTTCTTTGCCAAAAAGTCGACCATTTTGCCCACGGGGCACACCGTTATCGACATCAACAAAGACTATGTCCTGCTGCAGTACGGTACATTAAAAGAAATCGTCGGCTTCCCGTCTGCGGGTTTGGTCAGCTCGGATGATGCTGCGCATGCGGCGCCTGCCGCCGCCGCTTCGGCCGCGACAAATCCCGGCATGGCTGCGGCGGCCGGAGCTGTGGAAGAAAAGCCCGCCACGCAAAAATTCATGCCGCCGCGACGCGTAGGCAGACGCCCGCGTTTGTCAGCCGCAAGTCTGGCGCGCTAATTTGAACAAAACAAACAGGGGCGGTTGTCCCCTGTTTGACTGTTGTTTGGAGGGATAGTCCATGCCTTTGCCAGCGAAAACCGCCGCAGGATCAGCTCCGGCCAAAGCCGCCGCGTCCAAAGCCGCAACCCCGGATGCTCCGAAAGCCGCTGCTCCGAAAAAAAGCTCTGAAATTCTGGCGGAATTGTTCCATGCGGGAAATGAATGTATTACCGCCCCCAGCGGCATTTTCCCCGTCAAGGACGATACGCGCGGATTGCTGGCTTTGTTCAGCGACGGGCGTTTTCTGGTCAGCGCGGAACACAAATTCGACGGCCGCGTGCTGAGCTTTGAAGTTTTGGCGCGCAAGAAAAAACTGCCCGTCAACAAAGCCGAATATGTCCCCGCCAACCTCATCAAAGCGATTTACGACCGCGCGGCGAAAGACGCTCCTCCCCCCGAGGAAGTCGAGGAAATGGGCAGTGCGTCCGACCTTGAACAGCTGCAGATGCAAAAGGACTACGTCAACGTGTTGTCCCGCGCCGCCGCTATCAAGGTGTCCGATATTCACGTCGTCGTCGGGACGCACAAAACGCAGGTCATGTTCCGCACCAACGGCATGATGCAGGTTGAAATCGAAAAAGACAAAGACTGGGGCGAAGCGTTCGTCCGCGCGGCATTTGCGTCTTCGGACATTTCGGACGCGAACTACGCGCAAAACGAATACCAGGCGGCGCAAAAAGTCGGCGACACGCCTTTGCGCGGATCGGGCGGAAAGCTGCGTTTGCCCCGCAACGTGCTGGGCGTGCGTTTGCAGTTCAACCCGATTGCGTTCGGCACGCGCTATTTGGTTATGCGTTTGCTGTACGCCGACGACGACCCCGACAACGCGGGCGATTTGATGGCTTTGGGATACACCAAGCGCGAAGCGGACATGTTCTACCGCCTGCGCGCCGTTCCTATCGGCATTATCATCGTGGCGGGGCCGACGGGGTCGGGAAAATCGACGACTTTGCAGCGCAATATGATTTCACTGCTGCAGGAACGCAACTACGAACTGAACCTGATTACCGTGGAAGACCCGCCCGAATACCCGATTCCGGGCGCGCGCCAGATGCCCGTGACAAACGCGAACACGGAAGCGCTGAAAGAACAGGAATTCACCAAAGCGCTTGCCGCGTCTTTGCGTTCCGACCCCGACATGCTGATGATCGGCGAAGTCCGTACTTTGTCCGCGGCTCAGCTGGCGTTCAAAGGCGCGCTGTCGGGGCACGGCGTTTGGACGACCTTGCACGCGAACAGTTCGCCCGCGGTTGTGATGCGTTTGCGCGATATGGGCGTTGAACCGTTCAAACTTATCGACCCCGAAATTATGAAAGGCATGGTGTCGCAGCGTTTGTTCCGCCGCGTTTGCCCGCATTGCCGTATTCCCGTTTCGCAAAAACCCGATCATCCGACGGTCAAGCGTTTGCGTAAAGCATACGGCGATTTCGGCATGGAGCAAGCCTATTTGAAAGGCGAAGGATGTCCCGAATGTCAGGGGCGCGGCGTCAAAGGGCGCGCCGTCGTCGGTGAAATTCTGATGCCAGACGCGACGTTTTTGGATTTGCTGGTCAAAGGCGAAACCAAAAAAGCGATTGATTATTGGACGGGCGATTTGGGCGGCAGAACGATGAAAGACTGCGCCATCGAACGCATGCTGAACGGATTGATTGACGCCGAGGAAGTCGAACGCTGGTGCGGCTTGCTGGACGAAAGGCCGATTTACTGAAGAAAGGAAACGGAATATGGCGAAAAGCAAATTTTCCCTTGCCGAGATTAACCGCTATTACGCGATGATTATCTGCCGGATGAGCGGCAAAACGCGTTTGAAAATCTACCGCAAGCTGATTTCCCTGTTGCGCAACCGGTTTTCGTTAATGGACGCGTTGGATCGAATCCGCGGCATTTTGACAAACGACGGTAAAAACCCCGACGAACCGATGGCTTTGGCGATTTTGTACTGGTCACGTTCTTTGCAAAACGGTCATCCGTTTTCGGTGGCTTTGGAAGGGTGGGCGCCGTCGCGCGAACGTCTGATGCTGTCGGTCGGCGACGTTTCGCACTTGGAAGGCGCGCTTGAAAACCTGATTAAAGTTACCGAAGGTACCAGCCGCATGACCGGTCCTTTGGTCGGAGCGATTTCATATCCTATGTTTTTGTCCATGATGACGGTTTTGATTATTTACGCTATCGGCGCGTACATGGTGCCGCCGATGATGAACGCCGCCCCGAACGCCCGCTGGACGGGAACGGCAAAAGATTTGGTGGCCGTATCCGTTTGGATTCAGAAAAACTGGGCGCTGGCGTTTGCATTTCTGCCAACCGTGTTCTTTATCATTTACATCACACTGGGACGGTGGAAAGGAAAAACCCGCGCCATGGTCGACAATATTCCGCCGTGGTCGCTGTATCGAATCTTTGTCGGCGTGACGTGGATGCTGGCCATGGCGGCTTTAGTGCGCGCGGGGACGCCCGTGTCGCAAGCCCTGCGTTCCCTGCGTCATGACGCGAACCCGTATTTGCTGCACCGTATTGACACCGCGCTGGTTTTCATCAACAACGGCGACAACATCGGCGAAGCGCTGAACAAAACGGGATTGGGTTTCCCCGACAAGGAAATCATCGGCGATTTGCGCATTTATTCCGAAATGGACAACTTCCAGGCCGCGCTGGACCAAATGGCGAACGAATGGCTGGAAACCAGTATTTCCAGTATTGAGCAGCGCGCGGCGTTGCTGAACACGATTGCCACGCTGTTCGTTTCCGGCGTTATTGCCTGGTCCGTTATGGGTACCTTCGATATGCAGGAACAGATTACGAAAGCCATGGGCTAAAAGTGCTGCCCGCACGGGAAAACAAGACTCGTCATTGCGCGGAGCGTCAGCGACAACGCAATCCACATTGGCTCCGCGTTTGCGGTTGGGCATCCTGCGAATGGATAACCGCGTCGGGCTAAAGTCCTCCTCGTTATGACAACAAGAATCGCCATTGCGACGCGCCGTAGGCGCTCTTCGCAAGTTCGGGTATTTTTCCCGTGCAGGCGCGCTTAAACCAAAGCGTCGTACAAATCTTTCCAATCGGGATTCATCGAAACAATCAAATCGATTTTCTTTTGACGACTGCCCGCTTTTATCTGCCGTTCCCGACTGAATGCGGATTCGATGTCGTCGTAAACCTCATAATATCCCAATTTGTCGACATTGTATTTTTTGGAAAAACCGTCAACACACTTTTGTTTGTGTTCCCACACGCGCCGAATCAAATCATTTGTCGCCCCCGTATAAAGGACACCGTTCTTTTTGTTGAAGAGGATGTAACAATAGGCTGACATGTTTTTTCCGATTTTTGTGTGTTTGATGATTATATCCTCAAGTATGTGAGAAAACAAATGCAGAATCGAAATTGCGAACCCGCGCAAGCGGGTGAAGCAATCCCGGAATTTGTCGGCAC
>ERZ808240.1077-NODE-1077-length-34640-cov-6.441145_pt1 | contig 34640 bp, 27 predicted proteins | sample MGYA00521084_ERZ808240 | MGnify/ENA primary metagenome ERZ808240 (study PRJEB31516, sample SAMN03275571) | gut metagenome | biome: mammalia-associated habitat; material: feces | host: Papio cynocephalus | place: Kenya | collected 2012-08-06 ... | reverse complement strand
CACGCGCACGGAGTTGGTGGCGACCATGCCGGTGCCGGCGTCGCCCTCAGGCGGTGCCATGACCACGCCGGGCTTCAGATAGCCGGCGGGATCGAGCAGCTTGGCGCCTTCGGCGGTCAGCTCGCCGGCCGGGGTTCCTGCGACCAGCGGGGTGGGCAGCAGATCCTCCACCTTCCACGGCTGGGCGGCGATTTCCGGCAGGGCGTCGAACTTGTCGATGAAATCGGTCTCATAGGTGCGGGTGGACGGGTCGATCGGAAACATGCCCGAGGCGTCGCCCACGCCCAGTACCTTCTTGCCGGTGAGCTTCCAGTGCACATAACCGGCCAGGGTGGTGAGGAACGCCACGCGGCCGACATGCTCCTCCTTGTTGAGTACCGCCTGGTAAAGGTGGGCGATGGACCAACGCTCGGGGATGTTGTACTGGAACAGATCCGACAGACGCAGATGGGCCTCATGCGTGTTGGTGTTCTGCCAGGTGCGGAACGGCACCAGCTGCTCGCCGTCCTTGTCGAAGGCGAGGTAGCCGTGCATCATCGCGGAGAAACCGATATGGCCGATGGTGGTGAGGCGTTCGCCGTATGCGTTGTACACGTCGTTCGCCATGCTGGCGTACGCGGTCTGCACACCCTTCCACACCTCCTCGAGGCTGTAGGTCCACAGACCATCCTCGAGGTGGCTGGCCCACTGGTAGTCACCTGCGGCGATGGTGCGGTACGTGTCGTCAATGAGCACCGCCTTGATGCGGGTCGAGCCGAACTCGATGCCCAGAGACGTGCGTCCACCGCGGATCTTTTCCGCGATTTCAAGCGGTGTCACTTCCATGTCGACCATATCGATTCCTTTCCGTTGCTATGTGATCGGTTATGTACTTAGCTGAATGCGAATCCTCGCGCGGCGGGGATCACTTGCTCCAGAGGGACTGGATCTCCTCAAGGGTCTTGCCCTTGGTTTCCGGAGCGAACTTGAAGATGAGGAACGCACCGAGGAAGTCCATGATCATCCAGAAGATGAAGGTTCCGGAGCCGCCCCAGCCCTCAAACATCATCGGGGTGAACTGACCGACGCAGAAGTTGATACCCCACAGCAACACGGTGCACAGACCGGAGGCGCGACCACGCATGTAGGTCGGGAAGAGCTCGGGGATCATCACCCAAGTGACCGGGCCGAGGCCGAAGGCGAAGCAGGCGATGAAGCCGCAGGCACCGGCGACGACGAGCCAGCCGATGTTGGCGGAGAATGCAATGACCATCACGAGGGCGAACACGCCCATGCCGGCGGCGGAGGAAACCAACAGCGGCTTGCGGCCGGCCCTGTCGATGAGCGCCATACCCACCACGGTGAAGATCAGCTCAACGAGACCGACGAGGGAGGAGCACAGGAACTCCACGTTCGGGATGTTGTCGCCCAGAGCGGCCTTGAACATGGTCGGACCGTAGTAGGAGATGGCGTTCTGACCGCCGACCTGGTTCCATGCGGCGAGCATCAGGCCGATGACGAAGGGGATGAGCAGCGGCTTCTTGAACAGGTCGGACAGCTTGCCGTTCTTGTCGCGCTCGATGGAGGCCTTGACCTCTTCGACCTCGCGGTGGGCTTCGTCGGCGCCGCCGATCTTTGCGAGGATCTTGAAACCTTCGTCTTCCTTGCCGGACTGGATCAGGAAGCGTGGGGATTCAGGAGAGAGGAACAGCGCGATGAAGAAGATCGCGGCGGGAAGGCATCCGATGCCCAGCATCCAACGCCAGCCGGCGTTCATGCCCCAGTTGAGATCGCCCATGCCGGCGATCCAGAAGTTGATGACGTTGGTCAGGAAGATGCCGAGGATGGTGAGCAGTTGGTAGGCGGAGCTCAGGGTGCCACGGTACTTGGCCGGGGCGCACTCGGTGATGTAGGTGATGGCCAGTGCGGAGGCGAGGCCGATGCCCAGACCGCCGACGATGCGGGCGGCGATCAGCGTCCACGGATCATAGGTGAACGCGGACCACAGGGCCGCGAAGAAGAAGCAGGCGGCTCCGATGAGCAGCACCTTGCGGCGGCCGATCTTGTCGGCGAGGAAGCCGGAGAAGCCCACACCGATGACGCCGCCGATCATGATGGAGGAGATTACGAGGCCCTGCATGCCGGAGGACAGACCGTAGGCCTGACGCAGGAATTCAATGGCACCGGAAATGGAAACGGTGTCGTAGCCATACAGAAGGCCGGCCATGCCCGCAGACAGCGCGAGGATGACCACATACTTCATTGAGCCCTGCTGCTTGGCAGGAGCGTTCTGAGTAGCTGTTGTCATTAACTTTCCCTTGATTGATTTCACCCTTTATGGCAGTGATCACCATATAGGCCTGCCGCAGCCCTGACGGTCACCGTCGACAATTTGAGCGATCATGTTCACATCGCCATAGCTTTTGTGATGTGAGCGTTCACACTCAACTGCTAGTCGAAATGTTATCGCTCACAGCGGCGCTCTGTCAAAAGAGCTATAAATCCGTGTTATAACGCGCATCCGTCGGCGTGTTGAGCGGATTGTGAGCGCATAACATTTTCCTCACATCGTCGCAAAAACCTCGAGGGACAAGCGACATCCGGCAGACACGCCGCAGACACGCCGCAGGCGCACCGAAAGCAGTCCCTCGCCTCGGATATACTGGTGAGCTGCTGTGTCGATGCATGGAAGGCCGCATGATTCCGTGCGTCATCGGGTCCAGCCGGGCGGTCGCAAGACCCGTCTCCCGGCGGATTGACAGGCTTCCGCAAGGCAAACCAAGCGGAATACGGATAAGATCAGCGCTGACATGCGGCGGTGCGGAGGTTACCAAATGGCTAACATCATCGAGGCTTTTGACGCCAAGCATCTCAAGTCCGCCGAGGAAATCCCGGCCTTCCGTCCCGGCGACACCGTTGACGTGAACGTGAAGATCAAGGAAGGCAACAACTCCCGTATCCAGACCTTCACCGGCGTGGTGATCGCTCGTCACGGCGCGGGTGTGCGCGAGACCTTCGTGGTCCGCAAGATCAGCTTCGGCGTTGGCGTGGAGCGTCGCTTCCCGCTGCACTCCCCCGCCATCGACTCCATCAAACTCGTGCGTTCCGGCCGCGTCCGTCGCGCCAAGCTGTACTACCTGCGCTCCCTGCGCGGCAAGGCCGCTCGCATCGTCGAGCGCCGCGACAACTCCCAGGCTGCCGCCTGATCGCAGAGGATCGCGCGCCGACACGTGGCGTATGCCGGATCGTTCCGGCAGGTGCGAAACAGCCCGGATACCGTTCATCGCAACGGTATCCGGGCTGTTTCGCATTCGAGGGCGCCTCGCCTCGGACGCGCAAACTTCGTCGATCAGGCCTTCCCGGCCGCCGGGGCATGGGCGTCGATGTCCTTCAGGGCGGATTTGTGGAACTGCACGACAACCGGCTCATTGCCATGCGGCTGATCGTTGTTCATCACGGCGAAATTCAAGCCGATCAGCAAACCGCCGCCGACGAAATTACCCAGCAGGATCACCACAATCGCGGCGATTTCCAGCAGCGGATTGCCGACGCCGTTCAACCCCACGATAAGGAACAGCACGGAGTCGGCCACGGAATGCTCGAACCCAAGGAACGCGAAGACGAAAACCGCGACCACCATGATCACGCATTTGGTGAAATCATTGGTGAGCTTGCCGTTGTAGACCATCAGCATGCCGATGTTGATGCAGAAGTTGCAGAAGATGGCGCGCACGAACAAATCGGCCACGCCCATCGGGCCGGCGAGCAGATATCCTGTTTTGAGATTCACCGCGGCGATCATCTGGTTCATCACCGCGCCGCCGTCGATCGTGGAGAACCGCAGCAGAATGGCCACGACCAGGCCGCCAACGAGATTGCCGGCGAAGCACAGCACCAGAATATGCAGGCTGCGCGGCCAGTTGATGCGATGATGGTACGCGCCGATCGACACGATCATCATATTCGAAGTGAGCAGTTCGGAATTCGTATAGAAGATCAGCACCAGCGCCCAGCCGAAGGTTATCGCGGCGAGCACGCGGCCGATCACCGGGAACCCGGCCGGCACGCCCGTGCCGGAGAACGCCGCGACGATCACGAAATACGAGGTGAAGAAAATGCCAACGAACAGACCGGCCATAATCGCGCGCTGCATGTACTGACCCACCAGCTCGCCGGTCATCTTCTTCTTGCTGTCGAGGGCGTCGAGCACGGTGCTCACAAAGGTTCGGCCGGGGAACAGCTTTGCGTCGGCGGCGGGCACGGACGGCCCGGCCGGCGCGGAAATGAACGAGGGGGATTGTCCGGATTGCCGATCCGGCTGAGAGGCGGAACGCTGATCAATCATCACACATCCAGTGTGGCACGACGAGGGCGCGCCCGCAGCCCCCGTTCCTATGATGTCGCTCACACATGATGGCTCCTCCCGCACGGCTCCTCTGTCATCCGAAAACACAAATGGAAACACAAAGGCGCCGGACAAGAGGCTTTCACCTTTCATCCGGCGCCTTCAGTGATTGGCATTGTCTCCCGCCGCCCGCAACCTAGTCGGCGTTGAACGCGTAGCGCGGACGGCGCGCAAAACCAATGTCCGCCGGCAGTCCGCCAGCGGCATCAGCCGTATCGGCGGCAGCCGTCATCCCTCGATGGCGATCTGGTGCTTGGCCTCGACCTGCGGCTGGTCCTGCATCTTCGGAACCTGCAGGCACAGCGTACCGTTCTTGTAGCTGGCGTGAATGTCGGACTCCTTCACATCCTCACCGACATAGAAGCTGCGAGAGCAAGAGCCGGCGTACCGTTCACGGCGCAGCCACTTGCCATCCTCGGCCTTGTCGTCATGCTCGCTGTTGCGAGACGCCGACACGGTCAGATAACCGTTCTGCAGCTCAAGGTTGATGTCTTCCTTCTTGAAGCCGGGCATGTCGATGTCGACGTCGTAGCCCTTGGCGGTCTCGCGCACATCGGTGGTCATCATGTTGTTGGCCATGACCTGATCGCCGTTGGCGGTGTTGCGCCAACCCGCAAAGAACGGATCGTCAAACAGATCAGAGAACATCGTGTCATTCATCAAAGCCGGAAACATTGCCATAATCGGTACTCCTCGAACAGGAGAGAACCGGCTTGGCTTCCCGCCCGCATCGAACCTTTCGGATCAGCGCGGGCGGATTATCGTGGCCGGTTCCGGAACCCTCCCGGGCTCTCAACCTTCACCTTTCACTCCACCCAATTCCCGGCGCGCCCATTCATTCCTGATTTTTGCCCACAGTGAACAGCCGCCGCGGAAAGCGCTACAGCGCCATGGTGAGCGGATCGTCGAAGAACTCGAGAATACGATGCACATACGGCCCCAGCACGGCGTTGGGCATCGAGAAAATCTCATGCAGGGATTCGGGAACGCGCACGATCCGCGCCTGGCCGCCACCGTCCTGAACCAATTTGACGAACCGGTCCTGGGGCCCGTTCAGCACCCACATATCACGCCCCGCCTGGAACACCAGCATCGGGGTCTCCACCTGGGCACAGGCCAAGGGGCGAATCACCGAGCTGGACAACCGCAGCGCCTGACGCACCCATTCGAATGTGGCCGCATAGGTCTGATTGCATTCGTCGTCGATGCGCAGCTGCTGGAACCAGCGGATACGGGCCTCCGAGGCCCCGGGATGGTCGGCCATGCTGATCTCGGGCGTGAATTCGGACTGCCCGAACACGATATGCCGGCCCAGACCAAATGCGCACACGCCTTCGGCCAGTATGCGCGCCAGCCAGTTCGGCATGCCGGTGGAAGGCGCGATCATGGGCGCGGTCAGCACCGCCTTGTCGAACAGCGTGGGATGCTGTTCCAGCACCGCGGCCCCGATGCCGCCACCCATGGAATGCGCATAGAGGTTCAGCGGCATGCCGCCCGCATACTGCTGACCGACGGTGGCCGCAAACGCCTCCAGATCGGCTACGTACCGACGCCAATCGTCGATCCACACCAGCGATTTGTCGTCGATGTCGCGCACCGAATGACCATGCCCGCGATGTTCGAGCACGCATACCGAGTATCCGGCGAGCAGAAAATACCACACCATTTCGGCATATTTGCCGGCGAACTCGGTGAAGCCGTGACTGATCACGATGGCGCCGCGGAAAGTCGCCGTGGCGCTATTGGCGCGAATCGCGTCGAATTTGCCGGCATCGTAGCACACGTAATGCAGTTTGCCGGGCGTGGGGGCCGGACCGAGGCCGTCGGGTTGCTCGGTGGTCGCGCCCGCCTCAACCGCCTCGGCGTCGAACCAGCCCTCGTCCTTGCAGCGTTCGAGCGCCGGCAGCACCCGATCCGCCATGCAGCCGGCGTAATTGGACTCGTCGATCAGTTCGATGTGCATGGCTCAGATCACTCCTCGTCGTCCGCGCGGGCCGCGCCATGGGCCGCGCCGCCGAGCCCCAGCGCGTCGTAGAGGAAATCACGCTGCAGCACCAGCAGGTTTTCGGCCACGGTTTCGTCATTGGTCATATGCGTGATGCCGGTGAGCGGCAGGTAGGTGTGAGGCCGTCCGGCCGCCATCAGCGCCTGCGACAGACGCAGCGAATGGGCGATGGTGACGTTGTCGTCGGCGAACCCGTGGATGATCATCAGCGGCCGCGTGAGTTTCGGGGCGTCCTGCACAATCGAGTTGTAGGCATACACCGACGGATCGAGGCCAAGATAGCGCTCGGTGTAGTGGGTGTCGTACAGCGTCCAGTCGGTGGGCGGGGCGCCCGCGCAGCCGGCGTGCACGGTTTCGGGGGCGTCCAGCACCGCGAGCGCGGAGAGGAACCCGCCGTACGACCAGCCGATCATCGCGACCTTCCCGAGGTCGGGCTGCGGCCATCCCGCCAATTCGGGGGAGTCGTCGAAGGCACCCGGCAATGCGTGCACCGCATCCACCTGATCGGCGAGCGTGACGTCCTTCATGTTTTCGAAGATGGCGCGGTCCCACACCGGCCCGCGCCCCGTGGTGCCGCGGCCGTCGGCCGTCACCACAAGGAACCCCTGATCGGCCCACCACTGCGATTCCCAATGGTAGTTTTGCGCCGCCAGAGCCTGCTGGAATCCGGGGCCGCCGTAAGGCTTGAGCAGCACCGGCAGCTTCTTTGCCCGAGCATACGGGCTGCCGGCGCTCGGCTTGGTGACGGCGGTGATCAGCCCGCGCTCCCCCAGCTTCACAAACCGCGTTGTGATGGGGAATCCGGGCTTGGCGGCGATGTTGCCGATCACGCCCGCCACATCGCGATAGACCGTGGCACCCGCCCGCCCGCCGGCGGCATCGGGTGTCGCATCGGGAAGATGCAGCACATGGATCATGGTGGCCTTGGCGGAGTCCATGGTGCGGCCGGACACCACCTCGCCCCTGGCCCCGCGCGATGCGGTCCACACGCCCGGACGGCTGACCATCGGCAGCACGTCGCCTTCGAAGGTGAGGCTCACCACGTCATAGCAGCGGGCGTCATGCTCCGCGGCGGCATCGGTCCACGCCCCGGGCACATCCGGCGCCAGCGCGGGGTCGCGCTGCACCACGGCCAGCACATCGGAATCAGTCACGTCGAGCACGGTGCGCACGTTGTAGCCTTTGGGCGTGAACGCCACCCCGTCCACGGTAAGTCGGTTGGTGTCGGCTTCCATATCGTTGAGGGCGCAAACCAGTCGCCCATCCGGTGTGAAGGAGGGCGTGCCGTCCACGATGTCGATCCACTGGTCGTTGTGATGCGTTGCAAGCACACGGGTGTTGCCGGCGGTCATGGAGTTCGTTGCCGGATCATAGGTGAAATCGGCGTCCACCTGCAGCACCTGGTCGTTGCGCTGGCAGCGGTCCTGCACCAGCAGGATCGGATCATGCCCGTGCCGCCAGTTCACCCGGGCCACGTACTCATAGGTCGCGCGATCCCAGCGGATCGGCACTTCGGTGATCACATTGCAGCCGCCCTGTTCGGCGAAGTCGAATTCGGCCAGGGTGAGCCGCACGTCGGCGTTCCGCGTCAGCGCCTGCGGATAGCGGCGGCCTGCGGCGGGGGCGGCGGGATTGGCCGGATCGCTCACATACCATACGGGCTCGGGCTCGGTGTTGAAGGTTTCGAAGATCACATGCCTGGAATCCGGAGCCCACCAGAACCCGTCGTAGCGGTTCATCTCCTCACCGGCCACGAATTCCGCCAGACCGATGCGCCAATGCCTGACGATCCGCGCGGCCCGGGTGGCGTCATAGACGAAACCGTCATCCGCTTCGGACTCCGTCCCAGACTCCCCGTCGCCGGAGTAGAAGTCCTCCACCACCTCACGCACGTCGGCCACCACACCGATCGCGTCCCGCGCCTCATCGCCGTCGCCTGGCCAGTCGGCGATATCGACCATGATCAGCAGCGTGCCGGTGGAATACAGCACATGGCGGCCGTCCGGACTGATACGCGGATTGAGCACGGGAGTGAAGTCGTCGGATTCGTCAACGCGCAGTTCGCGGGTGCGCGGCGTATCGCCGATTTCCGTCACAAACAGCTGCCCGTTGATCGTATAGGCCACGCGATGGCCGGCGGCGTCCACCGAATAGCTCACAATGCCCGCACCGCCTTCGCGGGCGCGCTCTCGGCGGGCCTTCTCCTCAGCGGGGACGTCCTCGCTGTCGGCATCGGACAGCAGCTCGCGCGGGTCGGCCAGCTTGGTCTCGACATGCCGCGCACGACCATGCGCATCCGGCTCGCCAAACCAGCTCATCCAGAGGCTTGTCACCAGATCCTCCGGGCCATCCGAACGCAGGAACAGCGCCCGCGAACCGTCACCGATCACCTGGGCGGCGCGAGGCGCGCCAGACTGGAATCGCAAGGTCCGGGCCCTGGCCCGCGGAAACGCCGCGATCGCGGCGGCCGTATCGGCGGTTGCGTCCTCAATGATCTCGTCAGCCATGTCAACTCACTTCCGTTCGCAGTCAATGTCACGCGACGCCACGTCATGCCACGTAATGCCACCCATTGTCGACCCACCCCCACCCGGAGCGCAAAACCGAGACCGAAACCCCGCGGATCGCCGCCTCCTTCCCCACCGGACCTCCCCTTTCCCCACCGAAGCGTCAAAAACCGCCACGAATACTTGCAAGTGTTTCACAACAGCGGCAACGACTATCCGCCAAGCCGCGTACCATGGGATGCAGTATTAGAAAGGGAGTATCATGAGCTTTCTCGATCGCTTTGAAAAGAAGGTCGAAGGCACGGTAAACGGCGTGTTCTCAAAATTCGGCTCCAAAGACCTTCAGCCAGTCGACCTTTCCAGCGCTCTGGAGCGCGAGATCGACGCTCAGGCCATGCCCGTGGGCCGCGACCGCACGGTGGCTCCGAATGAATACCGCTTCAAACTGAGCACGCCGGATTTCGACCGCATCGAATCGTGGGGCTCCGAGGCCATGGCCAACGAACTCGCCGACAACCTCACCAAATACGCCGAAAGCCAGCATTACGCCTTCATCGGCCCGGTGGTCGTGATCTTCGAGGAGGATCTCGAGCTGACCAAGGGCGATTTCCACCTGTCGTCCGAATCCGTGCAGGGCAATGCCGCGCCGGTCACCGCGCCCAGTGAGACGAAGGACTGCCCGGTGCTGGAGATCAACGGCCGCCAATACCTGCTCACCGCGCCCAAAACCGTTCTGGGCCGCGGCTCCAACTGCGACATTGTGATTGACGATCCGGGCATCTCCCGCAAGCATCTGGAAATCGACATCACCGACAAGGGTGTTATCGCGCGTGACCTCGGCTCCACCAACGGCACCTATGTCGAAGGCCACCAAGTGCCGGCCGCCACTCTGCTCGACGGCAACACCATCACCATCGGCCGCACCCGAATCCTGTACTGGGCCACATCTCAGGAGCAGGAGTAGCCGCGCGAGCGACTGCCTAAGGTAAAGTCGGCATTATGACCGAGTTGACATTCGCACTCCTCAAGTACGGGTTTCTCGTACTGTTATGGGTGTTTGTTTGGCTTGCCGTGCGTTCGCTGCACCACGACACCACGGCGTTCGCGCCAACCTCATCATCGCAGGCCCGCCGCCGCCGTGAACGCGCGGCCAAGCGGGCGGCGCAGGCACCGGTTCCGCAAGCCGGACCAGCCCCTCAGCCGACTCCCTCACGCCGCATGGGCGGCTCCAATCACGGCGCGCAGACCAATCAGAGCTCTCCCGCCTTGCTGGTGGTTATCGACGGCCCTCTCGCCGGCGCCACGGTTCCGCTGAACGACAACACCATCACCATCGGGCGCGCGGCGTCGAATACCGTGGTGCTGAATGACGAATTCGTGTCCGGACACCATGCCCGCGTATATCTCGACCCGTCTTCCGGTCAATGGGTTATTGAAGACCTCGGTTCGATGAACGGCACCGTCGTCGCGGGTCAGCGCGTCACATCCCCCACCGTGCTTCCCGCCAGCGTCCCCGTGCGCATCGGCGCCACCACACTCGAGTTGAGGTAGCCGATGACCGATTCCGCAGCGTTATTCCTCTACTCCACCACGGTATCCGATGTCGGATACGTGCGCAGCAACAATCAGGACTCGTCGTTCGCAGGCGAGCGCCTGATCGCCATTTGCGACGGCATGGGAGGCCATGCCGGCGGGGATACCGCTTCGACGATCGCGATTCGTTCCCTCGCCCATATCGAACGCGCCGACACCGCCGACGCCGTCAAGAGTCCCCGGTCCCCGATCGACGTCCAGTCCGTGGCCGAGATGATGGAGAATTCTGTGCTGGCCGCCCACGACGCGATTGTGGGCAAGGCCCGCCGAGAGCGCAAGCTCGCCGGCATGGGCACCACGGTCACCGCCGTGGCGCTGGTGCAGGGTCATTGGGTGTTGGCGCATATCGGCGACTCCCGGGCCTATTTGCTGCGCGACGGCCATCTGATTCGCATGACCCAGGACCACAGTTACGTGCAGCATCTGATCGACACCGGCCACATCACGCCCGCGGAGGCCAAGAACCATCCGCAGCGCAATGTGGTCATGCGCGTGCTGGGAGATTTTGACATCGACCCCCGCCCCGATATTTCGATACGCGCCGCCAAGCCGGCCGACCGTTGGCTGTTGTGCTCCGATGGGTTATGCGGCGTGCTTGAGGATTCGACGATCGCCACGGTGATGGCGTCGATGCCCGACCAGAACGAATGCGCCCAGCAGCTGGTGCAAATGGCCCTGAAGGCCGGCAGCACCGACAATGTGACCGCCGTGGTGGCCGACGCCACGTTGGCCCTGGACGCGAACGCCTTTGATCTGCCGCATCAGACGCCGCTGATCGGCGGCGCGGCCAGCGCCAGCCTGGAGCCTATCGCGGACATCGTCGACGAACCGGTCGCCACCTCCCCCAAGCTGAAGGATGCCGGCACCTCGCCGGCATCCCGCGCCGCGAAGCTGGTGCAGCCGTCGCATGCCCGCGGCAACGGGAACGATGCCGACCCTGGCCAGACAGACGCCCAATCGGGCCGGCGCGTGGCGCAGCCGTCGATGGAACGCGCGGAAACCGGCGAACTGCAGGTACCCGACACCGGTGAGATACCGGTCATTCAAAAACGCGACGGGCGCACGGTGTCCGACCCCAACGACCCGGAGGTCGCCAAGGCGATCGTTCATGAGCAGAAAACCCAGGAAGGCACGGCCCGCAAACGCAAGCACCGCATCCGCGCGCTTGTGGCAGTACTGGTCGTCGCGCTGCTGGCCGCCCTTGGCGGCGGGGCCTACGGCGTGTACGCATGGAGCCAGACGAGATACTATCTGGGCAACTCCAAGGGCATGGTGGCCATCTACCAGGGCGTGCCCACGGATCTGTTCGGCCTGCAGCTCAGCCATGAAGTCGAACGCACCGACATCGCGGTGATCCAGCTACCCGAGAACTGGCGCGAGCAGCTGCGCGACGGCATCACGGTCGACAGTCTGGCCGCGGCCCGCGAGCGCACGCGGTACATCGCCGACCAGAAGGATGCCATGGCGACCCCGAGCCCGAGCCCCTCTGAGACCCCCTCCCCGACGTCGGAGGCCGCGCAATGACCGCCATACGACTTCGCCAGCTCGGATTGCTGCTGCTGTCCTTCCTGATCGTGCTACTGGGCTTCTTCCAGATGTTCCAACGCACCGAAGCGGCCATGCCGATGCAATACAGCGTCATCCTGCTGGTCACCGGCGCGCTGTTCGTGGTGTTGTGGGCTCTGCTGGCCAAATTCCAACCCTATGGGTCGCAGACGATCATTCCCTGCGTGGCGCTGCTGGCCGGCGTCGGCACCACTGTGATCGCGCGCATCGACGTTCATCAGCACACGGCGGTGGCGTTTCGCCAGCTGGTCTGGATGGACGCCGCCCTGGCACTCTGCTGCATATTGGTGGTGGCGCTGCGCGACTACCGTGTGCTGCGCCGCTTCTCGTATGTGAGCATGGTGGTCGGTTTGGCGCTGCTGCTCGCCCCCATGCTGCCCGGCCTCGGACACGAGGAGGGCGGGTCGCGCATTTGGATCAAGATCGGCCCGTACACCATGCAGCCGGCCGAATTCGCCAAACTGTTCCTCGCGTTCTTCTTCGCCGCCTATCTGTTCGATCATCGTGACCAGCTGGCCGTCGGGGGCAGGAAGATCCTGGGCATTCGGCTGCCGCGCATCAAGGATCTCGGACCGATCGTCATTGTGTGGGCCGTATCGATGGGCGTGCTGGTCATGCAGCGCGATCTGGGCACCTCGCTGATGTTCTTCGCCATGTTCGTTTCGATGCTGTACGTGGCCACCGGCCGTAAAAGCTGGATTGTGATCGGCATCGCCGCCTTCGCACTGGGGGCCGTGGCCGCCTCGATGATCTTCAGCCATGTGGGTAACCGCATCACCGGCTGGCTGCACCCCTTCGACAGCGATGTATACAACGCGGTCGGCGGATCGCAGCAGGTGGTGACCGGCGTGTTCGGCCTTGCGGCCGGCGGCATGACCGGAACCGGCCTGGGACAGGGCCACCCGTATCTGACCTATCTGAGCTTCTCCGATTTCATCTACACCTCGGTGGGCGAGGAACTTGGGCTGATCGGCGTGCTCGCCATACTGCTGCTCTACCTCGTCATCATCGCCTCCGGCATGATCACAGCGATGAAAATCAAGGACGGATTCGGCAAACTGCTGGCCTCGGGGCTTGTGTTCACGATGGCGTTCCAGGTGTTCACCGTGGTCGGCGGCACCACGCTGGTGATTCCGCTCACCGGTCTCACGCTGCCGTATATGGCGGCCGGCGGATCGAGCCTGATCGCCAATATGGTGCTGGTGGTGCTGCTGCTCGTCATCTCGAACGCCGCGAACAAGCCGCAGCCGGACGCCAGCTCCGACGACTTCCAGTACGAGGCGCTGGCCATGCTGCGCGAGCAGGAAGTGCGCAAGCGCGAACACCAGCTTCAGGAGCAGCGCAAGCAGGACAGCCTGGCTACGCAGGCAATCGTGGTGCGGTCCGCGACGGCATCCGACGATGTGGGCGAATCATCCGACGACATAGGCGAAACCCGCGAGCAACCGGCCATTACCGAAGAGCAAATCGGCGAGTATCGTCATGCCCGCCATGGGCAAGGAGGCGTTCAATGAACAAATCCCTCCGGCAACTGTTCACCGCGGTAATCGCATTGTTCGTGGTACTGGGACTGTCAAGCACCATCATCATGGCGGTTCGCTCCGCCGAATTGAACGCGGACCCCCGCAATCGCCGGGGCCTGTACGCCGAATACGGCGCGTCCCGCGGCGCGATCCTCGCCTCGGACGGCACCGTGCTGGCATCCTCCGATCCGGTGAACGACGCGTTCAACTATCAGCGCAAGTACGCCGACGGAGCCACCTTCGCAGCCGTCACCGGCTACTATTCGATCACATCGCGCACCGACCGTGGTATCGAGGCCTCACGCAATTCGATACTGTCCGGCCAGTCCGACAGCCTGTGGCTGAACCGCATCACCTCGCTGTTCACCGGGTCGGAGACCAAGGGCGCATCGGTGGAAACCTCCATTGACGCGAAGCTGCAGCGCGTGGCCATGCAGGCGTTGGGAAGCAACGACGGCGCCGTGGTGGCCATCGAGCCGAAAACCGGCCGCATCCTGGTGATGGCGAGCACGCCCAGCTACGATCCGAATTCCCTCGCCACGCACGATGGGCAGAGCGCCATCAGCGCCTACCAGACCGTCGTCAACGACGAGAAGAATCCAATGCTCAACCGCGCGCTGAACGAGAACTTCCCACCCGGCTCCACCTTCAAGCTGGTTGTCGCGGCGGCGGCCCTCGAGTCGGGCCAGTACAACACCGACACACAGATCCCCGCGGGAGCAAGCTACACACTGCCCGGCACCGCCACCAACCTGACCAATACGTCGGCGCAGGCCGCCGGCAGCAACGGCCAGATCAGCCTGAACGACGCGCTGACTTGGTCCAGCAATACCGCCTTCGCCCAGCTCGGCGTGAAACTCGGCGACGAGGCGATCAACGAGCAGGCGACGAAACTCGGATTCGGCTCGTCCATCACCGTTGACGATGCTGATTCCGGCGACCGTGCCATGACGTCGGCCTCGTCGAAATTCCCGACAACGAGCAGCGACGACAAACTCGCCCTCGCTTCGATCGGACAGGGCGACACCGTGGCCACACCGTTGCAGAACGCCATGGTCGTCGCGGCCATCGCGAACGGCGGCAAGCTCATGACGCCAACGCTTGTGGACCGCGTACGCGGCGCGGACCTGAGCGTCATCTCCTCAACCCAGCCGACGGTGATGTCCGAGGCGTTCTCCAGCAACACCGCGGCCGCCCTGACCACCATGATGAAATCCGTGGTGGATCACGACGCCCCCACACTGCAGTTGTCACAAGGTGTGGCCGCGAAAACCGGCACGGCGCAAATCGGTGACGGCAGCAGGAACGACGGCTGGACGGTGGGATTCGCCCCGGCGGACGACCCGCAAATCGCCGTGGCGGTAGTGGTGCACAGCGTAACGGGCTATGGTGTTTCCACCGCGGGCCCGATAATGAAGAAAGTACTGCAGGAGGCGCTGAAATGAGACTTATCGAAGGACAGCTCATCCACCGGCGCTATCGGCTCGACCAGCGTCTGGCGCAAGGCGGCATGGGCGAGGTGTGGAAGGGCTACGACATTCAACTTGGCAGGCCCGTGGCCATCAAGGCTTTGCGCCGCGACACCAAAGACACCGAGGCCAAGCTCAAGCGTCTGCGTGCGGAGGCTCATAATTCCGCCAATCTGGCGCATCCGAACATCGCCGCGCTCTTTGAATACTATGAGCATGACGGCATTGGATTCCTGATCATGGAATACGTGCCCAGCAAGTCGCTGGCCGATCTCTTCCACGAGAGGGGCGCGATGAGTCCGCTGGAGCTGCTGCCGATTCTGATTCAGACGGCCCGCGGCCTGTTTGTGGCGCATTCGCACGGCGTGATCCACCGCGATGTGAAACCGGCCAATATCATGGTGTCGGACAACGGCGAAGTGAAGATCACCGATTTCGGAGTCTCGTACTCCACCAACCAGGCGCAGATCACGCAGGACGGCATGGTGGTGGGCACCGCGCAGTATATTTCCCCCGAACAGGCCCAGGGGCTGACGGCGACGCCCCAGTCCGACATCTATTCGCTTGGCGTGGTGGCATATGAGGGCCTGGCCGGCCACCGTCCCTTCACCGGCGCCACCGCGGTCGACATCGCCGCCGCGCAGGTGAACGAGGCCGTGCCGCCGCTGCCCGACTCGGTGGACAAGCAGCTCGCCCATTTCGTGATGGCGATGCTCGAGAAGGATCCCAAGGACCGCCCCGCCGACGCGCTGGTCGTCTCGCGCACGCTTGCCAAAATCGAGCGGCGTCTGCTCGATCAGGAGACGCCCAACACCGAAACCATTCTCGGGGCGGGCGCTAAACTTCCCCGCCGTGTGGCAAGTTCGCCGCATCAGGTCAGCCGGCTGCTGAATTCGTCGGGAATGATCATGAACACCAGTCAGAACACCAGTCAGGAGGTATCGCAATGAGCGCGCTCATGCCCAGCACGTTGGCGAACGGCCGCTACCAGCTCAGCGAACTGGTGGGGCACGGCGGCATGGCCGAAGTCTACAAGGCCCTGGACACACGGCTCAATCGCACGGTGGCGGTGAAGATCATGCGATCCGATCTCGCCATCGACCCGATTTTCATCGCGCGCTTCGCCCGTGAGGCGCAGTCGGTCGCTCGCATGAACAACCCCAATATCGTCTCGATCTACGATTCCGGCGACGAGATGCTGACCGTTGAAAACGGCCAGACCGAACGCGTGCCGTATCTGGTGATGGAATACGTCAAGGGCCAGACGCTGCGCGACATCATCAAGGCCAATGGGCCATTGAGCCAGCGCGATGCCGAACAGGTGATGCTGGGCGTGCTCAACGCGCTCGACTACTCGCATCGCATGGGCATCATCCACCGCGACATCAAGCCGGGCAACATCATGATCTCCGAAGCCGGCATGGTGAAGGTGATGGACTTCGGCATCGCCCGCGTACTCGACGACTCCGCCGCCACCATGACCCAATCGCAGGGCGTGGTGGGCACCGCGCAGTATCTGAGCCCCGAACAGGCACGCGGCGAGTCCGTCGATGCGCGCTCCGACCTGTATTCGGCCGGCTGCGTGCTGTACGAAATGCTGACCGGCAAGCCGCCGTTCACGGGCGATTCGGCGGTGGCCATCGCCTACCAGCATGTTTCCGAAGTGGCCACGCCGCCCAGCACGCTGGTGCCCGGACTGCCGTCCATGTGGGATTCGATCTGCGCCAAGGCCATGGCCAAGGATCGCCTGAACCGTTATGCGACCGCCGCGGAGTTCAAGAACGACGTGCTGACCTTTATGAACGGCGGCACCCCGGTCGCCGCGGCCTTCAACCCGCTGACCGACCTGAGCAACATCCGCACGCGCAAGGCCGCCGAAACGGCAGAAACGACCGCCATGCCGGCCGCCACAACCACCATGGCCATGCCGCCCGCCGCCGACACCGCGGCGCCGACCCAGGCGTTCAATCCGGCAACCGGGCAGTTCGAGACCATCACCCCGTCCAACGCCGCCGTCACCGGAACCCTGCCGGCCACGCGTTCCGCCCAGCGCGCGGCGGAGGCGACGAAAAAGAAGAAGCGCAACACCATCATCGGCCTGGTCGTCGGTCTGCTGGTACTCGCCGGCATCGTGTTCGGCGCCTGGACGTTCATGACGCGCGACAAGACCGAATATGTCAGCGTACCGACCATCTCCTCGTCAATGACCGAGGAAATGGTGCGCAAGACCCTTGCGAACGCAGGTCTGCAGCTCGACAAGCAGGAGGACACCGATTCCACGCAGCCCGCGGGCACACCCACCAAGCAGGATCCGGCCGGCGGCGCACAGGCAGCCAAGGGCAGCGCGGTGAAGGTGTGGTTCTCCACCGGTCCGCAATCGGTGCAGGTGCCTGCGGGCCTTGAGGGACTGACCCAATCCGCAGCCCAGGAAAAGCTCAAGGCCGCCGGATTCACCATCAATCCGTCGAATAAGACCGAGGACAGCGCCACGATCGGCAAGGATCTGGTCACCCGCACCGATCCGGCCAGCGGACAAAGCGCCACCAAGGGCTCGCAGATCACCATCTACACGTCCAACGGCATGACCACGGTTCCCGATTGGACCAACAAGACGCAAAGCGACGTGGAGTCCGAGCGATCCAGCAACTATCCGAAGTTCCAGCTCACCATTCGCGAGGAGGCCTCCGACACCGTCGCGCAGGGATCGGTGACGCGCACGTCTCCCGCTGCTGGCCAGAAGGTGTCGCAGGATGCGGCTGTCACTGTCTACATCTCCACCGGCAAACAGCAGGTGAGCGTTCCCAGCGTGGTCGGGTTCACGCTTGCGCAGGCCAAGGCCCAGCTCGGCGACTTCCAGGTGAGCGTCAGCGGCCCGCAGGATGACGACGCCGAAGTGACCGCGCAGAACCCGACACCGGGGCAGCAGGTGGACAAGGGGTCCACGATCACCCTGACGACGGAGGCCGCGTCGGTGACGGTGCCCAGCGTGGTCGGGCAGACCTATGCGCAGGCCCGTTCCCGTCTGGAAAGCGCCGGATTCACCGTGAAGACCACCGGAGGCAGCGCTTCCGACTCCGCCAAGGTGACCTCCCAAAGCCCGGGAGCAGGCCAGTCCGCCACCAAGGGAGGAACCATTACGCTCACTCTAAGCGGCGGCGGTTCGACCGCATCTCCGAGCACAAGCAAGGACTAGCGAAGGATCGGCAGCCGCCCGGCGCGGACTCGATGCCACGCCGGGCTGCGAATCCAGCCGGGAACGCCGCGCTATGCATTCGCAGCTACGTTGGGCTGCAATCCGATGGAACGCTTCACCGCCGTGGTCTGCCCGCATACGGCCAGCCAATTGGCCAGCAACCGGTAGCCGTCCTGAGTCATCACCGACTCGGGATGGAACTGCACGGCATACATCGGCTTGCCCTTCACCCGCAGACCCTGCACGATATGGTCGCCGGCGGTCCACGCAGTCAGCTCCAGCGCCTCGGGGATCGAATCGGGCTCAACCGCCAGCGAATGGTAGCGGGTGGCGGTCATGGGATTGGATACGCCGGCGAAGATCTCGTCATCCACATGTTCCACCTGACTGGTTTTGCCGTGCATGATCGTGGGCGCATGGCTCACTGTGGCGCCGTACACTTCGGCGAGCGCCTGCATACCCAGGCATACGCCGAACATCGGCTTGCCGAGCTTGTCGCACAGGCGAATCATGTCTTCGCTCGCGCCGGATTCCGCGGGCGCGCCGGGACCGGGCGAGATCAGCACGCCGTCGTAATCGTCCAGCACGCCCGGGGCGGCGGGATTGATCGCGTCATTGCGCACCACGTCCACCGCGGCGCCAAGGGTTTTGAGATACCCGACAATGGTGTAGACGAAGGAATCGTAGTTGTCGATGACGAGAATGCGTGCGGAATCAGTCATACCGCAACAGTAACACTGCCCCTGCTACGCCTGCACGGCAACGTAGTTGCTCATCACCTGCAGTACGGGGATATTCGTCGCCGCCCAGGGGAAGACCCATTCGAACAGCGCCGCCGCACCCGCCAGCGCCAGTAGTGCGAACAGTATCAGGCGAATCGGCAGGGGCCCGGGGTGGTGCCGCAGCAGCCATCCGTAGAGACTGGCCTCCGGACGCGGCCGCTGGCCATCACGAATCTGACGCAGCACCGGGTATCGCCACGCCACCAATGCGGCCACGTAGATCACCGCGTATGCGATCAGCAGCCAGAGGATCACGGACTGCAGCGAGGCAATGCGCGTGAACACCGAAGATGTCGCGGTGGAAAACGTCACCTGCCCGGAATCGTCGGCGGTGGCGAGCTCCTTCGGCACGCCATCGGACACCTTGGCCCAGTAGTCGAACGCGCCCCAGGAGATCCACCGGTGCGTGGCGCTCGTGTACCGCGGCTCACAGGTGGTCAGCGTGATGTAGCGTCCGGATTCCACTTTCTGCGCGCCATCGCCGGACGGGTCTGGCGCCACCACGCCCACGTCATTCGGCAGCGTGATCTTGTTGTTGGTGAAATGGTATACGTACCAGTAATCCTTGGTGCGGACGATGATCGCGTCGCCCTCCTGCAGCAGATTCACGTTGCCCAGCGGTTCGCCGTAGCCGGAGCGGTGGCCGGCAACCGCGTAGTTGCCTACCTGTCCGGCCATCTGCGAGGTTGGATAGTGCCCGAGGCCGTGAAGGGCCAACTGCTCGGAGTCCACGCCTTCCACTACATTGCGCTGCCAGTTGAGGCCAAAGCGGGGGATGTACAGCTGGGCCACCAGATCATCCGTGTTGGCGCTTTCCGGCTGCTTGGGCGGGTCGCCCTGCTGCGGCTGCGCGATCTGGGTGGCCCCATTGGCCGCCGCCGGATCCGACCAGGAGGCGGTCGCGCTCTGCTCGATCTGGTTGCGCTCGGATTCCACGCCGGTCCACCACAGTTGCCAAGCGATGTACAGGGCGCAGATCGCCGCCAGCGTCAGCAGGAGTTCGCCGATGATTCCCAGCGCCTGCATGCCCAGGCTGCGGCGCCTGGGTTCAAAACCGCCAATGCGGCGCTCGTCGCGTCGTGCGGTTTCCCGATCGTTACCGTGCCGCGCCATCACTGTCCTTCCTTCGTACCGTTCGCATCGTTCGAATCGTTCGTGCCCCCGTTCGAATCGCCGTTCGCGCCGCCGTTCGAGGGGATCGCCGTCGCATACTTCAACTGACTCAGTTGCGCCGATGCCTGCGGGAATTCCAGCTTGTCCGAAGTCTGCACCTTCCAGCCCAAGCCATACACCCGCACATAATCCTTATAGATCGAAATCGCCGGAGAGTCGTCCAGCGCCTGCTGCAGCGACTTGACGTCACCGATCGCCGACACAGTGTACGGTGGGGCGTATTTCTTGTCTTCGAGCAGCAGGGTGTTGCCCACGCAGCGTACGGCGGTATTCGGCCGAACGCGCTGGTCCATAATCATCATCGATTCGGCGCCGCCGGCCCACAGCGCGTTGACCACCGCCTCGATGTCCTGCTGATGGATCACATAGGCGTCCACGTGTTGGGGATCGTTCGCGGCCTGCTCGCGCAGCGGGGAGTCGTCCAGCGTCACCGACAGGCCCGGCCCGCTTACCGCCGCCAGCGTGGTACCCGCAGCCTCGGTGTCGGTGGTCGCGTTGCCGTCCGGCGACGTTTCGGCGTCGTCAGTGGCAGAAGGAGACGCCAACGCGTCCAGCGCGGCGATTTTGGCGCTGAGGCTGTCAACCTCTTTGCTGAGCTTCTCCATTTTGTCGGTTTCCTCTTCCACCATGCCAGCGGTGTCGGTGGCATAGTACGACGTGCGGTTCAGACGAACATTCATCGCCAACAGATAACCGACCAGGGCCATGATCAGCACCACGCTTACGGACAGGATCCACGAACGCCGCGCGCTGTGTTTCCCCGTATGAGCCTTATGCGCCCTGTCTGCCATCGAATTCCGTTCTCCTATTCGTTCCGCAGAACCGACTGCATGGCCATAATGCCGCATTATGGTCGCTGCGTTCGAGTCTAGCCACTACTATGACTTATAGCCTATTGAAGGAGACTATCTGATGGCAGAGCAAGAGCTGCACGAAACCGACGCGGAAGCCCAGAAGGACGAGCAGGCAGAAGCCGCCGCCGATGCCACCGTCGCAACCGATGACCACACTTCCAATGCCGAAGGCGAAACCGACGCCACGGATGCCGCCGGCACCGACGCCAACGGCGACACCGCCGAAGACACCGCCAAGGCCGCGGCCGACGAGGAAGACGACGATTACGGCGTGCCGATGGACAAGGTTGAGGCGGTGCTCAACGCCACGGCCGACAAGTCGTCCCTCAACCCGCAGATGCAGCGCATGATGGCCCGTCAAGCCGAGAACACCAAGCGCGTCGAGGAATCCATCAAGGGGACCAAGGCGAACCCCGGCTGGTTTGTGCCGCTGTTCTGTTTCCTGATGATTCTCGGTTTGGTGTGGGCCGTGGTCTATTACCTGACCGGCAGCTACCCGATCCCGCATATCGGTGCCTGGAATCTCGCCATCGCATTCGCGATTCTGATGGTGGGCTTCCTGATGACCATGTGGTGGCGCTGAGCACGCACTGCCGCCAATACCTCAGCCCTACGGTTCCATTCCGTGGGGCTTTTTGCTGCCGTGACACCCGAATCTTCATTCCGTAGGGTCTATTTCGCCTTGTGCAAAGCTCTACTTCTATTCCGTAGGGCTATCGCCTGAGCACACTCAGGCTTACAACCGTTGCAACGCATTGCAGTTAAGGCGTTTTCAAACGGTTATTATATTCGCAGCAGCCCTACGGAATGGAAGTAGACCTCGGGATAAACGAAAATCAGCCCTAGGGAACGCATTTGGCAACATCGTTACGGCGTGTCGTACGTGATGGTCCGTCAGCCAGACACCGATGCTGCCAGTAACACAAGCTTGCCGGCATCCGCATTCCCCCCGTAAGACACCAAGCTCCTGTATAACCTGCCAGCACGCATTGTGGTGCGCATCCACAAGTTATCCACCGATATCTGCCATATTTCCACTGAAAAACAGCAGATATGCACGTCCTATCCCCGACTTATCCACAGACTTACTCACATCCGGTGGATAATTAATGCGTGTGATTTATCGCTAGTGCATAGCAAACGGGCAGACGGCAGCCATTGAGATCGTCAGACGAGGGCCATTGGACTGTCAGCAGGGTCTCGTCTGAGGCAGCCCAGTTGCCCGATCACTGGAACGAGCTGAAAAGCGATCCCAGTGCCCCCAGCGGATTCAATGTGTTGCACAGCGCAATCACCATAACCATCACCACGAGCAGCGCACCGCCGTACACCGCCGTGCGGAAGGTGATCGACTTGCCGCGCAACGGCTTGAAACCAGACACCAGCAACCCCGACAGCGCGCCGCCGATCACAAATCCGCCGGCATGTGCCTGCCACGCGATGTTCGGCACCACCAACGGCATGGCGACGTTGATCGCCATCCACACCAGCATCGATCGAATATCCGCCCCGATCCGCCGATACACCACCAGCACTGCGGCAAACAGGCCGAAGATCGCGCCCGAGGCGCCATAGCTTGCGCTCATCCATCCCGATCCGCCGGGATATGCGGCCGCCCACAGCATCAGCCCCATGCCGCCGCCGATGCCGGACAGCAGGTACATGGCGAGGAACGGCCAATGCCCCAGCAGCTTTTCCAGCAGCGGGCCCACGCACCACAAGGTGAGCATGTTGAACAGCACATGCGTCACGCCCGGCTCGTGCAGGAACATCGAGGTGACGAAAGTCCATGGACGCGCAACGGCCAGCAGCGGCCTGAACATGCCGGCCGACAGCACACCGCTCAGCGCACTGGAGGACACGAACCGCAGTACGATCTCCACGGCCCATACAACCACGCACAGGACGATGATCGCCTCGGTGACCACCGGACCGCCGGAACGCCATTGGTAGCGAAGGGCGCGCCGATCAACAAGGTCGCGAAGACGCGGGGCATTCGGGAACAGGCTGAAACGCTGGTTGTTCATAGTGTTTACTGTAACGAGGGGCACCCACCCGCGCATCCCGCGAAAGCAACGCGACGCCGACGAACCGGTCCCGTTTCCGATTCCCACACGTAAACGCCACAAACCATCTTCTAAGATTGACCGTAGCATTGGCTTGGACGGGCAGGCCATCGACCTCATGGGAAAGGAGCCGTCATGGAGAACAAGTCCTCTAACGGTTGGAAGTTCTTTGCGTTGCTGTTCGGCGCACTGCTGGCTGCCGTCGCAGCGCTGTATGTCTACAAGCAGCAGAACCCGGATTACGATCCGTGGGAGGAGCCGTGGGAGAACAGCTCATCCCCGGTCGATCTTGGACTCACCAAGGATCACGAAGACGACGACGCCTCCGAGGATGCTCAGGCGGAGCCGGAAGCCTCCGCCACCGAAGCCGCCTAGTGGTATCGAGCAGTATGCCGCAAGGCGGCATCCCTCATTGCTTTTCAGTCTGATCCCCCGCCGGCCCCGGCCGCGGGGGATCAGTTGTATGGGTTTTATGGTCAGGCCCCTGTCTATGGTCAATTGTACGGTCAGACCCCTGAATCGGCGTCCACTTGCATCACATACACATTGCGCCGCAGATTCCTCGCCTCGGCGCGGCTGATCTCGCCCTCGTCGGCCATGTCCTGAATGATGCGCAACTCGATGGCATAGCTTTCCTTCTTGATCTCCTCGGCCTGGTTCTGCGCGCGGGCGCTGTAGCCGACGTTCGGCCGGGCTTGGAGCGCCGCCTTGGCACGCTGGTAGTCCAGAATCATGCCGCTCACGTTTTCGGTTTTGAACCGTCCGGAACCAAGCTCGCCATACAGCTGGGTGATGGTGTGGTCGATGGCAGCCACCTGCAGACGCCGCGTGTGCATGAACAGCTCGTCGTCGCTGACTAGCGGCGCGGTCCGCCTCACCCGGTTCTCAACGCGCTTGAACAGGCTGTGCGCACGCCGGATCATCGAACTGAACCGCCGGTGGATGCGTCGCCATGCCACATGTGCGCGGGTTTCGTTCTCGTCGATGCTGCCAAGATGCTCGAGCGCCGTGGAGATGCGTTCCAGCAGCTGGTCGCACGCCTCCTCGGCGATATCCTCCCCGCCATCGGACACCGGCTCATGCGCGCGGATGCGGCGACGCTGCTGATCCACATAGTCGTGCTCCCATTTCAGCGTCTGCGCCTGCAACCGGTCGATATCGTGCGAGTCCGGTCCTCCCACGCGCTGCTGCAATCGTGTGATGCGCTGCGTGTAGGAGTTGACCACCATACTGACGGCACGGCGGTTTTCGGGAGTGGTTTTGTCGCTGAGCTCCTCGATGGTGCGCCGCAGCACCTCGATGGTGATGGCGGTATGCTCGGCCGAATAGTCCTTATGACGATTGGGGGCGAGCAGCGGCAGCACGAAATTCGCAATGGTCAGGGTCAGGATGATCACGCCGGATGCGATGAAGATCAGTTCGTTGCGCATGGGGAATTCGTCGCCGTATTCAATCCAGTACGGGATGGTGAACATCAGCGAGAGCGTAATGGTGCCCTTCGGCCCTCCCACGGTCATGACGGCCGCGCTGCGCCAACGGTCGGCGGTCATCGGGCGGCGCTTGCCGGTCTCCTGGTCTTTGGCCAGGCGCAGCATGACCGCCACCCATATGAAGCGCATGCCCACCACCACTGCGGTGACCAGCAGGATCAGGCCGAGCAGGGTCCAGTTGCTCACGTCGGGGTCCGCCCAGCTTTTCGTCATGGCGCCGGGCAGCTGCATGCCCAGCAGGATGAACACGGCGCCGTTGAGGCTGAAGGCCATCACCGACCATACGGATGACGAGACGATGTTGGTGCGGGCCACGTTCGGCCCCACGCCGGTGCGGTCGAAGCGAATGATCAGGCCGGCCGCCACCACGGTGAGGATGCCGGACACATGGATCATCTCCGCCGACAGATACAGCAGGAACGGCAGGAAGATCTCCATCAGGATGCGCGATGTGGTGGTCTCCCATCCGAGCCGGCGGATGGTTTCGAACAGCCAGTTGACCGCCACGCCAATCAGCATGCCGAACAGCGTGCCGCCGGTGAAGGACACGACGAAGTCGCCCAACGCCTCGCCGAGTTTGAATGTGCCGGTGGTTGCCGCGACGATGGCGAACTGGAAGCCGACGATGCCGGTGGCGTCGTTGAACAGCGATTCGCCTTTCAGCACGGAGGTCTGGCGCATGCTCAGTGAGGCCTCACGCCCGAGCGAGCTCACGGCCACGGCGTCGGTTGGACCGAGGGCGGCCCCGAGCGCCAAGGCGGCCGACAGCGGAACGATCGGCCATGCCGAACCAAGGACGAACCCCACGGCGACCATCGTGGCCGTGGCCAGTCCGATGGCCAGCGACAGGGACAGCTTGATGTTGCGCAGCAGCGCCGATTTGTCGATGCTGTGAGCCTCTTCGTACAACAGCGGCGCGATGAACAGCACCATGAACAGTTCCGGGTTGAGCTTCACGTCGGGGAACACGGGCGTATACGCGGCGGCAAGCCCGAGGGCGATCTGCACCAATGGCGTGGATACGCGGGGGATGAAGCGGCTGATGAATGAGGAGACGAGTACGGCCGCAAGCACGCACAGGATCAGCTCAAAAACTTCCAAGACTCAACTCCGTCATTGCTTGTTCGGGTGGATTTACAGGGGGTTGAGTCCATTGTATGGACGCATGGGGGCAATGCGTCAGCGCCATGCCGTCAGTTGCCATGCATGACACGGCTCCGTCACATCACCCCGCTGGCGAGCGCGTTGTTGATCATCCATTCGCGGATGTCGTTGAATTCCTCGAGGTTCACGGCGTGGTCGAGCCCGTGGTAGCTTTTGGTCGTCAGCCAGGTGTGCTCTTCCAGCCAAGCGGCGCAGGCGTAGAGCTCGTATTTGGGCACGACGGTTTCGTTCTTGCCGTAGCAGTAGTAGACGGGGATGTCGAGCGAGGCGAGGCGATCGTCGGCGGGGGCCGTTCCGGCGACGCGGCCGGGGGCCAGATATCCGGAGAACGACACGGCCGCGCGGTAGCGTTCCGGGTTCAGGCGCAGCAGGTGCACGGCGATGGTGCCGCCTTGGGAGAATCCGATCGGCACTACCTCGCGTCCCGCCGGCAGATGCGCAAGCACCCAGTCGTTGACGGCCACGGCGGCGGCGTATACGTCGTAGTCCATGTCGTCCCCGCTGACCAGCGCGTCGTGGAACCACGAGTAGGCGCCGGGGATGTACGGCCCCTGCGCGTCGGCCAGGGTGTACGGCCCACGCAACGCCACGTAGTCGTTGAAGGGGGCGACCATTTCGACGAGTTTGGCGGCGTCCTCTTCGTTGGCGCCCCAGCCGTGCAGCCCAAGGAACAGCGGCCGGGACGGCATCGCCTCGCCATGCTCGCGGGACCATAGCACATGGTTGTCGTCCACCGCGAACGGCTCGCCAAAGCGGCCGGGCACCACGGTGGATTCACGCCCGATCAATTCAACATCCTTGTTCTGCGCATTCATAGTCATTCACTGTAGACGGCCCAAACCGCGCGCGGAGTCATGGTTTCGTTGCGGGAATATGAACTTGGTCACGTTCGGACGTGGGACTGCGGCGGAATCACGGCGGCCGGGCACTCCAGGCGCCTTAATTGAACGCGACGTTCAGTCAGTGTCCCTTCCCATGAATCAACATCGTGTCTAGAATAACCGCTGGATATGTGATCAGGGGGCGCGGCCGTGAGCCGCGGGTCCTCTGAGGGGAAGCTTTGAGGAAAGTGTGAGCTATGAAGAAGAAGCTGGTCGCCATCATTGCCGCCGGCGCAACCGCGGTGTCGCTTGCGGCCGCGCCGTTCAGCGCCATGGCCGACGATTCCGGGACGACAGCCGGCGAAACGGCCAATACCAGCATTATTAGCGATGCCGTCAACCACATCAAGGACACCAACGACCAGATCAGGCAGGATGCGCAGACCACGCTGGATCATATCGGTCAGGTGCACAACAACATTCACGAGGATGCCGATTCGATCCGCCAGCATCACGAGCAGCTGTGGCAGGACCTCCAGAACGCTCGCGACGACATCAAGGACACCATCGACACCAAGCATGACGCCGCTCATCAGACCGCCCAGAACATCCATGAGACCGTGCAGGATTCCATCGCCCACACGCAGCAGGTGCTCAAGATGCTGGAGGAGTTCCACAACACGGTTCGACAGGACGTCAATGACGCGTTTGACAATCTGCAGAAGGATTGGGAGCACGCCCAGAACAATCACGACGCGATGAAGGACGCGCTGCAGCAGGAGCATGATCGTCTGCAGGCCAACATCGATGCCGCCGTGAACCAGCTGGTGCAGGATCTGAAGGATGCCGGCGAAACCAACCAGCAGCTCTTCGATGCGATCACCGCGATCCACGACACGATCAAGCAGGATATCGATGCGGTCTTCCAGCAGCTGCGGGAGGATCTCGACAAGGCCGACGAGCACCACGACCAGTTCGTCTCCGACCTCGAGGAGGCGCATGATGCGCTGGTCGACGCGGCCGACGACGCGTTCAGCCTGCTGCACACCATTCACGAGACGATTCATTCGGATGCCGCCAACGCCAAACAGCATGTCACGGATCTAATCAACAACTTCAAAGAAGATCACGATTCCATAGCGAATGCCATCCAGCAGTCCCATGACAGCTACATCGCCGCCCGCAAGCAGTGGCATGACGACTTCGTCAACGCGCTGGGCGACGCCAACTCGTCGATCCCCTCGTCAAGCAGCTCGAGCAGCACCGCCAATGCGGTGAACGCGGCAAGCGGCACCGACGATGGCTCGACCAATGGGGCCAACGGTTCCGCCGGCGCCTCCGGGAACGCCTCCCAGGGGGGCTCCTCCACCACGCAGGCGTCCGACAACACCCTCGCCGGGCGCATCGCCAACGCCGGCAAGTCCTCGGATTCCGCGTCCAATGCGGGCGGCGGGACTCTCGCCACCACCGGCGTCGCGATCTCCGCGCTCAGCACCATCACGCTGGCTTTGGCGGGTATCGGCTATGCGCTCAAACGCGCCACGGCATGCAAAACGGCAGGCAGGGCGGCATCCCACGGCAGCGAGGACTGACGACTGACCTGGGACAGCGCGGGACAGAGCGGGGCGCGCCTCCGCGATGGCAAGATTGTAAAGAATCCCCCGGCCGTCTTCCTCCACAACGAGAAGCGGACGTAAGCTGATACGGCTTATGCCCGCCGATCCGACGTGATGGGCAATCTCGCCTGCCATGCAGGCGAGCATAGTCAGGGCAGTCAGGAGGGTGACGGAATGCCGAACGGGGCTCACGCCAGCGCAACCTATGGAAGTCATATCAGTCCGAATCACCGCAGGACGAGGAAATCGCATAAGCTGCGCAACACCCTGCTCATTGTCCTGCTCGCGCTTGTCGCCTTTGCCGCCGCAGCCAGCGTGGCGGGCGTCAAATTCTACAAAGAGGCCATGCAGGTCAAGGACCATGAGACGCAGGCGGTCACGCTGATCCAGCAGGTGAAGGACCTGCAGAGCTTCAAGGATCCCGACGCGGTGGCCAATGTGCTGCCCCAACTGCAATCGCATACCAGCGCCGCCCGGTCGATTGCCGAGACCGATTTGTGGAACTTCGCGGCGAAACTGCCCTGGATCGGCGATGACGTCAAATCCGTGCAGGGCATGACGCAGATTGTCGACGACTTGTCGCAGCAAACGTTGCCGAAACTGTCCGATGTCGTGAAGGGCCTGTTGGGCGCCAACTTCTCGAGCGGCAAGGGACAGGTGAACCTGCAGCCCGTTGTGGACGCGCAGGGCAACTTCGCCACGGTGAACGAGGAGGTTCAATCATTGGCGCAGCAGTTCGACGCCCTGCCCACGCCGCATATCAGCGCCGTTCGCTCCGCCTACGATCAGGCGAGCAGCCAATTCTCCACTATCTCAACGCAACTCGACCAGATTAATTCCACACTTCAGGCGCTGCCGCAATTCCTCGGCGCGAACGGGTCCAGGACCTACATCATCGTCGCCAGCACGCAGTCCGAATCGCGTTCCGGCGGCGGCCTGGTCGGATCCCTCGGGTCGTTCACCGCGGATCACGGCAACATTGCCATCGGCGATTTCCACCCCAACGGCACGTTCATTCCCATCGGCATGAATTTCGCAACCGACTCGGAACAGGAGTTCTTCAGTGCGCCCCTCGACATGTCGTTCGATGTGCGTGACGTGCTGGCCGCACCTGATTTCTCCCGCGCGGCTCGGCAGATCAACCGCATCTGGTCCGCCTCCGCATACGGCAGCAATGCGGACGGCGTGATGGGCATCGACCCGGTGTTCGTTCAGGAGATGATCCGGATCAGCGGCGACGTGACCCTGCCGAACGGCCAGGTTCTCACCGGAGACAATACCGCCGAATTCCTGCTGAACGGCATTTACAAAACTGTTCCGGTCTCACAGCAGGATGCTTATTTCGAATACGTCGCCAAGCAGGCAATGAACAATGTCTTCAGTAACCTCAATCTTTCCAAAATGCTCTCCATGAGCCAGATGATGGGTCAGTTGGCCGAAGGACGCCATCTGTACCTGTATTCGTTCCATGACGATGAGGCCGCCCATTTCCAGGATGCGGGTCTTTCCAAAGACACGCCGAACAACGAGGAGAAACCTGAAGTCGGCATCTACACCAACCAGATGAATCCCTCGAAGCTGGACTGGTATGTGCATAAGACCACCGAGATCAAGGAAGCCGGCACCGGCTCCGATGGATCGCGCACCTATCATGTGCGCTACACCATGACCAACACACTCACCGCCAAGGAAGCCCAAAGTCTTACCTCCTATATCGTCAGCGGCGATCATGACGATCTGGGAGCTCTTGGTGAGTCTGTGGACAAGATGCTGTTCTACGCGCCGGCCGGCGGCACGCTCACCAATCTTCATGTCGCCTCCGGCAATGGCTCGACGCCGGAAACCGCCACCATGGACGACAAGCAGCTGTTTACCTCCATTGCCCGCCTCAGCCCCGGCGCGACCGTGGTCTACGAGTTCGATGTGACGACGTCCTCCAAGGCGACACAGCGTCTTGGCATTGACCAGACGCCCATGGGCTGGCTTGACAACGGGGTAACATATTCCAATTAGTCAAAGCGTGGGCCCTGTGCGCGCACGGCCCGCGCACAGCCCGAGACCATGTCGTCTGATCAGAGATGGGAACCGATTCGCATGCACATTATGTTTGTCTGCACCGGCAATATCTGCCGTTCGCCTATGGGCGAGCTGCTGCTCACCCGATATTTGCGCGGCACGTCCATTGCGGTGTCAAGCGCGGGCACGCGTGGTTTGCCCATGCACCCCATCGACCCGTCGAGCGGCATGATCATGAGGGGGGCCGGCATCGACCCGAGCGGGTTCCGTTCACGCCGTCTGACCCGAGACATGGCCGACGGCGCCGATCTGATCCTCTGCTTTGAGGCGTTGCAGCGCAAAGACATTGTCACGCTTGCGCCCGGGGCGATTGGCTACACCTTCCTGCTGCCGGATTTTGCGAATATGTGCGAGTATTGCGCCCGCAACGGTTTGGTCAGCGGTTTGACCGTTCAGGCGCGCCTGCAGTCGGTGATCGATTCGTCGTCGATTATCCGCCCGATGCTGCCCATTGCCGAGGACATCGAGGATCCACATCATAAGGATTTCGACAAATTCCGCGCTGCCGCCAACCAGACCAATATGGCCCTGCACCGCATTCTCGCCGCCATGCGCAAGCATTATACGGTGGAGCAGGCTCCCACCCGTCAACAGATTGGCCGACACGCGTCCAGCACACCGCATTTCACGCCCCAGGCGTAGGGCATGTGTGACCGCGGACCGCAACTCGGCCCAACGATGATCAAGCTCCACGCCGAATACCGCGGCCAAGCGCTCTATAGTCGGGTAGAGCACCCTCGCCAAGGCAGGTCCGTCGTGCATGGCTGTACTGCAGAGTTCGTCTTCGTCAATACCGTCATATTCATGTATGAGCGCGTTGCGCATGGCTCGCAATCCGCGCCATGGCAAGTGCGGGGCACGGCTATGGAAATCATCCGATAGCCACTTGGCCGATTCCTGCACTTGGGTGATTTCCATGGCCACGGAATTAACATTGGGCGGTTGTTCCTGAGCTCCTGTGTTGATCCCGTGTCGCATAACGATTTGGCCCATGCGAGAAAATCCCGCACGGGCCAAATCGTCAACCAGCTTTCGTCTGTCGGCCGCACATCACCGGCGACCATTGAGAGAGTCAGTGACGCCCCTTCTTCTTGCCCCTGCTTCTCCCATTGCGAGGCTTTTCGGCGCCGTCCTGGTAGTAGTAATAATTATCGGAGTGAATCTTCTTCGGATCCGCGAAGGTAAAGATGAAACCGAGCAACGGCACATCCACACTCTTGAGCGCTTGGACGGAGTCCTGCAGATCCTTCTTCTCGGTAACGCCCTTGCCCGTCACCAGCACAACGCCGCCGGCCGATTTGCCGAAAACCGTGGCGTCGCTAGCCACCGACAACGGAGCGGTATCGATCAGCACATAGTTGTATTGGGTGCGCGCCTGATCCACCAGCTGCTTCATCAGGTCGGAGTTCAGCAGGATGCTCGCGTTCGCCGGACGCTTGCCGGCGGGCAAAATATGCAGATTGCTATGCCAGTACTTCTGCACCACATTGGCCGGCACCGCCTGTCCGGACAGGATATGGGTCAGACCCACATGGCCTTCGATACCCAGCTTGTGAGCCACGGAGGGGTGGCGGAGATCGGCGTCGATGAGCAACACGCTCTTGCCGTCCTCGGCCAGTGCGGCCGCCACATTCACAGAGGTGGTGGTCTTGCCTTCAGACGGCGACACCGACGTCATGACGATCAGCTGGCCATGCTTGGCGTTATCGCCCACGCGCAGGAAGTCGAGATTCGTGCGGATTCGGCGGTAGTCCTCGGCAATGGCGCCGTTCGGCTCGGCAAGGATAATCGGCTTGTTTTCATTGAGCGCTTCGTCATCCGGAATGGATCCCAGCGATGTGGCGCCGGTGAGTGAGCGGACGTCATCCGTGCTGCTGATCTTGGTATTGAGAATATCCTTCAGCAACGCAACAAGGACACCTACCACGATGCCGGCCACCAGACCAACCGCGAGATACAGTGCCGTTTTTGGCGAGCTGGCCGACTGGGGCGTCTGGGCCGTCTGGACGACCGACAGCTGCACCGGCGAAGACTTCTTGCTGCCGGAGTACAACGCGCCGGAAACCTGTTCGCTCAGGCTTTCCGCCACGGCATTGGCAATAGCAGCCGAGGACTGGGGACTCTTGGTCTCCACGGTGATGTCGACCATGAAGGTTTTGGAAGGGTTCGACGCGGTGACCAGCGCACCCAACTCATCGACGGTCATATTCAGTCCGAGCTGGTTGATCACCGGTTGGAGCACGACCTCGGTCTTCACCAGTTGCGGGTAGGTGGCGATCTGCGCGGAGATGTAGGTGGAGATGCTGCTGTACTGCGATGCCTGCAGGGAGTCGGATGCCTCCTGGCTGGAGGACGCAAGCACTTCGGCGGTGGCCTCGTACTTCTTCGGCGCGGTGAAGGTGTATGCCGCCGTCACGCCAAACACAACCGCACAGCCGATAATCGCAGCGATAATATGCTTGCGAATGATCTGCAGCAGATCACCCAGAGTCAATCCTTCGGATTCTTGCTCCATACCTGACAATCCCTTTCCCTCCCCAATCAACAGGGTTAACTCAAGCAACCGACCGCATTAGCCAGCCTCGCTATAAACTGTTCCCAACAGTACCAGAGCCTGTAGCCGGAATTGGTATCCCCGGATTCAATTTGCAAGTGCAGCACCCGTTTTCAAGTTAGCCAGCCTTGATTGTAATTTGGCGACCGCTTCAGGGTCTTCCTAGACCAAGTCCTCACAGCCGGTTCCCTTGGGCAGACAGTGGCAGCTGCCTACTTGTTCTCATTTGATGCCCCGCCGCCAGAAGGACACTCCTATGGCAATATTCCACCATCGGATACTGAAGCCCTAATGAATTCCCAAAACAAGGACCAACTCTCTCAAGAATTATCCAACACGCCGTTGCCAATCCGCTTCGGCAATCATTTCCGGGATAATAGGACGTCACAGGCTGTATAATTGTCTCGTTCAAGGGAGGTACCGCAAATGCCAGTGAGTGACACTCGTATAAGGGAACTCATACAGCAGGATGTGTTGCAGAATGCGGTAGCTGACAATGTTGGCCCCGTTTCCTATGACTTATCCACAAAAGAATTTTATGCCAAAAATGGAACGACCGGGCATGTGGAGCTCAATCCGGGAGATTCGGTATACGTTTCATCAAAGGAAACCATCAATTTGCCGGCCGATCTGACCGCTCGCGTGTTGCTGCGCAACTCACGCATCCGTCAGGGTCTAAGCCTCGACGCGCCGCTCTATTTCCCCGGGCATCACACGCGTGTGTTCTATCGCGTTACAAACGTTAGCGCCGACAGCATATCGCTGGACGCTGGACGAGGAATCGCACAACTGGTATTCGATCCTGTAGAGGGCAAGGTGGAAAAGCCCTATGAGGGAGCTTTTAGCGATGAACTCGATTACCAGGGACTGGGACGATATAGCGATGTGTATGCGGCTGATATGCACCGCATTGCGGATAAGACTGAAGAAGTCAAGGGCATAGAAAGGCGCATGTACGGCAATGTGCTTGCTCTTATGGCCATTTTTGCCGCTATCTTCACCTTGGTGAATGTCAATGTCCAGACTGCCAGCTGGGAGTTGGCGAAAATCATCACACTGAACCTTGCAACAATTGGCAGTTTCGCTTCTTTGGTCGGACTGATTACCGTTGTGCTTAAGCCGAAGGAACGTTGGGCAAAAATACTGCCGTGGGTGCTTGCCACCATTGCGTTCGCAGTGGCAATATTCATAGCCGCATTCATGTAAAACATTGATCATTATCTGCTACTAATCGGGGCTGCGCATCATCAATATGAGCAGCCCCGATTGCTGTGGATTAATGAATCTGGATTCGCCCCAGTTGCTACCGCCCCCTCGACCATGTAACACAAAAACCGATTATTGTAGTGTTGTTTTGTACCGACTGCACGAAAGGAGCTGCAGGCGTTTTCTTGAGGATAATCACGCAGCCATTCCCTAGCCTTGTCAATATTGTACTGGACTCGATAAGGCCCGAATTTCTGCGCGACGTTTGTCGTAATGTTTGAGCGTGAAATCCTGGTTTGTTCGTCATAAGAAGTGAGCGCGAAATCCCGTGGGTCCTGGCTGGGTTTGCGGGTGGATGCTTGCCTTATGGAGGGCAGATTGGACATGGCCACGAAGAAGCGGTTGGCGAACAGGTTCAAGGCGGAGTACGCCAAGGGAAGCAAGAAGCAGAAGGGCGAGGTGCTCGACCGGCTCGTCGCGGTGGGCATGGGCCGGTCCACGGCACGCCCCGCGCCCAAACCCGAAAAAACTTCGTGGCTAAAAGGGGCTGGTGACGTTTTGTTGGACTCGTCATTGATTCCATCACCACCAATCATGC